>OBWV01000230.1_pt1 | contig 62242 bp, 47 predicted proteins | sample 1495351 | NCBI WGS metagenome assembly OBWV01 (sample SAMEA2580122, study PRJEB22360) | human gut metagenome | biome: human gut; feature: human-associated habitat; material: faeces | place: Denmark | collected 2008/2010 | reverse complement strand
CGTCGGCTTTACTTACAAGGAGGAACAATACCTTGTGCAAAATAGAAAATAATGATGCCTTATTGAGGTGAAGAAATAGAATTATTCTGATCAACAATAAAAAATAAATTGTATGAATACAAAACATTTGACGAAAGGAATAGTGGTTATATTGTTGCTATTCATTACGTCCTCGATTTACGCGCAGACTTACCGGGAGATCAAAGGGTGGTCAAAGGAAATTAATGAGAGAATTGAAACATTCTTGAATACGACTTTAACCATGAATATTCGTAAAGTAGCGGTATTCGACGGGGATGGAACTGTGATCGGGCAAGCACCACACTATTTGGCGGATGAAGCTTTATATCGTTATGCCGATAAATATTATAAGGGCAAAAATGATAAGGTTTCCAAGGAAAAAATGGCTATTTTGAATCGGATGGTAAAAGACGGTAATAACGTGGGGAAGGTTTATGTCGAAGATCGTGCCCACTTTTTGGCGGGAATGACTCCGGAGGAAGTGGCAAAGTTGGGGTATGATTGCTATGTGGAGTCATATCAAGGAAAGTTTTACCCGGAAATGAAACAGCTTATAGCTAATTTGAAAGAGTATGGATTTGAGGTTTGGATATTGACAGCTTCTCCCGAGTTTTTATATCAAAAATTTTTATCAGAGGAATTGGGAATCCCCGAAGTAAATATTCTCGGGATGAAGTCTGTCGTGGTAGATGGGGTGTTGACAAATGAGATCGTGTTACCGATTCCGCAAGATGATGGGAAAGCGAATGTTATCCCGACTTTCATTAAAACTCGTCCACTTGTAGTGGGGGGAAATAGCCGGGGAGACATGGATATGCTAAACCAGTCTTGTGGTTTGAAGATTGTGGTGAACCCGGATGATAAAACTGTCCGGGGGCCGGAAGACGGTCCGATGCATGGTCTAACGGTGAAAGGGTACTGGGAAAAAGAAGGAGCCGTTATTGTTCGGTGCAATGATGTCCGAAATCCGAAAGTGCGTTTCCATACTTCAGAGTGGGGAATCAGAGAAAATGTGATTAATCCTAAAGAATAATTCTGTGAAGAATTATCCCGCATAGTTACAATAAACTTAATTTATGTCATTATGAAAAAAAACTATTTATTAAATGTATTGGTGTTATGTTGTGCCCTTTTTGTATGTACAATTGTCCGGGCCGAGTCTGATAAAGACGAACCTTCTAACACGAAAAGCGAGGTCGCACAAGCCAATAACGACGACCTTACAAAACAAGTAAATAAACTTCTTTCGATATTGCCTAAATTCTCTGGTTATATTCAAACCGGTTATAACTGGGGGGACAAGAATGGGGATAACAGATCATCATTCCAATTGAAACGTATGCGTTTGATCATTGATAAAAAAGTTTCAAAAACCTTTGATTTCCGTGCCCAGTTGGAGTGTTTCTCCGGATCGGTTGATAACTCTGCCTACAAGAAAAAAGTGATCACGGTAATGGACGCTTTTGTTAATGCTCATATCACTGATGCTTTGCATTTCCGTGCAGGTCAATATTATTTGCCGCTTGGTTTCGAGAATTATGATATTTCTCCGTCTACTTTAGAGACCGTGGATTTCTCGAACATCTGTTACCGTATGGTGTGTCGTAATGCGATCTCTTCTGCAGATCTTATTGATTATGGTCGTGATCTTGGAGTGATGGCTTATGGAGACCTTTTCAAAAGCAAAGATCAAAAATTTAGCTATCTGAGTTATCAGTTATCATTGACGAACGGTTATCTCCCGACATTGAACGATGACAATAAATCGAAAGATCTTGTGGGTCGTATTACAATCCGTCCGGTAGAGAAATTGCGTATCATCGGTTGTTACAATTGGGGAGAATATAAAGGTTTGAACGAAAATGGAGATGCGAAGGATTATCTTCCGATGAATCGTTTTATCACCGGTGCTTGGTATTATGATCCGAATGGTCTTGATGTTCGTGCAGAATACGGCCATATTCAAAGTGATGATGCTAACGTGAAGGAAGATGGTTTTTATGTGCTTGCAGCGTATAAGATTGGTAAGTTCTTACCGGTTGTACGTTATGATATGTACCGTGACAAAGCAGCCAAGACTTCTGCAAACAACAAGGATAACTTCCTTTTAGGTTGTACCTATGAAATAATCAAGGATGTTAAGTTCCAGGTAAATTATACCATTTCGGCTTATCCTGACAAGGTAAAAGATGCTGGAACAAGAACTGGTACGGGTAATAGCTTGCAAATCATGTGTCTTCTTAAATTCTAATAATACTTAATCTTTTTACCAACAAATTAAATTATTGGATTATGAATAAATTATTTTTCGCTCTGGCATTACTTTTTGTAGGAATGTCTGCAAATGCCCAACATCTGGGAACTGAGTATCGATTGAAAAGAGTTATTCCCGTGGCAGGACGTCAAGGAATTGCTATCGACAGTAACTATTATTATGTTTCCGACACCAAAGTTCTTTATAAGTATGATAAGCAAGGTAATCTTGTCATGAAGAACGATCAACCGTTCCAGAATCCTAAAATTGCTAACCACTTTGGGGATATTGACGTGTACAATGGAGAGATCTATTGCGGTATCGAGAAATTCGAATACGGACGTGGTTACAATATTGCCGTGTCAATTTATGACGCAGAGACTTTAAAATGGAAACGTGATCTTCCTTGGTCTCCTGAATCAGGACAGGTAGAGGTGTCTGGGCTTGCTGTTGATCGTGAGAAAAATATGGTTTGGATGTCTGACTGGGTGGATAGTCGTTACGTGTATTGCTATAGTCTTGAAACAGGACAATACTACACGAAAATGCAATGTCGTCCGACTCCCTACTGGTGCCAAGGAATCTTTATCGCTGACGGGAAAATGCTTTTCACTTCAGATGATGGAGAATCTTTATATAATATTCCAGATAATATTTATGTTGCTGACATTACGGAAGTGCATTTCACCGGTTTGCAGGAAGGAACTGAAGTGGTTAAAGATACTCCGTTCAGTGTGAAACTTGACAAAAACGGAAAGCCTGTAATGCGTAAAGGTAAAATTGCTGCAGGGGCAAAAGCCGGAAGAGTTGAGTTGTTTCGTGAGATGAGTGATTTCCGTCGTTCTGGAGAGATTGAAGGTCTTTCAATTGACCCGGTAAATGATGATTTGGTTGTTTTAAATAATCGTGGTACATTAATCGTTCTTGGTATGTCACAAGGTCCGTTCAAGGAAGAAGGGTATACCGGAGAAATTCATGAACTTTATATCTACGAGAAAGTAAAATAATTCTTAGCGAAGGAATCTGAGTTAGAAATAGACGATCCCCGAAGGTTTTATAAAAAACTCTGGGGATCGTCCTTTTTTATGTTCGACTTTAGAAATCACGAGTAGTTATTTGATCTTACATTGAATTACAATGTCCTGTATGATAAGGATTTGTTTAGTGTAACTATCTGAATGATAGTATAATAAAACAAAAAAGCAGCCAATTTATTGACTGCCACCTTTGAGCTGTTAATGGGATTTGAACCCATGACCTCTTCCTTACCAAGGAAGTGCTCTACCCCTGAGCTACAACAGCAACTTAAAAAAGAACTTACTCACTTTTCTTCCCTTCTTTTGAGCCTCTTGTCGGATTCGAACCAACGACCCCGAGATTACAAATCACGTGCTCTGGCCAGCTGAGCTAAAGAGGCATTTCCTAAAAGGGTAAGCTTACTATGTCGCACCGCTCAACCATCTACCCTTGCTGTCTTCCGACCCTGGGGGAGTTCGACAGGAGCTGGTCGCATAGGACTTACCCGGGCACAAAAGTACAAAAATCTTCTCAGTTACCAAATGTTTTCAGAGTTTTTTATAGACTAAATTTAGGGCCTATATTTAATATATTGGCTTATAGAAAGTTGTTTGTAAATGAATTTTAATCTTGTTATATAAAAATGTAGAATCATGTAACCTGAAGTGTGAATTTCGTGTATAAATACTAGAAAAAGAAACAAATATTGAGGACTAAACGATCCAAACAAGCGTATGCAGACAGAAAATAACATAACAGGAGCGGAATTTTTATCTGATTTAAACGTTTTATTATCCACGAGCGTGGGTTTGAATAGAAACGTGAAGCTGGCATTAAAGAAACTGGGAGAACACGAGCGTGCCGATCAGGTTTATATCGTGAGTATTAATCACGATATGACGTTTACCATATCGGAAGAATGGACTAGTACCGGGGAGTCAGTTTTTCCGGAGTCTGGAGAGAAGCGCAGTTTCTATTATGACAGGAAGTTGGAGCAGGATTTAGAGAGAGATAATTATATATATATTCGGGATATAAATGACGTGACGAACGAAAGTCTGAAGAATATCATGCAGGTGATGGGGGTAAATTGCGCTATATTTTTACCCTTGTATATATCCAGTCATCTTTTTTCCTTTTTGTGCTTGAGCCGCTGTCACCACGAGGAATCGTGGTCGGGGGAAGAGATTGCGTTTTTGGTACAGGTGGCCTCCGTGCTATCCGGAGCGTTGGAGAAAGAACTGATTTTAAGAAAATTGGTGAAACATCATGCCTTGTATCAGGACTTTATCGAAAACCGGGTGGATTACATTCTTCGCCTGAACCGGCATTTACATGTCAGTTTCTCGAACAAGACGTTTTATTCCTTGTTCGGGGATAGTCCGGATGATATTATCGGGAGTCGGATCGGGGATCTAATGACTGAAATGGATATTTCATCAAAGAAATTGGAGGAAGTGGTGAAGTTCCCGGAGGATTTGTTGACGTTTAATGCCAAGGTGATGCATGGTGACGAGGTGGTATTTATCGAGTGGCATGCTTACTCGGTTAGGTTAGATCGAGATCACGCCGAAATTCACTTGATCGGACATGACGTGACTCGTTTTAAAGAGATGGAGCGTGAATTGGCATTGTTGAAAACTGAATTGCAAACTTTCTCCGAAACCATGTACCCGATGTGGAAATCGATCAAAAATAATTTGTCGGGAGAGAACGAAATTGGTAATAATGAATCATTTGATGATTTAAGTCAAAAGGCTATGGCATTTAATCGGCTCTACGAGGAACTTTTATCAAAAATTGGTTATAAATTTGTAGTGAATGCATATAGATCATAGTGAATATACAATCCTTTTGGCTGACGATTCTGTTTCGAATTTGGAAAAGATGAAAAGCCTGCTGGCTGGAGAGAATTTTAAATTATTACCTACTCTGGAAGCGGACGAGGTGTTTCTACTCGCGAAGTTGAGGTTGCCGGATATGATTATTATTCGCCTAGCTTTAGAGGAAGGAAAGGGGGTTACCGTGGTTCGCCAGTTGAAACAGAGCGCCCTGACCAAACAGATCCCGATTCTTTACATGACGATCCCCAATCGTTACGAAGATTTTCGGAAAGTAGTTGATTACGAGGGGGTGGAGTTTGTTTCCCGTCCGTTGAGTAAAAGGGAGTTGATCCTGCGAATAAACAATCAATTGCTTTTACTGGAATCACAACGTATCATCGAGAGGCAGAATGAACGTATCCAAAGCGTATCCCGTTCTAAAGACAAGCTATATTCCGTTATCGCTCATGATTTGCGAGCCCCGATAGGTACACTTAAAATGATTCTTGAAGCGCTTGATCACCAGAAGGAGAAAATTCCGGATGATAATATAAAGAATCTTATCAAGATGTTGCAGGAGACCACGGATGAGGCTTTCCTGTTGCTGGAAAACCTGTTGCTATGGAGTAATAGCCGGAATGGATTATTACAGCCGTACAGGCAGGCATTTTCTTTCACGGAGGCGGCGAAAGAAGTGATCGTGTTGCAGGAGAATATTGCAGAGGCGAAGGGAATAAAAATTTGCAATCATATTGATCGGCCTTTTACCGGGTATGCGGACGTGAACATGATGAAGACCGTGTTGCGTAATTTATTATCCAACGCGATTAAATTCAGTTACACGGGGGGAAGGATTGATGTGGATTGCAGGGAAGAAAACGGTTTTTTGACGGTAATCGTGAAGGATAGAGGGCAGGGAATCAGTGAGGAACATCAACAAGGCTTGCTGGATGATGGATTACATTTTATTTCTTACGGGACGCAGAAAGAGAAAGGGAGCGGGTTGGGGTTACAACTCTGCAAGGATTTCGTGAGAATGAATCATGGGAAATTATGGTTCGAATCGAAAGAGGGGAAAGGTACCACGTTTTATTTTTCCGTGCCCGTGGGAGAGAGTTTATAAAGTATTACTTTACAAACTCTAGGACACTTGTTGTAGTTGGCTATTGCCGGATTTTAACGCCTTGTACATTTTTAGCGCCCCCCACGCGTCGGTTGCCGCGTAGTGTAATTGTGCGGGGGTCAATCGTGGGGCTTCCCAGTTTGACGTCCGTTGTCGTTTGGATATTTTCACCTTGAAAATAATCGACATTAATTTAGAGAATGACATCTCTTCTATGCCGAATGCCTTGGCAAATATTTGTAAATCCAGAAAGCTTGCCGGGATGAAATTGGCTAGTTTCCTAAGTCCCCGGATGTCATCGCGTATCCCGACACCGATTTTCATTATATTTTCATTGGCCAAAAGATCCTGTAACGATTCGGACAGGCCGCATTTGTTCAATCGGAATAAGTATACCCGTTTGTCGGTGGCCAGTTGTAACAGGCCTACCTGATGTGTTACCCCTTTCTTGAATGCCGGTTTGGTTTCCGTGTCGAACCCGATGTACGGGTAGGACGATAAATCGTCCACGGCCGCGTCAACTTTATCTTCATGATCAATCACGATGATCTCCCCGTCAAACGTGAAGTTTGGTAATTCTTCTATTTCTTCCTCGCTGATCTTCGTCTTGTATTCCATGTCTATCTCTCTTACATGGAGTCGTCCGTGTCTACTACCTTATATATTGCCAAGTGTATCGCTCTTAATACGCTGGCACACGCCTTCCCCCAGTATAATTCAAAACTGTTATTTAACTGCCATAATGCTTCCTCGATGACATCGATCATCCCACTGCGATATGCGGAAATGAAATTTTTCAAATCTTGGTAAATATCACAAAGTTTCTCGGAAATCGAGTTCACGACCGGAGTTTCGCTGTATTGCATATTCTCGTCGAAAACTTCCAGATATTCGTCATTCTCGCCCAGTGTCCGGCTTAATGTCGCGAGCAAGGCGTTGTAATCCTCCTCGGTTACCACCTCTTCCATCATACCGAGGTTGTCACTTTCGCACGAGGGTAACAAACTGCCTTTCAAGTAAATTAGCGGGATGAATTTTTGTAGCTTCGAAAGTAACTCGCTGGCATCTTCTTCGTGGGAACCTTCTAGGTATCCGCAAAACTCTTTCGCAACAGCAACGAATTCAATGACCTCCCGGCTATATCCTATATGTTGTAAATCGTCCATAATCTTTTTTATTTTCACCACAAAATTACCAAATATCTTAGACTATCTGTAATCTGCGGGAAAGTTTTTCATGATTGTTCAATAATATGGAATAAAAAAGTGCGGCTACGTTCATCGCGAAGTAACCGCACCGAGACTAGCAACAATCTACATTCACTATACTCCCTGGCTGTGACCCCGGGAATTCTCACTCTCTACCTATGCTAGCAATCTCTTTATTTCCCTTTTGATGTTATCATCTGTCTGGTGAAATTGTACTATTGATACGCCTTGCAGGAAAAATCGTTGTAGAATTCCCGTTAAAAATAGATAAGAATTGGGATTGTTTGCAGTTCTCGTGAAAAATAAGAAGAATTAGAATCTATTTTCTCGTCAGAATTATGAGAATTTTCCGGTTGTTGAGTGACAGTTGGGTGCTATCACCGCATACTCGTATCTTATCGCTTGATGATTACCACCATTTTAAAGAGCAATAAGTAAAATTAATAGGAGGTGATTTTAATTTCGTCGTGCAACAAGGATGCCTCCGGCAAACATATGCTTATAAATGTTGTTCGTGCTAGTTGGTGGAAAATTATCAACTTCCATATATAAGTCAGTTTTTCAAATTTACCACCATGTATAAAAATGGGTGATAAACCTCATCATCTTCTAAAAGCTGATCCGTTGAAAATCCATCAAAGGCGCTTTTGAACAAATTTATTTTGTTCTGCTTTTCAGTTTGTGTAGAGAATCAAGTGTAATCTAACCGTGAAGTGATCGAGAAACTACCTTTCGTTCGTTGCTTATTCAGAGCTTAAGCGGGGCTTATTCTATCCGGGCTGCATGAGCCACGAGTAAGCTCTGAATCAGTTTCGAAAAAGAGGTATTTTCTCTCTTAATTCTCGGTAGGATTCCTATTACTTCTTTTCAAATGTATATACCGCCCTGAATTTTGTATTTTCCCACTAGATATAAACACTGATAATTTCTTACCTTTGTAATCAACTAAAAATATGGCAACATGAATAGCAAGTTGGTTGATTTATTAAAAGAAGTGGATTTATTGAAAGTGCGGTTATCATCCTTGCGTCCTTTACCTGTTGAGGCGTTAAAGAAAATACAAGATGCTTTGGATATAGAATACACTTACGAGAGCAACCGTATAGAGGGAAACACCCTCACTTTACAAGAAACAGCACTTGTTGTGAATGAAGGAATCACCATTTCTGGTAAATCCATGCGTGAACACTTGGAGGCAATCAATCATGCAGAGGCTATTGACTATATAAAGGAGGTTGCCCAACAGGATATTGAAATAAGCCAAAGGACAATCAAGGAGATTCATGCACTTGTGTTACATGGCATAGATAGAGAGAATGCTGGAAGTTATAGAACCGTACCTGTAATGATCTCGGGTAGCACACACGTACCGTCTCAACCTTGTTTGTTAGAGAAACTAATGGAAGATTTCATGCTTGCATTTCAAAGCATGGAAAAAGAAAATATTCATCCTGTTATTATCGCCGCTTACTTGCATGGTGAACTGGTGAGGATACATCCATTTATAGATGGTAACGGGCGTACTTCTCTACTTCTGATGAATCTTTATTTACTGCAAAAAGGTTATACTATCGTTACTCTTAAAAGTGATAATGATATGAAGTTACGTTATTACAAGGCTTTGGAGGTTTCTCACACGGAGCAACAACATGATGATTTTTACTTGCTAGTTGCCGAAGCGGAAAAAGCTTCTTTGGAGAGGTATATTTCTATTTTAGAATGAAAAATAACTTCATTTGTTAGAATGTTTCTGTAATTAAAGATATTCACGTGTGTAATTTCCTTGTATGGTAAAGTTGGAAATAGAATGTCAAATCAATATATTATCATACATATAAATGTTTGATATTCTGTAATATTCATTTGGTTTCCTTGCTTGCAAGTAGTACCTTTGCAACACGTGAACGAACAACCTGATTTACTTACTGTTGTTTGCATTCTTGTTTGTTAGAAATTCTTGGTAAAGTTATCCATATATTAACGCTTTGGTTTGCTCGATATTTTCTTTCGAGTAATGGTTACGAATGGCGTGTTCTTCTAGCAAATCAACTTCTCTTCCCAAAATATCTTCTAAAGCGTATTTCAGATCAAAGAAATTACTAAAATAATCTATTACTTGTGCTTTGTCGAAATTAACTATAAAATCAACATCACTCTCTTTGTTGAAACGATTCGTGAGGATAGAACCAAACACGAATAATTTACGAACCTTGTACTTCTTGCACAAGGCAATTATTTTATCCATATTTAATTCTATTAAATTCATGTTGTCATTCTTCTTTCTGTAAAGATAGTGATTGTTGAAGACAAAACAAAAACGTTGGGAATAACAACTTCGTTTTCGTTTTAACTCTTGGTTTAACTTTCAGTCGAAAACCGACATTAAAAACACCCTAAAACAGACCATGCTATTAAAACAAAAGAGAGTTAGAATTTAACTTCCAACTCTCTGAAATTCAATATTTCCTAGCGGAAAGAGGGGGATTCGAACCCCCGAAACCCTTTAGAGGTTTACACGCTTTCCAGGCGTGCCAGTTCAGCCACTCCTGCATCTTTCCAAATGCGGGACAAAGATAGAAATTATTTTTAATGAACGTGTATGTTTTGGATTATTTTTGATGTTAAATCGTTGTGAGTTGGAAGTCAGTGAATAATATGTTAGAACCTTGCCTTGGTTTGCGGGTTACCTTTGATGGTCTTGTTTTTCGGACAATCTATATATTTGTCGGTTACTCGCGTCGTACCCTCTTGGGAGTCTCGTTAGTAAGTTAACGGGAAGTTAACGGGAAATCAACGAGCGAACGCGGAGAATTTGTCACGGATCTTTACTGGACTTGTAATGGACTAACTAACGAGACACCCAAGAGAGTATACTGCAATACTGGCGAGAGTGTGGTAAGTGAAATACGAAAAAAGCGGTCCCGTTCGGAGACCGCTATGTCAAGGAATCAAACTAAGATCACTTTTTGGTGCGTGCTTCAGTGACCGATTGATTAAAAACATTAAATAATCGTAGTGTGCTTTTCGTATCAAGATTACTCACTCCTTGACCAAACAAATATAGTAATTTTTTATTATTCAACAATGCTAATTTCGTTTAGTAAATTTGACGCCCCCGCGTATTTGTCTATAATCCACAGTACAAAACGAATGTCAACGCATACACATTTATTATATTTCGGATTGTAATAAAGGTCTCCGGCCATGGATTCCCAGTTGCCGTCGTATGCCAAACCGATCAATTCGCCCTTGGCATTGATCACCGGACTGCCGGAATTTCCTCCTGTGATGTCGAGATCCGTGGCGAATCCGGTATAAAGTTTTCCGTCTTTATCGGCATAACGTCCCCAGTCTCCTTTTTGAATGGCAGCCCAGCAGTCCGGGTTCAAGTCAAATTCCGGGTCATTTTCCACGTATTTTTCCTTGTAACCATCGATGGAAGAACGGTAATCGTAAGTCACTCCGTCTTTAGGGGAGTAACCGCCAACAGTTCCGTAGGTGATTCGCATTGTCGAGTTCGCATCCGGGGGAAGCACGGTACCCTTGTTCATCTCGACAAGAGCCTCCATGTAAAGCGTGCGTAAAGCACCTATTTTTTGGTTATTGTCTTTTAAATAATCACGCAGTTCGTAGTTTTTCGTTTGGGCGGATTTCGTGATCAGGTATGCCGGGTCTTTGTCGATTGTTTTTTGGTCAACACCCTTGTCTAACCAAGCAAACAAGCGTTCTTTCGTTGTTAGTACGGAATTTTTGTAAACATAGTCCGTCAGTTTCTGGTAGTCACCTTTGAATTTTTTTACGAGGTTACCAATTTCTTCCGGGAAGAATTTCGGGTCGATATTATTCACGTATAACTCGATCATGGCAGTGAAGACCTTGCGGTCAACCTGCTCGTCATAGTCCTTGAAATATTGTTCGCAGAAATGTCTCAGGTTCTTGCATTGTGCGCAGTCTTTGTGTAGGACACAACATCCTTGTTTTTCCATGGCACTTTCGAATCCTTTAAAGCGCATGGCGAGACGGGTTAAGTCTGCCCCGTTTATGATAGCCTCCCGGTGGAAGATGGCGGTGGCCATATAGGGAGCGGAGAATGCATAGCAAGCTCGTAATTCCTCTATTAGGTTACCATATTTAGCCTTGCGGGTGGGATCTGCGTTAATCCATGCGGTTAGTTTCGCCTCTTCGGCTGTTTTAAGGCCGACAACATCATATTTTTTTGTGTATTCACATTCACCGATGGCGTATTTCCAGTAGTTGCTGTTCATGAAGTATTTGGAAGCGTATTGGAGGTTGATCTTCTCGTCGGCATTCATGGCTTCCCTCAGGATAGCTAATTTCGTGTCCCGAACCTTGATCATGGCTGGATTTGTGATGTTAATTTTCTCGCTTACCCCGAAAGATGGCGTGTAGCGGGCAGTTGACCCCGGGTAGCCCAATACCATGGCGTAGTCACCTTCCTTAATCCCGGCTACTGACACGGGTAACACGTATTTCGGCGTGATCGGCTGGTTGTCCGGAGAGTATTTGGCCGGGTTCCCATCCTTGTCACCGTACACCCGGTACATGGCAAAATCTCCTTTATGCTGTGGCCACGACCAGTTATCCGTGTCTTTCCCGAATGCCCCGAAGCAAGTGGGAGGAGCCGCCACAAGGCGCACATCCTCGTACACTTTATAGTAGAACAAATAATATTTGTTACCTCGTAACATGGCCGCGCATGAGGCTTCGTACCCTTTCTTCGCGTATTTCTTTTCGATCACGGAGTTGGCTCTTCTGGAAGTATAAGGAGCTGCCTCGTCGTCTTTCTCGAAACTTTTCAGTACTTCCCTGTACTCGTCCGTGACGTCGATCACCCGATCTAGGAACATGACCGTTTTGCCCGGAATACGGATTTCTTCACCTTGATTCTTCGACCAAAAACCATTTTTCAAGTAATCGTGTTCAAGACTACTCAACTTCTGGATGTCGTCGTAAGCGCAATGGTGATTCGTGATCATCAAGCCGTTTTTGGAGACCATACTTCCCGTGCAGCTTCCGAAATCTAGGGCCACGATGGCATCCTTTAAAGAAGGAGCGGTTTCACTATATATTTCTTCTGCCGAGAGTTCAACCCCTTTGGCTTTCATTGCCTCGTAATTGGTTTGGGCCATAAGATGGATCAGCCACATACCTTTGTCAGCTTTTGCTGTAAACGTGCTACCTGCAATTAAGAGTGTGGCAATAATGCTTTTGATAAATGTTGTTTTCTTCATCCCGTTATTTTTTTGGTAATAATACGAATTCCATTTTATTTTTCTGTCCAAACACGGTTTTGGCGAATTTACGAATATCTGATGGTGTTAGACCATTCATCGTGTTTTCGTAATTCGTGAAATTGTCAATTCCGTATCGGTAATAGTCTGATAAAGTTTCCAGCCAATAAGAATTGGTGGAAATGTTTGTCTTGTAAAGTTTGTTGAAATAACGTTGCGCATTTTCCAATTCGGAAGATGAGGGGCCATTTTTGACGAGATCATCGATTTCTTTCTGGACAATCGCCAGCATTTCGTCGGCCATGAAGGGGGCCGTGTCGAAATTCACCTCTATCGTGATCTGGTTTGTCGGGACAGCCTTTTCCGTGGCATTCACGCTGACGCTGTATGCTCCCCCTTTTTCCTCACGGATGGATTTCATGTATCTGTCCCGGAGAATATAGCGGAAGGCAGCCGAGAGAATTTTGTTTTCGGCGGAGTAGGGGAGTTTTGCCGTGTAAAGCACACTGATTGAAGCTTTGTCGGTTGTCAATTCTTTCTCGATATGCCGGATGATTTTTCCCTTGGCGTAACGCACGTGGTTATCTTTGTATTCCTGCTTTACCCCTGTTGTCGGTAGAGAGGCGATGTACGTTTCCACGAGTGGTTTTAATTTTTCTAAGTCAATGTCTCCCGTGAAAATGAACGTGAAGTCTCCGGCATTGGCAAAACGTTCTTGGTATATTTGTTTTGTCTTTTCGAAGGTGATCGTGTTTACTTTTTCAAGGGTTAGGCTTGTTTTCCTCGGGTGATGGTTGTATTTCACGCCTTGAACTTCTTGACTATACTCGGCTTTTGGGAGGCCCTTGCGATTATTTAGTGTACTTTTTATTTTTTCAATTTGATGGTTAAACTCTTGTTGGTCAAAGTTCGGTTCCGTGACATAAAGATGGATCATTTGCATCAAGGTTTCTAGGTCTCGTTTGGCTGCATACCCGCTCAATGTTTCGTAATACTCCCCGATTTCCGGCGTGAGGGAGATGACCTTCCCGACATTGATTTGTTTTAAATCGGCCCGGGAGAAATTCTTCACTCCCATGAGTTGGCAGAAATTGTTGGCCATGAATCCATTGGCAAGTTCTTTTTCCGGCAGAGTGGAGGTTCCTCCTTCGCTGAATCCTTTGATGTCAACAATGTCTTTTTTGTTCGGGTATGATTTTATGATGACCTTTGCGCCGTTTGAAAGAGTCCATTCAACAGTACCCATCGTGTCATTCTTCTTCTCTTCTAAAATGTTCCCGGATTGCGGTGTCTTCGTGATTAACCGGGTGTCTTTTAGAGTCCGGTGAACATAAGGCGTGATGTTTTGGTTTTTGGCGTTCCGGACGGTAGCGATTAACTCATGTTCGCCGGGATAACTGATACTTTCTCGTCGGGGACCGAGTATCGTGATGAGTATATTGTCATCAGAGAACATCTCTAGGGCTGTACGGTTCAGTTCCTCTAAGGTCAGATTTTGTAGCGTGGAGACTGACATCTTTTCTAAGAAATCATTCGGCGGGATTGGGGCGCCTGTGGTGAAATTTGCCAAACAGGCTTTCACCATATCTACGCTTTTAAGATTCTTTCTCTGGTTCATTTGGAGTTTAACTGATTTAAGCATGTTGGCTTGTAGTTCGTTGAACTCCTCCGGGGTAAACCCGTGCTTTTTTATTCTTTCCACTTCGATAGCCAGTTCGTTCAAGGCTTCATTGACTTTATTGTCTTTCACGGCTCCCATGATGAATACCATCTTTTTGTCGGGCGTTAAGTCCGTGTAGTTGACTGATCCCTGACGGATATAAGGATTACCTTGTGCAGCTTTGTTGATGATTCTTTTTTTGAATAATTCCGACACAAAGCTTCTTTCCAAGTCGGTTTTGTAGGCCTTCACCGTTTGTCTTTCACTTGGGGAAGGAAGATCCAGTTTATACATGAGTCTGACTACCATGGCACCGGCATCCGGATCGGTCGAGATGCCAACGAGAGGCTCCCGGTTGTCGGGGACCGAATACACTTCTTTTTGTACCGGATGTTGTGCTTTAGGTAGTGGTGATAGAATTTTCTTGATTTTATTTTCCATCATGTTCACGTCAAAATCACCGATCACGATCACGGCCTGCAAGTCGGGCCTGTACCATTTGTGGTAAAAATCCAATAAGGTCTGACGTTTGAAGTTCATGATGATATTTATGTCACCGATCACGTTACGTTCGGCATACTTCGAATGGTTGTACATCACGGGGTTCAGTTGTTCCGACAGGCGCATACGGGGGATGTCCCGGGTTCTCCACTCTTCCCGGATAACTCCTCTTTCTGCCTCGATTTCAGCCGAGTCGCAGGTGATGTAACTGGACCAATCGTGAAGCATCAACAACACGGTGTCGATGATCGTTTCCCGAATTAAGGGAACTTCGGAGATATTGTATGCCGTCACGTTTCTGGACGTGAAAGCGTTCACGTTGGTGCCGAATCGTACACCGATGCTGGCAAGGTATTCCAACATGGTTTTCTTCGGGAAATGCTTTGTTCCGTTAAAGGCCATGTGTTCAAGGAAATGGGCCAAGCCGTTCTGGTTGTCCTCTTCTTGCATTGCCCCCACGTTATGAACGATATGAAATTCTCCCCTGTTTTTAGGATTCTTGGAATGACGAATGTAATAGGTCAGCCCGTTATCCAACTTCCCGATCCGTATATCGGGATCCATCGGAATTGTTTGGTCTGTACCGATGTCCTGAGCCACCAAGGGACTGATGATCAGGGTGAATAATATGGTGTAGATGATGTTTTTTATCATGGTGATTTACAATTTGTATGGGTATAAGTCTCGCGGGGTAATCCAAACGGATTACTCTGACAAGATAAAAGCATCGTAAAAAATGATTTCAAGTTTCCCGTGGAGGATATGTTAAAAGTCGTATTTGTATTTATCAACTACCCCCGACTAACTCCCCCTTGCACAGGGGGAGAAACCGCTTGGTAATCAGCTCTCCCCCTGTGCAAGGGGGAGCTGGTGGGGGTAGTTTTTAAAATTGACTTTTTGAAAGCCCCTTGGAAACGGTTGTTTATTCAACGGTTTTACCCGGTGTTTTAAAGGTTAGAGTAGCATCAATTTCTTTGGTTGTCCCGTTCGTGTAATGGATTTTCCATTTCGGGGTTTGAAGAATTTCCCAGATTTTATCATCGTCCAGAACCTCTTTCACGTATGTGATCCGGATAACCGGAATGTCACCGTTCAGAGCCGTGGCGAATTCCATCACTCCATCTTGCGTGGAAAGGAAGCTTCCCAAATAGGGTACTTGGCGCTGAACTAACGGTTTATCCAATCCCGGATAGGGCATCTCGTAAACTGCCGTGGCAGCGTCTTCCCCGTATTTCTTCAAGGCAATTTGAAAACGAGATTTGGTTGCCGGGAACATCATTTCAAGGAATGCCTGACGACCGATCGTGTCCACTTGATTCGAGATGTTTACCAGTTCGTAGTCACATTCGATCTTCTTAACTCCACCACCATGCACCGGCATCTCGAATTCACGGGTTTCGACGATACTTCTTAATTCTTTTTTGTCGATTGGTTTATTGATGTCCATGAATAATTTCACTCTTACCGGGCAGTCGTATTCGGTTTGTATTCCATAGAAACCTTCTTTTTCACGGATGATGTTTCCTAGGAACGTCACGTCCATTTGGTCAAATAGTTTTTCAACACCCAAGGTGACTATTTTTAATTGTTCCACTCCGGCAGGAGGAGTATTCAGTTTCCGTTTTACCGGGGTAAACATGGCGTTCTCTACTTTTTCTTTACTCGTTTCACTCGGATCATAATAAACCACGACGGCGAATCGATTCACGTAGGTCGTTACCCCGTAAACTCCCGGGACGTTTTTCATTCGTGCGGCAAATGCTTTGGAGCTGCCGAAACATTTCACGGTTCTCATGCCGTCGCGTTCGAAGGATTCCAAGTGTTCCAATTTTGCCGGGTCTCCCCAACGTTCATCTATGGTCGGCAATTCCCAATGGGTACCCATCCACAGCCCGACGAAGAAGAGAACAACGACTAGAATTGCGGGTAACCATCGGAATGCCGGTTTACGGTTTATCTGTAAAGCATTTTTATTACATGATCCCATACATTCACCACATAAGGTACAATCGATGTCTTTCACGACTTTCAGGTTCGCCACGTCAATTTGTTGTGGGCATTTTTTGCTACACAAACCGCAATGGTTACATTTCTCGTCATCCCGAGTAATGTGGAGTAACGGGAATACCTTGCTTTCGTGGTACACAATTTCGAAGATATAACCGATCACGCAGCTTGCACCGAGTAACCAATACCATTGCATCGGTAGGCCGAAATAGCCTAGAATTAATGAAAGTATCAATAAGCCTAGGAACGTGAGCGTGAATTTGAACACGTTGCTCAACGCTCCGAGCGGGCAGATGTATTTACACCAGAACATATTGATGAATAAGTTACCTAGGAATAGGCAGACGATGGAAATCAACGCCATCCATGCGGTAAGTTCGCCTTTGAATCCGGTTGCGATAGCATAGTACGGGTCAAAGTTCTTACAGAATAGTTCGCTGCTTGAGATCGTCATGTAGAATATCCAGAATAACAGGATATACTTGATCGCTCTTAAGATTTTGTCGACAATCGAACCTGTGGTGATGTTGATGTTTATCTTCATCTTTTTGCGCAAAACGGCCATCCATTCTGTTACCGTGCCCAAGGGACAGAGGTAACCGCAGAACAGTTTACTGAAAAGAATAACACCGATTGCTAGGGTTACCCCCATCATGATCTGTACGATCGACATGCTACATGCCAGTGTGTTTGAATTCAAATAGGTTACGAGAGATTGCAGTCCCCCGAACGGGCAGTAGGCCTCGACGTCGGCTGGCGCACCCCCGAAAAATACTTTCAGAATGAATCCGGCAATGACTGCAATTACACCCAATTGCAGTACATGTCTCCATAAATTTTTCTTAATCTTGCTCATTTCTTTTTTGATATTTGTTGTTTTTGATCCCCTAGAATGATAGTCCTATCGTGGCTTGCAACGTTGTCCAGTCTTTACCGTCATACAGGCCGCTGGTGGACTTTTTATAATTGACATTACCGATAGCGTACAGGTTCATCCCTTTCTCCTTGTTGAGGAAATAGGTGTAGCGAACGTTTACTCCTCCGGCTATTTTATCCGATGTGATATACTCGAATTCCTGTTCCAGTAAATCTTTTCGTTGCGGGTATGCGTCGATATTCGGCAAGCCGGTTTCGGCTTCTTGTTTCATTTTTAACATCGTGCCTCCCCCGATGGTGTAGGCCCCGTTTATGCCGCAATCCAACATCCCTTTTTTGAAAAGGAAATTCTTCTCGAATGAAAGATAACCTTCGGTGTTTCTCAATATTTGTTGGAATTTAGCTGGATATAGCCGGTATTCTCTTTCTGCATAAAAGCCTTTGGCGCCGATTTGTGCATTCCAGCAACTGTTATATGCGGTGCGATTGCGAAACAGGTTATAGTTTACGTCATAAACGGAGGATTCGATGGAAGATTTATTCTTTTTTCCGAATTGTGTCCAAGTGCTATTTTGGTTTATGACTTCTTTTTGCTGGATATTCTCGTAGCCTAGCATATTTGAGAAATTGGCTTGCAGGTTAATGTAGTGGCTGTACTTTTCTCCGCTGACATTAAATGCTCCGGTGTAATTGTACGCACGTTGTTTCATTTCACCTCCGCGCTCTTTGTTATAGTTCGCTTTGAAAATCTCCTGCTTTTTTTCCAGCATGGAGAATTGGTTAAAGAATCGGGTCCGGTGGGTATGGAATTCCACTTGTGCGGCACCTCCTAGCGCTTCATCCCGAATGTCCCGGATGATGCTTACGGTTGAACTCACCTGTTCTGACGTGTAGAACCACAATCCCTCGACGGAAAGAAGTTCCGGTGTCCGGCCTGTTCCGATTGTCCTGATATCAATGTTTTCAGTCTCCTTCTGATAAATGAAATTCAGTCCCAAGTTCAAATATTTGGATCGGTAAACTACTCCCGGGTATACTTTCAAGTTCATGTACGTGTTCTTGTTACGGGCGTCTTTCTTCTTGGCGTTACTGGCGGTCAGGTAATCGATTTTAGCCCCGATGCTCCAGTGTTTTCCGATCATGTAGCCGATGCCGCCTTCCAGAATGTAAGTTTCCATGGTCTGACGTCCCGGCATGCTGTCTGCAAAGAATATTGGAGAGCGATACGGGTTGATAACGTTACACCATCCCATTTTCAGGCGGTTCATGTAGTCAAAACTGAATTTCCCGTAAAAGAATACTTTATTCAATCTTCGGAAGGATTCTGTTTGCAAGTTTGTTTTATTGGATGCCGTGGGGGCATTCACATTTCTAAAACTACCTTTTCCATATTGAAAGTCGATTTCTACGATGGTGAAATCCTGATTTTCGTTGAACGTTAATCCAGCGTAGTTTAAAGACTTCGTCCAAGGATTGTTCGCTTTGACCCGATCCATCCGGTAAAAAATCTTCTCGTTGTCTTGGGTTTGGGCATTTACGGCCGACATCCCGGCGATGAGTAGACCCAGACCAAGTGTATATATTTTTTTGAATTTCATAATCTTCATTTTTAGATACAGTTCGTCTATCTGTTTTTTAATGTATTCGGAACTACTTCGAAATCCTCGCTGGAATTGTTGGAGTCCATGTATATGGTCCTGCCATCGACAACTTCATCCACTTTTCGGCAAACGGAATTCCCTAGGTAACTTGTCGGTATATAAGTGAATCCTGCATCGATGTTATTAGGGATTCGCTTATTTGCTTTACTGGCACTTGTCACGCATTCAACACCGTCGATTACCCAATCCTTGTGAATCATCAAAAATTTCATTGTTGCGGAAGGTTTTACCGGATCTTGTTGAATATTTCCGGGATCTTCAGCATAGGCTTGTGCGCTGATTGCTTCGGATGTTGGAATTTTGAAAATGACCATAGCCGGGCCTGTCAAGCTGATGGTAAATGCATTACCACTATTTCTCCATATCATTTTTAATGGTTCAACTCCCGGTGCGGGAACGGATGCTCCTGTCAACAGCGGGTCCCAAAATGCAAAACCAACTTTGGAAAGATCCACGGATTGCGAGGCAATATCCACGTGATTGATGGCATTAAGTGCGATAATCGTTTCTTCCCCGGGTTGTAAGGGGTAGTCTGTGCCTGTTCCGGGGAATTGCCATGCCATCATGAATAGCGGAATTTCATCCCATAAACTTCCGTCCGGTTTGGTGAAGTTACTGGGACTGGTACTCGTGACAGGGTTTACGGTTCCGATACAAAGACTGTCCAGATAGGCGATCTCGTCGGAATTGTTGTAGATTGACATATAAGCATCTTTTCCATAATTTTTACCATCATCTTTTTTACAGGAGGCGTAGTAAATCTCTTTGATGATTAATTGTTGTAATTTGGCATGAGTCAGGTTTATCGTGTAAGTATCCCCATCTTTTGTCCCTTCACTCAGTACAATTCGCTCCATTCTCCCGTTAAAGATGTCGATCGTGTTTTCTCCCCTTTCCCGGTGTTGGGCAACAGCCTCGTAAAAACCGTATTCCACGTTGAACGTGGCGATACCAGAGGCATCACATTTGCTCGTGTAGGTCAGACCTGATGTCGTGCTGTATAATTTCACGTCAATCCCTTCCGGGCTGGTGTTTTCAAAACCTTCCGGCATATTCACCTTGATTAGGGCTCCGATACTCATTTTTTCTTCTTTCAGACATCCCGTGAAAAGGAATATGACCAGAAGCGTAAGTATATGATATGTTTTCATCTTTATTCCTTTTTTATCCGTTAAAATTTCAGACTGATTTCGGCACCAAAGCTGATGTCGCTGTTTACTCTAAAGTCAGAACCACTGGATTTGTAATATCTCCAAGGTTTTGCGTTCGTGAAATTGTTTGCATAGAAAGAAAGAGAGGCAAACCTTCCGATTTCTTTCGTCATGCGCAGATTCAACATGAAGTACGGGTCAAGGGAATCCTCCACGAAATAGGTGGATTTACCGCTTTTGATCATGTGTTGGAATACCGGATCGTTTGCTTCCGTTTCCGTGAACGGGTGGATGGCTCCATCCCGGTCCATGTATGCTACCGGATTAATATACTTGTTATAGGTTTTGTCTTTTTCTACATTTCCTTCGACGATGTTTCCGTCGTCATCCTTCATGTAGGCCAGACATTGTCCTTGGTATTTGGATAAGGCTTTTGATTTATCCATCCACACGCATTGGGCTCCTAACGTGAAAACAAGACGCAATTGGGGAATGTGGGTTACGAGACGTAGGTTCGTGTTCAAACGTTGATAGAGATTCCCGTTTCCGACAGTGTTTCCGCCCACGTATAATCCAACATAAGGATAAGGTTCATTATTTATGTATCGGGATTCATAACTCATTTTAAGACTATTGTCGAATGATTTGGTATGGAAAAATGCTCCGTCCACGAGAATCGATGTTTTGATCACGTCGATCTTTCCGAAATCAAGGGAGTATTCGATACCCCATTTGTCGGTTGTGATCCCGTTGTCCGGGCGTTGGAAAACCCCGAACGTTTGCAAGGTGCGGTAACCCACGGGTGTCCCGTTTTCCACGACTTCCCCGTTCACGTATTCCGGGTTGGTCAGGCTGGAACTGTAGTTGTATTCCCGGTATTGGTAAGGAACTGCATAACCGGCTTGATTGTATCCATGGGTCAATTTTTCCTTGAAGTAGGCTAGGCTGGCATTGACATTGAGTACCTTGAAGTCCACGCCGATCTCGAAGTTGTTACTTTTCGGGATTTTCAGGCGATCGTTGTCCGTTTCGAACACATTCGTGGTAATCACGGCCAATTTATGGTCATTGGCATCGTCTTTGAATGAGAAACTAGCTTTGTCGATATAAGCCGGGTCCGGGTACAAGTAGGCAAGTGTCGGCATTTTATGCTGGATTCCCCATCCGGCACGAATGCTCAGGCTTTGCCAGCCTTTCTTGTTCCAGATATTTTCAAATAATGTTAGTCGGGCATTAAAACGCGGGTCTACGATCACGTCAAAATCAGCTCCTTTGGTGTCAATTTTGGTGAACCGACTTCCGGCAGAAAGTTCTAATGATCTTTTACCCATTTCAATTTTTACTTTGTCCTCAACGAAGCCACTGTATTCATTGATATAGGGAATATCTTTGAATGAACGGGGGCGTATATTTTGAGTCGGCGGGTTGTTCGGGTCGAAACTTTTCCCTTTACCTTCATTTCCTTTCGTACTCCACTCGCCACCTAACATGAAGTTATTGTAGAAAATCCCGTATTTGCCGGAGATATTAGCCGTTAATTTGGCTTGTGCGTAAACGGGTTTTCCTTCGATCTTCAAGTCACTGTAATATTCGTAGGGGAGGAAACCTGCTACGTGTTCTCCGGATTCCATGGAATTTGTGTTGGCGGCCCCGACGGTTGTATGTTGTTCGTGGTCCCAGTTATATTGTTTTCCCAAGGAACCGGCTACGGTGTATTTCAGACTGGTTAGCCACGCCTTGTTTATCATCCAGTTACCGTATATATTCAAGCTGATTTCCTGATTTTCAACTTTTGTCTTTTCTTCGGATTGCTTGTCCGGGTCGCTTTTTTGTTTGTCCAGTGTGGTCAGACCTTTAAATTTAGCGTTTAGGCTAAAGGCTCTTCCCTGCGGGTTGAACACGTTGGAATAACCGATTTGCGCGGTCAATCGGTTGTAAGACTTTGCCGGGGTACGAATGTCATTCTGTGATTGCACGTAATCAGCGTCAATATTTAGAAATCCTTTATTTTCTCCCAAGGCAAAACCTTTACCGGCGTAGACCTGTTTGATTTTTGGGTCTGTCTTGAAACGAACCTCCAAAGGTGATTTTCCTGCCTTTGTTTTAACGATCACGGCTCCCGAGTTCAAGTCCCCGTATTCGGCAGAAGCGATTCCCCGGATTACCTCGATAGACTCGATGTTATCGACAGCTATCTGGCGGGCGTCAATACCGGTTCCTGCCGACGTGCTTATTCCTTGGGTTGATAGGGCCGTGGAGGCCATTTGCATATTGGCGTCATTTGACATTCTTGCCCCGTCAACGATTACGGCTGTCCCGAAAGCATTGGTGGCGTCTTTCCCCGTGACGTCACGGATAGTCAGTCTCGAGATGTCGTTCAAGTTTGGATTGACGGTCAGCGAGCCGGGTAACAATTGCATCACGTCCACGATACTGGAAGCCTGCACGTGTTCCAATGCTGCTTTTTTAATAGAGGAAGAACTGTTTAACTTGTTCCCGGCTGTAGCGGTCACGGTGACCTCTTTTAGAGCTAGGGTTTGTTCCTCTAATTTTAGGATGTATTTTTCAATATTTTTACTCAGATTAATTTTCATTTCATAATCTTTGTAGCCGAGACAGGATGCGGTTAGAGTATATTCTCCTTTTTTTACGTCTTTAAAAGAAAACTTTCCGTTAATGTCAGACGTGGTCCATAGATTTAAGTCCTTGATATTGACCACGACGAAGGGTAGTGTTTCACCGGATTTTGCGTCTTGTATCGTTCCGGATAGGCTGACCTTTTCAGATTGGGCAAACAGGTTCATATGCCCGATCAAAAAGATGACCGTGCTTAAAAAAAACAATTTTTTCAAACTCATAGTAAGATCTTGTAGGTTTAGCTGTTTTTAATTAAAAAGTCTGTCCTCAATACATTCAAGTTTAGTGTCGTTAATATTATACTTTCCTAGCCACTCCTGCATCGCCACTTGCCGATCGGTCTTGTGCATGTGGTGGTGTATACTGCCCACCAGAATGCCTAGTGCAATTCCCGCGGCAATGCTCATGCCTAGGTGTCTTTTGCGGATCACGGGACCGGCATCATCCATTTTATTCCGGGCCATCTTTTTCATGATCCCGTTATAAAAGTCCTCACGCACTTCCCTTACCTTGTCCTTTTCGATGATCTCTTCAACTTTCATGATTTTCTCTCTCTTTGGTTATATGACAGACTTTATTTTAAAAACTTGCGCTGGCAAGATACTTTTTTTCATTATTTCGTAATATTTTTTATAGAATCCCTGTTTATTTCTAGTGAATCGGATTCTATGTTCTTGTAATGATGGAACTTAGGACATCTTTTACATTTTTCTTGATCCGTGCATTTTTCTGCACATTCCGCACAATGTTTGTTGATCTCCAATAAATCGATGAACATTTTCTCGAGTTTTTTTGATTGTTCCGGGGTGCATACCTTTTTTATATTGAGTAAATGACGAGCCGTTTGTGTTTTTAATGCTTTATGCAAATGTCCCACGGACGTGGCTATTTTGTTGAGCTCTTCCAAGGAAGGGTTGGGCTTTGCCAGTTCGTTCAACATCTGATAGCGTCTTTGACAGAGTAGTTTTAAAACGGTTTGATGCCTTCTCAAGACGATTGAATCCAATTCATTAATGAGTTTATATTGTTCATCCGTGAAATCCAATTCTTTGCGAAGGAATTCATTAGAAATGGTGGAATCTTCATTCTTATATATTGTTTTTTCGGGGGTAAAACAAAAGAATACGAGGAGTGCCGTATTCAACATTAGCAGAATAATGTTCACCCAGTAAATCAAATATTTTTTATTTATCTTTTTCATGACAATGTCTTTTATTTCGTGTTGAATATTTTCTCAAGATTATTTTTCGCACGGAAAAGAAGTGATTCCACGGAGGAGAGAGTAACCCCCATGACCTCTGCAATTTCCTTGTATGAAAGTTCTTCATACTTATTTAAAATTAGCGCCGTGCGTTGATTTTCAGGAAGTCGGTCGATAGCCCGGTGTAATAATTCCAGTTGTTCCTGTTCTTCCAATAACTGTTGTTGTGGCATTTCAACCGATTGTGCCACCTCTTGTTGTTTCCATGATTCAATATCGACTTTTATGGCTCGTCCCCTGGGAGATTTGCAGTGATTAATAGACCTGTTCACTGCTATCCGGTATAACCACGTGGATAATTTACTTTCAAATCTAAACTTACCTAGAGATTCAAAGACTTGGATAAAAACGTCTTGGGCAATATCTTCCGCTTCATTCCGATCGTGTACGAAAGCATGACAAGTGTTGACAACCATCAACTGATAGGTGTCAACCAATAGCTTAAAGGCTTTCTGGTCACCTTCAAGTATCGCTTTTATCATCTCTTTCTCGCCCATTCCAAGATTTTATCGCACTTCCCGCCCGGGGAAATATCACTCAATCCATACAGGTAAAATGGTATTACAACAAATGGTGTAATATCATTAAACGTTCAATAAATGATACATTAAAAAAAGGATGGTAAATAATTATCTAAACACAAGTCCTTTAATGCAGTTTGTTGACAATCAGCATATATTAAAAATGAATGCCGTTGTTTGAACATTCAATATTTTCACTATATTTGAGATCAATAAATGAACGTTTTTTAAAATAGAGAAAAACATTTCACTCCGGCACCGTGTAAGGCCTGTCTTGCGATTGTGTTATTTAACGGATGATAGATAAGTGCGCTTATCCGTTGGAGCGAGAGGGGAATTTGTTCGGATAAAGTCAACCATTGCATTTACTACGGAAATATCCGTATGTAGCCCTTTCCCTTTGTCTGGAAAATCATATTCAATACTTACATAATTATTGAGTGCGACTTTATAGGTGTTTTTTTCTGCGAGTGGTCTACCATGATGGTCTTTAAAAATGACGTTTATTCCCTTTCCCTGTTGGTCCTGGATGATCGTGTAATTCCCGGGTGATACATATAGGTCGATCATATGATCCCCTTGGTTGAAATGATTTAGTATTAACGCTTTTATGTCAGCCAAGGATAATTCATGAATAACGATATGGTTACCGAAGGGTTCTATGGAGAGGATGGTTTCCAGCGTGATGTCTCCTAGAGGAAGTTCGGAAAGACGAATGCCACCCTGATTGTAAAAGGCAAGGTCGGATGCAGCTGAACATCGCATGGCATCGGTCACGATATTACCGATACTTTCTTGAGATTTGAACGGGAGGGAGGTTGCCCCGATGACTTCTTTAAATTCGGGTTGCTCCATGAAAGAGTTAACTTTCCGTGCTATGTAAGGATCAACCTGTGTAATTGTATCAATCAAACAGGATTGATAGGAGCGTTCGGTGAGCTTGCCCTTTTTGAATTTTAATATGGTCAAACCGGCGTATTGCAGCTTGAGTCCAGTTTGACCGATCATGACGTTATTTATCTCTTTCGGAGTTTCTAGTAACGTGTGGGAATGTCCCCCGATAATGATATCCAGTTCCGGCATTTGTGTCGCTAAAATGGAGTCAGCCTCGATCCCGAGGTGAGTGAGGCCTATCAGCACGTCACATTGTTGCTTGAGTGATCTGTAATCTTTTACCTTGTCGAGATAATCGTCAAAAGTAAGATTTTTCAAATGCTCCGGGTTCGTGCTTGGTATTTGGTCTACACCTGTTTGTACAAGGCCAATAAAACCTAGATTGATGCCATCTTTTTCGATTACGTGATAAGGAGGAATGCTGTCTAATTCGCTCCGGGAAGAATTGATGTTAGCGCACACAATCGGGAAGGATGCATTGTTAATTCTGGCACGAAGGATTTTTTGTCCGAAATCGAATTCGTGGTTTCCTAGCGTTCCGATCTCGTAACCCAGATCGTTCATTAATGAGATTATGGGTAGACCCTTTTCTTGCGCGTGGTCCACGTATGGGTTGCCCGTGAAGCGATCCCCGGCATCCACTAGAATGACATTCGGGTGTTTCGTCTTTATGCGTTCCACGAAAGTGGCCAACTTGGGGAATTGTTCGATTCTCCCGTGTATATCATTGGTTGATATGATCACGATCTCTTTTTCCCCGATATTTTTACACCCGGAAATGAGTATTATCCATAAAGGAATAATGTATAAGAATATATGCTTGAAATAATCGTGATTCATATCATTGTATTTTCAAGCGACAAAGATAATTCAAAAGTAGAATTCTTAGTACAAAAATTGTTTCCGAAATGCCGAAATATCTACTTCAAGTACTGTTTTTAGGAATTTTTCCACGCTACCGAGTGTTGTCTTGATCTGGTCTAGTTCGGCTTGCAGAAACTTTCTCTTGACAGTGAGTACAGATTTTAGATTTGGGTGGATGGCGATTTCTTTGGCATATTTATCGCTCAAGTAAACGTTAGAGGCGAGGTAATCTTCCATCATGGTTTGTTCATTAATCCCCAAGGCATATAATATCAGAGCGACTCCCATACCCGTGCGGTCTTTCCCGGCAGAACAGTGAAAAAGGAGGGGGAGATTTTATTTTCCTGATCTTTACAAAGATGGGGAAATTCTTTAGAAAAAACCGAGATGTATTAAAGAATAAAAATAAACTTTTATTGTTCTTCATTCGTATAATTCTGGTGTGATTTTTGTGATAACAATGATATAAACCATTAAAATAAAGTTATGAAAGCAGCTTTGTTTTTTGAAGATAACCAACTCTGCCACCTCGGTGAAAATATCGGGAAAAAGGCGATTAAAGTATCTACAATTACGACAGAAGATGATAAGGTCGTTTCTATAAAGAATAGTGAAGTGAAAAATCGGAATATGAATTATTTTATCCAGTGGTTAGTGGACTGCGGTATAAAAATGATTTACGTCTCCGGTATTGACGAGAAAATAAAACGATTCTTTGAACAAATGAAAATCATCGTGAACGTGAAAGAACAGTCTGATAAGAGTCTTTTGTTAACTGAAATTACTTCTCAAAAGTAATAAATTGGATTTTGCAGTTAATCCCGGGCTTGAACCCGGGATTATTTTTAGATTACTTCTATTGCAATTATTTTTACTTTATCTTTGCTAGACGATAATTACAGAGGAATTGTTATGTCATTGGAACAAGTAAAACAATATTTTGATAGCTTGGGTTTAGGGCAACGGGTGCATGAATTGGCTCAATCGAGTGCCACCGTGGAAGAAGCGGCTGTTGCCGTGGGATGTGAACCGGAGCGTATTGCTAAAACCATGTCCTTCCTGTTGGGGGAGGAACCAATATTGATCGTTACGGCCGGGGATGCGAGGATTGATAATAAAAAATACAAGGAACATTTTCATCAAAAAGCGAAAATGATACCGGGAGAGTTGGTGGAACAATATGTCGGACACGCGCCCGGGGGAGTTTGCCCTTTTGTTATTCCGGAGAAAACTCGTGTATTCTTGGATGTTTCGCTCAAACGCTTTGAGATTGTTTACCCGGCTGCGGGGACAAGTAACAGTGCGGTTGAGTTATCTATCAAAGAACTGGAGGATTGTTCCCGTTCCCGGGAGTGGATTGACGTGTGCAAGGATTGGTCTAAGGAATAAATCGACTGGGTTTGCCCCAATGCGTGATGGTTAGTTTGTGCATGGCTCTTGTCACGGCAACGTAAAGCATACTTTTGTCTATAAGCGTGTTGTAGTTGGTGTCGTTCGCTTGCGGAATGATCACCTCGTCGAATTCCAACCCCTTTGCCATGTGGGATGAGGTGACAATGATTCCTTTAGCGAAAGCCGTACTCTGATGGGATAGGAAATAGAGGTTGTTCGTGTACGATTTGAGTTTCTCTGTGATTTCTTGTGCTTGCATCTCGGTTTTGCATATTATCCCCAATGATTTGTAAGTCGACGTTCTGAACGTGACAATTAATTCCGAGATGGCGGAAAGTTCTTCTTCCGAATTCTTGAAAGAGAGGACAGTTGGTTCTTCCCCGTGTCGGGTGATGGCTTCCAGTTCTTCGTTCGTTTGAATCCTTTGTGCAAAACTCGTGATCTCGAACGTGGATCGGTAACTCTTGCAGAGTTTCATTACTTCTCCCGTGACAAATGCTTTCTGAATCATATCGGCGGTTGATGACCCATAAGGGTTTACCGATTGACAGGCATCCCCGAGAATCGTTTTCCGACAAGGATAAAGTTTCTGAATGATCTTGTATTGTATGGGTGAGTAATCCTGCATCTCGTCAATCAAAAGGTGTTTGACCCGGGAAAGGGTAGGAGTGCCCTCTAACGCTATGTGGAGATATGCCAAGGGGGCCAGATCTGCGTATTCCAGCGTACGGTTCTTGCGCATTTTGAACATTTCGGGTTTCCCGATCCACGTGAAAAAGTCTTTGTAAACTTGAATGTCGTTGTTCCCGGCAAACATCTTTTGAATTTCCTTTTTCAACAGGTTCCTTTCGGCAGTTGTCGCTTTGAAATAATGTTTCAAAGACATCATTTCTAAGATATAGTCCGTCATCGTCTCGAAACGTTGGCGCATCGGGTAACGGTTGAACCGTCGGAATTGTTCATCGATAAACTCGGCCGGAACGGTAATATGTTTGGTCAGTTTGACATCTGTTGCCTTAAAATAGTTGTTCTCCATGTAAAGAACAAACTTTTCTAATTGCGAGATGAAATCAAAGGAAGCTTTGTATTGAATCCGTTCAATAAATTCCGGTGTCGGTTTATCTAGTAATTCTGTTACTTGTTCAAAGAAATTTTGATATTTATATTTGTGATCAAGAATCCCCGAAAGGATTTGCTCCATGCTAGTTTCAGGAACCGTTTCTTCGCCGAGTTCCGGGAGGACGTTCGAGATATAGTCGGCGAAAACCTTGTTCGGGGAGATGATCAGAATATCTTTTGAGGTAATCTCCCCTTTTAGCGTGTAAAGTAAATAAGCGATACGATGCAGGGCTATGGATGTCTTTCCTGATCCTGCCACTCCCTGAATGATGAGCGCTTGTGCCTCTTCGTTTCGGATAATCCGGTTTTGTTCCCGTTGTATCGTGGTCACGATATTCTTCATTTTATCGTCGGCATTGGAACTCAGTTCTTTTTGCAGAATATCATCATGAACGGTCAATGAACTCTCGATCATGTACTCCATCTTACCTTTGCGGATACGATATTGTCGTTTGAGGGAAATGTCTCCGTCAACCTCTCCGGAGGGGGAAGAATAGGATGCGTTCCCTAGTTCATGGTCGTAAAACATACTGGATATAGGCGCTCTCCAATCGTAGATTAGGTTGGCTTTTTGGCTGGGGTCATAGAACGTGTGAATCCCGATATATAATGCCATTGTTTCGCATCCCTCTTTCTTTTCCGTGAAATCTATCCGCCCGAAATAGGGAATATCCAGAATCTTTCCCAGTCGTTTGCGTTTATCAATGACGCTCTCGCTTGTTGCAAAATGACGTAGGATGCTTTCTCTCATGGAGCGTATCTCGTGTGGATCGATGTCTTTATTCGACCACAGATATTCCTTGTACTCTTGTAACGTGTCAACGTGTTCCTTGACGGATTTGTTCGTGTTATTGATCGAATCGTTTATAGTGTTGATAATCTGTCGTAAATATTCTTTTTCCTGTTCTTTCGTTTTGTTGAATACCATAGACTCCTAGTTGTTTTAATTAAAATTGTGCGAAAAGAAGAACAAAGTTAATGCAACAACGTGGAGGGGAAATAGTTATTTATAGCTATTTAATGAGTTTGATTTATCTATTGTAATCTTTCTTTATTTGTTCCCCTTGCTCTGTTAGGCGGTATCTTTGAGATCTACTGTTGGGTTTATCTGGTTTTGTCATTTTGATAACACCACATTCTAGTGCAGGTTTTAAATAACTTCGCCGGAAGTGTTCTCTATCTGCAAGATTTAGTTGTTCTTGGAGTTCTAAACGATTCATCTCTCCCGTCAATACTTTTAAAAGTTCTTTGACTTGCGGGGTAACTTGCGGGGTAACTTGCGGGGTGACTTGCGGGGTAACCTTTTCTAAAGCTGGGAATGTCATGCGTAAAAAGTTCTCTGTGAATTTGAAACATTCTTTTCCGTAACTCCTTAAAATACGGGGGATTCCTGAGCCTAGATGTTCTACTAAATCCAAATCTCTGAATACTCGCATCAATTCTTTGTTGCGGGGTACGGAATATCCTTCAAAGAATTCTTTTTCGGTCATACCCTGTGGTAAACTTCCAAATGAAGTGATTTCTATTCTGTCATCAAAAAATTCAAATTTGGGAGGTATTTCTGAAGTATAATCATTGTGTACGATCGCATTAATTACCGCTTCTCGTAGGGCGACGGAATTCCATAATCTTTTTTCCTCTCGTTCTTTGGGGGTAATCCTTGCTAAGGTTTTATTTTCCACGTTGATCTTGTCTAATACTTGCTTCGTCGCTTTGACCAACGAGCAATAACCGTATTCATTATTCTCCATTAGGTCTACCCGATCAACCCCTTCGTATTTGGCAACTTTTATAGACATTCCATTCAAGTCGGCTAATAAATAAGCCACGTAATTATATTGTCCTTCTTCCGAGAGCAATTCAAGGTTTGATGCAAATTGTTGATTTAATGCTTTGTTAGCACCCTCGTAATATATCTTTAATTGTTCAAAAGTAAGATTCTGATTGGGTGATTTTATCTTGCCAATAGAGTTCCGGATTCGTTTGGCAAAGAGTGATTCGATCATTTTTACAGGCATTGGTTCTGCTGCTGTCCCGACTCGGATGAATGTGCCTTTTTCTGACATTCCAAGCTTTTTTATATAATAAGGTTTTTCCGGACCACTGGCAAATGTAATTTTTATTACATCCCTTGAATCAATATTTTCCGTCGCGATATCGAATAACCCCATACAAGATGGTGTAATGTTATTTTTCAAACGATCTTTGATTTTGAGCATATCGCTATCAATATCAATAACTCCGATTGCTGTACCCGTTTTTTCAATTCCGATATAGAGTACCCCTCCTTCCGGGTAATTGAGAAAGGCTACGGCTTCTTTTTCTAAATCATCAGTGAGTTCTTGTTTGTATTCTATGCGGTTTGTCTCGGAATTCATAAACTTGATATTAGCTTTAAAGATCATGATTCTTGTTTCTTACAAAGATACTATTTTGTAGCTGTTTAGTCAACAAAAATGACGACAAATACGAATTATTTCAATAGCCCTAACTCGATCCCTTTGTTGATAGCCTCGATGGAATTCTGCACTTCCAGTTTGTGTAGTAAATTCTGACGGTGAATGTTTACCGTGTGAATACTGATTTGGAGTTTGTTGGCAATCTCTTTGCTTAGTAAGCCTTTTTGAATCAAGTATAATATTTCCGTTTCCCGCTTTGTCAGATGGATGGTCGGGGAGGATAATAATGCCGGGGAAAATAGTTCTCCGTTTCTGAGATTGAGAACGGTACAGTCAACTTGTTCTGAATTCTTCTGATCCGGAGAAATACTCATGTTGCCTAGTATAAGCCATGCTTTTCCTGAAAGTCCTTGTTCCAAAACTTGCAATCTGTTGGTTACCCTTACATATTGTTGCTTGGCGTTACGTACCCGAAAACTGTAAATATTGCAATAATCATTTCGTTGTTCCACGGGCAGGCTATAAATGAATTGTCCCAGTTTGATCTGTAAATCCATCAATTGATCGAAATCATCCGGATGGAACCGGGATTCCAGATAATCTCCCTGCCTTTCCAATGTGGCAATTTTGTTTGAATCATATCCTAGTAAATTTGCGAAATTAGAGGAGGCATATACATACTTACTCTTGTAAACATCAACAACAAACGTGCAACTCTGACTTACTTTTGCCATCTGGTGGAGCATGGCTTTATCCCGTTCCCACACGGCATAATCAATGTCATGTATCGATAAATGTTGTCTGGCCCACATTTCTTCCCGGGTGATATTGGTTGGCTTCATGCTGTATTATTGCTAATAGATTAAAAAAACTTGAGATGATTCTAATACAAATATAACAAAGATTCCTCATAAATGAACTAGTTTTTCTATTGAGAAAACAAGTTGGGTGGTCTGTGATTTTATCGAATTTTAAGAAATAAGATATGATTATTTTATGAAAGTAGTAAATATTGCTATATTGTTTTTGTTTTGGATAGTTAAATTGTGGAGTGATATTTGTTTTTTATAAAAATGTTACTATATTTGTGATGTCTAACATACTCAAGGGCGGGGAGTCCTGCCACAATGTAGCGGGCATTTTTTATGCCTGCTATCTCCATACGGCGGTTCCGAACCCCCGTGATGGAGTGTGTAATGCACCCACAGCCCTTGAGGTGTTAGACAGCGGGACAGGCGGAACCGTTTCTTTTCGTCCTAATCTTAATAAAAAAGGCTTATGGAGGTAAATCGTAATTGTATCTCTGCGTGTAAAAGGGGGCATCCGGCTTTAATAATTCTTTTGACTTTGTTGTTAGACGAGTGGTGTAGAGGAACCATTTAGTTTGTAACGAGATCGGCGTGACAAACATTCGTGTTGTGGGCCGGGAATGTTCAAATCTTTGTATTTCTTCATCAGTTTTTATAGAATCCTTATCTTGAATGACAAAGGGGTAGTTTGTTGTGCCATTGTTGTCGTGATGGAGCGGAATTGTAATCGTTTAACTGAAATGAGAATAAAATGAAATAGTTAGAGTAAAGTACGTTGAGAAAAGCAACGGAAGAATAGAAGAGGGAGGTATCCTCTGCATGGAAAACTTTGAATACCATCCCTTTATGTAATCAATCTTATCAATTAATTAACAATCAAAGTTATGAAAAAAACTTATGACAGGAAAGTTTTTAAGCGAAAGTTACTGTCGGATCGAAGGACGGTAACCGTGACAATCCGGTTATTTATGATTTTATTGTTGGGCTTTCCGCTATTGACGAGGGCCGGGACGGTGGATTCCACTCGTGTGGCAAACCGGGAAGTGAGGGGAAAGGTGATAGACGAGAAAAAGCAGCCCATTCCGGGAGTTTCGGTACGTCTGGGAGGAACATCAATGGGAACAGCCACTGATGTAGATGGGAAGTTCAAGTTATTGATCCCGGCTGACACGGCCACGCTAGTCGTTTCCTTTATCGGGATGAAGACGGAGGACGTGAGGATTCCCCGGTTGAAAGCGGGCGTGGAACAGAAGGAGTTGACGATCGTGTTGCGGGAAGAGGACGTGAAACTGGAAGACGTGGTGGTGACGGGTATCTTCACGCGTAAGAAGGAAAGTTTCACGGGATCGGCATCCACTTACTCGGCTGCCGAGTTGAAAACGATGGGTACGCAGAACGTGCTGCAAAGTTTGAAGACGCTGGACCCGGCTTTCGCCATTATCGAGGATAACCAGTTCGGGTCGGACCCGAACCGTTTGCCGAACATGGAAATCCGGGGAAAGTCGAGTATGTTAGGTTTACGGGACGAGCTAGATGCCGACCCGAACCAGCCGTTGTTTATCCTTGATGGGTTTGAGTCAACGTTGGCAGCGATTAATGATTTGGATATAAACCGGGTGGCCTCGATCACGATCTTGAAAGACGCGGCGTCGACGGCCATTTACGGTTCGAAGGCGGCTAACGGGGTGATCGTGGTGGAAACGGTGAAACCGGAGGCCGGGAAATTGCAGGTAAGTTATACCGGAAACATGAATCTCTCGATGCCCGATTTGTCGAGTTATAACTTGATGAATTCAAGGGAAAAGCTGGAATTTGAATTATTGGCAGGGAGGTATGATCCGGTGAATTGGTCCACGACGAACGAGGTGGAATTAACCCGTTTGTATAACGAGAAATTGAAGAAAATCGAGAGTGGTGTAAACACGTACTGGTTGGCTGAACCTTTACGGGTAGGAGTGAACCAGAAACATTCACTCTACGTGCAGGGAGGCGAGGGGAATTTCCTGTTCGGCTTGGGAGCGGGATACAACGGGATTTCCGGGGTGATGGAAAAGTCGGAGCGGGATGTGATCAGTGGCAATATCGACTTGATTTACCGGATGTCGAAATTCCAGTTCTCTAACAAATTCTCGTTGACCTCAACTCATTTCAAGAACCCGATCGTGGCATTCAGCGCGTATGCTGCGGCGAATCCTTATTACAAAAAGTATAATGACGAGGGAACGGTGGATAAATGGTTGGAATATAATGATTACTTCAAAGCTTCGAATCCACTGTGGAACGCGAGCCAAAATAGTCGGGATAAGGGAAGTAATCTCTTGTTGAACAATTATTTCATGGCGGAATATTTCCCCACGACGGAATGGCGGGTACGTGCCCGGTTGGGATTGACTTACGGGAATGATGACACGGAGAAGTTCTATTCCCGGAATGATACCCGATATGAGAACGTGGAAACTACTAAAAAGGGAGAGTTTCATTCAAATAACGTCCGAACAAATCAAGTTGAGGCGGAGTTAAGTGTCACGTACGCGAAAGTACTGGGAAAACACAGGATTAACTTGGTTGCCGGGGGAAATATTTCCAGCAATAAATCGCTTACGCAGGGGTATTCTGCGGTAGGATTCCCGGACGGAGATTTTTCTTACCCCTCTTTTTCGAACGGCTACCCGGAATACGGGACTCCTGCATACTACGAGTCGGTTTCCCGTTCCGTGAACGGTTATTTCAACGCGGGGTATTCTTTTGACGATCGTTACTTGATGGATTTCAGCCTGCGGACGAGCGGTTCATCGGTTTTCGGTACTTCCCGGAGATACAATACGACGTGGTCGGTCGGGTTGGGCTGGAACTTGCACAAGGAGAAGTTTATCATGGATCACGTGGCATGGATTAATATATTGAAACTGCGGGCCTCTATTGGAAATCCGGGGAACCAGAGTTTTGACTCCGCGCAATCCTTGTTGACTTACTCGTTCCAGTTTGGTTCCATGAACTACTTCGGGATCGGGGCGGAATTGTCGCAGATCGGAAACCCCGATTTGGAATGGCAGATCACGGTGGATAAGAATATCGGTTTGGACGTGACGTTGTTTAATAAACGCTTTTCGTTGACGGCAGATTACTATTACAAGGTGACCGACCCGTTGTTGATCAAGGTAAGTACACCGCTTTCTTCCGGGACATCGACTTACATGACGAACGCGGGAGAACAGGTGTCACAAGGTTTGACGGCATCGGTGTCTTATTATATTTTCCAGAATTTCGAGGAGCGTTTCTCGTGGATGGTACGGGCGAACGTGCGGACGCAGAAGACCCGGATAAACAAGATCGGGAATAAACTCTCCACGTTGAACGCCAGCGGGAAGGGAGAAAATACAGTGAGGTATTATGACGGGGCAGACCCGGATGATATTTGGGCGGTAAGGTCCGCGGGGATTGATCCCTCGAACGGGAAGGAGTTGTTTTATGCCAAGGACGGGAGTTACACGTACGATTTCTCGTATGATGACGAGGTGATTTGCGGGAATACCCGCCCGGACGTGGAGGGCGTGATTGGTTCATCGCTCAATTGGAAGGGATTTTCCGTGAGCTTGAATTTCCGTTACCAGATGGGGGCTGACGTGTTCAACGAGGCTCTTTATAACAAGGTGGAAAATATTTCGAGAAATGATCTGAACAAGAATCAGGACAAGCGGGCGTTGTACGAGCGTTGGCAGGAAGTGGGGGACATCGTGCATTTCAAGGATATTGCCAGTGCGGAGACGACCCCGATGTCTTCCCGTTTCGTGCAGGAAGAGAACGTGTTGACCTTGGAATCTATCTACGTGGGATACGAGTTCTATGACGGATGGATCAAAAAATTAGGGTTAAGTAGTTTGAAGATTCAAGCATCCATGCGTGACGTGTTCCGGGCATCGACCATCCGGTCCGAGCGAGGAATTGCCTATCCTTTTGCCCGGAGTATGGAGGCAGGACTTTCGTTTAATTTTTAAAGATGAATGGTTATGAAATTATGGAATATCATTTGGATCGGGGTTGTACTCGTGTGTGGTGTAGGATGTTCGGATTTTCTGGATGTTCAGCCCAAGGATAAACAGTCTGAGGAACAGTTGTTTTCGACGAGAGGCGGATTCTACACGGCGGTAAACGGGATATATAACAAGGTGGCCTCCACGGCTCTTTACGGGAAAAATCTTTCTTACGAGTTGGTGGACGTGATCTCGAAACGGTACGCACCGTTGCAATCAAACACGTACTTGACAGCGTTGAGTACCTTCGATTACACGGAGGCTTCGGTGCAGACCGGGTTATCGAACACGTGGACTGAGGCTTACAACACGATATTGAATTGTAACGTGGTGTTGGATAATCTTGAAAAGAGCGATGGCGTGTTGTTGCCTGCTGAATACCGGATGTTGAAAGGAGAAATGCTGGCTCTCCGAGCCTTCTTGCATTTTGATATGTTACGTTTGTTCGGTCCGGTTTACAAACTTCATCCGGAGATGGAGTCGATCCCTTACAACGAGTCATCGAGAGTATCAGCCTTGCCGTTGTTGACGGCTGATTCTGTACTACATGAGAAGATTCTGCGGGATTTGGATGAGGCTGAGCGTATGCTGGTGGATAGCGACCCCGTGATTGAAGGCGGGCGGATGGCTTCGCAGGAGGGGGATGAGGATGTGTATTTGCGTTATCGCCAGTTGCGGATGAATTATTATGCCGTGCTGGCATTGAAGGCGAGGGTGTACCTGTACGCGGGAGAAGAGGCGAAAGCTTTGGCCGTGGCTCGTGAATTACTGACCGATTCGAAAGTGGATGAATATTTCCCGGCTGTTGATCCCAATAAACTTCTGGCGAATCAGGATAACCCGGATCGGGTGTTCTCGACAGAAGTGTTGGCCGGAATCTATGTGAAAGATCGGGCCGATATTCATACTACTTATTTCAGTTCAGAACAGGCGGGAACGAATTACCTGCACCCCCGGAAGAATTACGTGAATACGAACCTTTTCGCGGAAGAAACGCAGGATTATCGTTTTCAATCGTGCTGGCGTACAGCTTCTAACGAGAACGAAGGAGGATATGACTTTATCAAATACGAGGAGATTGCTAAACCTACTCAAGCGGGAGAGACCGAGTATTTTTATGCCGTTTTCATGTCGTTGATCCGGTTGAGCGAGGTGTATTATATCGCGGCCGAGTGTGAACCCGTGCTGGCAGATAAATACGAGTGGTTGAATAAAATGCGGGAGCGCCGAGGTTTGAGTGCTTTAACCGTGGTTTCGGATGAGGATTTCATGAAGCGTTTGCGTATGGAATATTTGCGGGAGTTCATGGGTGAAGGACAGATATTCTTCATGTACAAACGGTTGTATGCCCATCTCCTCAGCGATGAGAACGGGAATGATGCAAATGCTTATGAAGCTCGGGAAGAGCGTTACGTGTTGCCGTTACCTTCCGGGGAAATCGCTAATCGTTAAATAGTAAGGTTATGAAATGGAAAATAATATTGTTTGTTTTAAGCTTGAATATTGCTTTTAGTGCTTGTGAAAAGAAAGATATTTCGGTGTTCTCCACGGATGATACCGGGATTTATTTTCAAATGATAAGAGGGTATTACGGGACGAATACGGAAGTGTATATCGATTCACTGGACTTTTCTTTCGCTTCGGTTCAGGCTTCTATAAGAGACGTGATTCTTAACGCCACGGTTCGGACAATGGGAAAGGTGGCCGATCATGACCGTCCTTTCAAGGTGGTTGTGGATAAAGAAGGAACGACTGCCATGGAGGGAGTGCATTACGAGATTGACGTGGACACGGTGGTGATTCCCGCCGGGGAAAGCACGGCGTATGTCAACGTGCGTTTCTTCCGGACAGATGATTTAATGGAAAAATCGGTCCGTCTGGCTCTTCGTTTGGAAGATAACGAGTATTTCAAGTGTTATTTCCCGGAATATAAGAACATGAATACCTACACGACCACGGGCGTGCAGATTCACGGGGATTCATTCTCTTTCACGTTGAGTGAAATGTACACGATTCCTTGGTATTGGAGGGTGATTATTGAAACCGATTATTTCGGGGAGTGGACGCCTAAAAAGTTTGTAGTTATTAATATGGTTTGTGGTTTTACGATGGCTGATTGGGATCGAGCAGGGGGGACCGGGGCTAAAATAATATACGGGCGTTGTGGCTTTTTCGCGACGATGGTTCAAAAGTATTTACAGGGACAGGCGGACGCTGGAACTCCGGTGCTGGACTCGGATGGAAAATATATGCAGCTTGACCCGGATTACGCGGTAGATTATTCCCGGTATGAATAATATTAAAAAGTGATGTTATGAAAATAAAGTGTATTATATTGTTTTTGTTTGGCGTATCCCTTTGTGCTTGTTTTGATGATAAGGGGAACTATGATTACCGTGATATGGCGGATATAACGATAGAGAATGTCCCGGAGGTGATCGAGGTGTTGGGAAATTCCGATCATATCGTTATAACTCCTAAAATTATTTCTTCTTTGGATGGAGAGGTGAAGGAGGATAATGGCAATTTCGAGTTCTCGTATAAGATCGAGAAGAAATCCGGGGGGACGATGGTTGCCGGGCAGAAGTGGGTGGATTTGAATCCTTCGAAAACCTTAAATTTGGACACGTTGGCCGCTTTCGCAGCCGACACGTATATCGGGTGGTTTGCCGTGACAGATAAACGTTCGGGGGTGCAGACGTCGACCACTTTTGATATTAAAGTGTCTTCCCCGACTTACGAGGGATGGATGGTGTTGTGTAACGAGGGTGAACAGGAACGGGTGCGTATGGATATGATTTCTGTGATCTCTGCGGAACGGGTTATTCCGGCATATGATGTGTTGGCACCCTTGGGATTCCCGGAGGTGAAACACGCGAGAGGGATCGGTTTCTATCCAACCCGTCTGGCGAATCCGGATGACGTGATCTACGTGATGTCGGAAGAGGGAACGTATAAATTGAACAAGGAAACGTTCAAGACAGATGAATCTTGGAATATGAATAACGTGGATTTCATTATTCCCCCGACCGATGAGCATGTCGTGTATTATAACACGGTGAATAGTAGTAATGCCTCGGCTGCATTGGCCTGTCTTTGCGTAACGGATGCCGGGAATGCCTACGCGCAGGTGTTGAATACTCCCGGTGCGGCTTTCGAAAAACCGATAAATACTTCCGCCCGGGGAGAAGCCCCGACTTACCGGGTTGCCCCGTATATCGGGGTGAGCATGGCTCGTCCCGGAAATGGAAAAGCGGCTATTTTTTATGATGTGGATAACCAGCGTTTTATGGGTTGGAAACAGGGGTATGTAGATTTTTTGATGCAGGTGTTGAATCCTATCCGGGATAAAGATGGGGCTTTGTTTACATTTAAAACGGGAATGGACTTGGTGTACATGGAGAGTACCCGTTATTCCAACGGATTGGTATACGCGATCTTGCAGGATGCTGCGGGGAAACGTTGTATTTACGGTATCAATATGTCTGGTAACGGGTATGTTCCGGAATCGAAGTACGAGGATTTGAATGCTCCCGATTTTGATAAGGCGACGCTCTTTGCATTCCATTCTCAGTTCCCTTATATGTTTTATGCCGTGGGGAACAAGGTGTATTTGCATAACTTGGGAACAAACACGACTTACCCGGTGAATAATATTGTTTTAGGGGAAAACGAGACGGTTACGATGTTGAAATTTAACCTGTACAGGCAATGTTCATTGAAAGATCTGAACAACCAGTCGGAGGAATTTATGGCCCGGCAGTATGAACTGATGGTAGGCTCTTATAATGCTGCGACACCGGATAACAATGGTGGTAGATTGGGATTTTACCCGGTGGATGGGGTGAATAACAGCGTGACGAAAAGGATCGAGTATAGCGGTTTTGCGAAGATTCGGGATGTGGTGTATCGTGAACGACGGTAAGTAGTAGTAAATCAAAATGTAGCAATAAGTCCGGGATTATCCCGGACTTATTTTTTATCGTGACTTATTTGTCCTACATTTGCACCCGCTAATTGCATTTGGTATGCAATATATTGTAAAACAGATCACGGGGAGCCGTGATTCTTAAAGTGCGAGAACGATAAATGAAAGAGTTGGATTTGACACAAGGCCGGGTGCCAAAGGTATTACTTCAGTTTGCCGTCCCGTTTTTAATTGCGAATGTTCTTCAAGCGTTATATGGTGGTGCGGATTTATTTGTCGTGGGACAATATGACGATGCGGCCAGTGTTGCCGCAGTTGCTATCGGTAGTCAGGTGATGCAGACCATCACGGGAATCATTCTTGGGCTCACGACGGGGACGACGGTGTTAATCGCTATTGCCACGGGAGCGAGGGACGATCGGCAGGTGGCCTCGACAATCGGTTCATCTATTTGGTTATTTGCCTTGTTGGGTATATCGCTTACATTGGTTATGACTCTGTGTCATGGTTCGATAGCCTCGCTAATGCATACACCCGTGGAGGCGATGCGTGACACGAAACATTACATTTTGATCTGTTCCATTGGAATTCCTTTCATCATGGGGTATAACGTCATTTGTGGTATTCTCCGCGGACTGGGCGATTCCAAAACACCTCTCTATTTCGTGGGATTAGCCTGCGTGATTAATATCGTGCTTGATTTCATCTTGGTCGGGTATTGTGGTATGCGGGCGGCGGGGGCTGCCATAGCGACCATCTCGTCACAGGGAATCAGTTTCGCCACGGCGTTATGGTTCCTCTACCGGAAAGGCTTTCGTTTCGAGTTCTCGAGACATGATATTCGCTTGGATCGTATTCTTTCGAAAAAGATCGTGACCTTGGGGGCTCCCATTGCTTTGCAAGATGCTTTGATTAATGTCTCCTTTCTCTTGATCACTGTAATCGTGAACCAGATGGGAGTGATCGCGTCGGCCTCCTTGGGTGTCGTGGAGAAAATCATTGTATTTGCCATGTTACCCCCGATGGCCATATCCTCGGCGGTAGCCACGATGACGGCACAGAATTACGGGGCGAAATTAATCTCTCGTATGAATCGTTGTCTTTATTCGGGTATCGGGATGGCATTGGTCTTCGGGCTATCGGTTTGCATTTACTCGCAATTCCTGCCGGAAACCTTGACGGGAATATTCACGAACGATCCGGCGGTTGTTGCCGTGGCGGCGGAATATTTGCGTGGTTATAGTATCGACTGTGTACTGGTGAGTTTCGTGTTCTGTATCAACTCCTACTTTAGCGGACAGGGAAACTCCGTGTTCCCGATGATTCACAGCATGATCGCCACCTTTTTGGTGCGAATCCCCCTTTCGTATCTATTCAGTCTGATCGACCCGTCTTCCTTGTTTATCATGGGATTCGCCCCACCCATTTCGACTTTCGTGTCCTTGCTGATTTGCATTTGGTATATGCGATACACCCGAAACAAAAATCGAATGGCGGTAAACGTGGCGACTTCGTGTTAATCAAGCGGAAAATGAACATGGCCTTGTGTATAATAATTAAAATGTAGATAGATGATGAGAGTAATATCTGTACGGGAAAACCCGGAATATAAAGAGGTCGCCATAAAATATTTCCCCAGCAAGTGGACGGAAGTAGCCCCGGAAATATACGAGGATTGTATCACTCATGCCGTGGGGAGTGAGGATGTTTTGCCACAATGGTATCTGTTGGAAAAAGAGGGGGGTATCATGGGATGTGCCGGCTTGATCACGAATGATTTTATCAGCCGGATGGATTTATACCCTTGGCTTTGTGCCTTGTATATCGAGGAGGCGTATCGGGGAAATGCTTATGCCGTGTTGTTGATTGAAAAAGCGAAAGAAGATACCCGTAGGGCGGGATTCAGCCGTATGTACCTTTCAACAGAACACGTGGGGTATTACGAGAAATACGGGTTCCGCTATATCGGAAAGGGATACCATCCGTGGGGCGAGAACTCCCGGATTTACGAGATCGAAGTTTGAACTTCTATTTAAAATGTCACACCAATGAATGGTACGAACGAAACGGGTCGGCTAATTGAAAAATATCTTCCGGTGGATTACCATGACACATTTTCGGTACAAACCGACGTGAACGGGTTATCTCCGGCGGAGATCATTACAAGAATATTCTCGTATAATCCCGCATGGCTCCGGGCTTTATACAAATTCCGGGCCTTTCTCGTGAAACCTTTCGGGATCGAAACGAAAACTCCACGGGTAAAGAACTTGATCGTGGAGGAAAATGAACGGGAGGCGATCATGCGTAAGGATGATAGTCATTTACTTTTTTACGTTTCGGTATTTATTTGCCCGGAAGAAGGAGGCAGGCAGACCACGGAAATCTCCACATGGGTGAAATATCACAACCGGATAGGTCGGATCTATTTCTTCTTTATCAAGTCGTTCCATCGGGTGATTGTCCCACGGGTCTCGAAACGGGTATTAATAAAAGAGTGATGTTCCTCTATTTTGGATCTCTTTACAAAATGTGTTAATGATAAATAATATGGTAGATATTAGAATTAAATCTTTGAAAAATACGAGTTTCGATGAGTTATTCGAGGCGTTCCGGCAGGCTTTTGCCGAGTATGAGATGCAATTGAATCGTGCGGAGTTACAGGCCATGTTGAAACGACGAGGTTTTGATCCGGAATTTTCTTTTGCCGCTTTTGACGGGGATAAGATCGTTTCGTTTACTTGTAACGGGATCGGGGATTTCAACGGGATTCGGACAGCATACGACACGGGAACCGGAACATTGAAAGATTACCGGGGAACCGGGTTGGCAACACGGGTGTTTGAGTCCTCCATTCCTTATTTGAAGGAGGCCGGAATTAAAGAATACTTGTTGGAAGTGTTGCAACATAACACGGGAGCGGTTTCCGTTTATCGGAAGATTGGTTTCCGGGTGACGCGGGAGTTTTATTATTTTAGGGCGGAGAACAGACAGGTCCGGAACGAGGTACACGTTGATATTCCTTACACGTTACAGGCTATTCGGATCGAAGATCACGTTTCGATCTCTGATTTCTGGGATTTCAAGCCGTCTTGGCAGAATAGTTTGGAGGCGATAGGCAGGGCGGCTGATACTTTCGTTTGCTTGGGTGTTTTCACGGAAGACAGGTTGGTTGGGTACGGGGTTTTCGAACCCGTGTCCGGGGATGTTACCCAGATTGCTGTTGACAGATCGTTCCGTCGTAAGGGCATAGGTTCCTTGCTGTTTCAAAAGATGCTCGAAATGAATAAATTAAATTCCGTAAAGATATTGAACACCGATGTTACTTGCGATTCGATGACCGCATTCCTGCGCTCGAAAAATATTGAACCGACGGGAAAACAATTCGAGATGATAAGGCAGTTGTAGGTGCGGTTACTGTATCGCGGTTCGACAATTCGTGTGGCCCTTTTTTAGTAAAGAGCCCGGTAGGTGAACCCTTTTTTATAGGATTTAACGGGTTTTTCCTAGGGTAAATCATGGAAATTGCTAGGTCGTTGGGCGCCTCTTAAAAGGCTGTTAGGCGCTGTCGCCCGATTGTCGCCCGATCATCGCCCGATTATCGCCCGATTATCGCCGCCATTTTAACAAGATATAAGCAAAGATAACATTTGCCGAGAAAAAGTGTGGAGAGACAACAGGGAGGCAGCCTGCAGGCAAGAATAAATCAACGGTTACTCGTAATCCCGAGACAAGGGTAAATGTTGTTTATGTCTTTCCATTTTTGATGTATCGTTAAGGAATGAGATCAAAATCTTGGTTGACATTCTGGTTGACAAATTGGTTTAACCGTAGTTTAAACATTGGGCTGAAAATGGCATTTTTGAGGGTAAAAGAAAAGAGAGTCACTTTCGTAACTCTCTCATTTTCAGTGGTGCCACCAGGAATCGAACCGGGGACACAAGGATTTTCAGTCCTTTGCTCTACCAACTGAGCTATGGCACCATCGTTATTGTTTAACGGGTGCAAAAGTAGGGAAAATTTTTGAAATCGCAAGCGTTTAGGGAGAAAAAGTGGAGGAAAATGTAAAAAAAAATGATGAATATGGAATCGAGTTAAGGAAAACAGGCTGTGATTCAATATCTATGATAAGGGAATAAATCTGGTGTAAAATAAAGAAAAAATGCGTGATTAATTTTTGATTATTAAGAAATTACTTATATTTGTCGCATTAGAAGATAAATAGTTGTTTATCGTTGAAACCAAAGATATACCTCTACGTACCCTTCTATATGTATTATTAATTTTAATTATTTTTATTGTGAATATTTTTGTTGCAAAGTTAAGTTCCACGACCACAAGTGAGGACTTACAGGCTCTTTTCTCAGAGCATGGTTCTGTTTCTTCAGCCAAAGTTATTATGGACAAAGAAACTGGTAACTCTAAATGTTTTGGTTTTGTTGAGATGGAAGATGAAACGGAAGGTTTCAACGCGATCAATGCCTTAAACGAAACTGAATTCCAAGGAAGAAAAATCGTTGTGAAAAAGGCTAGACCCAGAGAAGAAGGTGGCGACGACAGAGGTCAAAGATTCCCAAGAGAAAGAAGATTTAATTCGAATCGTTAAGAATGAGAAAACAGAGAGTTTGAAAAAGCTCTCTGTTTTTTTGTATCATTTTCGGTACTTCGCTTTCAAATAAGCGTATAACACTTGGTGCATTAATTGTGCTTCCGTCAGTTCTTCGTCCGTGAGGTTGGGAGCGAGTTCTATGCCGTTGCAGACATCTGTCAATTGTTCATCCCGGTCGATACGGTCATCGAAATTCTGTTCTATCAAGAAAATATCGAACAATTGCATCCGTTCGATGGATTCCAAGGCTAGATTTCGGGCTTCCAACAGGTTGTTCTCCCGGTATTTTTTCAAGAAGACTTCGATTAGGCTATCCGTGAAATAGTCCGCGAAATAGTGCATTAGGATAATACGCTTTTTGAGGCACTCGTAGATGTGTACCGGGGCTGACGAGATACACTCGCTGATGCCCAGATAAGCAAGTTCTGCCAGCTCAATGCTTTCCTCTTCTTCTTCATCTAGTTCAAGTAGGAGAATCTTGTATAACAAATCGGCGTATTCCTCCTGACGGGTGATGTCCCGGCTTTCATGGTAATAATGAAAACGATCGGGGATGACTTTCTTCAATAACAGACGGAGGGCCTTCCGGTCCCCGCTGGCACTGTGTAGTAAAGATTCGTCAAGAATGTTTTCCAGTTTGTTCATGGTGGTCTGTTATTTTTCTTCGGACGGGTTAAAGTTTACCCAGCCTTGGGCTTTCAGCTCGAATGAATTACCGTCCTTCGTGATTAAATTATAACCTTCGCTTTTGGCACAAGTATGTCCGATGATACTGATCTCTTCCATGGTAATCAGTTTATCGTAGGCATCCAGTGGTGTGGTGAACAAGAGTTCATAATCCTCTCCCCCGGAAAGAGCGCATACCGTGGCGTTCATGTTAAGCTCCTCGGCCATTTTGAACGTCTGGTAATCAATTGGAATCTTTTCCTCGTAGATGTTGCAACCTAGGCCGGAATCATGACAGATGTGCAATACCTCGGATGAAAGACCGTCGGAAACGTCCATCATGGCAGTCGGCTTAATACCTTTTTCCTTGAGTAATTGGATGATATCCATTCTGGCTTCCGGTTTTAGCTGGCGTTCGAGGATATATTCATACCCCGAGAAGTCCGGTTGGGCGTTGGGATTTTCCTTGAACACGACTTTTTCTCTCTCCAACAACTGAAGTCCCATGTAAGCGGCACCCAGATTCCCACTGACACAAATCAGGTCATTTTCCCGTGCGGTATTGCGATAAACAATATCTTCCTCGTTAGCCTCTCCGATCACCGTGATACTGATACACATTCCCGTTTGGGAAGAGGTCGTGTCACCCCCCACGAGATCAATCCCGTAGTGGTCGCAGGCAAGATAAATTCCCTCGTACAATTCATCGACCGCTTCCAAGGAGAAACGATTGGAAACAGCAAGGGAAACCGTGATCTGCCGGGGAGTTCCGTTCATGGCGTATATGTCGCTGGCGTTTGTCGCTACAGCCTTGTACCCTAGATGTTTCAACGGGGCATAGGCCAGATCGAAATGTACTCCTTCGATCAGCATATCCGTGCTGACCAGCACTTTTTTGTCCTTGTAATCGAGTACGGCCGCATCGTCGCCGACTCCTTTCAATGAAGATTCGTTTTTTAATTTTATATCTTGTGTCAGGTGGCGGATCAAGCCGAATTCCCCTAACGTGGATAGTTTCGTCAATGGTTTGTTTTCACTCATGTTTCAGTTCTTATATATCGAAAACAAAAATACGCTAAATTGATGAATCGAGCAAATGATAATGTGGCTACGCCACGTTACAGGTTACAAGTTTGCAGGTTACAAGTTTATGATGAGGTATTTCGCAAGAGAGAATGAATCATAGCGGGGATTTATCACGTAATAGATATTATCTACCTGATAGATGATTGATAGGTAATATTTTTTTGTACTTTTGCACAGATTGATAAATTGGAGATAATAGGGTATAAAAGTTATGGCTAAAGAACAAGACGATATATTGAATGAAGTAACTGAGGGCGAGTATAAATACGGTTTTGTTTCTGACGTGGAAACCGAGATGATCGGGAAGGGATTGAATGAATCGGTGATCCGCTTGATTTCACAAAAGAAGGAAGAGCCGGAATGGCTCTTGGAATTCCGTTTGAAGGCTTACCGTCATTGGCTTACGATGAAAATGCCCACGTGGGCGAAGTTGGAGATTCCTCCGATTGATTATCAGGACATCGTGTACTATGCGGCCCCGAAACAGGAGGTAAAGAAATCGTGGGATGAGGTCGATCCCGAGTTGAAAGCGACGTTTGACAAATTGGGTATTCCTTTGGATGAACAAAAAGCGTTATCCGGGGTGGCTGTGGATGCTGTGATGGATAGCGTGTCCGTGAAGACCACGTTCAAGGAGACTCTGGCAGAGCGGGGAGTGATCTTTTGCTCGTTCTCCGAGGCCGTGAAGAATCACCCGGATTTAGTGAAACGTTATCTGGGTTCGGTTGTCCCCTATGCTGACAATTTTTTTGCCGCGTTAAATTCGGCCGTGTTTAGTGACGGATCGTTTGTTTACATCCCGAAAGGGGTTCGTTGCCCGATGGAGTTGTCCACTTATTTCAGGATCAACGCGGCAAACACGGGACAGTTTGAACGTACTTTGATCGTGGCAGAAGAGGAGAGTTTCGTGAGCTATTTGGAAGGATGTACCGCACCGCAACGGGACGAGAATCAGTTACATGCTGCCATCGTGGAGATCGTGGTGGAGAAGAATGCAGAAGTGAAATACAGTACCGTGCAAAACTGGTACCCGGGAGATAAGAACGGGAAAGGTGGTATCTATAATTTCGTGACGAAACGGGGTATCTGTAAAGGGGAGAATGCCAAATTGATCTGGGCACAGGTGGAGACCGGATCAGCGGTTACATGGAAATACCCGAGTACGATATTGAAGGGAGACGGATCTGTCAGCGAGTTTTACTCCGTGGCCGTGACTAATAATTACCAACAGGCAGACACGGGAACCAAGATGATCCATATCGGAAATAACACCCGTAGCCGGATCGTATCGAAAGGTATTTCGGCGGGATATAGTTCCAATTCTTATCGGGGACGGGTGAAGGTGGTGAAAAACTGTAAGAATGCTCGGAATTTCTCACAATGTGACTCTTTGTTATTGGGAGATAAATGCGGGGCTCACACGTTCCCTTATTTGGAAGTGGCGAATCCCACGGCTCAGGTGGAACACGAGGCAACAACCTCCAAGATTGGGGAAGACCAGATATTCTATTGTAATCAGCGAGGAATTTCAACAGAAGATGCCATTGGTTTGATCATCAAAGGATATGCCGGAGATGTGATCAATAAAATGCCGATGGAATTTGCCGTCGAGGCACAAAAGCTGTTGCAAATCAGTTTGGCGGGAAGCGTGGGATAGGAAACTAAAAGCTAAAAACTAAAAGTTAAAAGCTAAGAGCTAAAAGTTTATAGATTTATCGATTTATGAATTACGATTTATGATTTTGGAATGGAGGCGGTTCGAGGGATTGGAATCTGAAATCTAAATTTAAAATCTAAAATAAAATGGGTTTATTAAAGATAAAAAACTTACATGCCGCGATAGACGGGAAAGAAATATTGAAAGGGATTGATTTGGAGGTGAATGCCGGGGAGGTTCATGCGATTATGGGACCGAACGGGGCAGGGAAGAGTACTTTGTCGGCCGTGCTTACGGGACGGGAGTGTTTCGAGGTGACGGAAGGGGAAGTTTGGTTTAACGGGAAGAATCTGTTGGAACTTCCGGCAGAAGACCGGGCAAGGGAAGGGATATTCCTAAGTTTCCAGTATCCGGTAGAGATTCCGGGTGTAAGTACTGTTAATTTCTTGAAGACCGCTGTAAACGAGCAACGCAAATACAAGGGATTACCCCCTTATCCGGCAAGCGAGTTTCTGAAAATGATCCGGGAGAAAATGGAGATGGTGAACATTGACAGTCGTTTGTTGAACCGTTCTCTGAATGAAGGTTTTTCCGGCGGGGAGAAGAAAAAGAACGAAATATTCCAGATGGCGGTGTTGGAACCGAAATTGGCTATTCTGGACGAAACGGATTCCGGTTTGGACATTGACGCATTACGTATTGTTGCTAGCGGGGTGAACAAGTTGAAACGACCGGATAACTCTACTATCGTGATTACTCACTACCAGCGTTTGTTGGATTACATCGTGCCGGATGTCGTACACGTGTTGTATGACGGCCGTATCGTGAAGACGGCTGGAAAAGAGTTGGTCTTGGAGTTAGAGAAGTATGGTTATGATTGGATTAAACAGGAAGTTGCGTCCGGTAAGTAATGGAAGATGGAAAGATTAGAAAAGATAAATAATGATTTCGCGACTCTGTTTCGGGAGGGACAACGGTTACTGCAGGAAGGATGCGGTGACGTGATGAACCGACACCGGGAGGAGGCGTTTCAACGTTTCGAGGCCTTGGGAGGAATCCCCTATAAAACGGAGGACTATCTTTATGCGGATACCTTACCGGTGTTTGATCGGGATTATAGGGTGGTACTGAAATATATCAAGCAAGAGGTTGAAGTGGGCGAGATATTCAAGTGTCACGTGCCGAATTTGGACACCAATCTGATTTTGACGATCAACGGTTGGTTCGTGCAGGAGAATGTTGTACCGGAAATTCCCGAAGGCGTGGTGATTTGCAGTATGGCAGAGGCCAGCGTGAAGTATAAAGAGTTATTTGAAAGACATTATAATCAGTACACGAAACCGGCAGATGCGGATGGATTAGTGGCACTGAACACGGCATTTGCCCAAGACGGGGTATTCGTGTATGTTCCGGATCGGGTAGTGATGGAGCGTCCGTTGCAGATTGTGAACCTGATGCGGGCGAATGCGGACTTGATGTCGTTCCAGAGGAACATGGTTATCTTGGGACGTGATGCTAAGGCGACTATTTTGGTTTGCGACCACACGCTTTCCGATGATCGCTTTTTATCGAATAATACCACGGAAGTGGTTGTCGGGGAGAATGCGGCTTTTGAATACTACCATGTTCAGAATCAACATATCGAGGCTTCCCAGATAAACAGCGTGTTCGTTTCCCAGAAACGCAATTCTCGGTATGATGCAAACGTGATTACCCTATATGGCGGGTTCATTCGTAACAATCTTTTTGCCGCTTTGACGGAAGAAGGATGCGAGAGTAATCTTTACGGGATGTATTTGTCGGATAAAAAACAACAGGTGGACAACTTCACCTTTATCGACCATATTGCACCTCATTGTACAAGTAATCAACATTTCAAAGGCGTGTTGGACGATGCGGCACTGGCTAATTTTGCCGGACGGATTGTCGTGCGTCCCGATGCTCAAAAAACGGAGGCTTATCAAGCGAACAATAACTTGTTGTTGACGGATACAGCTCAAGTGAACACGAAACCCCAGTTGGTGATTGATGCCGATGACGTGAAGTGTAGTCACGGGGCCACGGTCGGACAGATCGACGAGGAGGCCATGTTCTATCTTCGTTCCCGCGGGATCGGGGAGGCCGAGGCTCGAATGATGATGATGTTCGGTTTTGCACATGAGATTGTCGGACGGGTAAAACTTGAACCGCTCCGGGAAGAGATCGATAGTTTGGTGGATAAACGATTAAGAGGAGAATTAACCAAGTGTCACAATTGCGTGATGCATTGTAAGAAATAAATTATGTTTGACGTCAATCGGATTAGAAAGGATTTCCCGATACTGGAGGAAAAGATTTATGGCAAACCGTTGGTTTACCTTGATAACGGGGCTACAACCCAGCGACCTTTGCGGGTGGTGGAAAAGATGACGGAATATTATTTACGTTACAATTCCAACGTGCATCGGGGAGTGCATTATCTGAGTAATAAATGTACGGATGCCAATGAACAAGCCCGGGAAACCGTGAGAGAGTTCATCAACGCGGAGTCCACGGACGAGGTGATATTTACCCGGGGAACGACCGAGAGTATCAATCTCGTGGCTTACACTTTCGGGGAGACTTTTATCCGGGAAGGTGACGAGATCATCGTGACGGAAATGGAACACCATGCCAATATTGTTCCTTGGCAAATGCTATGTGAACGCAAGAAGGCCGTGTTGAAAGTGGTTCCTTTTAGAGATAAGGGCGAGCTGGACATGGAGGTGTTCCGGGGACTTTTGAATGAGCGGGTAAGATTGGTGTGTGTGGCTTATGTTTCTAACGTGTTGGGTACGGTGAATCCCGTGAAGGAGATGATTGATGCGGCACACGCTTTGGGAGCATACGCTTTGGTTGACGGGGCTCAGGCTATCCAACATATCCCGGTTGACGTGCGAGCATTGGATTGTGACTTTTTCGCTTTTTCAGGGCATAAGGTGTACGGGCCCACGGGAGTTGGTGTCCTGTATGGAAAGCGTAGCCTGTTGGAACAGATGCCACCTTGGCAGGGCGGGGGAGAAATGATCAAGGAAGTTCGTTTCGAGAAAACGACTTACAACGAATTGCCTTTTAAATTCGAGGCAGGAACTCCGGATTTTATCGGGGTTGTCGGTTTAGGTGAGGCCTTGGAGTACGTGAAAAGTATCGGTTTGCAAGAGATTGCCGAATATGAACATGGTCTGATGGATTATGCCATGAAACAGGTTCGGGAGGTTCCGGGCATTATCTTATACGGGGATGCCGCGAATAAGTCTTCCGTGATCTCGTTTGGAATCGAGGGCATACATCCTTTCGATTTGGGTACTTTGCTGGATAAGATGGGGATTGCCATACGTACGGGACAATTGTGCGCGGAACCCGTGATGCAACATTACGGGGTACAGGGAATGGCTCGCGCTTCCATAGCCATGTATAACACCCGGGAAGAAATTGATGTTTTCTGTGAAGGGTTAAGAAAGATAGAAAAGATTTTCAAATTATAAGAGTAATGACGATAGAAGAGATTCAGAATCAAATCGTGGATGAGTTTTCCATGTATGATGATTGGATGGATAAATATGCTTATCTGATAGAAATAGGTAATGGCTTGAACGCGATGGACGAAACGCACAAGACAGATGACAATTTGATTAAAGGATGTCAGTCTAGGGTGTGGTTTCATGCCGAATTGCGGGATGATAAGTTGTATTTTGAAGCGGATAGTGATGCCATTATCACGAAAGGTATTGCCGGGTTATTGATCCGGGTATTCTCCGGTCAGACGCCTCACGACATCGTGAATGCTAATCTGGATTTTATCGACAAGATCGGTTTAACTCAACACCTGTCACCGACACGTTCTAACGGGTTGTTGTCGATGGTGAAACAAATAAAGTATTACGCCTTGGCATACGAGGGAAAATAACGAGAGATATGGGAAAAAGTTTAATGGAAGATTTAGTGATCGAGAAATTGTCTACCGTTTATGATCCGGAAGTTCCGGTGAATATATGGGAGTTGGGACTCGTTTATAATATTGAATTCCCGAAACAAAACGAGGTGATTGTTACCATGACCCTTACTGCTCCGGGATGTCCGATTGCCGACCAGATCGTGCAGGAGGTGCATGATGTCGTGTTGACGATCGACGGAATTGATGAAGCCACGGTAAACCTGACTTTCGAACCGATGTGGACTCCGGAAAGAATGAGCGAAACGGCCCGGTTGGAATTGGGTTTTGATATTTAAGTTCATAAATGGAGTCATTGTTGAAAAAAGCCAGAGAGTGCGGGTTTGATGCCTGTGGTGTTGTTCCGGTGGATGTTTTATCCCGGGAGAGGGAGCGGTTGGAGCGATGGATCGGACAAGGATTTCATGCGGGAATGAATTACATGGCGAATAATATAGAAAAGCGGGAGAATCCCGCTTTACTTGTTGAAGGGGCCTGCTCGGTGATTGTAACTCTGACTAATTATTATACTCCGAAACTCCAATCGGAAGGCATTCCGGTAGTTGCCCGCTACGCATACGGGAAAGATTATCACCGGGTGGTGAAAGACCGGTTATTTAAATTGCATACTTGTCTGGAAGAAGTGACCGGACGAAAGATTACGGGCCGGGCATTCGTGGATTCCGCTCCGGTGTTTGAACACGAGTGGGCCCGACGGGCCGGGTTGGGATGGATTGGACGGAACTCTTTGTTGATTCATCCTCGTTTGGGGTCCTATTGTTTTATTGGTGTTATTATATCGGATTTTGAACCTTCAAGGTATTCTCTACCCGAAGAACGGAATTTCTGTGGTCAGTGTAACCGATGCGTGGAGACTTGTCCCACGGGAGCCCTTTCCTCGCATGAAGTGAATGCCAACCTTTGTATTTCTTATAACTCGATCGAGAGAAAAGATGACATCCCGTCAGAAATAAAGAAAAAGATGGGAGATCGCTTTTTCGGGTGTGACACCTGTCAGGAGGTCTGTCCGTGGAATCGGAAAGCTGTACTGCATCATGTAGAGGAATTTTCCCCGAATGAATGGTTGATGCGGATGAGCCGGGATGAGTGGTTGGCACTTGATGAGGAGGTATTTCAAGTCCGCTTTAAGGAATCCCCGCTCCAGAGGCCCGGTTTGGAACGGATAAAACACAACTTGTAATTTCGGATCATTCATACATTGTTTTTTTCTTGCTAAAATTCCCCTTGATTTTAGATTCACCGGATAAAAATTCTATTTTTGTATCAAAATGGATTCAATCTGTTATGATGAGACAGCGGTCGGTGAAAGATCAAGAAATTTGTGATTTGTTAAATGCTCGTGATCAACGAGGGATGGAGCTTTTATTTGAAGCTTATTATAAATCTCTGGTTTCATGGGCTAATACTTTTTTGAATGATCTCGGGGTAGCAGAGGACGTTGTGCAGGAATTTTTTATTGCTCTGTGGAATCAAGAGATTCATCGAGAATTAAAGCCGGAAACACTTTCTTCTTTTTTGCGGGTGTTGGTTCGAAATCGTTGCTATAATCGCTTGACGAAACGTGATATATTCACGTGTTTTGTGCGTGTGGAACGTGTCGATTGTATGTTTGAGGAATATGATGATTCGAAGGACCAGTTGATCGCTAAAGTGATGGATGAAGTTGCTCTTCTTCCGAATCGTAGTCGGGAAATTTTGAATGGCGTTTTTGTTGAGGGAATGAAATATCAAGAAGTGGCAGATCGTTACAATATTTCGGTTTCTACGGTAAAAACTTTGTTAGGAACATCTATACGGAAACTACGGGAGCGGATGGGGCGTGAAGGATTTCTTGATTTTTTACTCGTTTATTGCCGGTATTGTTAAAAAATAATGTTTTTGGGATAATTGATGATTTTTCTTCAAAAATCACTAGACTTTTTCATCCTCTTTTTTGTACATAAGATGAAAAAGGATCAAATCTATGGAAAAAACGAAATTGGATCACGAAACAGAGGATTGGTTAATTGCTTTTCTGAGTGGTGAATTAGACGAGCGGGAAGAGGAAAATGTGCGTGTATGGTTGGAGGCGAGTCAAGAGAATCAGAATGCTTACGAATCTTTGATGAAGGATTATTTACGAATCCGGTGGGTACAAGAAAATGTACATATACGGGAAGAACAGGCAAAAAAGATAATATTCTCTTCTTTGAAAAAGAAAAGGAATCTGACGCCTTATTACGGAGTGGCAGCTTCAATAGCGGTGTTATTGATTGTGACATTATTCTTTTTTATTCGAGAGGATAAACAGATCGTTTCTGAAAAACTTGTTACGTCGGAAATAAAGCCAATTCAATCAAAGGCAATATTAGTTCTGTCCACGGGTGAACAAATTCAGTTAACAAAATCGACGCAAAAGATTCAGGAGCAAGACGGTTCCGTGTTGAAAATCGACAGTGTCATGGGAGTACAATATGATTCTTTATCTACAAAGAGAGCTGAAAAGCCGATCTACAACAAAATTGTCGTTCCGCGGGGAGGTGAATATTTTGTGACATTAAGTGAAGGTACGAAAGTGTGGTTGGATGCGGATTCAGAATTAGAGTATCCGGTATTTTTTTCTGGAGATTTCAGAGAGGTGAAATTGAAAGGAAATGCTTATTTCAGTGTCACGAAGAAAAATGATAAGCCTTTTGTCGTACGTGCAGGGGAATTTTCGTTGAAGGTATATGGGACGGAGTTTAACGTGAATGCTTACGATTTACAAAATATTGAGACTGTTCTTGTGAACGGATCAATAGGGTTTAAGGCGAATGTAAGTACTCCGGAGCGAATGATGGCACCCAACGAGTTAGCTGTTTCGGATTCCCGGACGGGGCTGAGTGAAATACATCAGGTGGATATATATCCTTATATCGCATGGAAAAATCAAAATATTGTGTTTGTCAACGAGCGGTTAGAGTCTATCATGGAAAAAATGGCTCGTTGGTATGATGTAACCGTGTTTTTTCAAGATGAAAGTCTGAAGGATTTGCGGTTTGATTGTAACATGAGACGGTATGCTGATATTAGGGATTTGTTTTTCTTTTTGGAGAAAACCTCAAATGCCCGGTTTGTTCTGAATGGACGAACAGTTGTCATAAGTAAAAAATAAGTGACGAAGAAATGAGCCTCTTCATCACTTACAATTAAACAATAGATAGGTTCAATTGAGCCTGAACCTGTCCAGTATTAATTTTAGTTCAATTACAAATGTATGAAAAAAAAGAGAATCATGTGGCACATCTTGGATGAGTCACATAAAAAAAATTGGATGATCATGAGGTTGTGTGTTATTTTTATGTTTTTTTTGCAATTTACCGCATTTGCAAATAGTGTAGCACAAGATCAGGTGATTAGCTTGAACTTGAAAAACGTGAGTTTTTATCAGTTATTTGATGAAATTCATAAACAGACGGGGTTACGGTTTATTTATAACACGAACCAACTAGAGAAAATGGACAAGTTGGACATTCATGCGGAAAAGAAGAAAGTTAAAGATGTTTTACGTGATGCGTTGGCTGAAACCCCATTTACCTTTTTGTTTGATAAGGACGTGGTGATGTTGGTGCAAAAAGAGGAGAATGAAAAAAAATCATTGCGGGTAAAAGGATTCGTGTATGATACACAGAGAGATCCCATTCCCGGAGTGACGGTGAAGGTTGCAGGTGTATCTTTGGGGACAGCTACGGATACAAGGGGATGGTTCGCCATGGATCTGCCTGTAACGAGTGGGACGTTGGAATTTTCTTTCGTGGGTTTTAAAAAGAAAATAGTAACTTTTAATGCTCAATCCGATACCCTACGGGTTATTATGGAGGAAGATATTCAAGCGTTGGATGAAGCGGTTGTGGTAGCCTACGGAACGACAACCCGTCGTGAAATGACAGGAGCAATATCCACGGTAAAGGGAGAAGATTTAGAAGGAATCCCCTCCCCGAATATTGCAACTTTATTGCAAGGAAGGGTTGCCGGGATGGATATTACGAATATTTCCGGGGCCCCGGGAGGTGGTGGAGCTGCGATAACCATTCGGGGATACAACTCTTTGGACATAGAGTTGGAGAGACGTTTTTCTAATCCATTATGGGTTGTCGATGGTGTTCCATTGAACTCGTTTACTTCTCCGATCACGGGAACGAATTTGTTGTCAGACATTAATCCCGATATGATCGAATCCATTGAAGTTTTGAAAGATGCTTCTTCTGCAGCCATATACGGCTCTAGGGCTGCCAACGGGGTGATTATCGTGACAACGAAAAAGGGACGTCAAAACCAAAAAAGTTCTTTATCGGTAAATGTTTCACAGAGTTGGAGCGTGTTGCCGGAATTGCCGACGATCATGGTGGGTCGTTATGAAAGAGATTTTCGTTTAAAGGCATTGAGAAAAGAGTTGATAGCTTATTTGGATATGGAAACTTTGCGTTATAAATACCCTGAAACTTGGGAGGAGAATTACTTGCATCCCGGAGGAACGATGGATGCTTTGATGCATCCGGTTACTTCTACTTCAAATGGGCTTTTTTTCCAGGATAGTTTGAACGATTTCTATAATAATGCCACGAACTTTTTCCCGATGTATTACCATAAGGGGAAAGTGACGAATGCTAATATCCAGTCCTATGGCGGTTCGGAAAAAATTGCTTATAGTTTGGGATTAGGCTATTACGATGAATCTGGTATATTAAAAGGGAGCGGTTTTAATCGAATAGATTTGAACTCCAGTATGAACATAATTCCAGTAGATAAATTGACCGTGGATTTGCGCTTGAACGCTTCTTTGGCTAATCGGAAACAGGGATACGGGTCGTTCAGTTCTAGTTTCCAGAGTTCACCGATGATCGGCGTTGTACCGGGGGACCCTTATTATCTTAGTTCTCTATATCCGGGGGAAGGTTCGGCTGTTTGGGACTATATTGTCGACCAGATGAAAAATGTAAAAGAAAAAAACCGTTCAATTCGTTTGAGAACCAATTTCAAGTTAGGCTATGAGATTATCAAAGGTTTACAATTATCAACTTCCTTGGCTGCAGACTATTCATTAAATCGTCGTAATGGTTTTACACCCTCTTACCTGATGTCTACCAACCGGTCTATGAGTGTTGGTGAAACCGGGATAAGTTTGATGGTATTGAATGAAAATTTATTGAATTATAAAACTACAATTAACGAGAATCATAATATAAGTGCGGTGGCCGGTCTGTCCTATCAGTATGATCAGACCGAGTATAATGGAGGAAGCGGGGAGAATTCTCCTAGTGATCAGATTTATTACGTGCGTCCGGGATTCCCGGATTTAGGGGATGAACAACTGACACCTACGCTTAGCCGTAAAATAGCTTTGCAGCACTACCTTTCGGATATGACGGAACAGGTCCTGATTTCTTATTTTGCTCGTTTGGAGTACAACTATAAAAAGAAATATCTGTTCTCAGCCAGTATCCGGCGGGATGGAAGTTCGACTTTCGGGGAACATAAGAAATGGGGAACTTTCCCTTCCGTTGCTGCGGCATGGACTTTTTCCGAAGAGAGTTTTATCCGGGAAAATTTAGAATGGTTGAATTTTGGTAAAATCCGGGCTAGCTGGGGACGTTCTGGGAAACATTTTGAATCGGCTTATCTCGCATTGGGAATTATGCAAAATGGTGCTCCTTTTGAAGGGAATAGTACATTAGAACCCTCGTGGTCTTTAGGAGCGTATAATCAAGATTTGACTTGGGAGGAGACAGACCAGTATGATTTCGGTTTGGATCTGGATTTACTGGATTATCGTTTGGGAATTACCTTGGATTATTATTACCGTTATACCGATAAGCTCCTGTTCCCGGTCTCTTTGCCGGGAGAGCATAACGGTTTCGGTTCTCAGTGGCAGAATGCAGCTGCCATCTCAAATGAGGGAATCGAATTGTTGGTTAAATATGATATATTTAGAAAGCCCGAATTTTCATGGCGGGTGTCGGTTAATGGTGCAAAAGTCTGGAATCGTTATGAGAAATCATATAATGGTAAAGATAACTCAAGGGGAATTATCGGTAAAGCTTTGAATGGGATTTATGGTTATCGGACGGAGGGATATATTAACAGTCAAGATGAGGTGCCTATTGTATACAATAATGTTGGCATGAGTTCTCCAATGGGAGGTATCCAGTACTACAAACCCGGAGATTTGAAATTTGTGGATGTAAACGGTGACGGTTCTATTGGGAGTAGCGATCGGGTATATTTAGGTAGTGCTTTACCTCAAATTAGTGGTGGTATTGTTAGTGAGTTGAAATGGAAAGGATTTGATTTGAATTTCTCATGGGCTTACCAGCTGGGACGTCATATGTACAATACTCTTCCCGGAAGTTCAATTATTCCTAATTACAATGGTTTGGAGCATCCTGTTTTGATGGATGTGCGGAATGTCACTTTCTGGGAACAACCGGGGGATAATTCGGATTATGCCAAATTGCAGGCCGATAGCCGTATGCAGTTCTTTCCGAATGAGACGAGCGTGATTGATCGTTATGTGGAAAAAGTGAATTGGTTAAAATTGAAAACCGTGACTTTGGGATATGATTTGCCTCGTTCCTTGATCCGGAATTGGAAGATTGAACAGTTGCGTCTCTTTGTTAGTGGAGAAAATTTGCTGACTTTCTCGAATTATTCAGGCATTGATCCGGAGATCGTGGATATTAGAACCGGTATTGATAGCGGGAGAAATTATCCTCTTGCTAGAAAGTTTACAATAGGTTTAACCTTGAAATTTTAAGTTATGAAATTGATAGTTATTTTATTATGTATGTCGTTCTTTGTGGGATGTACGGACTTGTTACGGGTTGAACCGGAGAACAGCCTGACTTTTGGAAATATCACGAAAGAAAAGGATGTTGAAGCATTAGTATACGGTGTTGGAGCGGGGGTACGGGATATGGTATGTTGGAATGCTTTGCTGCAAGTGGAAAAAGGAGCTTATGCTGATGAGGCGGATGAATCACGGAGGGGTGCCCGGATGTTGGAATTGGAAGCCGGGACGGCTGATTTGTGGGAAGCTTGGTATCAGGTGATTATGGGAGCAGAGACCGTGCTGTCGCATGTCGATGTTGTTGAGATGCCGAATGAACGGAGACAGTTTTATAAAGGGCAGGCTTACTTCTTTAAAGCTTTAGCTTATTTTGATTTGATACGTCGTTGGGGTGACTGTATTTTACAGAAAGGGGGGATTAACTGGGAACCCGTGGCCAAAACTCCTTGGCCGAAGGTGTGTGATTTTGCGATAGAGATGGCTGAAAAAGCTGCCGAAATTTTGCCTCCTTTTGACAAACTGACGGATTGTAACGGGAATACTATGCTTTCAAAATCAACACCTTGTCAGGGTGCGGCCTATGCTTTACTGGCTCATTTGTGTGCTTGGAAAGCCGGAGGTAAGTATTTTGCAGCTGAAGTTGATCGGAATTATGATGAGAAAGAATTGTGGGACATGGCTGAAAAAGCTTGTACCAAGGTGATAGAATCTCCTTTATATGACTTGGTAGCTACGCCGGAAGAGGTTTGTGCTTCGGTACTTGTTGGTAATAGCAAGGAAGGAGTTTATGAAACGGTAATGAAAGATTATTATAACGAGGTTGGAAAACGGGTATATTCGCTGGGTACGGATTATGTGGGTTATCCCGTACGTCCTGAATATGGCCCGGGTGTTGTGCAAGATTTCACATTACGTATATTCACGACTTCAGTTCGGAAAATGTATCCGGGTGCGGATACTAGAAAATATGCCTATTTCTATGATCTTGACGGGATGGATGCCATGGATAAGAGTATAACAGGTGGTTTTGCTTACCCTTATAAGGAGAGAAGTGTGAATATTACGGTCACGGGTACTAAAAAGAAATTTGCTTCTTTCAATTCTAATCGTATTTGGTGGCGTTTGGCTGATATCTACTTGTTGAGAGCGGAATGTCGGGTACATTTAGGAGGTGATAAAATCGAAGGAGCCATCGAAGATTTGAACACGATCCGGAAACGGGCAGGTGCGGCGCTCTATCAATCCTCGGAAGATAATGGTGATTTACAGATGACGGTGTTCCGGGAACGTGAAAAAGAATTACTGGTAGAGGGGTATCGTTATTATGATATTATCCGGAACGGATTGGATTACGTGCATTCTTTCTTGGAAGGAGGTTATCAGACGGTGACACAACAGGATTGTATTGATGGGGCTTTTTTCTTGATGAATAAAAGTATTGATTTTAAGGAAAATCCCTTGATGCGACAGAATCTATATTGGTTAAAAAGACAATAGTTATGAAGAATATGAAGAAGATATTGATAGGATTGAGTATGTGTATCGTTTGTTTTGCGTGCACAACTAAGCAAGAAGTCATTGATGGAGGAGTTGCTTCTCCTTATTACGACGGTACTATTATGGAGTACTTGCGTTCAAATTCTGAGCAATGGGGGTATACGGTACAGATGATAGAACGGGCGGGATTGACGGATTTATTTGAAGGAAGAGTGGATACCGTGCCGGCAATGACTTTTTTTGCCCCACCTTCTTTTGCTGTTTATCGTTATGTGATGGATTGTAAATATGATGGAGTTTCGGAGGAGAGGTATGAGAGTATAGAGGAAATGCCTGTTGATTTGTGTCGAGAACTAATATTGAAACATGTTGTCGTGGGAAAATATTTGAAAGAGGATATCGGCTTTCGGAATATGGACTACGCAATATATGCGGAGGAACAGGATGGAGGAACAACTTTTACTTGCATAGGAGAGAATCAAGTCATTGCTTATCTGGAACGGGATACTTATAAGGGAATTCCGGAGGCCGGGGCAATAGAGATGTTCTTGTATTCTGTAACCGTCGGGAAAATGATTCCTTTAGCAACACCGAATATACAACCTAAAAACGGAGTAGTTCATGCCTTGAATTATGGTTATGATTTTGGAAAAATTTAAATGAAAGATTATGAGAGTAATATTGATATTAATGATGGGAGTGTGTATGTTGCTGGGTGCTTGCCAGGATGTTACTCCCGGTTATTTACAGACAGAATATGCGGGTTATACTATGGATTCTATGGTTGTGAAAAAAGTGCTGGATCTGACACCTCCCGAACCGAATCCGACTTTTGAGATGTATGTAAATAATTATGGATATACTCCGGAATATTGCGTGCAGAATGGTATTTATCCGACAATAGGAGGAGATGAATATAAACGTGATAAGTACGGATGGCCTTGGACGAGTACACCGATAGAAGGGGTAGAAGGTACTCGACCTATTTTTGTCAGTATAAAAAGTATTACCACGGAATTGGGTAATGCGGAAAAAATGTGGGAGGTGTTGAAAGTCAGCGGTGACGGAACTTTTTCTATGCCAGTATATAGTGATGTCCCTGTTGGGCGTTATCGGATATCTCTGACTTTTACGAATGAAGGATATACTCAGGATGTGAATGATTGTTTTACGATTATCGTGAAATAGAATGTACGCGTGGTGATATTAGTGAAAGAGGTGATTACAAGATACAATCACCTCTTTTGCCCCGTTCTTGTTTGGTGGCCCCTCGTCGCTTGTTAACCGTTGGGCTAGGACAAGAACATAGCATCTTCATAGTATGTACATAACATGAACACGGGTGGGTGTAGTTGGAGAGTTCGAGTATTATCGTTGTTGGGGGTTTGCCCCAGTCCATCTGCGGACCTTCCTTAGCTTAAGTGTAGAGTACGGGTCCATTTCCCGTAGTTTTCCCGTTGAAGAGAGGGAGAAGGCAGGGTTCAAAGGCGTATCACATTCGAATCAAAGACGTTTCAAAGGCGTTCGGGAGTGTCCTTGAAGC
>OBWV01000214.1_pt1 | contig 65275 bp, 52 predicted proteins | sample 1495351 | NCBI WGS metagenome assembly OBWV01 (sample SAMEA2580122, study PRJEB22360) | human gut metagenome | biome: human gut; feature: human-associated habitat; material: faeces | place: Denmark | collected 2008/2010 | reverse complement strand
TCGCTCGGATAAACACGCAGCGGTACTAAGGCTGCAAAGTACGCAGCCTAAGGACCGGCGAGTTTATACGGCCCTTAAAGAAATCCTTGCAGAGCAGCCTTCCACACGGAAAGACCGGGAGGGAAGCCGGACTGAGCCGCGAGGCAGCCGGTACCGCGGGCCAATGGGCAGGAGCAGTAAACTAACTTTCAGAAAAAAAATCCATGCCCTATGTAAGGCATAATGGAGGAAATATGGAATGTATCAGCATCAGCTTCAAATCCGCACCGGAGGAAGTGAGAAAATGTTTTGTGTTTTCCGATGAGGAAAAAAGGAAAATTCTGGAGCAGACAGGCCAGGCGGTGGTGCTCAATACCTGTAACCGGACGGAGATCTATGTGACGGGCGGGGAAAACAGTTTCTCTTTGCTGGAAAGGCTGCTGGCGGATAAGAGCGGTATGGAAGAAACACAGCTGCGCCGGATTTCCAGACGGTTTCAGGGGAAAAAGGCCCTGGAGCATTTATACAGGGTTACCTGCGGCATGGATTCCATGGTTCTGGGAGAGGACGAGATCCTGGGACAGATGCGGCAGGCTTATTTATTTTCCTGTAAGGAAGGAAAACCGGGGTATGAGCTGAATACGGCGTTCCAGGGAGCATTGGCGTGCGCTAAAAAAATCAAGACGGAAACGGAGATTTCCAAAGCTTCCGTTTCCATTGCCACTCTGGTTTCCAATGAGGTATTTAAGGCGGAGAGCGGGCCGGGGCGGACGGAAAAAGGGCTGCCAGGCGTGGAAAACCAGAGGACGGACAGCTTCCTTCGGGTACTTCTCATCGGCGGAAGCGGAAAAATGGGAAGTATTATTCTTAAAAATCTGATGGATCACGGAAATATCCATGTGCTCGCAACCAAAAGGAATCATGCGGTAACGGGGAGTGCAAAAGGAGCGCTTACCGTGGTGGAGTATGGGGAGCGCTATAATTATCTGGAGCAGGCGGATGTGATCATCTCCGCAACGGAAAGCCCTCACTATACTCTGACGGCAGGAGAGGCAGCCGGTTATCTGGCGGATGGCAGAGAACGTCTTTTTATCGATATCGCCGTGCCTGCGGATATGGATAAGGATATCGGAACCCTTCCCGGCTGCCGGCTGATATCCATAGATGATTTCGAACGGCTTGCGAGCAGGAATAACATCCGCAAGCAGCAGGCCATTCTGGATGCAGGGGAAATGATGGCTAAGGAACTGGATACCCTGTACAAGACGCTGGCCTTTCATGATGCTGCCGGAAGGCTGGATACATGGAAGGAAAGGTTCGCCGGCTGCGGGCCGGACAAAATCCTGTATTTCCTGCGGGATAAGCTGGATGCCGCGTCTTTTGAAGCGGTTCTGAAAGTCTGTGAAGAGAATCAGGAGTAAGGACACCCTGCAGGAAGCGGATGCATAAGGCGGCTTTTTGCGGGAAGGGAGGAAATAATGGGACATTTTCCGTTTTTTATGGAAATCGGGGGAAAAAAGGGAGTTATACTCGGAGGAGGACGTGTGGCGGCAAGAAAGGTGGAGAAGCTGCTTCCTTTCGGGCCGGTTTTGACCTGTATCGCACCGGCAATCGAAGAAGAACTGGAGCAGCTGTCCCGTTCGGGGGAGACTTTGACTTTTGTTTACAGGGAAGCCTGTGAGGAAGACCTGGAAGGCGCCTGCTTTGTCATCGCGGCTACGGATAAAGAAGAGGTCAACGCTTGGGCGGCCGGTTGGTGCCGGGAGCGGCATATCCCGGTGAATGTGGTGGATGACAGGGAAAAGTGCAGCTTCTTTTTCCCGGCGCTGATACAGGAAGGGCCGCTGACCGTCGGAATTTCGACGGACGGAAAAAGCCCGGCCGCCGCTTCTTTTGTAAGAAAAACGATGGAACAGGAATTGCCGGAGGGCCTGGGGAATACCATAGAAATACTGGGAAGGCTGAGGGAGAAGGTGCTTGAGCTTCTGCCGGAACAGAAAAGAAGGGCGGCATGTCTGGAGGCTCTGTTTGTTTATTGCAGAAAGCGGGATTTCAAGGCGGAAGAACCGGAGCTGGAAACATATCTTGCAGAGCTTCTTGAAGCATCGGCGCCTGCAAAGGGAGGAAAAGGATGACGGAAATCAGAATCGGTACCAGAGGAAGCCGGCTGGCGCTGGTGCAGACCGGAATGGTGGCGGACGCCCTGCGCGCTTGCCTGCCGGATGCCAGGATTGAGACGGTGATCATAAAAACCAGAGGGGACAGAATCCTGGATAAGCCGCTGGGGGAAATCGGGGACAAGGGGCTGTTTGTTTCCGAACTGGAGGCGGCACTTCTGGAAAAAAAAGTGGATTTAGCGGTACATAGTGCGAAGGATCTTCCCATGTGTCTGGCGGAAGGTCTGGAAATCCTGGCAGTGCCCCAAAGAGCGGATGCCAGGGATGTTCTGGTACAGGTGAGAAAAAAAGGTTCGGAAGGGACCGGGCCTGAGGGGGCAAAAGCAGGCTTTGCAAGTCTTCCGCCCCGGCCTGTCATCGGAACTGGCAGCAAGAGGCGTGAGCTTTATGTGAAGGAGCTCTGCCCGCAGGCCCGGGTGGAGCTGATCCGGGGAAATGTGGAAACGCGCCTCTCCAAGCTGGAAGCGGGCCAGTATGACGGGATTATTCTTGCCAAGGCCGGTTTGGATCGTCTGGGTATTATGGAGAAAGAAAAGGAGCGTTTTTCCTTTACTCCGCTGGAGCCGTCCCTTTTTCTTCCCGCCGCCTGTCAGGGGATTATTGCCGTGGAAGGCCGGTCGGACTGGGAGTACAGGGAGGCTGTAGCGCAGCTTTGCCACAGGGAGAGCCTGCTTTCTTTTGAGGCGGAACGGCGTGTGCTGGAGGTCCTGCAGGCGGACTGCAGTCAGCCGGCTGCGGCATACAGCGTGACAGAAAAAACAGAAGAAACGGAAAGGTTCCGGCTGACGGTGATGTATGGCGGCCGTCAGGTACAGGGAGAAGGGGGAGTGAAGGCGCGGCTGGCCCTGGCGGACGCTCTTTCCTTACAGATACGGAGAGAACTCTGATGGAGAAGAAAAAAGGAAAAGTATATCTGGTGGGCGCAGGCTGCGGAGAAGCGGATCTGATAACGGTCAGGGGCCTTGCGTGCCTGCGCCGGTGCGATGTGGTGTTATATGACAGCCTGACGGCGGCACAGCTGCTGGAACAGGCGCCTTCGTCCTGCGAAAAAATCAATGTGGGGAAGAGGTATGCCGGAAAGGCCATGCCTCAGGAGGAGATCAACAGGCTTTTGCTGGAAAAGGCAAAAGAAGGAAAGGTTGTGGTGCGCCTGAAAGGCGGAGACCCTTATGTATTCGGGAGAGGCGGCGAGGAAATGCTGGCGCTTCAGGAAGAAGGGATTGCCTGCGAGGAAATTCCGGGCATCACCTCTGCCATTGCCGCACCGGCATCCGCGGGAATTCCGGTGACGCACAGGCAGTGCAGCAGGATGGTCACGATTCTTACCGCTTCCTCTGTTTCCGGAGAAGGAAAGCAGGAGTCCCTCACGCCGATAGATTATAAGGCCCTGGCGAGCCTGGAAGGAACTCTGGTCATTCTGATGGGAATGCATCACCTGAAGGAGCTTGCCGGAAAGCTGATGGAGGCGGGAAAAAGAGGGGATACGCCGGCTGCAGTGATCATGGATGGAGCCACCGACAGACAGCGCAGTGTCCGCGCGACCCTGGAAACACTGGCAGAGGCGGTGGAAAAAGCCGGCCTTAAGCCGCCTGCGGTCATTGTCATCGGGGAAGTGGCCGCTCTTTCTTTCTCTGCCGGAACAGCGCAGGGAGAACTGGCGGGCCTGCGCGTCGCGGTGACCGGAACGGAAGGATTTTCCGCCCGTCTGGCTGAAAAGCTGAAGGAGCAGGGAGCAAGTGTGATCGACTGCAGCTTTCTGCGTGCCGTTCCCACAAAAGAGAGACTTCCGGAATTGGATGGATACTCCTGGCTGTGCTTTACCAGCCCCAATGGCGTGGCGCATTTTTTCAATAAACTTCGTGAAGAAAAAAGGGATCTCAGAACACTATCGGGAATGCGCATAGCCGTCATTGGGCCGGGTACAAAAAGCCGCCTTGAGGAATATGGTTTTTATGCTGATGCCATGCCCTCCGTTTATGATGCGGATCATCTGGGGCTTTTAGTGGCTTCCCTGGCGGAAAAAGAGGAAAAGATACTGATTTGCCGTGCAGATAAAGGGAGCCGGGAGCTGACGCGGAACCTGGAGCAGGCCGGAATTTCCTATACGGATTTTTCCCTATATGAACTGGAAGCGGACAGGGAAAAACGCAGGGAAGCGGTCAGAAATGCGGCGGAAGCGGATTATCTGCTCTTTGGGAGCGCGTCGGGCGTGGAAACCTTCCGGGACGGGCTGCTGGAAGAGAAGACGGAGCTGCCGGAGCGGGTAACGATTGCCTGCATCGGGGAAAAATGTGCCGGAAAGCTTCAGGAAATTCAATTGCGGAATCCTTTGTCCGGTGGTACACTCGTGGCAGAGGAGTTTACCACCGAAGGATTGGTAAGGTGTGTAATAAACGAAGAAAAAGCGAGACGGACGGGGAAAGACGCGTAAATTTCCCGGGAAGAGCCGTAAAAGGAGAGCAGGATGCAAAGATTCAGACGACTTCGTAAAAATGAGACAATCCGTTCCATGATGCGGGAGACAAGGCTGCATCCCGCGGATTTTATTTATCCCATATTTGTGATCGAAGGGGAAAATATAAAAAATCCGGTGGCTTCCATGCCGGGAGTTTTTCAGTATTCCATTGACCGCCTGGGAGAAATCATGGAAGAAGTGAAGGCAAGCGGTATTTCCGGTGTCCTTCTGTTCGGAATCCCCGCCTGCAAGGATGAGATGGGGAGCCAGGCTTATGCCAGGGACGGGATTACCCAGAGAGCGGTAGCTTACATAAAGAAAAATTATCCGGATATTTATTGTATCGTGGATGTGTGTCTTTGTGAATATACCTCCCACGGCCACTGCGGTGTGGTAAAGGACGGAAAAATTCTGAATGATGAAACCCTTCCCCTGCTGTCAGCGATGTCCGTAACCCTGGCGGAAGCCGGGGCGGATATGATAGCGCCTTCCGATATGATGGACGGACGGGTTGCGGCAATCAGAGAAGCCCTTGATGAGAACGGTTTTACGGATATCCCGATTATGGCCTATAGCGCTAAATTCGCATCCGCCTATTATGGGCCGTTCCGGGATGCCGCCCATTCTGCTCCCGGGTTTGGGGACAGGAAAAGCTATCAGATGGATTTCGCCAATGGGCAGGAGGCACTGCGTGAGATTTATTCCGATATCCAGGAAGGCGCGGACGTGGTTATGGTGAAACCGGGCCTCGCCTATCTGGATGTGCTGAAAGAGGCGGCCATGACGGTAAGCCTTCCGCTGGCGGTTTATAATGTAAGCGGGGAATATTCCATGGTAAAAGCGGCTGCGGCAAACGGATGGATTGATGAGAGACGGATTGTGACGGAAAATCTTACGGCGATGAAACGGGCCGGTGCCAAAATTATCATCACTTATCATGCGCTGGATATGGCGAAGTGGCTGGCAGAGTCAAATACCCCGCGGGAATAAAGCGGAGCGCGGCATCAGAGGATGGACACTGTACGAAATGGAAAGGCAGGAAACAAAATTGACAAAATCAGAAGAATTATTTGAACGGGCGGGAAAACTGATGCCGGGCGGAGTGAACAGTCCTGTAAGGGCCTTCCGTTCGGTGGGAAGAACTCCCTTTTTTGTGGAAAAGGCAAAGGGCGCCTATCTTTATGATGCAGACGGCAACCGGTATCTGGATTATGTATGCTCTTGGGGGCCGGGAATCCTGGGACATGCGGTCCCTTCGGTGGTGGAGGCAGTTCAGAAGGCCTGTGAAAACGGACTGACCTTCGGTGCGCCTACGGAAAAAGAGGTGGAGCTCGCACAGCTGATACAATCCTGCGTCCCCTCTATGGAAATGATGCGTCTTGTCAATTCCGGTACGGAAGCGGTAATGAGTGCGGTGCGTGCGGCCAGGGGCTTTACCGGAAGGGAAAAAATAATCAAGTTCACCGGCTGTTATCATGGCCATTCCGATGGCCTGCTGGTCAAGGCAGGTTCCGGGCTGCTGACCGGATCCGTGCCGGACAGCGCCGGCGTGCCCGCGGGCTATGCCGCGGCGACACTTCTGGCGGAATACAATGATATCGAATCGGTACGAAGATTACTGGAAGAGAATGCGGGGCAGGTAGCCTGTATTGTGGTGGAGCCGGTGGCGGCTAACATGGGTGTGGTTCCTCCGGAGGAGGGTTTCCTTGCCGCACTGCGTGAAGCGGCGGATGCATCTGGGGCACTGCTGATTTTTGATGAGGTGATCACCGGATTCCGTCTGGGACTCGGCGGGGCACAGGGCTATTACTGCGTGACGCCGGATCTCTCCACCTTCGGTAAAATTGTGGGCGGGGGAATGCCTCTGGCGGCATACGGCGGCCGCCGGGATGTGATGTCCTGCGTGGCCCCCTGCGGCGCGGTATACCAGGCGGGAACCCTGTCCGGAAACCCGATTGCTGTGACGGCGGGAACGGAAATGCTGAAACTTCTGATTGCCCATCCGGAAATCTACGCGCAGATCGATCAGTCGGCGGCTCGTCTGGAGGAGGCATACCGGGAAATCGGACTTACGGTGAACCGTGTGGGTTCCCTGCTTTCCCCGTTTTTTACAAGGGAAAAGGTGAGGGATTACCAAAGTGTCATGACCTCGGATACCGCGGCTTTTGCCAGATATTTCGGATGGATGCTGGAAAAGGGCATTTATGTGGCGCCCTCTCAGTTTGAGGCCATGTTTGTATCGGCGGCCCATAGCGCGGAGATGATTGATATGACCTGCGATATGGTAAAAGAATATGGGAAAAGCGGAATGATTTTATAACTTGCCTTATTATATTGTTTGTGATAACGTAATATTACAACGTATGCGGAGGGATTTTATGATTCATCGTTTAAAGGAAGTGCGGAAGGAATTGGGGCTGAATCAGACCGAATTTGCCAAATATCTGGGTATTACACAGACCGCATATTCTATGATAGAAAACGGAAACCGTCCGTTGTCTGATAAATATGTGAAGGTAATCTGCTCTGCATTTCATGTAAATGAAAAATGGTTTGTTACCGGAGAAGGGGGCATGTTTCTGGATTCTCCTTATGAAAAGGAATTCATGGAAATATTCAATTGTCTGGTTCCGGAAACCCAGCGGTTTCTTTTGCTAATGGCTAGGGAACTCCTTAAAACCCAGGGGAAGCTTCTTGATGCAGACGACGGGCGGTAAAGGATCATGAAAGAAAGCAAATACAGTATATGAGGTACAGTGCATGAACATAAGCAAATATGGGGATAAGCTGAGACAGACCATGAAACCCATAATTCTTCCGGAACAGAAGGAACGGTTTGAGGAATATTATACAAGAAAAGCGTTTCGTATTGAGCGGAATATGGCAGGGATCATTATAGCCATGCAGGCCTGTATGATATTGATTTTTTCTTTTCGGAAGGGAGGCCCTTTTATATCGCCCAGGAGGATAGGATATTTTTCGCTGTATTCCATGCTGCTGATAGCGACGAGCTTTTTCCTGACAGGCTATATAAATCTGGTTAAATCGGGGAGGTTTCACTCAGTTATTATACTGAGACGTGTTTATACCTGTATTTTGTTTATCTGGTGCATAGGAATTACCATGCTGGAGCAATTTGGAGGGAATACTATCGGCGTATACTGTTACCTCATACCAACCATAGCGGCTCTGCTGTTAATGGAGCCTTTGGAAAGCGTTTTATTTTTTTCCATTAACTGGGGAGTCGTGGTGGTGCTCCTTTTCATTACCGGTGTTAACCAGGAAAACCTGTTCGGCAATATAATAAACGGGACCTTTGTAACCTTTCTTTCCGTTTTCATATCCATCCGCTATAACCGGAGCGTGGAGGCGGAATTCAGGGACAGGGAAATCATTTCCATGCAGTACAAGAAAATCCAGAAAGCAAATGACAAGCTGCATGAGATGGCTTTTACCGATCAGCTTACGGGCCTGCATAACAGGCGTTACTTAATGGAAAAGATTCTGGATCATTTTGAAGAATATCAAAATAAGGACTGTTATCTTGAAATGATCATGGTGGATATTGATTATTTCAAGCAGTATAACGATACCTACGGACATCTGGAAGGCGACGTGTGCCTGAAAAAAATTGCGGATATTCTGGAAGAGTATGAACAGATAGAAGGAACGGCGGCAATCCGATACGGCGGGGAAGAGTTCCTTCTTGTGCGGATTTCAAAACAGCCCGGGGAAGAATCACGGATGGAAGAGGCTTTGATGAAACATATCGATTCGGCCAATATTCCAAGAGAGGATACCCCCTGGAAAAAGGTCACGGTAAGTATAGGGATATGGAAGGGAAATACAAGGGAATTGGAGAAGGGGGAAAACGCTATCCGCTATGCGGATAAGGCCCTTTATTGTGCGAAAAGTTCAGGAAGGAATTGTATTTACCGGTATAATCAGGAAGAATTCTGCAGGGAATAAAGGATAGGAGCGGCTATGTCCAGAATCATGGTGGCAGAAGATGAAAAGCAGATGCAGGATATTATTGTGGAGTATATGCGCCGGGGCGGGCATAGCTGTGTGACTGCGGAGGATGGGATAGAAGCGCTGGCCCTCTTGAAGGAGGATTGCGCTGATTTGCTGATTTTGGATGTGATGATGCCTCATCTGGATGGGTTTACAGTCTGCCGGCTGGTGAGGGAACGGAGCGGGATCCCCATCATTCTTCTGACGGCCAGGGCGGCGGAGGAGGATAAGCTGAAGGGGTATGAATTCGGAGCCGATGATTATATGACGAAGCCCTTCAGCCCCAGGGTGCTGCTGGCTAAGGTGAATGCCCTGCTGCGTAGGACAAGCGCCAGGGAACTGGAGGCGGAGGCCTTAAGCGCCGGCAAAATCACTTTGATGCCTTCCGCCCGTAAGGTATATGTAGACGGACAGGAGGCGGCTCTTACCCATATGGAATATGAGCTGCTTTTCTTTTTTTTAAGCCATCCCGGAATGGTCTTTACCAGGGAACAGCTCCTGGATCGGATATGGGGATATGATTTTGCGGGAAACAGCCGTACGGTGGATACACATGTCAAAACGCTCAGGCAGAAGCTGGGAAGCGAAGGGCAGTGGATTGTCACGCTGATACGTTCCGGCTATAAATTTGAGGTGCGCCTATGAAGCTTAGGAACTGGTGCAGGGATAATTTCGGCATGCATACTATCCGGAAAAGGGTATTTTTCCTCTCCAAGCTGGCGGGAGGAGCCATTGTACTTTTTTATTTATTTACATCGGTTCTGCCGGTGGGTCAGGATGCCGCTTTTCTTATCTGGTTTTTGCTGATGCTGGGGGTGATATTGCTGGTGGATTACCTGCTGGGTCGTTTTATCACCAGGCCGGTGGATGAATTGAATGAAGCGGCGGGACGTATGGCGGGGCTGGATTTTTCCAGGCCCTGTGAGCTGAAGAGCACAGATGAGTTCGGCATGCTTTCTCAGAATCTGAATACGATGGCGGATAACCTGGAGAATGCCCTTTCCCGTCTGGAGGCGGTCAATAGCCGTCTTGAGACAGAGGTGGAACGGGAAAAAAGAAGGGTGGCGGAGCGGAAAGAACTGGCAGATAATCTTTCCCATGAGATGAAAACGCCGCTCGGCGTTATCCGGGCCTATGCGGAAGGTCTGCAGGATACCGGAGAAGAGGAAAAAAGAAAGCAGTATGCCCAGGTTATCATAGGGGAAACGGAACGGATGAACCGTATGATAACCTCCCTGCTGGAGCTGTCGGCCATGGATGCCGGGGCGGTACAGCTTGCGCCTGTGCTTTTTGGATTTGTGGAATTTACGGAAACAGAGGCCGGAAGGCTTCTGATGGATCTGCCACGGAAAGAATTTGAACTGGAATACCGGCTTCCTGCCATGGAGTATCAGGTCTGCGCGGATAAGGGAAAAATGGAGCAGGTTCTGGATAATCTTATCGGCAATGCCAGGAAGCATGTGAGTCCCGGAGGAATCCTGCGGATAACTCTGGAAAAGGAAGAAGGCTTTTTACGTTTTGGTGTTTATAATGAGGGAGACTGCATCCGGGAGGAGGATCTGCCCCGGGTATGGGATAAATTTTACCGTGTGGGAGGCCGGAGTACGGAGGGGGCCGGACTGGGACTTGCGATAGCGGCGGGAATACTGGAACTGCATGGCTGGGAGTATGGGGTTCGGAACAGAGATAAAGGGGTGGAATTTTACTTTTTTGCTCCAGTCGGGGAGTAAAACGGAAAAATAAAAAATAGCAGCATGTCTTGTACCTCGAGTGTATCACTTAAGGCAGGGCAGGCTGCTTTTTTATTGAACAAATTACCTCCGGGGAATGGAAGCGTTATTTTCACACGGATTTCACATGGCGCCCATGGGGATTTCGCTGTCCGTTAGTATTCTTTTATCAGAAGCTTATAACAGATTCTGAAAGAAAAAAGGAGGCAGTTATGATAGGAAGCGGATGGGGATGGATTCAGTGGGCAGGGATTATTGCGGGGATAGCTGTGATATTGGCAGTTAAAGTCCTGTTTATGCGATGGTGGGGGAAAAGGCGGAAACCGGACGACAAGAAAAAGAAATGGGGGGAAGAGGAATGATAGAAGTAAAGGATCTCGTCTTTTCCTATGAGAAGGGCAGGAAGGCGCTGAAAGGATTGGATTTTGAGGTGGAAAAAGGAGAGATATTCGGCTTCCTCGGCCCAAACGGTTCGGGGAAGTCCACAACCCAGAAGATCCTTACCGGTATTCAGGGAGGCTATCAGGGGGAAGTGAGACTGATGGGAAAAGCGCCGGATAAGACGGACAGAAAGGTATTTTACCAGGAAATAGGGGTATTGTTTGAATTTCCGTATCTGTATACGAATCTGAGCGCACTGGATAATCTGAAGTTTTTTTCTTCCTTTTATTCCCCGGAAAGGAGGCGGGATATCATGCCGCTTCTGGAACGCCTGGAATTTAAAATGGATTATCTGAAGAAGCCGGTGGCTTCTTATTCCAAGGGAATGCGTCAGCGGGTGAGTATGGCCAGGGCGCTTTTGGGGAATCCGGATATCCTTTTTCTGGATGAGCCTACCAGCGGCCTGGATCCCTCCGGCGCTGTTCTGTTCCGGGAGATCATCGAAGAGGAAAGGAAAAAAGGGACTACGGTTTTTCTTACCACCCATAATATGCTGGACGCGGATTTGCTCTGCGACCGGGTGGCATTTCTCGCGGAAGGAAGCATCGCGGCCCTGGACACGCCGGAAAGTCTGAAGGAGAGGTACAGCAGAAAAACAGTGCAGGTGGTATACCGTAAGGACGGGGAGAGGGTGCAGCGGGATTTCACCCCGGAAGAGCTGGGGCGGACCTTTCCTGAGGATATTGTGAGTATTCATTCCCAGGAGCCCACCCTGGAGGAGGTATTTCTGAAAACGACCGGAAGGGGGCTTACGGGATGAGAAAAGAATGGAAGGCGTTTCTTTGGAAGGATATCCGGCTGATGGCTTCGGGACATTTTTTCCTGCTGGCTCTTGTCTCACTGCTCCTTTATACCTGCTATATCCAGCTGGTGTATGTAAAAACGGATCAGGCTATTTTTCCTGTGTATCTTTATAATCCGGAAGGAACGGCGGTAACGGCATCACCGGAAATAGAGGCGGTATCCTCCAGGGAAGAACTGGAGGAAAAATGTGGGGATGCCTATGGGGTGGGAATCCTGATGGAAGGGGGAAATCCCTCGCTTTCTTTAAAAAGCAGCGGCAGCAGGGAGCTTGATGCGGTCCGCGGCGCTTATGCCCTTTCCCTGCTTACAGATGAGAAGCCGGAGCCCGCGGAGATCATAGGAAATAATGATAAGGAAATGAAACAGCGAAGGGAAATAACCTGCGAGTTCCTTTATTTTGAACTGACGGCGGTGGGATTTCTCGGAGTGGCGGCCCTGCTTTTTAAAGAGAAAAAGATGGGCGTAATGAAACTTTATGCGGCTCTTCCTGTGAGGCGGCCGGTCTTTTTGATTTCCAAGCTTTCCGCATGCTTGGCGGCTGATCTTATATTTACTATCGTGTTTACCGTGCTCAATCTGGGAATGACGGCTTCTTTACAGGTGCTTCCGGCAGTATTGGTACAGGCGGGAATATTATCGGGTATCATGGCTCTGATCGGTTTTTTATGTGCGCTGTGGCTGTCGGATTTTAAACAGTTTTCCCTGTTTTATCTCGGCCTGGCCATTTTTATCTGTACGCCGGTGTTTCTGGTTGGGCAGACTGGCGTGGAATGGAAATGGATGGAATACAATCCGGCATACCGGATTTTTGCAGGCATGAAGCAGGCTTATTTTGAAGGAAAGGCGGGCGGCGGATTATATTTGTTTTCCTGCCTGCTTGCATGGGCCGCACTTTTTGGACTTTCATTGTATGCCTGGAATTCAGAAATGAAAAAGGAGGGATGAGGGCATGGGATGTGGAATTTGGTATCAGCTGAAAAGCTGTGTGCGGGATAAGATGTGCATTCTTTCCTTTCTGCTGCCCGTAATTGCCGGGATTGCGCTAAATTTTCTGGGGGATGTGGACTTGCTGGATTTGGCGGAGCCGGAATTCGGTGTGGTGAAGGAGAACTTAACTTCGCCGGAAATCCGGGATTGGCTGGAAGGACTGGGGACGGTGAAGGAGTATCTGTCGGAGGAAGAATTGAGGGAAGCTGTGCTGGAGCCATCCACCAGCGTGCTGGGAATCCGGCAGCAGGGAGGAGGAATTTCTGTTACCCGTGCCGGGGATGAGCCTGAAATGATACAAAAGCTTGCCGACCGACTGTCGCTGCTGTATGAGGAAAGAGACAGGATCAGTACGGTATCAGTAAGCATGGCAGTACCGGAGGGAGATACCGGGCTGAAAAATCTGTTTATTTCCATAATTATGGTGACCGCCATGTTTATGGGAGGTACCTTCAGCGCCATGAATATTCTGGGGGAAAAGGAGGATGGAACTATTTTGGTAAATGACGTTCTTCCCCGTTCCAGGCTGGTTTATCTGTTTCAAAAAATAGCCGTGGGCCTGCTGGGAGGAATCCTTTCAGCCGGATTGACCGCCCTTGTCTGTATAAGGCCTTTGCGCATGATCCAGCTGCCGGGTCTGACGGCGGTCATTCTTTTATCGGCATTTCTGGCGTCTCTTGCCGGAGCGTTTACCGGAAGGGCGGCAGAAGGGCTGATGGCGGGGATTGGGCTGTTAAAGCTGGTGATGATCGGGTTTATTGCTCCGCCGATTCTGTTTTGGCTGCTGCTGCCGGCGGGCAGCAGGGGAAACGGTCTGGCCTGTCTTGTTCCGTCGGTTCCGGCATTCCGGGGAATCATGGAGCTTTTGGAAGGAGGAAGCTTTCCGGCAGTATATATCCTGCTGTTATCCGTACATTGCGTGGTATGGCTTGCTGTGTATTTGTGGACAGAAATGGCGGGGGAGAAGAGAAAGAGATGTAAGGGAGGAAAACTGGCTTAAGTATCATGGAAGAAAAAGGGTTTGCGTGGAAAAAGGAAAGAATGGCAGAAAGATATGCCATTCTTTTTATTTCTTCATTCCTTCTTGTTATTTCTACCTACCCGATGTTACAATTTATAACAGTATGCGGAGGGAAAGAAAATGAAAAACAAACAATTGACTATCGTGGAAAGCGCCTGTATTATTACCGGTTATGGAATCGGCGGGGGAGTGATGGCAATGCCTTATCTTGCCCAAAGGAACGGTTGTCTCATGAGCCTGCTCATTCTGGCAGCCGCTTTTCTGGCAAGCTTCATCCTTCATGTGATGATAGCGGAGCTGGCCGTAAAGAGCGGCGGAGGCTCGCAGATTATTGAAGTCTTTTCCAGATATCTGTTTCAGGGAAAATATAAAAAGGTGCTGACACTGGCCTTTTTCGTGATAATGGCACTGGTACTCTTTACCAATCTGGCCGCTTACATATCCGGGGCGGCGGAAATTATAAGCGAACTGCTGGGGATATCCCTGTGGCTTTCCCGGCTGTTGTTCTACGCTGCCGCCGCGAGTGTGGTTCTTTTTGGGCTGAAAGCGGTGGGAGTGAGTGAAAAACTGGCGGTAGGGGTTATTTTCCTTCTGGTCGGCCTGTTGGCCTGTTTTTCCATGCTTCACATTCAAAATCCCCTTCCCGTTAAAGCGGGCAGTATAACGGAAGGACTGGCCTATTTCGGCATGGGCATGTTTGCCTTTTCCGCGTTCTTTTCCGTGCCGCAGGCGGTATCGGGCCTGGGCGGAGATGGGAAAAAAGTACGAAAGGCCGTATTTCTGGGGCTTCTCAATAATTTTATCCTGATTACGGTAATCACGGTCTGCGCTCTGCTCTCCTCCACACAGGTGACGGAGGTTGCCATGATTGGCTGGAGTAAGGGAATCGGCAGCTGGGCGGAAATGGTGGGTTCCCTGTTTACCATTCTGGCGATGCTTACGACCTACTGGTCTATCTCCCTTGCGCTGGCGGACATTGTGGAAGAACAGCTGAAGCTGTCAAGAAGGCTTTGCTGGGTGATTGCCACGCTGCCGTCCCTGGCCCTTACTTTTGCGGGGCTTGGAGGCTTCATGGAATTCATGCGACTGGCCGGCGGGCTTATCGCTATCCTCATCGCCCTCCTGGTGGTGCCTGCATTCCGGAAGGCATCCCGGGAACCGGGGAATTCGCTGCTTGGAAGATGGAGCGGCGGATGGATGCAGATTCTGATTATAATCGCCTATGTTCTGATGGCGGTTGGAAATGTGGTGAAGATATAAAATGAAAACATTATATTATGGCGGAACAATCCATACCATGCGCAAAGAACAGGAAACCTTTACGGCGCTGGGAATAGAAGAAGACCGGATTATTTTTACAGGAAGCACAGAGAAAGAGACTCTGAAGGGCTATGACTATTATGTCGATCTGGAAGGAATGCATGTTTTTCCGACGCTTACCGATTCTCATGTGCATCTGCTTTACACCATGATTCTTGCGGCCTCCAGCTTTAATCTGTGTGAGGTGACATCCGGGGGAATTGTGCCGGACAGCATGGAAGGAGTGGAAGCCAGGGTCAGGGATTACTGCCGTTCGCATCCTAAACAGAAAATTATTGCGGCAAACCAGTATATTCTTTCCGCCATGAAGGAAAAGAGACTTCCGGACCGTCATGAACTGGATGAGTGGACCGGCGGCAGATGTATGATCATCTATAATATTGACGGGCACAGCAGCTGTATTTCCACAGCGCTGATGAAAAAGCTGGGCCTGTCCTGTGAGGGGCATGACGGGAGGTTCTCCGGCGAAGAGCATGAGTTTATGCAGGGAAAGGTAACCAATCTCATCGCAGCCTCCGTCACCCCGGGAGTGCTTGCGCGGGGGATTGCCAATTTTTCCAATCTCTGCGCCCGTTACGGAATCAGCCGTGTATGCGCCATGGACGGAAATGAAGATGTTAAAAATGATATTCTTACCAGGCTGCTGGCTTTTATCGCATCCCGGATGGATATTGATATACGCCTGTTTCCTCAGTATCTGGATTTGGAGCGCACGCGGCCCTTCCGCAGGCTTCAGAAGTATCCCAGGGCAGGAGGGTGCGGAAGCTGGGAACTTGATGGTTCGGTAGGCTCGCACAGCGCCGCTTTTTATGTACCCTTCCGGGACACGGGAGAAAAGGGACATTGCTATTATGAGAAAAGTCTGATTTTAAGCAAGGTAAAGGAAGCCAGGCAAAAGGGAATCCAGCTTTCCAGCCATGCTATAGGTGAAGCGGCCATTGACCAGATAGTGGACTGCTATGAACAGGCGGAAAAAGAGACTGCAGGACGCAGGGATGGCGCGGGTGCCCCATTGTCACGTATTGATCATTTCGAATTCCCCTCCCGGGAAGCGGTGGAGAAGATAAAAAAGCTTCCGGTGGCGCTTACGGTACAGCCCGGTTTTTCCTGGCTGGACAAACGGTATCTGAAAAGCTATGAGCAGTTCCTTCCGAAGGAAAAGGCAGAGCAGCAGATTCCCCTGAAGGAGCTGGCGGAGGCCGGTGTGTGCATCTGCGGATCCAGCGATTCTCCGGTACAGTCCATGAATCCCTATGAGCAGATGCTTGGCATGGTGGAGTTCTTTCTGCCGCAGCAGTCCCTCACACCTTATCAGGCTCTGTGCACCTATACCCGGGAACCGGCCAGGATGCTTGGGGAGGAGAAGGACAGCGGGACGCTTGAGGTGGGGAAAAAAGCGGATTTCTGTGTGATGAAAAAGGATTTCTGCCGGGCGGTGCCGGGGGAGATTGGGGAATTCTGTGCGGAATATATGGTGAAGGACGGAAAGAGGTATGAGCAGAAGAAGGAGACTGTGTGGGAGCTTGTGAAAATGCTGTTCCGGAGAAAGAAGAAGATATAAATGTGTTTGAAGGAAGTATTATTCCTACGGGGATTTGACTGGCAACAATCCGGACAGGCCCGTACATCGACATCCGTATATCGGCGCTGCTTGATAAAACGTCGATGCAATTTTAAACTCAAAGAAATCTGGCCCTATATCTAAAAAGGTATAGGGCCGGTTCCTTTATATGTCCCAAAAGACGAGATCCGAAATATCAGCTTAAAACAAAGAGGAAATGGAGAAGCACAAATATTCCATCCCAGGCACGCTGAATCCATTTTATGCAGTCAATGATTTTGCTAAAATGAAGCCACATAGAAAAAGGGTACCGGAGTACATATGAAGAGTATGTTTTTTCATTTATTCCGGCAGGTAGGGCACATATGTGCAGAAGGGAGAAGGTATGAAAAGAAAACTGACAGCAAAGGTTCTGGCGGTGGGATTAGCTATTTCCACAATCCTGACAGGCTGCGGCGGGGCAGCGAAGGGAGAAGAATCCAAACCGGTCCAGACCGGGACGGCGAATGAGGAAGCACAGAGTGAGGAAGAAAAGCCTGCGGGAGCTGAAGCTCAGGCAGACATCGGAGAGGTTCCCACAGAACTGACCATTTATACTTATTATGCAGACAGCGCCATTGCACAGGTAGACAGAGCGCTGGAAATCATGAAGGAGACTTATCCGGATCTGAAGATCAATATTGAACACAGGACGGATTCTGACGGCAGTGTACTTAAGACAAGGGCCGCAGTCGGAGAACTGCCTGATATTTTTGAATGTACCGGACAGCTTACTGATATTCTGATTAAATCAGGAGATCTGGCGGAGCTTGATTCTGCAATTGAAGAAGCAGGGTTTTTTGATAAATATCTGGATGGGAATTTTGATGTAAAGAAATCGGCGGATGGCCATTTTTATGCTATCAGCTCCACAGTTCCGGAATGCTGTGAAGTATTCTACAATAAGGAAGTATTCGAAAGGCTGGGACTGGCGGAACCTAAAAATTATGAGGAATTCAAGGCTGTGGTAGAAGCACTGAATGCAGACGGCATAATCCCTCTGGCATTGTTTGCCCAGCAGAAATGGCCGGGGCTTCAGATGTTTGATATGGCCGTGGTAGCAGAGGGACAGCCTTTGGGACTTACAGGGTTGGAAGACGGAAGCACGAAAATTACGGATCAGGAATATCTGGAAGCAGCCAAAAAGCTGAGTGAACTGACCTCAATGGGCTTAATCGGAAAAGGCGCACTGAATACCAATGCGAGCCAGGCCTTTGAATTGGTGGAAACCGGACAGGCAGGTATGCTTATTAATGGAAGCTGGTTTTTCAATGACGCGGCTGTAGGCGGTTATGGCGACAGGATAGGATATTTTGAGTATAATCCTTTTACGGATGAAGGCAAAGAGGAGGAAACGCACTGGACAGAGTCCGGCGGTACAGGATCCATGGGCGGCTATGCGGTAAGCGCCAAAGGCAAATATGCGGAATATTCCAAGAAAGTCCTTTTAAGCTTTCTGGAAGCAAGGGATATTGCCAATGCGGAACTTGGTTCATTAAGCGTACTGAAGGAAAAAGTGGAACCGTTGGAAGCGCGGGCGGAATCCTATCAGCATTATGCAGACAATCTGGATAAAATTCAGTCTACCACAAAATTTGAATGGTCATTGAATAATCAGGAACTGATAGTGGCACTGGAAGATACCTGTGAACTGCTTCTGACCGGACTGATTACACCGGAAGATTTCATTGCGGATCTGGATGAACAGATAGCTGAAGCGCTTGGTCAATAAGAAGAGACACCGGGAGGGGGACAGGAACATACTGTACCCCCTTATCCATAAAGGAAAGGGTGAGGAAATGAATCCGTTATTTCGAAAAAAGAAGGCGGCAATGTTTCTGTTTACGGCTCCGGTAATTATTCTGTTTTGTCTGATTATTGTCATACCACTGGCGGAATCGGCAGCTATGAGCTTTACGGAATGGGATGGAGTGAACGAGGCCGTATTTACGGGACTGGATAACTTTAAACGGCTTTTTACGTCAAGAGATCTGAAGGTTTCCATACGGAACAGTCTGTTATATTCCGGCGTACTAACGGTTTATCAGATCGGTTTGGGGACTTTATTTGCCTTTTTTCTGGCTAATTTCAATATAAAGGGCAGACGTTTTTTTAAGGATGTATATTTTTTCCCTGTGCTGCTGTCCGTATCGGTGGTGGCACAATTGTGGATTTCCGTATATCATGGAGATTTTGGCCTCATTAACCAGCTTGCCAGGCATTTGGGGGTTAACTGGGAACAAAACTGGCTTTATGAACCGGTAAAAGGTGTGATAGCTATTGTTCTGGCTGAGTCCTGGAAAGGAATGGGCTATCATATGCTTATTATTTATGCGGCTATGAAAAATGTTCCTGATGTGTATTATGAGGCTTCTTATATTGATGGTGCAAATAAGCGGCAGCAGTTTTTTAATATTACGCTTCCGCTGACCATTCCTACAATAAAGGTATGTGTGGTAATGTGCATCACCTATGGCTTCCGTGCATTTGAGATGATCTTTCTGATGACAGGAGGCGGGCCCGGCAATTCGAGCTATACCATGCCTATTATGATGTATAAAGCATTGTTTGGCCTTCAGAAATATGGATATGGCAGCGCTATTGCAGTGGTTATTGTAATCATCTGTGTCGGTATGATGCTGGGGATTAATAAACTTACGGAACGGTTTGACGGACAATATTAGATACAGGCCACGAAAGGGAGGAATCAGATAATGAAAAATAAAAAAAGAAGTTTTAAGCCTGCGTGGTTTCTTGTATATATCGTTATGATTGTTTATGCAGTCATTTGTCTTTATCCTGTCATCTGGATGGGTTTTTATTCCCTGAAAAATAATGAAGAAATTTTTGTAACAAATCCTTTCGGGCCGCCCATTGTGCCTCAGTGGAGCAATTACGTGAAGGCTGTAACGCAGTTTGACATTCCGCTTTATTTCAGGAACAGTATTGTGGTATCTCTTGCCGCTATGTTTTTCGGGATACTGTTCTGTCTTACCTTCACTTATGTGGTGGCAAGAGTGAGAGTGCGTACTACGAAGGCTCTTCATTCCCTGGTGATGGCGGGGATGTTTATACCAATCCAGGCTGTTATGACACCCCTGGTGGTTATGGTGAAGAACCTTCATCTGACCAATACATTATGGTCGCTGATCATCCCTTATACGGCTCTGAGTTTTCCTTTCGGGGTCATGGTGCTTTACGGATTTTACCTCACACTTCCCATGGAACTGGAAGAGTCCGCCTATATGGAAGGTGCAGGCTTTATGAGGACTTATTTCAGTATTATTCTGCCTCAGATGAAGTCGGCAATATCGGTTCTTGTCATATATCAGTTTATGTCTCATTGGAATGAATTCAGTCTGGCGCTGATACTGATTACCAAAAATGAACTGAAAACCCTTCCCCTTGGGCTGGCCGGTTTTTATGGACAGTTTTCCACCGATTGGGGACCTGTGGGGGCATCGTTGGTCATTGCCAGTTTCCCTGTTATTATTCTATACATTTTTTTCAGTAATAAGGTAAGTGACGCCATGGCATATTCCGGCATGAAGAATTGACAGATGGATTGTAACCGCCGCAAGCTTCCACTATAATAAAGGGAAGACATGAGTGGGGGTACGCATGAAAAAGAGGTTAAAAAATCTGTCGATTCAGCAGAGGATCAGTTATTCTTTTACTTTGTTTTTTACCGTTCTGGTCATCTGTATTATTTTTGTGCTGCGGGGAATTTACAGCAGTCAGATGTATGAAAAGCTCATGCAGGGAAGGAGCTATGAGGATAATCTCATTGTGCAGCAGATGGCCGGCCTGGCTTCCAATACCGGAAGCTGCTGCAACAGTATTATAGTAAACCTGAATAATACGCTGGAATTGAACGGATCGCCTCTTTTTTATCCTAATCTGTATAATACAACGACGAAAAAGAAGATTCTGAATATTATTGAAAACAGTTTTTTATTGTATCCGGATGTGGGACATATTGCAGTTCTGTATAATAACGGCGATATGTATGAAAAGGAACGAAATCGTTCTTACCGGAGTTCGGACGGAAATCTGGAACTGGTGAAGCAGTTTGGAAAAATGGGAATCACCACCACAGGGCAATGGTATTACTCTCTCAAGATAGAATCGGCATTTTCCGGTTTTAACCTGCATTATGTAAAGGTATTAAGGGATGTGGAAAGTAATTCGGATGTGGGTTATATCATTTTGGAACTGGATGAACAGAGGCTTTATGAGACCTATCAATATAAGGATGGAGCTCCGGAGGTGGATATATACCTGACTGACCAGAATGGCATGCTTCTGTCCAGTGATGACAGGGAGGCTATGGAGGCACTGCGTGCGGCTCCGGATTATGACGCCCAGTTTGCCTATTCGAAAGAGGTTCTCGGCCATGCGGAAGAGAAAAAGGGAATGTCAGGATTTCGGGTAGGGAGCTATCAGGTAAACGATACCTGGAGGCTGACTACAGTTTTGGATGTAAAAGCTTCTTTATCGGCAGTAAATAATATGACAATAGTCATTATCATAGTCAGTCTTCTGCTGCTGTGTGTCTTTAACGCATTGAGTACGGTTATTGCGCGCCGCATCGCCCGGCCTATTTCCCAATTGTCGGAGCACATGCGCAAATTTACTCACTCACTTCCGGAAAATCTGCCGGATACGGATGTGGAAAATGAAGAAGGAATCCTGATATCCAGCTTCAACCAGATGGTTCGGATGAACCGGGAGCTGTTTGAAAATGTTACCAATGAAAAAAGGGAAAAAAGGCGGTTGGAGCTGGCGCTTCTGCAGGCTCAGATTAAACCTCATTTTCTGTATAATACACTGGATACTATTTTCTGCCTGAACAGTATGGATTGTTATAAGGATGCCAGCCGTATGATCAAATTACTGGCGGATTATTACAGGCTGGTGCTGAATAAGGGGCTGGACTGGATATGGATGGATCAGGAGCTGGAGGCTCTGCAGAAATATCTGGAAATCCAGTCGGTGCGCTATAATGACAGTCTCAGCTATTCCATAGAAATGCCGGAGGAGCTGCGGGCATTTAAGATACCGAAGCTGACGCTGCAGCCGCTGATAGAAAATGCTATTTATCACGGCATTAAGCCTAAAAATGGAAGGGGACATATTCTGGTCACGGGAGAACTGGTGGATGACTGGGCTTATATTTATGTGGTTGATGATGGGATTGGTATGAGCCGGGAAACCTTCAGGCGTATTTTGTCGGGAGAACAGAAGGGAGCAGATATGGATGATATTTCTTCTGCGGATAAAATGCATTCCATGGAAAGCTTTGGTCTGAAAAATGTATCTGAAAGACTAAAGATGTATTATGGACAGGGGACTTGTATCCAGCTGGATGATACCCCTATTGGAACCAGCATTGCCTTGTGCATAAATCTGAAAAGAGGTGGCCATGAAGTATAAGGTTCTTCTTGTGGATGATGAAAATATATACCTGCAGTATCTGTCCCGGATCATAGACTGGGAGGAACTGCAGTGCGGGATATGCGGCTTTGCCAAAGACGGGGAGGAGGCGCTTGCCCTTATCCGGGAAAAGCATCCTGATATTGTTTTCATGGATATCAATATGTCCAGGATGAATGGTTTGGAGGCTTGTGAAGCCATTAAGGGCAGTGATGCGGAAACAAGGGTGATTATCATGACTGCCTATGATGAATTTTCTTTTGCACATCAGGCGATTAAGCTGAATGTGTTCGATTACCTGCTTAAGCCTTTTGATAAGGAAGAACTGAAGGAAGCTCTGGAAAAATGCATCAAGGATATTGAGGAATCCCGGAAAAACAAACATCTCAGGCAGGAAATGCTGCTGCGGGATGCAGTGGAGGCTCAGCCGGAGCTTTTGATATGGAAGGAAGGGCTTCCGGGCAAAGGGAGCCATTATATGGTATCTATTCTGCGAATCCGGAAGGGGTGTGGTGATTATGATATTGCCGTGATCCGGGAACTGCTGGAGTTCTACCTGGGAAGGGCAGGAATTGGCAGCTATTGCCTGAAAAATGACGGCAGCTGTGTCACCATTGCTCATGTGACGGATAACAAAGAAGGGGTCATGGAACGGATAAAGAAGGCATATGAAAGCCTGCTGGAGGATAAGAATGCTGCAATACTGGATTCAGCCGCTTTAAGCTGTGTGGAGGAAGGATTGGATCATCTTCAGGAAACCTACAGGCAGGCCCGGCTTGTCTATGAAAACAGCACCAAGGTACATCGCAGAGTGGCCTGCTATGAGGACTTAAAATCCCTTAATACAGATGTTTCCTTTTACAGTACCCAGGATGTCAATCTGTTGATTAAATATTTTGAGTTGAGAGATTATCCCAAGGTGGATGATATCATGGAGAGAATGTTCGGCCTGTCGGAAAACCAGATGTTTTCTTTTCAATATATCATAAATGTATACTATTCCCTCATGATAGGTATCCATTCTTATTTCCGACAGACAAATGAAAATCCCATTTCCGATTACATGCAGATGCAGGACAGCATTATAACCGATTTAAAGGACTGTTTTACCGTGGGGCAGGTAAAGGAAATCATTAAAAATTATGTATATGAAATGCTTTCGGACTGCACTTATGTGCCGGTGGGAAGTAAGAAGGAGATTCTGGTCAATAAAATAGAACAGTATCTGCAGGAGCATTACCAGGAAGGAACCCTTTCCGTCAATGTTATCGCGGAAAATTTATTTTTCGAAAACAGTTATATCCGCCGGGTTTATAAGACACAGACAGGTAAAACAATCATGCAGAGACTGGAGGAAATCCGTATCGAAAAGGCGAGGGAGCTTCTGCGTGAGGAAGGGATACGATGTGCGGAAGCAGCCGAGCTCACCGGATTTTCTGATCCCTATTATTTCAGCAAACGGTTTAAGCTGTTCTGCGGATGTACACCCTCCGAATATCAGATGACAGGAATAAAAATAAGAGAATAACAGCAGATCATACGCAAGGAGATATTATCACAGCTGTTAAAATTGGAAAGCGTGCACGGCACGCGGACAGGAGCAGATATGGAATATTGTGAAAATTGGGAACAAATCAGAAAAAAATTCCTGGAGTATTGGGCTATGGAGAATCACGACAGGCCTCTTGTAAGCATCCGGGCGCCGAAGGACAGGCAAGAGAAAAAGCCGGAAAGCCGCCATTCTTCTCTGAAAGAAAGATGGATGGACACGGAATATGTATTGAAAAGCAGCAATTGGGAGATGCGTAATACATATTATGGAGGAGAAGCTTTTCCCTCGCTTAATCCTAATCTTGGGCCGGACTATTTCGCAGCCTGTTTCGGAACGAAGCTGGAATTCGGAGAGGATACAAGCTGGTCCGTCCCTTTCCTGACGGATGAGGATGTGGAAGAATATCAGGGCTTTAAGCTCTGCAGACAAAATGAATATTATAAAAAAATGCTCGAAATTACCCAGGCAGCAGTGGAGGATGGAAAAGGAAAATATCTTGTGGGGGTTACCGATATCCATCCTGGTCTGGATGGACTGGTGTCCATGAGAGGGCCTCAGGAGCTGTGCATGGACACTCTGGATCAGCCGGAATTTATTCAGAAGGGAGCCATGGATCTCCTTCCCGGTTTTCGGGAGATTTATGAAGAGCTGTATACTATGACGACCAAATACCAGGAAGGAAGCACCTGCTGGATGGGTATTTGGCACCCGGGCAGATGGTATCCTACCTGCTGCGATTTTTCATGTATGATATCCACACAGATGTATGAAGAGCTTGTGGTGGGAGAGCTTCTTGAAGAGCTTGATTTTCTGGATGCCAGCATCTACCATCTGGACGGGCCGGATGCCCTGAAGCATCTGGATCGGCTGCTTGCGATCGATAAGCTTAAGGGGATCCAATGGGTTTATGGAGCCGGACAGCCCACAGCCTCTCATTGGATTCCTGTACTTAAAAAAATCCAGGATGCAGGTAAAATGATTCAGATAGATGTGGTTCCGGAGGAACTGGATATCATGCTTGAGAATCTGAAGCCGGAGGGCGTGATGTATACGATAAATGCTCGGACGGAAGAAGAGGGAAGGGCATTGATGAAAAAAGTGGAGAGATATAAAAGATAAAAGAGTCGGGAGCCCGGAGATTTCTTCCGCGGACAACGAGCCAAACGGGCACGCCAGCAGAGAACCGAAGGTTCTCTTGCCTGCTTGACTCCGGGCTCCCGTAGGTTTAACCGTAATATATAAATATTTTTTTCCCATAGCAGCCATAGCTACGCCATACTGTCATCCCGCAGAGAATCAGCCAGACTGCATCCAAGCACTTTTTTCCCGCCAATATAATATGCCAGGCCGACAAAGGCAAAGATAGCCAGACTGAATGCGGCAATTATCGGTACCGGAATTTCCGGCAGAACCTCCATCGGCTCCAGAAAGCTGGCCTTCGTGGTAAATATGATAAAGAACACAGTCAGAGGAAGCGTGATAAGAACCGGCCGCCCGGCGATAACCAGCGCTTCGATGCAAAATAATTTCCGTATGCCTGCAGGCGTAAGTCCCACAGACATATATTGAGCCAGTTCCCGTTTCCTCTGGCGAAGGAAACCAAGCGTATACGAAAACACATTGGCAATTCCAATGACGGCCAGTAAGGTACAGAAAGAGCCAATAATCAGCTTGTAACTGCTGAGGATTCTGTCATTGGTAATCTTTTCTTCCACTCGGTTCTCACTTTCCGCTTCATAGGAGGCGCTGACCAGCTGCAAAATACGATCCTCCAGCGCATTCAGTTCGTCAAGAGCAGCTCCTTTCTCTGCCAGTATCCGGATATAGGTATCCTTCTGCGGCTCCCCTGTCTGTTCCTTTATTTTTTTCCATAATGACAGCGGGATAAACTGTACCAGGGTATAATCATCATATTCTTCTCTCAATCCAGGCGCTTCCCCGGTATATCCGAGTATGGGAATGTCCGCCGTTTCAGAGCTGCCGTCCTTATTCCGCAGGACTGCTGTATCCAGGTTTTCCTTAATAAAGGGGATCATTTTCCTGTGACGGAAATTACTGTTTAAGCTGTCCCAGAACTGGTTCAGCATTATCGTTCCGTCCAGGCGGGGAGTTATTCCGAGCTGTTCGCAGTATCTCATAAATGCATCATCATTCATTATGATAATGGGCGCTTTCACCAGCCAGGAACCTTCTGCCGAGGAAATGGAAGAACCGGCAACTGCCTGAGGACCGCCCAGAGAAGCCAGTTCCGGGCTTATCGCTTCCTCAGGAACAGGTATAAGGGCCTCCGCCTTCTGGTATATGACGAGATCGTTAACCCCTTCCGTTTCCGACAGTGCCTGTGTCAGCCCGAAATCTTCTATTTTTGTGTTCTTGACCGTCGCCATGATATCCCACACATCCTGGTATTTTTGAAAATACGTATATTTAGTACTGAGATCGGTCAGGGCAAAAAAGCACAGCATCATGGTGAAACCAAGGAAAGAGAGGGTGAGGGACAGCGTAGAAGTACGCAGTGTCTTTTTTTGTGCCTTCAGGGCATTTCCCGCCAGTTCGCCTTCCGTTCCGAATAACAGGGAAAGGACAGGGGAATGTTTTTTCTTTTTCAGCTGCAGTCCGCCGGTTCCCCGGATGGCATCCAGAGGTGTCATCCGGCTCAGCTTCCGTGCCGGGATCCATGCGGAAAACAGGACGGTCAGGAAGGAGACAAGGAGGGTAACCGCAAAAATGGCTGGATGATAACTGAAATTGATGTTATATCGTCCCGGCATGTCCGCTCCGATGATCTCGATCCCCTGCTTTGTTACATAGCTGAGGGCAATTCCCAGTAAAATGCCAACCATAACCGGCGCTGCGCAAAGAACGGCAGCCTCCTGCATCAGGCAGGTACGGATTTGCCCCGGCGTGGCTCCGATGCTGGAAAAAATGCCGAACTGATGAACCCTGGCGTTCATGGATACCGCAAATGAATTATGGATGACCAGAATCAGAGACAGGGAAAGCAGCAACAGCACCACCAGATAAAAAGTCATTAAAAGAGGAGGCGTTTCATCCTGGGGATCGTGGATCAGATACCGGGACAAAAGCAGCAGATGATAGGATGCCGCGTCATCCTCCAGTCCAAGCTGCCTGACAATCAAAGGCATATCCTGAAAAATTGTCCTGGCATTCCGGAAATAAACATCAGCCACAGTTTCCTGATCCGTGGATAATTCTTCATTAACTATGGCTTTTTCCACGTTGGCAAAATTCTGTATTGTGAGGATATCCTCTTCATGGGCGAGACCTGTGATGCGGCCCTGCCAGCCGCCTTCCTCAATGATTATCTTCTCAACCTCATATACCCAGAAATTATAAAACATACAGCATAAAAAGGACAGGAACAGGCTGGCAATGAAGGCTGCCACCATAATCGATACACTGGAAGCGCGGCTGTTTTTGATAAAGCTCCTGGAATAATCCTTCCACATCTGCCTCACCCCCGTTTCTCATCGCTGATAATGCGGCCATCCTCTATGGTCACAATGCGGTCCGCTTCCAAAGCGATTTTTTCATCATGGGTAATCAGCAAAATGGTCTGTTTCAGATTACGGTTGGATAATTTGAGCAAATCAATGATTTCCCTGGAATTCTTCTGATCCAGGTTGCCGGTGGGCTCGTCCGCCAGCAGTAGGGCAGGGCGGTAAATCAAAGATCTGGCAATGGCCGCGCGCTGCTGCTGGCCCCCGGATAACTGGTTCGGAAGAGCTTCCAGCTTGTCGGTGATGCCAAGGGACTGTATCACCTGCTGAAAATATTCCTGATTGGGCTTGCGTTTGTCGAGTAAGAGCGGCATCAGGATATTCTTGCGGACGGTCAAGGTGGGAATCAGATTATAAAACTGATAGACAAGCCCCACCTTCCTGCGCCGGAAAATAGCCGCCTGTGTGCGGTTCATCGTGGAAATATCCGTTCCCTCCACGATAACCTTTCCTTCCGTGGGCTGATCCACGCTGCCCAGAATATGCAGAAGCGTGGACTTCCCCGATCCGGATGCCCCTATGATCGCAACAAATTCGCCTTTATTTACAGTCAGGTCAATCCTGTCCAGGGCAACAACCTGGTTATTGCCGGATCCATATACCTTCCTGACTCCATCGCATTTTAATATTTCCATCTGCTTATTTCCTTTCTGTTATGTTTTTGACTCCTTCCTGTGCCGGCAGACCGGAGAGAAGCTATGATTTATTATAACAAAGGAAAGTGACATCTCAGTGACTGTAAAAACGGATTTCAAAACAGGCTCCGGAGTCCGGATTATTCTTTGCATGAATAGTCCCATTCTGGCTTTCTATAATTTCCTTTGCCAGGGAAAGGCCGATTCCGATACCGCCGCCTTTGGCATTTTGCCCGCGGAAAAAACGTTCGAAAAGGTGGGGCAGATCTTCTTTTGCCAAGCCTTCTCCCTCGTCCCGGATGATTATTTGTGTATAAAGAGGATTTTGTTCATACGAACAGTGGATAACTCCTCCCGCAGGCGTATGCTCCGTGCAGTTTTTCAGCAGATTCATGATCGCTTCCATCGTCCAGTCCATATCGGCGGTTATCCGGGCGGGTTTTCCTTCCGGGATATCCACTGAGACCCCCGCATGGGAAAAAACCTCCTGCAGGTTGTCGGCCGCAAGCGTCAGGACGGTAAACACATCCGCTTCCTTTTTTTCGAAGGGCAGTGTCCCGGCATCCAGACGGGATAAAAGCAGCAGGGCTTCCTCCAGGTGTGTCAGGCGCTCCAGCTGCCTGCGTATCTGCCTGACATTTTCCTTTTCCGAAGGACAGTCCATCATCTGCAGGGACAGGTGGATAGCCGTAATGGGGGTTTTGAGCTGATGGGCGATGTTGGCGAGATTTTCGGCAAAATTCTGCCTGGCTGTGAGGGCGGCATCCCTTGTCTGGTAAGCGAAGGTTACCGTTTTATAGATTTCATCCTGCAGCTTGGAGAATTCGTCCTCCTCTTCCCGTAAATGAAGGCCGTTTCCCCCGGTATTCACACTTTCCAGATAATCCGTCAGAGACTTAATCCGCAGCATTTCTTTTCGACGCATATGCCGGAAGGCGGCCAGAAACAGCCCTCCGCCGAAAAAAAATCCGGCAGCGGCAAAGAATATTCCATAGTTGGGGGCGCCTTTTGAAAAGTCGGACTGCCGGTACCCGTAGGCGGCCAGTATGCTTTTTTCTTCAGGCACCGCGGTTTTGTTCTTATATTCCTTCAGGATGGCAGGGATTACTGTTTCCGCTTCCGGCAGCTCTTCGATAATACTCCGGCAGATGCCGTTCAGCAGCTGAAACTGCGCACGGTTATAATGGCTCGCCATAAATACGGCTGTGAAGGAGGCGGAAAGCAGACCGACGGCTAATACGAATGATATAAGAATTCCGGTATTTTTATGACCGCTCATAAGGTGTCCTCCATACGGTAGCCAAAGCTTCTGATTGTTTTAATACAGGATGGATTATGCAGCTTTTCCCGCAGACGCTTCATGGTAACGGTAAGCGTATTGTCATTCACATAGCTGCCGTTGCTGTCCCACAGCTGCTGCAATATCCTTTCCCTTGTAACAGTTTTCCCTTTATTCCGGATTAAAAGCAGCAAAAGCTGATATTCCGACTGGCTTAACGTGATTTCCTCTTCCCCGCAGAAAACCATCATGCGGTTCTGATCCAGCCTGACGGAATCACAGGAAAGGTACTGCTCGGGCACATTCCCCGCCCTGCGGAGCAATGCGCGGATGCGGGAATATAAAACCTCCAGTTCAAACGGCTTCACCACATAATCATCCGCGCCGTTTTCAAAACCGGATACGATATCGCGGGAATCTCCCCGGACAGTCAGGAAGATAAGCGGCAGCTCCTTCCAGCGGGAACGGATCCACCTGCACAGCGAGTCACCCCGTCCGTCCGGCATATTCCAGTCCACAAGCGCGGCGGCAGGCACATGGCCTTCGAAAGCCTTTTGGGCAGCTGCAATGGTATGAAAAACGCTGACCCTGCAGCTGCGCTGTTCCAGGTATTCTTTCACGATGCGCGCTATATTTTCATCATCTTCCACGTAATAAATATCAATCATCTTCAGATCCTCCGTCTGTTGGTGCGGATGTGCCGGTTAATATGCCTATTATATTTCGGGCTGTGAAAACATACAAGCTGTTGTTTGCAGGACTTACATTTTAATTGATACAGCCGATACAATAAATGCGCAGATCGGCCTGACCTGCCGCATATTTCTGCATAATTAAGTTTGAGGAAGAAAGAAACCCGGATATATGATAAAATAAAACCGGATAAACATAGCAGCTCTTATTTGCTGAGAAATGACTTATGAGGGAAACAGATATGAAAGAAAAAATATTGACGGATAAAAAATACGGATTAAGGGATTATCTGTATATTCCCTTTTCTGTTTATCCTTTTGGCTGCCTGCTGAAGTTGCTTACAAAGCTGGTGTCCGCGCTGCTTCCGGCTTTGCAGGTTCTGACAATGGCAGCCTTTATTGATCGTGTGACTCTGGTGGTACAGGGAAAGGCAGGCGGGAACGAGGTTTATGTCCCGCTTCTTCTGCTTGCCTGTATTCTGGCATTTACCTATCTGAACGGCCAATTGATCGCATTCCTGAACCTGAAAACGGAATTACGGCTTGCCGGAACCTATGAAACCGCACTCCTTGACAAAAGAGGGAAGCTGGAATACTGGCATATTGAAAATGACGATTCCTGGAATGTGGTTGACCGCACCTGCAAAGAGGCGACGGAAAAGCTTCTGAGAGGTTTTGACAGCCTGCTGGATATGGGAGAGCTGCTCATCCGGGTTTTATCTTTGCTTATTATCCTTACGCTGCAGGTATGGTGGATAGGGCTGGCCATACTGGCTGTCTCCATACCGCTGTTCCGGGTTTCCCTGAAGGCGGGAAAAGAAAATTATGAGGCATACCGGAATGCGGAAAAAAAGACAAGAGAGGCTGAGTACCTGCATAAGGTCCTGACGGAAAGGGAGAGTGCGGAAGAACGGACACTCTTCGGTTACTCGGACTGGCTGAATAAAAAATGGCTGGAAAAGTATGAAACGGCAAGAAAAATTACAATGAGCGTAATGCTCCGGAATTATATTAAAATGAAAGGCTCCAGCCTGATTACCGTGGCGATATCCCTGATAATCATCCTTGTTCTGCTTTATCCCCTTTCTCAGGGAAAGCTCACGGCGGGGATGTTCATAGCTCTGGTTTCTGCTGCGCTTGAACTGATCCAGCTGATGTCCTGGCAGCTTGCCAGGCTTACCGAGCAGATGGCGAAAAACAAGGCGTACATGGATGATTTGACGGAATTCGTGGGTTTGTCGGAGGATGACGGTGCACTGAAGGAAAAGAACGCCAGCCCGGATGTGGTGGAAGAGGTGGAGTTCCGGGATGTTTCTTTCCGCTATCCCGGAACCGACAGCTACATACTGAAGCATTTTTCCCTCCGGATAGAAAAAGGAAGGCATTATGCGTTTGTTGGAATCAACGGTGCTGGAAAGACCACGATTGTCAAGCTTCTGACCGGCCTGTACCGGGAGTATGAAGGAGACATTTTTATTAACGGCAGAAACAGCAGAGAATATGACAGCCGCCAGCTGATGGATATGTTTTCCGTGGTCTACCAGGATTTCGCCAGATACCAGATTTCATTTGCTGATAACATACGTTTGGGGAACCGGACGGAAAACGATGAAGCCAGATTTTCCCAGGTTCTTTCATTTAATGAAATCGGGGAAATTGCCCAGGCACTGCCGAATGGGACAGATACCTGCCTGGGGAAGATAAAAAAGAACGGAGTGGATCTTTCCGGCGGTCAATGGCAGAAAATAGCCATAGGCAGAGCGCTGTATCAGCGGGCCTCCATACGCATCATGGATGAACCCACCGCAGCGCTGGATCCCGTATCGGAAAGCAATGTGTACCGGATTTTCGGGGAAGCCAGCCGGGATGTGACCACCATATTTATTACCCACAGACTGGGGGCTGCCAGACTGGCGGATACCATTGTCGTTCTGGACGGCGGAAATGCGGCGGAAACCGGAAGCCATGAACAACTGATGGCAAAGCAGGGAATTTATGCGGAAATGTTTGAAGCACAGAGGAGCTGGTATCAATGAATAAGAAAAAAAGAGGCCCTGTAAAATTATTATGGAAACTGACGCCCCTGGTCATAAAAGCGGCTCCGGGCGCATTCCTTCTGACAACGGTTATGGCGGTGTTTCATGGTGTTTCCTGGGGAGCCGTTACTGCGGGACAGCAGATTTTTTTTGATGGAGTAACAGAGTTTGCAACAGGAAAAGCTTCTTTAAAAAGAGTGCTGGCCGCCTTTTTCCTGCTGGGAATCGCTTATGTGCTCTGCCACATATTTAACGGCGCCGGAAATTATCTCAACGAAATGATGGAGAAAAAAGCGGAAGGCCGGCTGTCCTTTTTTATCCATGAAAAGATGGCGGCGATGAAGCCGATCTATTTTGAGGAGCCCGATAAACTGGATATCTTCAATAAAGCAGAGGAAGGAAAAAATAATGCAGTGGAACTGGTTTCCGCTTTGCAGGGGGTTTTTACCTTTTACCTGCCTTATTTTCTTTTTATGGCATGGTATCTCTTTCATTTAAAGCCGGTGCTTGCCGTCGCTGTCGTGCTGGTTTTCATTCCCACCGCACTGACACAGATCGTACGGACAAGAGCCTTCGGAAAGCTGGAGGAGGAATCGGCGTCTCTCAGGCGGGAGAATACCTATTATGAGAACTGTATGGTCAGCAGAGAGTATTTTAAGGAAACCAGAATGCTGGGAGCCTTCCATTACTTCCGCGGGAAATACGCGCAGACGAAGAAGGAACTGCTGAGTCTGAAATATAAGGCGACCTTAAATTCCAACGGGCTCGAACTGGTAATGAAGCTGATCACGCTGGCCAGCTACCTTCTGATTCTGGTGATGCTTGTAAAGGCCGTGATGAGGGGAGAAATCCCGGTGGGAGCCTTTATCGCCGTATTTAACTCTTTGAGTACACTTTATGATTTCATGGAAGAATTGATTTGCTACCATGTGGGGCATATGGCACAGGGGATGGGAAAAGTGAATAATTTTATGGACTTTCTGGAAATGGAAAGCCAAGATGGAACACAGGAAGCCCAGCTTGCCTTTCATAATATCAGGCTTAGTAAGGTGAGCTTTTCCTACCCGGAGGCCCGGACGGAAGCGCTTTCGGATATTTCACTGGAAATAAAGAAAGGGGAAACACTTGCCGTTGTAGGAGAAAATGGCTCCGGGAAAACAACGCTGGTCAGGCTGCTCACTGGTTTATATATGCCTGATAAGGGCTGTGTGGAGGTTGACGGACAGGATTTGGCAAAGCTTAAAAGACGGAATATCTATGAGAAAACCGCGGTGGTATTTCAGAAATTCCAGAAGTACAGCCTTTCTCTTAAGGATAATATTGTCATAAGCCGCAGTGAAAAAGACCCCACGGCTTCGCTGCTGGATGAGGTGTGTGAAAAAAGCAGTGTCGAGCTGACTGCATGGGGACTGAGGGACGGGTATGAGACACTTTTGGGAAAGGAATTCGGGGGAACGGACCTTTCAGGCGGCCAGTGGCAGAGGGTTGCCATCGCCAGAGGATACTACAGGGAGCATGAGCTTATCATACTGGATGAACCGACTTCGGCTATCGATCCTTACGAGGAAACTATGATGTTCCGGAAATTCGCGGATATATCCAGAGGAAAGACGGCTGTGATTGTGACGCACCGGCTGGGCTCGGTGAAGATTGCGGACAGAATTGTGGTGCTGAAAAAGGGACGTATTGCGGAGCAGGGAACCTTCCGGGAACTGATGGACAGAGATGGGGAATTCCGGAGGATGTATTCGCTGCAGAAACAGTGGTATGCGGATGGGGCGGAAAGCTTGTAAGAATTATGATAAGCCTGAACTGGTGAAAAGTTTCAGGAATTTTGGAGAACTATGACATATAGGTGTCATAGTAGGGTGTTTATAATGATGCTGTTAACAGAAAACCAGATTATATGTGAGAATGTATGAGGTAAAAAAATGGGAAATAAAAACAGCGTGAAAAGGGAAAATGTATTTTGGAATATGGATGTATATGCGGACTGTCCGCAGCTGGAAGATGATAAGTATCTGATGAAGCTTACTTCAGAGAGCGACTGGCAGGATTTGCTGAAAGTGTATTCGGATAAGGATGCGGTGCCTTTTTTCAATAGTGATAACTGCAATGGGGAGGACTTTTATCTGACTACGGAAGAGCGTATGAAGGAAATAATCCGTATGTGGCGGCTTTCCTATGAAGAAAGAGGGTTTGTTCGATGGTCTATAGTGGATAAGCAGAGCGGATGCGTTATCGGAACTATAGAGTTGTTTCACAGGGATGCGGCCGATTATTTTACGGACTGCGGTCTGCTGCGGCTGGATATCAGAAGTGACTATGAGCGGGAAGAGGAGATAGTAAGAATAGTATCGTTGATATTGGAACCGGCTTTTGAGCTGTTTCGGTGTGGTAAAATTGCAACGAAGGCGGTACCGGGGGCAGCGGAGCGGATAAAGGGCCTGAAGAGGCTGGGGTTTGCGGCAGCGGAGGAAAAAGTGATTGGGCATGATGGTACGCGGTATGGGGATTATTTTGTGGTGGTTAGGTGATAGCAGTCATGATATGTTTTAGGAGATTAGAGAATCTAAACTATTAGACTCCTAATTCGGTTTTCGGAACATGATATATAATAAAGGAATGTATCTTCCTGCTTTGGGAATCTTTCCTTATACAGGAGAGCAAAAACACTCGTTGCTTTTGCTCTTCTGTCAGTTACTAAACATAAATAGCTAATTCCGTTATTTTGTATGCTGCGTATCATTTACCGCATATTCTTTTCCTATTATCAAGCACTTGGAGGTATTATTGTGACCGACTTCATCTGTTTTGGCGATAGGAAATCTGGGATTGTCAATAATACGAGAAACAAGATCAATTATTCCGGGAGATTCATTCATTTCTTCCATCTTTGTAAAGGTCCCCAAAAGTAATCCTGCAATATTTTTATATGCACCAAGCTGTTTAAGCTGACAAAGATACGTTGTCATTAGGGCGGCATTACCACCATAACTTTCTAAAAACAAAATTTTATTTTTGAAATCAGGCATATAAGGTGTTCCGGCAAGCTTTAAAAAACAACGGATATTCCCTCCTATTACGATGCCTTTCATCTCTGATCCCTGAACAAACTTCCATTGAATATCATATAAACTGTTTTGATTATTAAAAACTGTATTTTTAAAATCTCTAATTTGATTTCGTTTATTCTCCCAAATTAAATTTTTAATTTGATACAAGTAGGATGGCACACCAGTTTTTCTGTAAATAGCATTTAAAATGGTGGTTAAATCACTATATCCCCAAAATGGTTTTGGATTATTTTTAATTAAATCGTAATCAAGAAAATCAAGGAGTTCATTTGCTATGTCACCTCCTGAAATATCAAAAATAGCTTTTATGCTTTTGTCGGAATAGAAGCTTAAAAGAGCATTAGCACGTTCCCTTACAGTTCCGCTGAACACAGAATTCACTTCAAAGATATATGGACTTAATGCTGGAACAAGTTTTAAATCCGTCAATGTTTTCATTAATTCTGTAACGTGATTTTTATCTGATTTCAGCAGACCATTTGAACAAGCGACTATTCCTATTTTATCACCACATGTAAACAATTTATCACCTTCTTTTCTCCAGATCATAAGTAACTGGACGAATCTAGTTTATCAAATATAAATATGTCTGTCATTATACTTTCAAATAAAATAGAGGGATTAAACTTTCTGAATCAAAACGGTTAAAGATATGGGATTATTAGCACTGCGCTATTTCCTTATATAGAATAGAACTGATTCAAAGAGATTAGAAATTGTATATACATCATTATGTTAGTATTAAAAGAGTAATTTAAAAAATAAACATATTTCAAAACACATCGTGTTACTGATATATACTCAGATTAAATTATAATGTTGGTATTGTCAACACTTTTGTTGTCTAATATAAATGATTAATGTATTTATAAAATTAACATTGAAAAGTAAATAAATTGGATATATAATACAATTATTAAATCACAATTTATTTTATAACATTATTTCAAACAAAAGAAAGGAGGTAGTTAAAATTGCTGGTATTTGAGTACAAGCTGCGTGTCCGTCTTCTGAAATCATTCGAATACGTGAAAGCATCCGAAGCTGTTTCTTATTTTCTTGACAGCGCATTAGGAAAAGAGGAGGATTTTCTGAAACTGCATGAAAGAAGAGAATACAAATATTATACGATGGATTCATTTTATCCATGTGAGAAAGACGGCATTTATAAACAGGGTAAAATCTATGCAATAAGAATCCGGACGGTCAAACAGGAATTAGCGGAATATTTTTCAAGGATGCTGATTCATCATACTTCAGGGGAAATGGAAGGATTAACAGGTGAACTGCGGATTATTCCTAAAAAGCAGCTGGAAAGAGTATACTCGCTTACGCCTGTAATAATTAAAACGGAAAAAGGATATTGGCGTGAGCATATGAGTGTCCCTGAATTCGAAGATCGTATTAAGATAAATTTGATAAAAAAATACAATCAATTTAATCATACGAAAATCGAAGAAAATTTTCAGCTTTATAATCTAATTGAATTTAAAAACAAAGTTCCGGTAAAAGTCCCCTATAAAAATATAACACTTTTAGGAGATAAGATAAACCTCATTGCATCGAATGATCCTATGGCCCAGGAGCTTTTATATTTTTCACTAGGGACAGGGCTGGGAGAGAACAATGCCAGAGCTTCGGGATTCATGAATTATCAATACATCTGATAGGAGGTGAAAATGTGCTGCAGGAAGGACTAGCTGTTTTTCAGCGAATGCGGGAAAAGAATGACAGGCTGATACTGGATGAATATGTTCCGAAAGACGGTACCTATCGATTGATAGAACTGACGGACGACGGATATCAGACAGGAAAAACACTTTATATCCGTTATGATAAAAAGACCGGCGAGATTATAGGGAAGGCTGATTCCGATTATCCGTTTTTCTGTTATCTGGATTATTATAGTAAACTGATTGATATGAATAAGCCGATGGATTCATCAAAGCTTATCCATTCCAATAATTATCTGTCACTTTTTGTTAAGAAGGAAACTATTAAGGAACATAAGCTCACCGGAAAAATTCTGGAAGGCTATTATGCTGTGTTAAAGAATCCGATGGAAAAATATAAAAAGCCACAGGCAAAGGCATTATATCAATCCACTGTACAGGAAACAGGCGGGATTGATGAGGAATTGCTGGAGAGAATCGCTGAATATGTAAAAGAAGAAAAGGTTTGGGAAGATATTGATTTTGAGAAAAAGGAGTACATAAAGCTTTTCTTTGTATATCCTGACAGAGAGAAAACAAAGTCAGTTTATTATAAAGAAGGCAGACGTTACCTGCTTCCCAACATCTATAACAGCAATGATTACAATGTGGAAGAAAATGGCGTTATTCTGGGGCTTCCTAATAATAATATGGGCATGAATGCCAAGAAGCCATATCTGCCTAATCTGGGGAGAAAAGTGAGTGTCCCTAATCTGGTGGATAAAGAGAAGGCCTGTCTTCTGGCAGAAATGTTCGATTATTTAGGCGGCTTCGCATCAAAAGGATTAGTCAATGTGTATATCGATTATACGGCACAGACTATAAGAGGTTACAGCAATACAGAAGAACCGGAAGATTTGGAAAGCGGCTATTATTACCGGCTGCGTAAAGGAAAGGAACTGGAAATTCATTGGGCAGATACGGTGACTAATTATAGGAAAAAACTGGATAAAGTTTTCTGGCTTAGAAATATTATTGAGATCCAGGATGAGACATTAGAAAAATTCAAACTGGAATACAATATTGCTTGCAGACAGCTATGGGAACTGAAAAATATTATTGACAGGGAATTCTTTGAAAATAAATTATCTTCTAATTTCTATACAGATGCAAAGGATATTGCAATTACAGATAATGTATTGAAAAGATGTATCCTGGAAACAAGGAACCGGCTTATTTCCTGGTTTTATACAGGAAAAATGGAACAAATAAGTTCTGTTATTGATAAAGTATCCATAGAATTGATTTTTAATACGATATCTTCAAATCGAATATTGCGTGCACAGAGACAGTTTAATTTAAGATGGGCTTTATTGGATTATCTGGAAGGAAGTAAAAGGAGGGAAAATATGGTTATGGATGTAAGAAGTCAGCTGAGAGAGCATATGGCATCAAAAGAGGAATGGACATTCAGCTCAGAGGAAGAATTTAGTTATGCTTTGGGGCAGGTAGTTTCGTTCCTGATTTCCAGGAGCAAAGCCAATAAAATTCCTTCTTCATGGGTAAATCCTTTCTTGAATGCTAAAAACCACGATATTGCCCAGGAAAGACTTTTGCAGTTATATAAGAAGTACAATTATGATATATCACATAAAAGTCTGGGTCGTGCAGAGAGGTTATTCGGACAGATCATGGCTTATGTACCGGAAAAAGGAGCCAAACTTAATTGTAAATGGATAGGAGCAGGTTATGCATCCCCATCTTTACTTTATGAAAAAAAGAATACAGAACAAGAGATTAATGCAGATGCACAGGAGGACAAGCAATGAATAAGAGAGTATACGGAATTCTTGGAATATCTTCTATCATGGCAAACTGGAATGCGGATTTTTCAGGATACCCTAAAACAACTTCAGATGGAACTACATTTGGAAGTGATAAAGCATTAAAATATCCTATGAAAAAGATGTGGGAAAATCAGGGGAAACCTGTAATTTATATTAAATCCTTATGCCTGAAAGCAGACAAAAAAGGAGAGGCGGTACTTATACCCAGAAGCCTGAAGGAACGTTATGAGTACGTTTTTGGTATCAAAGAAGAAAGCAAAGATAATAAAGAGATACTTAAAAACCTGTTTCAGGCCGTTGATGTTAAAAATTTCGGTGCAACCTTTGCTGAATCAGGCAGTAACATTTCAATAACCGGTGCGGTACAAATCGGGCAGGGATTTAATAAATATGAAGGTACGGAGCGTCAGGAACAACCCATACTTTCTCCATTCAGAGATGCCACAAAGACAACAGAGAAGAAAGGTGAAGCGAAGAACAGTACTTTGGGAACAAAAATTGTAAGTAATGAAGCTCACTATTTTTATCCCTTTGTTATTAATCCCCTGGCATATAAAGAATTTGTGGAGCTTGGAGTGACGGAAGGATATACGGAAGAAGATTATCAGAACTTTAAGGATACCTCTTTAGTTGCCGTTACTGCATTTGCTACGAATGCAAAAGTAGGCTGTGAAAATGAGTTTGCCTTATTTGTGGAAACAGAAGAGGACTTATATCTTCCTAACCTGTCGGAATATGTATCTTTTGAAAAAGGGGAAAATAAAAATATAATTCATCTGCTCTGTGATGAGTTATTGAATGAAGTGAGAGACCGGATTAAATCTGTGGAAATTTACTTTAATTCTTATACAACTGTAATGGATACTGATATAAAAGATGCGAATTTCTATAATATTATCACCCGGAAAGAAATAGGACAGGACGCTCTATAGGACATTACAGGAGAATGTATATGGAAATATTAAAATTTAATCTGAAAGGATCACACGCTTTTTTTAAAGTTCCGGAGGTGAATACGTATTACTATTTCACCTATGGAAATATCCATAAAGTAGCGCTTTTGGGGATGCTCGGAGCTATCATGGGCTATAAAGGCTACCAAATGGAAGATAAAGACTATCCGGAATTTTATGAAAAACTGCAGTATCTGAATGTTTCAATTGTACCGGAACAGAAACAGGGATATTTCCAGAAAAAAATCCAGGTTTTCAATAATTCCGTAGGTTATGCCTCCAAGGAAGCAGGGGGAAATCTGATTGTAAAGGAACAGTGGCTGGAAAATCCCGAATGGACTATCTATATTCAGATAAAGGATGAGGAAAGCCGGGAACTTGCAGAGCGCATTATGGCGAGAAAATGTACTTATATGCCATATCTGGGGAAAAATGACCATATGGCGGATATCAGCGGAATGTGTATCGTATCCGGGGAGGAGCGCTTCCCAAAGAATGAAACTGCTGACAGTTTGGTCCCCGAAGGAGCCGTACAATTTGATTGGGATGATATGACCTATCGATACGAAGAATATCTTCCTGTCGGGCTGAAAGAGAGTACGAATCTATACAGAACCCATCGTTTTATTTTTACGGACGCTGAAATGGATCAGTGTATGCAGCCGGTTTATAAGGTTGAAGGAAGAAATCTTTTATTTTTTTAACATGCCGAATGGAGGGTGTAAGCGCCGCAGAATAGGAAGATTTATTACCTATTGTGCGGCGTTTGCACATGAAACACATGATAATTACATTACGATATCATTGATTTTAGGAGAAAAGAAATGGCTGATTTTGTGTCATGGAACGATATTTTTAATGGAGAATATCCGATCTTTGCGCATCGGATGGAAAACGGTAAAAAGGAAAATGAAAATATACAGGAGCATATTCTGTTATGCGAAAAATATTTCTGCAGGATCGAGAAAGAAAAAGAACTGCCGGAAATCATTCATAGATTTTTAATGAGGCATTTGCCTGAGGGAACAGCAATTGAAAAAAAACTTGAAGACTTCGTATATGATATGTTTCGCCAGATGATTCCATTCCATGATTTTGGGAAAGTAAATCCACAGTTCCAAATTTTAAAAATGGGCAATAAGCGGATGCCTGTCACTAGGTTAGAAGGCTTATCAGGAAGAGAGCATTCTTTGTTTTCAGCATTCCTGTATCTTGATTATTATCTTACAAGAATAGAACATTCTGATTTTGAAGATTACATACAGGATATTCTTTTCGTTTTGTTATGGGAAAATGCATATGTGATATCAAGACACCATAGTAATATGGACAGTTTAAGCAGTTTCATTGAGAAATTTGATGCAGATGATGTTTTGGGCGAACTGACTGAAGCATTGGGCAGGAATGCAATTCCCGGCCTGAAAGAATTACAGTCATTTTCGAAAGAGAATCTGATAAAAAAAGCAAAACGGTTAAGACGAATTAAAAAGAAATTCACAAGGCAGCAGGATATAGCAGGATATTTCTATGTCCGTTTTGCTTATTCTGTATTGGTTTCCTGTGATTATTATGCAACAACGGAATATATGGAGGATGTGGAAATAGAGTCCTTTGGAAGTATTTGTAACGGAGAGGATTTTTCTAAACCATATGCGGATTCGAAGCTTGTAAAAGAAATAAAAGAATACGAGCGGGAATCATATGGCAGGAATGCTGAGAATCTGAAGAATTGTAAAGATATTAATGTCATGCGCAGCGAAATGTATTTGGATGCAGAGAAAATGCTGCAAAGATATCCGAATGAATTGATTTATTTTCTGGAAGCCCCTACCGGAAGCGGTAAAAGCAATACTGCCTTGAATCTGAGCCTGCAGTTACTTGGAACAGGTAAAAAGATCTTTTATATTTATCCATTCAATACATTGGTGGATCAAAATAAAATAATATTGCAGGATATTTTTAAGCATTCGGAAGTGAAAGAACAAATAGTCACTGTAAATTCTCTGACACCAATAAAAGGGATTCATGCTAAGGAAGATAATACCGAGGAGTATTATCAGAAAGCGCTTCTGGATAGGCAGTTTTTAAATTATCCCTTTATACTATCTACCCATGTCAGTTTTTTTGAAACTTTATTCGGAAACGGCAGAGAAAACTTATTTAGTTTTGTCCAATTATCCGGCAGTGTTGTGATACTGGATGAAATTCAGAGTTATCGTAATTCAATTTGGGCGGAAATCATTATCTTTTTAAGAGAATGCGCTTACTTGATGGGAATGAAGATTATTATCATGTCAGCAACGCTGCCGGGACTGGAGGTACTGGGAGGTAAGGAGTATACGGTTACACGTTTGATTGAGGACAGAAATAAATATTATAAGAATCCGTTATTTCTTGAACGTGTCAAGATTTCCTATGAACTACTGGATCAGAAAATGACAATGGATACCTTGCTTGATCAGGTAAAAAGGCACTGTACGCCAAATAAAAAGATTCTTGTGACATTTATCAGGAAAGATTCTGCATATGAATTTTATAATCGGCTTCTGGCAGATGAAGATATTAATATTCCTGTAAATTTAATTACAGGAGACGATTCGGAGTATGAGAGGGAAATGATTCTCAGACCTATTCGGGAAAAAAAGGCAAGGGGCCTTATCCTTGTATCAACACAGGTAATTGAAGCAGGTATTGATATCGACATGGATTTAGGGTTTAAGGATATTTCAAAATTAGACAGTGAAGAACAGTTTTTAGGGCGGATAAATAGATCATACAAAAACGACGGGATGGTTTACTTCTTTGATATGGATAAAACGGAAAGAATTTATCGGGATGATTATCGGACAGATGAGAAATTTACTCTTCGGCAACCCCGGATGCGGGAAATACTCAGACAAAAGGAATTCGGAGATTATTATCAAGAAGTGTTGGAAGTATTGCGCATGCAGCGAAATGAGAGTACATCATCCGATGGTCTGGAACGCTTTTTCGGTGAGACTGTAAAAAATCTGAATTTTGCCATGGTAGCGGATAGAATGAAATTAATTGAACCGGATAACAGGAGAATGAGCCTGGTATTATGCAGAAGGCTGGTTATGGAAAACGGCATAATAATGGATGGGTGGGAGGTATGGAATCAATATTTGGAATTGCTCCATAATCAGACAATCTCTTTTGCAAGGAAGCAGGTGGAATTATCAGAAGTGAGAAGTAAATTGAATATGTTTATTTACCAGGTTAAATGGAATCAGGACTTAAATTATGATGGTGTCTGCGGAGAACTATACTGTATCCGGGACGGAGAACAGTATTTCATAAACGGAAAGCTGGACAGGAAAGCCCTGGAAAGCAGAGGAGCATTGTTTGTTGACTAAGGAGAGAATATGAGAGTAAATGGTACATTGATTATGAAGGATACAGCGGTACCTTTTATCCCAGGGATTATTATAATAGCGGAAAGCTTCTTATCAGGCAGGTTAATACATTTGAAAATTCCAGAATGGATATTGCAAAAGCGATTGTTAATGGTATCGGGATAAATATGTCCGAAATTCTTTACCACTATTATAAACATGACAAAAAAGAAGTAAAGGATACAATTGACTGGTTAAAAAAGGAGTTTCCTTCCAGGGTTGATACAGCAGTAAAACCGGCGGAATTAATGGCATATGAAGGGGAAGCATGGAGTAAATTTTATGGTACATTCAAGTACTTCTTACCGGAAGATTTTATAATGAATAAGCGCGTAAAGCGTCCTCCGGATAATCCCATTAATGCGATGATTTCTTTTGGTAATACTTTGTTATATACGAAAACAATTTCTGCGATATACAGAACGCATTTGGATCAACGTATCAGCTTTCTGCATGAACCCGCTGAGGCCAGATTTTCCTTAAGTCTGGATATTAGTGAGGTGTTTAAACCTGTCATTGTATACAGAACTATTTTTGAATTAGTCAATAACCGGCGATTGCAGGTAGATAAACATTTTGATAAAAAGGTAAATTATTGTTTGCTGAATGAAGAAGGCAGAAAAATATTTGTTGAGGCCTTTGAACAGCGTATGGAAACAGTGTTTATGCATTCCAGGCTAAAGAGAAAAGTCAGTTATCGTACTGCCATAAAATTGGATTGCTATAAATTGATAAAATTTATTTTAGAAGATGAGAAATTTGTTCCATTTTCATTGAAGGAGAATATTTAATGAAAAAACAGCTTACATATAATTATGCGTTTGTCTTTTATGATGTAAATGAAAAGAGGGTTCAGAAGGTTTTTAAGATTTGTAAGAAATACTTGTCTCATTTTCAATTTTCTGTTTTCAGAGGAGAAATAACGCCTTCCAAGCTTATTGAACTAAAAACAGAGCTGAATAAAATAATAAATAAAAATGAAGATTTTATATGTATAATAAAACTAATGAATAATAATGTTTTTGGTGAAGAGATATTAGGGAAAAGGGATGAGGTAACAGGAGAAGATTTGATTATTTGAAAAATGGTATATGAAATTTACCAGGCGCAAAATAGGAGTTTGTATGTGAGATGGTTGATTTTACTGGCATTGTAGGTGTTTTTGATATGTTGATGTCTGGGTGGGGGCGGACTTGGTAAAAAAGCTGGAATTGGTTGTATTATGGGGATTTATTTAGTATAGTAAATAGGAGAAGGGGGGATTTGCGTTGGTTTAATAGTAATATAAGATATTTTGAAATTCCCACTATTAGATATAGGGGATGATGGCCTTCGGCGTTTAATAGTAATATAAGATATTTTGAAATATTAATCGCTCGCTCTGCGCAACAAGAATCGGGGTAGTTTAATAGTAATATAAGATATTTTGAAATTTTGCTACTTCTCCCGCCAACGATACAGTATGTTGTTTAATAGTAATATAAGATATTTTGAAATGCTTTTAAGGGCATAAATAAAGAGGGGAATAACTCGTTTAATAGTAATATAAGATATTTTGAAATTCTTCCATACGCTCAATTCTATCGGATATCTCCTGGTTTAATAGTAATATAAGATATTTTGAAATGCTATCTTGATGTCCGGAACCTCTCCTACCCGTGGTTTAATAGTAATATAAGATATTTTGAAATATGGCTGACTTGTTTGGTGAGTGGGTGCCGGATTTATGTTTAATAGTAATATAAGATATTTTGAAATACGGGGATATGGTCAGGGCAATACTGGACGGACGCGTTTAATAGTAATATAAGATATTTTGAAATAATAGATCTGGATTTTGCTTTATAAAATACATAAGTTTAATAGTAATATAAGATATTTTGAAATATAATATAGTTATAGCGTAAAGCCCTCTTTACTAAGTTTAATAGTAATATAAGATATTTTGAAATCTTATCTGGCTTATCGCAGCGCTCAAACTCTATTGGTTTAATAGTAATATAAGATATTTTGAAATCCGAATTTGCAGACAGTAATTGCCCGGGAGAATGGGTTTAATAGTAATATAAGATATTTTGAAATAGCACATAAAAGACAATTTTTAAGTCCACTGTTAGTTTAATAGTAATATAAGATATTTTGAAATCTTGAAGTACTTCCTTCCGCCGGCACCGAAATAGTCGTTTAATAGTAATATAAGATATTTTGAAATAGATTGAGTTTAGCAGCCATCTGGCAAACAGCATACAGTTTAATAGTAATATAAGATATTTTGAAATGAACTACTGTCCCCTGTTTACCTTCCGCATAATCTGTTTAATAGTAATATAAGATATTTTGAAATTTTTACTGGCTCCAATGTGATAAATGGTGTTACATGTTTAATAGTAATATAAGATATTTTGAAATGGTAATGGTGTAGACGGTACGGAAACAGTGTCGCGTTTAATAGTAATATAAGATATTTTGAAATTAATGTCGATTCCGATAATGATGCTTTTGAAACTGGTTTAATAGTAATATAAGATATTTTGAAATGATGATAATTATTGGCTCAAAGAATTTTCTCTTAGTTTAATAGTAATATAAGATATTTTGAAATTTTAACAAGGCAAACGCAATTGTCTATATACCGGGTTTAATAGTAATATAAGATATTTTGAAATATACATTTTCAATCTGACGTATGGTCAGGTCATATTGTTTAATAGTAATATAAGATATTTTGAAATGATATTTTCTGGATCTCCCGTTCTCCGATCCATTTTGTTTAATAGTAATATAAGATATTTTGAAATCATAATCGCTGGATTCAAAATATTGTGTTTTCTCCGGTTTAATAGTAATATAAGATATTTTGAAATGATATGCTGCCATCTGCTCCGCCGTTGCTACGCTGTTTAATAGTAATATAAGATATTTTGAAATTTCGGCAGGAAGGCCTTAATCAGCTCACCATTTTTAAGTTTAATAGTAATATAAGATATTTTGAAATATTACTGAGATATATCGGGATAATATACAGGTATTCGTTTAATAGTAATATAAGATATTTTGAAATCAGGATATATCTCTCTGCAAATAAATACCCCCAGGAAGTTTAATAGTAATATAAGATATTTTGAAATGGTGTTTCTTTTATGGAGCAGTGCGAATATAAAAGAGTTTAATAGTAATATAAGATATTTTGAAATTTCTTATCTCCCTTCAAATATTGCCAGGTATGTATGTTTAATAGTAATATAAGATATTTTGAAATTAAGAAAAGGGCCACGCATTCGCATGGCCCAAACGTTTAATAGTAATATAAGATATTTTGAAATACAATATGTATAAGCAGGGCCTTACAGCAGCGATGTTTAATAGTAATATAAGATATTTTGAAATTATGGTTTGAGGAACTCGATCAGTTCGCGGGGCCGGGTTTAATAGTAATATAAGATATTTTGAAATTTGCATCCAATTTCATAATGGCAGCAATGATATTCATGTTTAATAGTAATATAAGATATTTTGAAATAAGACGGGCGTTTCTGGCGTAGCCGCCATGGAACGTTTAATAGTAATATAAGATATTTTGAAATCCAACTTTGGCAGTGTAACCAGAAGCTACCGGCGTTGTTTAATAGTAATATAAGATATTTTGAAATAATTGTGGGATTATATTTTACGAACTCATAGGTTGTTTAATAGTAATATAAGATATTTTGAAATCGCGACTGGTAACCGGTAGCGGAGTGTACACGGAGTTTAATAGTAATATAAGATATTTTGAAATTCGTCTATTGACCTTATAGTGTATGTTTCTCCTATATGTTTAATAGTAATATAAGATATTTTGAAATTTGAAAAGCAAAATGCTTTATCGACACATGATAATGTTTAATAGTAATATAAGATATTTTGAAATCCACCTCATAGGCGCAATCCTCTCCCAACGTGTCGTTTAATAGTAATATAAGATATTTTGAAATGAATGTGAAAAATGTAATTATGGGTCTTTAGACGGTTTAATAGTAATATAAGATATTTTGAAATGGGTGTGGGGAACCGGATGCACCGCTGGACAGTTTCCGTTTAATAGTAATATAAGATATTTTGAAATGATAATAGAGAAATATTTGTTCCGCCAGAACCAAGTTTAATAGTAATATAAGATATTTTGAAATAATGATGAATCATTTATATGTTGGGATCGTGAAAAGTTTAATAGTAATATAAGATATTTTGAAATTCTTTTGCATTATCCTTATTTACCTCTCCGGCATGTTTAATAGTAATATAAGATATTTTGAAATTTATTTATCCTTCCAATCCCTGTAGGGTTATATTGTTTAATAGTAATATAAGATATTTTGAAATGTTTTCTTCTTGTCCTCAATCGATGCTAAAAATTTAGTTTAATAGTAATATAAGATATTTTGAAATATGACTATAATTCCATTGCTGGTGAACTTGGTGGGTTTAATAGTAATATAAGATATTTTGAAATCCTTCTCCCATCTGTGCGCTGCTGCACACGCATAGTTTAATAGTAATATAAGATATTTTGAAATATGCCATATTGGTGTTTGAAAGCAACCCATATACGGTTTAATAGTAATATAAGATATTTTGAAATTGGAAGGACTTAATGCGTACGGACTTTGTATTCCGGGTTTAATAGTAATATAAGATATTTTGAAATGTATAGGTGGTATTATTGTCTGTCCCCCATTCTGCGTTTAATAGTAATATAAGATATTTTGAAATGGTTATGATACAATTTGCCATGAGCTCCTACATTCCCGTTTAATAGTAATATAAGATATTTTGAAATGAAGGAGGATGTGGAAAAAGCACTGAAAGCTCTGGCAGTTTAATAGTAATATAAGATATTTTGAAATGTTCCACTCTGGAAGGTCCTTCTGTTTTTTCTACCTGTTTAATAGTAATATAAGATATTTTGAAATAATATCGCGGCAATCGGTGATTTAAACGCATTTGAGTTTAATAGTAATATAAGATATTTTGAAATGTGAAAAGTATATGTGAATTATACATTGAAACTTGTTTAATAGTAATATAAGATATTTTGAAATTGGAGATTGGACAAGAAGTTAAGGTTTCCTTTGGGTAGTTTAATAGTAATATAAGATATTTTGAAATTCTATTCCCTTACCGCTACAAAAATCCGAAAGAAGTTTAATAGTAATATAAGATATTTTGAAATCTTCTTCGATCGACTGCCCCATTAGAACATGATAGGTTTAATAGTAATATAAGATATTTTGAAATGCACCAATGAGGCTACGGAGCTGCTGGGATGTTCCCGTTTAATAGTAATATAAGATATTTTGAAATCAGGACCGGATGAGGGACAGCGCTTCCGTATTCGTTGTTTAATAGTAATATAAGATATTTTGAAATAGCTGAGATGCCAGCATCTTTTTCTTATCTGGGTATAGTTTAATAGTAATATAAGATATTTTGAAATAATACAGTTACTATTCCGGTGGAAACCGGAAAAGAGTTTAATAGTAATATAAGATATTTTGAAATGAAGTGGAATATGTGAAAACAAAACGGGGATCCGAGTTTAATAGTAATATAAGATATTTTGAAATAAGGCTGCGCAGGCATCCAGGATCGGTTTTATAAGTTTAATAGTAATATAAGATATTTTGAAATGCCACCAGCTCCACACCCGACACCAGGCTTAAGCGTTTAATAGTAATATAAGATATTTTGAAATTCAATCAAGACAACTGTTCCTTGTTTTCCCTCTTGTTTAATAGTAATATAAGATATTTTGAATATTTCTTTGATTCTACAAAAATAATTTTTTATTATAAATGTGTTTATCCATCACTTATTACAAAAGCTTATCTAATATTCATATATTAATTGATTATGCAAATAATCAATAAGCATTTAACTCTATTAAGCCCTACATTCACATTATAATACAAAGCGGTTCTATTTCCATCTGGGCATTCCTAGATAACCAGAAACGTTTTTACACTTTTTTTACCGGCATGTCGATGTTCTTCACATACACATCCTCACGTATGAAAATGACTAAATCAACTATTAATATGTACTACACTTACTGAGTATTTCAACTATTCGTAATCATACGATAGTCATAAAGAAAAGTCTCAACCTGCTTCACGTCAAATCCCAAATTGTCAAAATATTCTGCTCACCGTTCACCAATCCCTCCATCCTTTATATTCCCTTCACCGCAAGTCCTAAATATTCCAACAGAGACTTATTAACAACAAAAGGTATAAAGACTGCAGGCAACAAAAAGGATACAAAAATAGCATCATTCACTATGCAAAATACAGAATTAAGACAGACAAGCAAATTCCGACAGGATTCCATCAGTTAATAGCCAATAATTAAAATAACTGTATTTAGACACAACTATTCCTATATGCATCCCATCTTCTTCTCTGAAATGTTCATTTGGTACACAATCTCTTCCCATATCCCATAAAAGATCTTAAAAATGCATATACTATCTTAAAAAAGTGAAATAGAAAAACATATAAAAATTACATAAAATCATATTGAAACAAGAAAAAAGCATATGCAATATACAAATGGAGGGAAAAGTATGAAAAGAATCATGAGTATGTTGTTGAGTACAGCATTGGTATTCACCTTAACCGCTTGCGGAAGCGGAAATGGGGACAGCCAGTCATCTGCTGTTACGGAGACAACACAGGAAATGCAGAAAGAAAGCACAGCAAACGAGGGGGAAAACACGGCATCTGAAGAAAATGCAAAGCTGAAGCTGATGTATTGGGAAAGCGCTTATACCGAGCCGCTGAAGCAGGCGGTAGCCGGTTTTCAGGAAAGCCATCCGGGAGTGACCGTTGAACTGGAGGTTCCCGCAGGAGACTATGAAACAGTACTTCTTTCAAGAATCATGTCAGATGAAGCACCCGATTTATTCATGTATTTCGGTAGTTCCGTTTTCAAAATGGCCCAGAACGGTTATTGGGGAAGCCTGGATGAGGGAAGCGCGTGGGTAGGAGATCTCAATCCTTCCTTTAAGCAGAATATGACCTATGAAGGTACCCTGTACGCCTATCCTCTGGATTGTTCGGGAGAAGGGGTATTTTACAACAAGAAGGTATTTGAAGACAACGGACTTAAAGTCCCTGAAACATATGAAGATTTTCTGACCGTATGTGATACCCTGAAATCCAAAGGAATTACGCCTGTTGCATTGGGCGCAAAGGATAACTGGACCTCCTATCATGCTTTTTCATCGGTAGTGGCGTCTTTCCAGACACTTTATGATGAAGAATTCGGCACCAAATTATATGACGGGGAAACAACCTTTAAGGACTCCAGATATAAAGATGCTTTTGAAGTAATGAAAGAGCTGAATGACAGAGGATATTTCACAGAAGGAACGATGGGCGTGGACTTGAATCAGGCGGCCCAAAGTGTGGCAGCCGGAGAAGCAGGTATGCTTTTGCTGAGCAGCTATGCGGTGAGTGTATTTCAGGATCTGGATCCCAATGTGGAAATCGGTTATTTTCCTTTCCCCAACAAAGAAGGCGAATCAGCAGTGGTAGCCTTTGTTGATAAAGCGATAGGCTACAGTCCTACGAGCCAGAATACTGAAATCTGTAAGGAATTCATCAATTATATTGCCCAGCCTGAAGTCCTGAGCAATATGCTGGAACAGATAAAAACCATTCCCTGCGCAGACGGCATAGAGTATGACATGCCCGCGGCTTCCAGAGAATTATATGAAGCTATGAAGGATCACAAGGTGTATGCCTTCTTTGATTCCTTCTGGCCCGGTTCCTGCAATACTGTTGTAGATAAGGGGATTACCGCCATACTTTCCGGAAGCGGTGACATTGATCAGATTATCAGTGATATGGATTCTGCATATCAGGAAGATAAGGATTCCGTTATCCGGCCGTTGCTTGTATATTAAGTGATGGGAGGGAGTCTGCCGCAGGCGGGCTCCCTTTTTTAAAAAAAGGAGTTATGGTATGAAGAAAAAAAAGGTCTGGGATTATTTGTGGGATATGCTTTTTATTCTGCCCGCATTTGTTTTATTCTTTGCCGTTATCTGGTATCCGCTTATTAAGAGCATTCTTTATTCATTTACCAATTATGACGGAATGTCGAAAAGCTTTGATTTTGTGGGGCTGACAAATTATATGAAAATATTCTCCAGCAAATATATAAAAGCGGGGATAGGAAATACGTTAAAATTTGCAGTGGTAAACTGTTTGTTATGCAATATATTCCAGCTGCTGCTGGCGCTTGTCCTGGACAAAAAGCTGATATTGAAAAGGTATCTCAGAGTGGCGTTTTATGTTCCAGTACTGCTCTGTACGGTGGTGGTTTCTGTTGTATTCGGGCATATTATGCAGTATAACGGGATACTAAATACTTTTTTCAGGGAAGCGGGGCTGGGAAAGTTTGTGATTGACTGGTTCGGCAATGAAACTGCGGCGTTTATCATGGTGTGTGTGGTTAATATATGGCAATGGCTGGGATACGGAGCCATTATTTATCTGGGCGGGCTGCAGACGATACCGGAAAACCTGTATGAAGCGGCAAAGATCGACGGAGCTAGACCCTTCCAGATTTTCCGGAAGATAACCTTTCCGCTCCTTATGCCTTCCGTGACAATCCTCACATTCCTGAATCTGACGGGAGGGCTGAAGCTCTTTGATTTGCCTTATACACTTACGGCAGGAGCTCCCAATGATGCTACGGAAACCGTAAGCATGGTGATATACAGAATGGCATTTAAGGAGCGTAAGATGGGTTATGCATCGGCTGTTTCGGTTGTTTTCCTTCTGGTGATTGCTGTGGTGTCTATCGTGCAGGTGGTTGCAACACGGAAAAAGGAGGTGGAAATGTGATGAAACGGGTAAAACAGTTTTGTCTGGAAGCGGTGATGCTTCTTCTGTCCCTGGTTGTTCTTTTCCCGGTACTGTATGCTGTGGTTTCCAGCTTTAAAACAAGAAGTGAAATCGGGGAGCCTCTCAGTCTGCCGCACAGTCTTTATCTGGGAAACTATGAAAATGTATTCATAAACCTTAATGTCCTTGGCATGCTGAAGAACAGCTTTATCGTCGTTGCGGCATCAATGATTCTGATTGTATTAATCGGTTCTCTGGCCGCCTACCCTCTGGGAAGGAAATCCAAAGGGATCTATCTGGTGCTTTATCTTTTTTTCCTCAGCGGATTGATGATACCTTTTTCAGCGGGAATTGTCCCTTTGTTTCAGCTGATTAAAGGTCTGCGGCTGATGAATTCGCTGGGTGCGCTGATTCTGGTATCGACGGGAAGTCTGATGCCCATAACAATTATGGTATTTTCGGCTTATGTCAAATCTATTCCGCGGGAGCTGGAAGAGGCGGCAATCATGGATGGCTGCGGAAGAATCAGTGTCTTTATGCGCATTATTTTACCGCTTCTGAAACCGGCTGTGATTACTATTGTTATTATAAATACCCTTCCCGTATGGAATGATTTTTTTAATCCGCTGCTGTTTATTTCCAGTGAAAGCAAAAGGACTCTGCCGATTGCAATTTACAGCTTTGTGAAGCAGAATGGGGCGGCGGATTATGGTTCTATTTTTGCGGTGTCTGTCATCTCCATTATTTTTCCGATTCTCCTGTTTTTGTGTTTTCAGGAGCAGTTTTATAAAGGGATGGCATCGGGAGCGGTTAAGGGCTAGTACATGAAAAAGTGAGAGGAGAAGAAGGATGAATTATGATACATATAAGGACAGGGTTTATGGCTGCTGGCTGGGGAAAATGATAGCCGGCAACATAGGCGGGCCGTTGGAGGACTGCAGGGAAATTATGGATTTTCAGTCGCTGCATGAGATAGCCCCGGAAGAAATGATGGTGAATGATGATCTGGACGTTCAGTTGATCTGGCTGAACGTACTTCTGGAAAAAGGCTGGGAATTAACCAGTGATGATCTCATGGAAGCATTTATCGCCCATTATCCATATGGGCCGAATGAATATGGATATGGAAAAAGAAATTACAGAAGGGGAATTAACCCTCCTTTGAGCGGAACCTATGCCAATGAATTTTTCATGTATTCCATGGGCTGTCCCATACGTGCGGAAATCTGGGCCAGCCTGTTTCCTTTTTATCCGGAAAAGGCAGTGGAATACAGCTATATGGACGGGTGTATTGACCACGGTGCGGAAAGTATTTATGCGGAGCAGTATACGGCGGCAATTGAATGTCTTGCCTTTTCTTTTACTGAGCTCACGGTTATTTTGGAATATGGGCTTGCCTTCATCCCGGAAGAAAGCCGGATTGCCGGAGTTGTGAGGACATGTCTTGCATGGTACAGAGAGGGATGCACATGGAAGGAAAGCGTTACAGAGCTTCATGATACCTATGCGAGTAATGATTCGTCCATCAGCTTTTATAATTTCGGGGTGGAAATCCTGGCGCTGCTGTATGGGGAAGGAAAATTTGAAGAAACAGTTCTTCTTGCCATAAACGGAGGTTATGATACGGACTGCACGGCAGCAACAGTGGGTGCCTTCCTGGGAGCATGGAAAGGTACGGAGGCAGTGCCGGACGAATGGAAAGAAACGATAGAGGACAGGATTGTCACCGCCTGTGTTAATCTCAAAACAGAGTTTCATACTTTATCGGAGCTGACAGACACTATCTGCAGTTTGGGATGTCTGTATGACGGAGAGAAAAAGCGTATTATCAGGAATGTCCCGGAGAAAAAGGATGATATCTTTTTCGAATCCGGAGAAAAAGCGGCTTTTATTACCATTGATTACGAAGGCCTGCCGGAAATAGGGCTTCATGATTCCTGTACTGTTCTTGTTGCGGTAAAGAATAACAGCAAAGATGAACAGTATCTGGAAGTGGCCGGCAGAGAGGCTTTTGAAATATGTCCGGAAGGAGATACGAAGGATATCGCACCGGGAGAATGCAGGAGGCTTCGTTTCCTTATCAAATACCGGGAAGCATCTCCGGTCGTTTATGACACCAACCTTTTTTTCTGCAAAGTATATGGGAAGAATGGAAGTTTGCAGGAGGAAGCCTGTTTCGGGCTGGCAGGAAAGCCTGTATGGAGAATTACCGGGCCGTTTTTTAATCCCTATGATTTCAAAAAAGTCAGTGAAGAGAAGCGCAGGGCGGAAGAAGCCTATTTCAAAATCCCGTCCCGTAAGATATACAGATATTATAACCTGGCGGAAGCGCATAACAATTTTGTCTATCTGGACGAACCTTATCGGGAAGAAGATTTTTCAGGGGAAGGCTTCCTTGATTTATACAGAAAAGGACGTCTGTACGAAGCGGCTGAAGATACTGTCCGTATTGACGAAATGTTCGGATTTGGGGGCTGTTGCTGTGTGTACTGTGCCCAGCAGATGTATTCGGAACGGGAGGAAACTGTTCAGTGCCATATCGGAAGTACAACGCCCTATAAGCTCTGGCTGAACGGAAAACTGATTTATACACAGAAAAATTCCAACGGTTATTCTCCCTATACGGATGTCTTTAAAATGGATTTAAAAGCGGGAGAAAACAGGATTGTATTAAAGCTGCTACGGTATTCGGAAGGGCAGAAATTTACCATGGTTATGCGTGAGGCTCCATATGAACTGTCTGGCCGGATAAAGACGGATCATGCATATGGATTATGGGAGGAGAAAGCGGATGAGGCTGAACGAGGATAGTTACAGGAAAAAGGTGAGAGCCGGATGGCTCGGAAAATGTATCGGAGGGAATCTTGGGGCGATACCGGAATGTCTGAAAAAACGCTCTTATTTCCTGAAGCCGGAAGATTTTATGCCTGAAAAAATGCTTGCAAACGATGATCTGGATTTACAGCTTGTCTGGCTCCAGGTGTTACTGGAAAAAGGGCTTTCCTTTACAAGTGATGACCTGATGGAAGAATTCATTAAATGCTATCCCGCCAATCCCAACGAATACGGATACGGGAAGCGGAATTACAGAAGAGGAATAAAGCCTCCGGTCAGCGGCACTTTCGCGAATGAATTTTTCATGAATTCCATGGGATGCCCTATCCGTGCGGAAATCTGGGCCATGATCTGTCCGGGAAGGCCGGAAAAAGGGATAGAGCTTGCTTATCGTGACGGATGCCTGGATCATGGGGAAGAGAGCATTTATGCGGAGCAGTATCTTACGGCGCTGGAATCTCTTTCCTTTTTGAGTCAGGACAGGCTGGAGCTCATAAAAAAAGCTATGGAATATATCCCTGAGACCAGCCGCATATATCATGTAATCTCAGATATTTCCGGAGCCTTTGAGAAGGGCTCTGAGCTGGAAAAAGTGATGGATTATCTGGAAACAGAATATAGAGATGTGGACTGTTCCATTTCTTTTTACAACATCGGCGTTATTGTCCTCGCGCTCCTTTACGGAAACGGTGAATTTGAAAAAACCATTACACTGGCGGTTAACTGCGGTTATGATACAGATTGTACGGCTGCCACGCTGGGCGCTGTTCTGGGAATTATTTATGGAGAAGAGATTTTTGGGAAAAAATGGCTGGGTTACTGCGGAGAGGAAATAATTACCGGATGTGTGAATCTGCATTATGATATACTTACTATTGATAAGTTGTCCCGGGTAACCTGTAATTTCGGAATAGAGACGGATTTACAGGAATGCGGAAAGGAGCAGGCGGATTCGTTTAGGATGGACTATGTGGGGCTGCCGGAAATCGGCCCTGCCAAAACCGCGGAAATACGGGTAAAGCTTCCTCTATTTCCGGCAGGAGAAGAGAATAAGCTTGTATGGGATCTCCCTGACGGCCTGAAAATGGATAAAGGCCGTACGGAAAAGACAGAAAAAGGAACGGAATATTTTTATACGGTACACATGGAGGAAACAGTGCGCTGCCTATCGGATCATTATGTGATCAAGGCTTCCCTGAAGGACACCGACGGAAAAACAAGCCGGATTCAGAGCATCGGCCTGGCAGGCGTACAGCCATTCCGCATATTGGGGCCGTTTTGGGATATGTTTGACTGGAAAAAGGTATCTGAGGAAGAGCGCATAAATCAAAAAATGTATTTTCCGTTTCCTGAACACAAAATCTTTCGTTATTTATCTCTGGCAGAGGCCCATAACAATTTTGCCTTTCTTAACCGGGAATATATATCCGAAGATTTTGACAGCGACACATTTTCCGATTATTTCGACGCCGGGAAGAGGTACTATGCAGGTGAGGACAGTCTGAGGATAGATGAAATGCTCGGTTATAAAGGTCCCTGCTGCATTTATGCGCTGCAGAAGCTGTGCCTGAAGACGGATGAGGAAGTACAGTTTCATATCGGAAGTACCACACCCTTCAAGCTGTGGGTAAACGGTAAGGAAGTCTATGCAATGGAGGACTGCAAAGGCTACTCGCCATATAATGATTTGGTGAATAGCAGGCTGAAAAAAGGGGAAAATCAGATAGTATTAAAACTACTTCGTTTTTCCGAAGGACAAAAGCTGACATTTGTGATCAGAGAGGCACCTTTTGAACATACGGGACAGATAAAGACGGATCAGTGTTGGCTGCTGTAGGATAAAAAAGCGGCCTTTGAGGGCGGTAAGGTATGAAGGGAATACGGAAGTTCTGCGCAAAATTTTTCAGCAGTATCAAATATGAGGTGTTCCTTGGGATTGCTCTGATTAATCTGGTGGTTCTGCTGTTGTTTTTTGCGGCGGCCAGTTACAGTACGCATATGTTTTTTATTTCGGATCGGACGGAATCCGCCAAAATATTGAACGCCCAGGAGGCCCTGCTGATTGAAAATCTGATACGGGATGTGGATAAACATATAATGAACCTGTATTTTTCGGATGATGTCCGGATTGTGCTGCGGGATCGCAGTACAGGCAGCGCCGAGTATATTGACAGCTATTATTCGGTGAAAACAAGACTTGCAGGGATCATTGATTTATATCCTGAAATCTACGGGATCTATATGTTTGACCTCGACGGAAAGCATCTGTATTCCCTGCAGCGCCAGCCGGTGCAGCATTTTATTAAAAATCAGGACGGAGGGTGGTTCCGGGAGGCCCTGGACAGAAACGGGGCGGTTCACATCCAGGGAAGACATGAAAGCATGGCGGAAAGCGGGAAAGAAGTTGTAACCATCAGCAGAAAGGTAGTGGATTTCAAAACCTATAAAGGAATTGGTGTGGTTACCGTAGAGGTTGATATCGATGAATTAAGCTCCCATCTTATGAACGGTAATTTTGAAGAATCCGCGGTCATGATGGTAATGGATCAGGATAACAGAGTTTATTCCAATAACGAATCCTTATGTCAGGGGATTCTGGCGGATACAGAATTTACAGATAAACTGAACAGTAATCAGAATTATTTCTGGTATAAGAGTCAGGGGAAAAATTACTATGTGGTCTGGCGGGAATCCGAAATCACCCAATGGAAGATTGTGACCTGTATTCCGAGGGAGGATATGCTTGATTTATCTGCCCGGCTCATCCGGATTTTTATTTTTTCAGCGCTTGTTGCCGTGATTTTGTCCATCTTTATTTCCTATCTTTACTCAGCCAGATCGACCAAACGCATTACTAATATTGTGGAGCAGCTGAACCGGTTTTCAGAAGGGGACAGAGGAATCATAATTCAGGTAAACGAAAAGAATGAAATCGGTTTTCTCCAGAGTTACCTGAATGTGATGATACAGAAGATAAATGCCTATATACAGACAGAATACGAAGAAAAAATCCTTCGTAAGGATATGGAAATCCGGCTTTTATACAGTCAGATAAATCCGCATTTCCTGTATAACACCCTGGGAATGATCATTAATGAGGCGGAAAAGGAAGGGGCGGAAAACACCACGGAGCTGATTGAACTCTTGTCAGGGATGTTCCGTTATAACCTGCAGAAAGAACAGTATCTGGTTCCGCTGAATAAGGAAATCGAATATATACAAAGCTACCTCTTGCTTTTGAAGAAAAGATATGGAGAAGGGTTTACTGCTATTTTTGAGCTGGACCATACGCTGGATGAATACCCGGTTCCTCATATTTTCCTTCAGCCGCTGATCGAAAACTGTATTGTCCACGGTTCCTGTGCCGGACAGGAAAAACTGGACATAATAATCAGGACACTCCAAACGGAAACAGAAAAGCTGATTATCATAAAAAATACGGGAAATATTCTGAGCCAGGAACAGGTAAAAGAACTGAATGATATGGTTCAAAGAGAATTTGAAGTAGGGAAACAGGAAAGGGTGAAAACTCTTCAGAATATTAATTTCAGGCTGAAAACAGCGTGCTCCGGCCAATGCGGACTGAACTTTGAGTTTGATGAAAACTATGTGGTTTTAAAAATAAGAATCGGTTAGGCAGAAAGGCAGCCCTTGGACGTATTAGTGCCGAAGGAGGGGGGATTTTATAATGTATAGTATTGTATTGATCGATGATGAGCGATGGATGCTGGAACAGATGTGGAGGATCCTGGAATGGGGCAGCCTGGACTGTAAAATTACGGGGGAATTCACAGATGCACAGAAAGCTCTTGCAGAGATCGCCAGGCTGGCGCCTGATATTATTTTATGCGATATCAGCATGCCTTCCATGAGCGGACTCGATTTTCTGGATGAACTGCGGAAGAGAAAAATCGATACCGAAGTTATTTTTATCAGTGGATACAATCGGTTTGAATATGCCCAGAAGGCCGTGAACCTCGGCGCTTTCGGTTACCTTCTCAAGCCGGTGGACAAGAAGGGGTTCGAGGATATGATAAAGAGATGCCTTATCCGGTGCGGGAGCAAGGACAGCGGCCTGAAACAAAAAGCATCTGAGGTAAAGAAGGATTCGGAAGAAAACAGAGGGATTGTCAAAAAAGTAAAGGAATATTTGAGTGAGCATTATGCGGAGGATGTAAACCTTGAATCCGTGGCTGACAGAGTGGGGCTTCATCCATCCTATTTAAGCAGTTTATTTAAAAAGGAGGAGAGTACCACTTTTTTGAATTATCTGACAAATATCCGGATAGAGGAAGCAAAGAGGCTTTTGAGGGAAGGGAAAAAGGTTCACTATATTTCCAGAAGCGTGGGCTATCGGAGCGAACAATATTTTTCATCCGTATTTAAGAAACGGACAGGTCAGTCCCCGGCGGAATATCGGGAGAAGTATCTGGAAATAAGTATAAGCAACCGGTAAATAGAAGGAGATACCTTTACCCGCGAATGTGGATAAAGATATCTCCTGTTTGCTTCGCTGTGTATAAATCAGATCTCTGTCTTCCAAAATCCATGCAGATTACAATACGCATAAGCCGCCTTCACCGAATCCCCATCCTCCAGTGTAAAATGTGCCACCGGTTCACAGGATGCGTCCAGGCAGACACGCATGGTACAGCCGGCCTTTGTCACCAGGCACACCCAGCCGATGCTGTGCTCTTCCGTCATGGGATGGAAAATACTTCCCACTTTAACCGTGATATGCTTTCCGTTGATTTCCACCACCGGCAGATGTTTTTCCGCAGCACCTTCCGATGTATTGGCTGTCAGGACTTCAAAGGGCTTGCAGCTGTCAGGCACGGCCGCATTCGGTACGCCGGTGAGGGCTTCCAGTACTACGGTATGATTTTTGTCAGTTAAAAAAACAGGTTCTTTATTCATATGATTCCTCCAATTGCGGTATTTGCTGTATAGTGTCCCAAAGAAAGGAAATATTTATGCATATAAATAGGGAGGAGCGATGGCTTTGTTCAAACGGACATGCTATACTCAAACTAAAACAGAGAGACAGACCGGAATTCGAAGGAGCAGTAAAATGGATATAGCATTTCACACAGCCTCAGACCTGGCAAAATTTAAAGAGGAAATTATCAGCATACTATATAGAAAATATGAGGAGGAGATGAAACACTTTCCCTTCTTAAATTACATGAGTAAGGATAAATTCCAATCATATACAGACCAATACCTGGCTCATACAAAAATTGTTCTCGGAATGGAGAATGAAAGGATCACAGGTGTACTTTTATACCACACATGGAATAAATGCGGTGAAAAACATATCGATATTCCGGTATGTGGATACGGCGCGTGTGCTGAAGATGAGGACAAGATGATAGGAAAACTGTTCCAATACATGGCACAAAACGAAGCTGCGGAAGGAATAACCAATTTTTCTGTTCATATTTACGCACATGATTTTCCCGCCAGACAACTGTTTTCATTTATGCAGTTTGGAACAATGTCTGAAATCTGTATACGTAAAGCAGGCGCTGACCATGAAAAATCGACACCTTACCGTATTCAAAATCTGACAAAAAGTCAGATAACGGAAAACTGGAGTTGTATATGGGCTCTTACAAAAAATATAATTGATCACCTGAAAGAAAGCCCTGTTTTCTATAAGGGCGATGAATTTACAGAGGAAACATATCGTGCGTTTTATTTGGATGAGAACACGACTGTATACGCTGCATATGATGATTCGGGGGAAATGATTGGCATTATAGAGAGTAACGGTGAGGAAAACTCTTTTGTATGTGCAGGCGATAAGTCCGTTAATGTAGGCGAGGTATATGTGCTTCCTGAGTATAGAAGGTCCGGCCTTGCACAGGATTTATTGTTTTATGCAGAAAAATCTGTGCTGGAACAAGGTGCGGCATTTATGTGGGTAGAACATGGTACTGCCAATCCAAACGCACGGGGATTTTGGAACAGGTATTTTGATACATATCAGTACGAGATGATACGTCAGGTTGTTTGGTAATTTTCCATTTACCGGGGAACAGGGTAAGGGTGTGGTAACTTTGCCGTTGACAACCTGATGATTCCTGCATATAATAAAACTGCTGTATATCAAAACAGCAGTTTTATTATATGCAGAATTAAAAAAGTGAGGTAAGTGCATGCGTGTGTTCAGTAAGGAGATTACAGCTGAATAGTTGAAGAAGGACGGCCTGAAGCCATTTCTGGCTATCAGTATGCCCTTTGACCGGCTTTTGCCGGATATCTGCCTTACGCAAATACTTCATACACTTCATTTATATGTCTGAACAGAAAACAGACGGTACGGAAGCATGACGTTATAAGGTCATGTTTTTTTTATTCCCATAAACAGCCACCAAAGCCCTGCGGACGATAGGTTCGCCGTCCGTAAGGGCCGGTGCGGTGGCTGTCGCGGGGAATTTAACCGTCCCTTTTTGGGAATCTGTCTGTAATCACAGTTCGCAGAAGCAGTATGTCCGTTTCGGGGCAGATACTTTTGCGGGCTTTTTTTATTGCACAACGAAAACATGCAGGAAAAGGAAAGGAGCTGTCAATGAATATCATTGAAACCACTCAATTAACAAAAACATTCAAACGCTACAAAAAACAGGAAGGCCTGTCAGGCAGTATAAAAGGCCTGTTCCACAGGGAATATGAAGAAAAAGAGGCGGTAAAAGGCATGGATTTTGCCGTGGAAGAGGGCGGGTTTGTTGGCCTGATCGGCCCTAACGGGGCAGGAAAAACCACTCTCGTTAAAATGCTTACCGGCATCATTGCCCCCACTGCCGGTGAAATTAGCGTGATGGGCTATTATCCCAATAAACTGGAGAATGACTTCAAAAGGCAGTATGCCGTAGTAATGGGGCAGAAGAGCCAGCTTTTCTTTGAACTGACCACAGAGGATACTTTGCATTTGTTTAAACAGATTTATGGTCTTTCGGATCGGCAGTATCAGGAAAACAAGGAGTACTTTGTGGAGCTGTTCGGGGTCAAGGAACTGATGGATGTGCAGGTACGCACCCTGTCCCTGGGAGAAAGGATGAAAATGGAACTGATAGTAGCTTTGCTGCACAATCCCAGAATCCTTTTCCTGGATGAGCCTACCATAGGCCTGGATGCAGTGGCAGGCAAACAGGTGCGGAAATTTCTGAAGGAGGTGAATGAGGAAAGAGGGACTACTATCCTTCTGACTTCCCATTACATGGAGGATATCAAATCCCTCTGCAGCCGCTGTATGGTAGTGAACCATGGAAGTAAAATCTACGATGGCTCTACGGAACAGCTTTTTGACCGGTATCAGAAAAATAAAAAGATTACTCTGAGCTTCGATAACCCTACTCAGTTTACCCATAAAGAGAACGGCTGGAGGGTATTGGAGGACACCCCATATAAAAAGGTGTTCGAAGTTCCTAAGGAAAAATCGGGAGAATGCCTGGGAACCCTTCTGGAACTGGCCCCGGTGGATGTGACAATCGAAGAGGAAGAAATCGGAAAGGTGGTGGAACGGATTTACCGGGAAGGAGGGAAATCCCTCTGCTCGTCAGGAGGATCGCATTTTGCTTCGCAAATAAGGAGGGATTCCAATGCGTAAATACACGGAAACAGCCTTAATTTATTTCAAAGCCCAGCTTATCTGGCGGGCAGATACGGTCTTCAATATGCTGTTTACAGTTACCAAAATTATATTTGCTTATGTTTTGTGGGGCGCAATTTTTGAAGGAAAGGATATGATCGCCGGTTTCACTTTTCACAGTATGCTTTCCTATTACATTATCAGTTCCTTTTTGTCCCAGATAGAAATGTCAGGCGGAATCAGCAGGGAGATCAGCGCCAGGATCCGGAATGGCACATTTTCCAAATATATGGTAATTCCGGTGAATATAGAAAAATATTTTCTGGCTATGGAAACGGGGGTGGTTGCCTTTCATCTGCTGTTCGATTTTCTTGCCGCTGTCGTATGGATATTTATTTTCCGGATACGATTTGCTTTTACAAGGGACATTTTTACGATTGCCTGCGCGGTGATTATGGTAATTCTGGGCCTGGTTTTTATGGTACAGCTGAATTACTATCTGGGACTTCTGACCCTGCGGTTTGAAGAAATAAATACATTCCTGATGATAAAAGATAATCTGATTTCCCTGATAACAGGAACCATTGTGCCGCTGACGCTGCTTCCGGAGGGTATGATAGCCTGGATGCGTGTGCTTCCCTTTTATTATGTGACCTACCTGCCGTCCATGCTGTTTACCGGACGCTGCAGGAACGAGGCGCTGCGGGGTGTTCTTGTGCTGGCATTGTGGTGCATTTTTATGGAGCTGTTAAACCGCAGAACCTATCAAAAATACAGACTGAGATATGACGGAGTGGGAATATGAAGGATAAAATACAAAATAATCTGAAATTTGTTTGTGAGCTGATAGGTTTGCGTTTCCAGCATTTGATGATGTTCCGGCTGGGCTTCTGGGGTCCGTTTTTTGTGGATGGCAGTTTGTTCCTGGTGGAATTGATGGTTTTTCAGGCGATTTATGCCAATGTGGAAACTATTGGCCCCTGGGGAAAAGGGGAGATGGTTATCTTTATCGGAACTTTTTCCCTGGTAAATGCGGTAAATATGGTGGTTTACTTTTTTGGGGTGAATAATATTTCCGATAAAATCAGAAGCGGAGATATTGATTTGTATCTGACCAAACCGGTCAGCCCTCTTCTGCGTCTGTCCTTTGAACAGGTAAATCCGGGTTCCCTGCCGCTGGTTCTCCTGAGCATATGTATTCTGTGGTACGGCGTCGGCCTGTGCGGTATTAAGGTGACGCCGCAGCTTGCCGCCGGATATGCCGCCTGGGTAATTCTGATGATTATTCTGTGGTATGAAATGGAGGTCATCATCCGATCACTTACCTTTTTTGTCGTTTCAACCAACAATATTACACGTCTGGAGGAGGCGGGGATTGATTTGTGTATGAAAATACCCGGCGTAGTTTTCCGGGGGATTTATAAGCTTTTGTTTTATCTTATCCTTCCTTATGGAATTATCGCTACCTTTCCTACCTTGTATATAAGCGGGGAAGGCTCTGTGAAAATGTGGGTTTATGGTATTGGCGTAGTTACAGGTTTTGGCTTCCTGACGGCATTTTTGTGGAAAACAGGGCTGAAAAGATATAACAGTGTGAGTTCGTGAAAAAATGGAATCTCAATTGTAAATCGAAATGCAATCCTTCCAGAATGACCGACATTATATCCCGCATGATTGCATTCACTTCGGTACCGTCTTTGATTTTCACATCATTCTGTTTTTAGTAGCCTTTCATGAGCTTCCGCGTAGTTGATTGTTCTTTTCTCCGAAGATCATTGGAAACCATAAAAATCAAAAAAAGGAAGGCGCAAGTGTAACTGCCGCCTTCCTTTCTCTTAATTTTCACTGATTACCTCAGTCTCTTCCGGAGAACTGATTTTTCTTCTTTCAATCATGTCCAAGCTATTATAATAATATATCCATCCATTTAGGACATCGAATTTATCTATCTTATCCTTTAACGTATGTATGTTTTCAAATTCGCCGCTTTGAAAATTTATTCGGCTTATATACCGTTCCCCATCTTTTTCTAATATGCCATATAAATCTTCTTCATCATAATTTATAAACGAAAAGCTGCCGTTTTCACTTCCCCATAACTTCTTCTTTTTTTCTCCTTTATGGGAAAGAAGATAAATATCGCCGTGCTTCTCAGCATCATAATACACAATTCCCCATGGTGTTACCATGCAAGAGTCAAAAAAATCCGTAAGTTCTAAAGATATCCCCCTGCCGTTTTCAAACCCGATGCTGACCAAAGTTCTTATATTAATGCCGGACTGATTTGAATTCCACCGTGAATAGTATTCTTTTCCATAGGTTTTCCTGGATAAGCACGGATCAATATCACTTCTGGATAAACTCATATCAAAATCACTATCCGGATTCTCTAATTTTTTTTCATATAACTTATTTTCGGATTCATATCGGTAGTTTTCTTCCATACTCAGTACTTCTTTAACATTACCTTCCGTATCCAATACAAGCCCTTCTACATATCCGCTTTGGTAAGAGAGATATATTTGACTGCCTGTATCTCTTTTTTCAGCGGTAATTTTCAGGATGATATCTTCTCCTTCATAAACAGCTGATATCTGTTCATTTTCCGTAGAAAGCTTTTTTACCTCGCTCCCCACAGAATAAAACAAATCATCGTCAAGAAAATCGCCAATACCAATAACATTTCCCCAATCCAACCGCACCCACTTTGAGGAACCATCCCGTTGCTCGAACAAGCCTCTGTTCGTAGCTGTATAAGTGGTACCATTCAAGTATCGAACATAGGATTGGTAAGAATGGTTAGGGGTATATGAATATTCCGGATCATCAAATACTGATGACATGAAATTTGAATCTTCCTGCATAGTTTCTATCTGAGAGATGGATTCTATTTGGCTTTCATGTTCTAATGACTCTGCCGCACTACATCCTGTAACAGAAAATGAAACCATCATAATCACTAGTAATAATACTGAAGATTGTTTTTTCATTGTTTTCTCCTCTAACTTTCTTGGTGCTTTATAACCAGATTCTAAGATCCTGTAATTTTTTGCAAAATTTATTTTGTTAAGACCTATTTTATCATATAATCCCTATTTACCACTATAAAAAATATAGTATATAAATTGTAAAATATAGTTGACATTAAGAAAAATATATTATATTATGCGTATATAAGAAGGTACCCCCGGGTAAATAGCAGCCCGAGAGTCCCGTTTGCAATCCAGGATTCCCGTTTTGTAAATGAAAATCTTGTTTTGTAAGTGAGTTTCCCCCTTTGTAAACGAAATTCTCCTTTTGCAAGCGAGTTTCCCGTATTTTCATTTGTACC
>OBWV01000212.1_pt1 | contig 66125 bp, 61 predicted proteins | sample 1495351 | NCBI WGS metagenome assembly OBWV01 (sample SAMEA2580122, study PRJEB22360) | human gut metagenome | biome: human gut; feature: human-associated habitat; material: faeces | place: Denmark | collected 2008/2010 | reverse complement strand
CTGAATAATTAGGAGCACCACTGTTGAATAAAAAGATTCGCTTCTTTCAGTCAATTCACTTTAAAATCGCGATCGTCTTTATTCTTTTGCTGGTCGTGACATTGGAAATGATCGGGGCCTATTTTGTTAAGACCTTAGAGCAGCAAAATATTGAACAGTTCAAGACGAGTGTTAACGTGGACAGCTATATTCAAGATAAGCTGGCCGCGGATTTGTTGCGCACCGATACCGACAATGCCAATGACGATATTAAAAGCACCTTGAGTCAGGCAGATATTGCCAATTCGGCTGATCTACAAGTGATTGACGCAAAAGGAACGATTCGCGGTGACAGTGATATTAACGCCCAGACTAATATTGGGCAAAAGTCAGCTAATTCCAACATTAAAAACACGTTGTACTCTGGCCAACAATACGAAGGCTATGAATATCGGGAGCGTACAGGATCGACTTATTACAAGGTTGTACCGATTAAGAATCCGAACGCAACCGGCGACAATAATTCGGTCATTGGCGCGATTGCCATTTCAGCATCAATGGAGCAAGCCTACGATAGTATTAATAAAATCGTTGGTATTTTTCTGATTTCCAGTTTAGTCGCTGGCTTATTGGGTACGTTACTTTCCATTGTCATTAGTCGCGCGATCACCCGGCCAATTGACGAAATGAAAAAACAGGCGATTCGGATGGCGCGTGGGGACTATTCCGGTCAGGTTCGAGTTTACGGGCAGGATGAACTTGGCCAGCTTGCAGTCGCCGTCAATAATCTAAGTGTGCGTGTTGAAGAAGCCCAAGAAGCCTCCGAAGCGGAACGGCGCCGGTTGGATAGCGTGTTGGCTCATATGACCGATGGCGTGATTGCTACTGATCGGCGCGGTAATGTCATCATTATTAATCAGACCGCGTTGAGTTTTCTCAATACTAAAAATGAGGATGTTATTGGCGTTTCGATTTTGAAGTTACTCAATATCGCCAAGGATTATACTTTGCGTGACTTACTTGAGCACCAGACTGAATTGTTGTTGGATTTTTCGGAGCAACTTGATCATGATCTGATTTTGCGGGTTGATTTTAGCTTGATCCAACGCGAAACCGGCTTTATTTCGGGACTGGTCGCGGTTTTGCATGACGTAACGGAGCAGCAAAAGATTGATCGCGATCGTAAGGAATTTGTTTCCAATGTGTCACATGAATTGCGCACGCCGTTGACCTCAGTGCGTAGTTATATTGAAGCGTTAAGTGATGGTGCGTGGAAAGATCCTAAGCTGGCACCGCAGTTTCTAAATGTTACGCAAGAGGAAACTGACCGGATGATTCGAATGATTAACGACTTGCTGAGTCTGTCGCGTTTAGATTCCGGTACCAGTAAGTTCAACCTTGAAACCGTCAATTTAAATGAGTTCTTCAACTATGTTCTGGACCGATTCGACATGATGCTCAAGACGGATAACGAACACACCGGTGAGGCGCGGACTGCACAACCGTTGCCACAGCCGGATGGCCAAAAGAAGCGTTATTCGATTAAGCGGGAAATTACCCACGAAGATCTTTGGGTTGAAATCGATACAGACAAGTTCATGCAAGTGATTGATAACATCATGAATAACGCGATTAAATATAGTCCGGATGGCGGCGTGATCACAGCACGGTTGTTCCAGAGGCACGATCACGTGATTTTGTCCATCAGTGATCAAGGGCTAGGAATTCCGCGTCAGGATCTGGGTAAAATTTTTGATCGCTTCTATCGCGTTGATAAGGCGCGCTCCCGCAAACAAGGCGGAACCGGTCTAGGCTTGGCGATTTCAAAAGAAGTCGTTGAAGCCTTACATGGCCGCATTTGGGTCGATTCACAAGAAGGCCGTGGCAGCACATTCTATATCTCACTGCCATACGAACCGATTACCGATGGAGGAGATGACTGGGATGAAGCTTAGTAGTTGGATTTTGCGCGTGAGTCTGATCGCCATGGTTATTTTAAGCCTCGTCTTTACGTCATTGATTTGGCGAAATCCATCGCGGCTGGAGCGTCGAAGTACATCGAACGTGCAGGTAACAACCGAAAACGATCCGAATGTTAAAAAAATGGAAGGCAACGTTTACCTGCCTAACCAAGTTTATTACACGCATCGTGGTCAAAAGCAGCTGCTATTTAAAGCCAATGCCAATATCGACCATGAAGTTCAACAAGCAATGGCGGATTGGCATATGACGCAGGTTAAAGCGGTGGGAAAAGTCTCGCCGGCTAATTATGAAACTTACCTTGAACAAGATGGCAGCCTGCAACTTATCTATCAAGACGTCATGAGTTTTAAACAATTTGAACAGTGGTTTTTTAGCAAGCAAGATCAAATCAAAGCCTCCGATTTTCACTTTAATCGGGTTTTGGTGAATTTAGATGGTGCGGTTAAAAAACTGACCTTAATTAACGATGCCACGCGGAGAGTTTACGAAGCCAAGTTAGCCAACGTCTCACAGGATCAGCTCCAAAAGCTTGTGACGACCCAGGTTACCCGCGCTTTTCCAATTGAAGAAAAGCGGTTAGGCAATCACGAAGTTGCGTTCTTTACGCAGCCAATCAAACTGCCGCCATATGCTTATCTGATGGATCAACAAAGTGCCAATTATTATGTCTCCTTGTTAATGCCATCGAAAACCGCCAGCAATGTCGATGCACGTGAAATTGGTGATAGCACGCTTTATACTGCGGGTTCGACTCGACGAATGACCGCTGATTCGGGAACCGGTGCGATTGAATTTGAAAACTATACGGCAACATTTCCTGACAGTGGATTAACTAATTTCCTGCACGCGACCTTCAAAGGACTTAGCGATTTGCAGATGACAAACCTGGCTAGTATGCGGTATTTTCAATATGATGCCAGCCGTGGCGAAGTGGTTTATAAAACCTATGCGCAAGGGTTCCCGATCTTTAATGTGGATCAAAAAGGTGATGTTACTGTTCGGTATACGCAGACATCACAGGAGATTAATTTCTCTAATACCAATCTGACGGTGCCGATTCCTACAAATCAACCGGCACAAACCTTACCGGCAACTGCTACCGTGGTGAATCAGCTAGTGGCTGCGGGCTATCGTGCCAGTCAGATTACGGATATCCTGATTGGTTACCAGTGGACCGGTAGTAGCAATGATCAGCAAGTGATCGATTTGCAGCCGACTTATTATGTTGAGATGAAAGGCGAATATCGGGATTATCAAAGCTGGCTGAATCATAGTAGCGATGCGTCTGCCAATGCCGCTAGCGGCCAGACTGCGACGCCGAGCAATGATGATAGTAGTGCGAGCGAATCTGAGCCAACGCAATAACGGATCTTTAACTAACTGACAAGCTAATAAACTGCTTGCTGAGGGAGGCGATTTTGTGGATTTTCGACGGATTGAATGGATCTTTCTAGTTGTGTTTGTCGGCCTGAATATTTTCCTGGGAATTAGCTATTTTCAGGCGCAGCAGGTTGACTTGGCAACGATTAAAAGTGGCGATGCGGCAACCATCACGGACATTACGCGCGATCAAATTAAGCTGCCGCGTTTAAGCAAAAAGACACCCAAAGGCGATTATCTTGCAAGTCAAGCCAACTCAGCATTAACCGCGGCACGCACGAACCTGGTGAAGCAGCAGGTTTCCATTAGCGAAGGCGATTATCAGGAATTGCAAGCCAATCTGGATGTGCCCATAACGTTAAAAAAGAATCAGGAACTGCGCCAGATGAAGACTTTTGTTAAAAACAATGTCTACCATGGCAAGGAGTATGAGTATGCACCGGCGCTCTCTAATGACGAACGCGTGGTGTTTGCCCAGCATCCCCAAGCCGGACTGATTTACGATCGGCGTGCGGCAGTGACATTGCATGTATCCGATAATCGTCTGGTTAGTTATACGCAGACTTATCTGACCAAATTAAACATTTTGCGGGATCATTTAAGCTTGATGAGTGAACAGGATGCTGTCATTGCTTTGTATCGTGACAATGATATCCCTAATAATTCGGCGATTGTGTCCACACAGTTGGCTTATAGTTACCTGCTTGATGCAAAAGGCAGTACGGTTTATGTCCCGGCTTGGTACATTGGCGTCAAGAATCGCTCGACCGGGAATGTCACGGTAAAACGTGTCAATGCGATTACTCGAACAGTTATGAAAAACCGTAATGACAGTTAAGTGGTAGAATGGACGGCAGTGAGAGCCGATTGCCTAGATCAGGCAGTTGACTAAATGGTAAAAAGTTTGGAGATGGTGATCGTGGGCGAAGATTTTGGGATGCGTGTCAGTGTCCTTGCCAGCAGCAGCTCTGGTAACGCAACCTATATTGAAACGCCTGGTCACAAGGTGTTAGTGGATGCCGGTTTATCAGGCAAGAAAATTGAAGCGCTGATGAAGAGCATCGGCAGAGATCTAACCGATGTTGACAGTGTTTTTATCACGCATGAACATAGCGATCATGTGCGTGGTGTAGGCGTGTTGGCGCGACGTTATCCGCAGCTCAACGTTTATGCGAATGCCAAGACGTTTGCAGCTTTACCAAAAAGTGTGGGCAAAATTCCTGAAGCACAGCTGCGGTTGTTTGATATGGGGACAACTTTGACGTTAGGTGATTTAGATGTGGAAAGTTTTGGCGTTTCGCATGATGCTGCCGCGCCTCAGTTTTACCAATTTCATCATGACGGCAAGGCCTTCACTATCCTAACCGACACGGGCTACGTTTCAGATCGGGTTGCCGGGACGATTCGCGATGCCGATGCGTATGTGATGGAATGCAATCACGACCTTGAAATGTTGCGGACAGGTCCGTATCCGTGGCCGTTGAAGCAACGGATTTTAAGCGATCAAGGGCACCTGTCCAATGAGGATGGTGCGGATGCTTTGATGGATGTCATCGGTTTGCGGACGAAGCGGATTTATTTGGGGCATTTATCACCGCATAACAACAATAAGCCACTGGCGCATTTAACCGTGGCGTCGTTGTTGGCACAACAAGGTCTGGCGGTGGATCATGACTTTCATATTTATGACACTGACCCGGCAGTTGCCGACCCATTGTTTGTTGTGTGAAGCGGTTTGAAAGCAGTTTTAGCAGTGTGAAAAAACGGACGACTTAGATGGGAGCATGTAAGCTGGCCGGTTTTTTTGTGGGTTGGGGAGGGTGTTCGTCGTAGTTTGCGCTCGTTGTAACGCGTTTACTGGTGTGGGAGTCTGCATGTAAGGACCTTGGTCGCAATGGGTAAGCTCGGGTCATTACGTTCGAGGCGCTTGTGTTCTGGTTTATGCCCATAACGCGTTCGCCAGCGCAGAAGTCTGCGTGTAAGGACCTTGGTCGCAATGGCCAAAGTGCGGCCATTACGTCTAAGGCCGCTTATGTTCTGGTTTATGCCCATAACGCGTTCGCCAGCGCAGGAGTCTGCGTGTAAGGACCTTGGTCGCAATGGCCAAAGTGCGGCCATTACGCCCAAGGCCGCTTACACTCCGACTCCTAAGCGCTGGCTCACGCTCACCATAACGCGCTCACCGGCGCAGGAGTCTGCGTGTAAGGACCTCAGTCGCAATGACCAAGCCCGGGTCGGCCACTTACACTCCGACTCCTAAACGCGCCGGTTCGCGCTCACTAAAAAATACGATGTTGTTCATAGTTTCGTCAAAATCGTCACTTACAATAATCTGTGTAAACAGGGTGAGTTAGAATGCCCGTAAGGAGGAAACCGTTATGGATAACGGAAGTCATAACTTTCAGGAGACGCCACAGGATCAGAAGCCGCAACGGTCGGCGGAAAAACCGAAGAAGAATGGTTTGAAGCAGACCGCAATTGTTGCTGTTGTGGCTGCCTTGATTGGTGGCGGTGCTGGTGGCGGTACTGCCTATTGGGCGATCAACCATACGACAAGCCTTGGCGTGACCGACACCTCTGGTAAAGCCGGAACGACCAAGATTTCCAATGTTTCAGTCAATCAAAGCAGTGCTTCAGAACAGGCTTTTGCAAAGGTTAAAGGCGCAGTCGTCTCAGTTGTTAACATGCAAAAGGCTGAAAGTAACAGCGATGGGCTGGATACTTTTGGCGGGCTTGAAGGCATTTTTGGCCAGGATAACCAAAATAACAGTAGTTCGAGCAGTAGTTCATCAAGTCTTGAAGAGGCCAGCGAAGGTTCTGGCGTTATTTATCAAAAGAAAGATGGCAAGGCTTATATTGTCACCAATAACCATGTGGTGAGCGGTTCGGATAAGCTCGAAGTTATTTTGAGCGATGGAACCAAACTGACAGCCAGTTTAGTCGGAACCGATTCAACGTCTGACTTGGCGGTTTTGACAATTGATGGCAGTAAGGTTAACACAGTTGCCAGCTTTGGCGACTCTAGCAAGATTGAACCCGCGCAGACCGTCTTGGCAATCGGGTCGCCGCTGGGCTCACAATATGCTACCAGTGTGACGCAAGGGATTGTCAGTGCGAAGAGTCGTACCGTTGATGTGACCGATAGCAGTGGTAACACCACCGGACAGGCAACGGTTATTCAAACGGATGCCGCGATCAACCCAGGGAACTCAGGTGGCCCGTTGATCAATCTGTCAGGTCAGGTTATCGGGATTAATTCAATGAAGCTATCCGGAAGCTCAAGCAGCAGTTCTGAAGGAGCAACGATTGAAGGGATGGGCTTCGCGATTCCAAGTAATGAAGTCGTTTCGATCATCAATCAACTGGTCGAAAATGGTAAAGTTGTTCGGCCTGCGCTAGGCATTGAAGTGCGCGACTTGTCCACCGTTTCTGCCAGTCAGCAAAAATCCGTTTTGAAGTTACCTGAAAGTGTTACCGGTGGGGTCGTTGTCGGCGGCTTTACCAGTGGCAGCAGTGCCAAGGCGGCAGGATTGAAACAGTATGATGTCATCACTGCGCTGGATGGTGTCAGCGTCTCTAATACCGCTGCGCTACACACGCAACTGTATAAGCATAAAGTCGGCGATACCGTCAAACTGACTTTGTATCGTAAAGGCGAGCGGCAAACCGTATCTATAAAACTTTCACAGACAACAAGTGATTTGAAGAATTAAATGATGAGAGCCTCGATTAAAAGATTCGTCTTTTGATCGAGGCTCTTTTGCTCTTTCAGCGAAATTAGTCGAAAGCGGTTTCTTCAGAATTTCACGAAAGTTTTAGCGCTAATCTGTGGAAAAGTTCAAGTAAAAGATTTGTCAAGAGTGGGTAACTTTTGCGTAAAAAGATGCCCTGACCTGTGGATAACTCTGTGGATACTGTTCATAACTAAGATTTCCGGGTGTGAGTAAGTTGTCCACCAAACTGGGGATAACTTGTGGATAAACTTTTTTGACTTGTGACAAAACGTTTGTTCCCGGCTGCTGGAGCGGGATTAAGCGGCTGAACTTTGTGAAATCGAACAATTAAAAACTGTGGATGAACGGTGTCGAAAAATTTTTTACTTGAATTTTTTGAATCGTCTATTTAGTGTCAATGGGCATACTTAATACTATATTTTGGGCCTTTAGTTTTGAACATGTGGATAACCGGTGTGGACAACCTGTTGTTTGCTGCGAAAAACTTAACATTTGACTTCGGTTGCGGAAGTGGTTACGATGAAATAGGTAAAAGAATTGTGCACAATGTATTTGAAAGGATGGTCCGTCATGAAAATCACGATTAAACCAGCTGCAGTGACGTACTTGAACGAGCACGTTGCAAAGGATCAACATTTGTTTCTGGCATTAGATGATGGCTCAAGTAAGTATTCGAAACTAGGCGGCTCCTGTGCTATTGGCAATAAGTACCAAATTGTTGTGACCAATCAGGACGACCAAGACTATGCACTGCCACTGGAAAATGATGCGGGCTTGAAGCTGACCACAGGCGATCCGGAAACCGATTATTTCGGAAGCGGCCTGACGCTTGATTTTAAAAATGCTTCGTTAGCCTTGCGTGATGATAGTGGTATTTTAGACGGTGCCGTTACTCTTAATCAGGTAACTTCAACACCGCAAAATGATGACAAACGCCGTGAGGAAATGAAATCGCTAGGCGGCAAGATTTGCTGATTTGCAGTCATGAGCCGTTGACCCTGTAAAACAACAAACAATCAAAATAGCAGAAAATTCAAATTAGCACTCTAACATGACGAGTGCTAATTTTTGTGTTATACTAAAGATGTTCGGAAGAGGAAGTCGTAACCTTCAAAATGAAAGGAAGTTTTCGATGATGGCTAATGATCTTATGCGGCGGAATGATTGGTTGAATGATCCATTCTTCAATGATTTGGGACGGCATATTTTTGACAGCTTTACGCCAACTCGTGGGGTTGACAACAGTCGCCTGCTGAAAACGGATATTCAGGAAAATGACGAGTCATATGTTGTGAAGGTTGATGTGCCTGGAATCGAGAAGCAAAATATCAATTTAAGCTATGACCATGATGTTCTCAGCATTGCAGTTAAACATGAGGAACAAGCTGATCATTCAGACAAGGAAGGCAATATGCTAATGTCTGAACGCAGCTATGGCCGTATGAGCCGCAGCTATCGGTTGCCAAGCGTTGATGAAGGAAAGATTAGTGCTAAAGTCAGTGATGGCGTTTTGACCATTGATTTACCAAAGATGGCAGCTGAGCAGCAGGAAGGGCATCAGATTACGATCGATTGAATCGGATCTGTTTGTCTAGTATGAATACCTTGAGGAGCCGGATCGGGAAACTGATCCGGCTCTTTTTCGAGCGTGAGCAGGGGCGCTTAGCAACAACTAGCTACCGGTCATTTGATCCTGACGAAGAAAGTGACAGCAGTAGCAGCTTCTTCAGAGCAGATGAAGTCACTGAAAACAGGAAATAAGTTCAAATTGATGATTCGTTTCGCTGTAAAAGCGTATAATAGAAGTTAAACATTTATGATAACCGAAAAGAGAATTGTCTAGGTGAAGGCCTAGAAAACAGCTCCGAGCTAACACTTGCCATCCTTATCGTTTATTGAGTTAGCCTAGACTGAATTATATCGGTTACAGGATTTGAACGTCCAGATTATATTCGTTCTAAAAAGGGTTGCGTTTTTAAATTGTAATGGTTATAATTGGGGTACTTAGGAAAAGGGAGTGGCAACAATGAAGAAGAACTGGCAGCTTATGATGGTGCTTGTTGTGAGTGCTGTGGCGCTGGTCTTTGCGTTCATATTAAAACAGCCATTGATTGCTCAGGGACTGATTACAGTCATGGGGTCAATTATTGCTTTGATTATGTTCGGCGGCATGGTCAAGACCATTCGTTCAGGTAATTTCGGGGTTGATTTGTTAGCAATTACGGCGGTAGTCGCCACTTTGGCAGTCAGTCAGTATTGGGCAGCGATGATTGTTTTGCTGATGCTGACTGGTGGGGACGCCTTGGAAAGTTATGCTGCGACAAAAGCCAGCAGTGAACTGAAGCAGTTATTAGAAAACGCACCAACGACAGCTCATCGGTTGGTTGATGGCCACGTTGAAGACGTTGACGTTGATGCCGTTCAAGTGGGCGAGACGATTTTGGTTAAGCCTCAAGAAGTTGTTCCAGTCGATGGTACGGTTTTGGAAGGCGAGAGTTTGGTGGATGAAGCCAGTTTGACCGGTGAATCCAAACCAGTTGCCAAAAACGCAGGTACTGACATCATGTCTGGGACGATCAACGGGGATTCGGCATTAACCGTTAAAGTTACGCAGCGAGCAGAAGACAGTCAATATCAGGGAATCATTAAACTTGTTAAGGAATCCGAAGCTCGTCCGGCTCATTTTGTCCGGATGGCAGACCGGTATGCGGTACCGTTTACGTTAGTTGCTTATGTCATTGCCGGCTTGGGTTGGTTCTTATCTGGTGACCCGGTTCGGTTTGCGCAGGTACTGGTTGTCGCATCGCCTTGTCCATTGATTCTGGCGGCGCCGATTGCCATGGTTTCGGGTATGAGTCGCAATAGCCGTAACGGGATTATTGTGAAGTCGGGGACTACCCTTGAAAAATTGAGTGACGCTCGGACTTTCGCTTTTGATAAAACCGGAACCGTCACCCGCGGTATTTTAAAAGTCGCGACAGTTTTACCGCAAGCCGGTTTTTCCCAAGATGAGCTTTTGAATTTAGCTGCCAGTGCAGAAGGCCAATCGACCCATATCTTGGCGCGCTCGTTGACAGACGCAGTGCCAGCAGCAGATCGGCTGCCGGCAAGTGAAGTCAGTGAAGCAACTAGTTTCGGTGTTTATGCAACCGTTGACGGGCATAAGGTTAAAGTCGGCAAGGCTGAGTTCGCCGATGCAAAAGACACTTTGGATACAACGGCGGTTTATGTCAATGTCGATGGCCAATATGCCGGTGCCATTACCTTTTCCGACCAAATTCGGCCTGAAGCAAAAGAAACCATGACCAAATTGCACGAATTAAACGATGCCAACTTGATCATGATCTCTGGTGACCAACAATCGATTGCCGATAAGGTTGCTCAAGAAGTCGGTATCGACCAAGTGTATGCTGAGCAATTGCCGCAGCAAAAGATTGAAGTGTTGGACAATGTGCCTAAGGATGATCGTCCCGTTGTCATGGTGGGTGACGGGGTCAACGATGCACCATCGCTGGCGATTGCCGATGTTGGGATTGCCATGGGTGCACATGGCGCAACGGCTGCCAGTGAATCAGCGGATGCGGTGGTGTTACGCGATGATCTAGCAAAAGTGGCAGCAGCAACCTTGATCGCCAAGGAAACCATGGTCATTGCCAAGCAGTCAGTGCTGATCGGGATTGCGATTTGTACCGGATTGATGCTCATTGCCAGCTTCGGCGTGATTCCAACGATTATTGGCGCCATGTTGCAAGAAGTTGTCGATACGGTCACCATTTTATACGCGCTGCGGGCACGTAATGGCTTGCATCGGCAGGCGTTGGTTGATCCGGTTCGCGCAGAAGCACGTGCTTAATTAACAATTTAAGATCAAGAGCTTTCAGGGTCCAATCAGATACGCGCGATATAAGCGCATCTGATTGGACCTTTTTTGGTGCAAGTAGCTTTTTGCAGTAAGGTGACCGATTTTATGTCATCAAGGGTTGCTAAGCTGCTACAAAACATAATTAAGATCTAGACTGTAACGGGTAAAACTTTGATAGCAATGGGATAGTGACTTGGGAGCGCCCGACAATTCCTAGTGAGTCAAATGACATTGCTTAGTGGGCATATGGGAAGCCACATAAAGATAACAGAGCAATTAAATCCCTTGTCTGGACTGCTAATTGATGGATCCAGACAAAAGAAAAATGCCGTCATCCAAGTCAGATGACAGCATTTTTATGAAAACGAATGATCAATTAATTTGCTTGACTAGAAGCTTGATTGGCATTGGAACTTGGTGAAGAGGCAGCACGGCTGGAACTGCTTGAAGCACCGGTACTGCTGCTTTCACTGCTGCCGCTACTTGAGGTACTACTGCTGCTAGCCTGACTGCTGCTATCACCGTTTGGCCCCCAAGTCCACTGGTAAGAGCCATCACTCATGGTGACTGACTTGACGGTCATGTCGTCAACAGATTTGCCTTGAACCTTAATAGCGGCGACAGCATCATCGTAAGTTTTGTAAAGACCGCCACTAAGAACGGTTGTCAGGGGTTCAATGCTACCCGTTGAAGCTGGGGTTGATGATGACTGGCCTTGATCGATAGAAGATGAAGTGCTGCTGCCAGTTGGGTTGCTTGAGGACGGCTGGCTTGATTCAGCTGGTTGCTGGCTGGAGCTACTAGACGATGATGTCTTTTGGCTTGAAGCTGCAGCTGTTGTTCCTACGCCACTAGCTGGTTCGGCGCCACTAGCAGACGTTTGCTGATCCGTCTGTTTGCTCTGGCTGCTTGCACTGTTTTGGCCCATCGCAACGTTTGAGTCGTTACTTTCTTGGGAATTTCTCGCTACTTGAACTAGGGGAAGAACGTTTTTGGCAAAATCCTGATTCTCAACATTTTCGACGGCATTGACGGCAAGATCAATGCTGTCGCTGCTGAGGTTTGCCTTTGGATGTTGCATATTCTGGTCTTGGTATAATTTTTGAATTTGGGCAATGGCTAGCGACTTCTTGTAAAGCTGATTGACTTGTTGTTGGTAGTCAGCCGCAAATTCAGGTTTGGTATTCGCGATTGCTTTGTAGGCTGCGTTGGCACGGGAACCGTCTTCAGCAGTCTGAGCCAGATTACCGTTTTGTGTTTTGACGGTTTCTTCAATCGTCAGCATATGGCTGGCAGCGTCAGCGTCCTGTTTATCTTTGAGGACAACTTTCTTCTGATCGCGATCATCCACATTCTGAGCTAATTGCTCAAGCTTGGATTGCGTAGATGTCACTGCATTCTTAGATAGGTTTTTGGCTGGAAAGGCGCGTTTCGTGGATGTGTATAGTTGGTTAGTTTGTTCCGTTGCCGCTTGGACGGCATGTTGTGTAAATGAGGTATCGATCGTATTCCGCATCCCATAGAAAACGGTCAAGTACCCTGCAATCAAGGTGCCGACCAAGACTTGGAAAATATGTTTTCGCTTCATTGATGCCACCTCCAATATCCTAATGGTACGGGCTGGACTTAACAAGACCATTGCAAACAGGTCACGAAATGGTTCTTTTTTGTTACACATTAATATAGTTGTAATATAAGGGGTTTACTAGTTGAATGCAAGTTTGGTAAGGTGAAGCAAAACTTGCGAGCCCTTGACTTTATTAACGTTGTCTAAATTTAAAAAAATTTTTTCAATATTTTGTTGTCTGGCGCTTTAGCTAAAAAGTTCGTCAGGCTTTTTAGTTAAATATCGCTTGACAAATAACCTGACAAACGGTTAGAGTTGCAAGTAATCAAATAACCGTTCATGCAAACCTTTGAAGTGGAGATCAAGCTGATGGTGCACGCACAGAGAGCCGGCGTTGCTGAGAGTCCGGCCGAACGCAAGTCAGTAAATGGACCACTGAGGGTTCCCCCGAAAGCACCGCGAGTACGGGGAAACGTGTTGACATACGTCAGTTGTCGCCGGGGTGTTGGCCCCGGGCTAAGCGTGATCATAAACTGCCAAATGACACAATACCTAGGCGCAGTCTCATGATCAAACTAAGGTGGCACCGCGGGAAACCGTCCTTAACAAGAAGTTTGTTATGGGCGGTTTTTTTGTGTGAGCGCGAGCCAGCGCGGTTAGGGATCGGAGTGTAAGCGGCCTCGGGCGTGATGGCCCGCCCTTGGCCATCGCGTTCGAGGTCCTTACACGCAGATCCCTGCGGCTGGCGAGCGCGTTATAGAAAGCAATCCCCAACCAACCAAGTGCCCAAAATAGAACCCCCTCCGTTCCCGCGAGTTCTTTCCCGCAAACGAAAGGCCCCTATCCAAAGGCACCCAGCTACCCCAAGCCTCACCATCCGCACAGGCGCGCCTCCTTCGTCTGTGCCAAGTTCCACCACCAAAAATACTTTCACGAGGTGTACAAAATGAAAAAGCAATTCTCACTGGGATTCATGCTCCTAGGCGTCACCATCCTTTTAGCCGCATGCGGCCAATCAGCAAAAGCAGCAACCAATCAGCGAACACTCAACGTTGCAGTCAGCACGGAAGCCAGTTCACTTGATCCGGCCCACGCGGTTGATGCAACCAGCGGCGGGATCCTCCAACAGATCATGACGCCGCTTTATGATCACGATCAATCCGGCAAAATCGTCCCGGCAATGGCCACAAAAGTTGTTAAGCCAACCAACAATGGCAAGACCTATACGCTGACGTTACGGCGCGACGCCAAATGGAGCGATGGGACGCCTGTGACCGCCAAGGATTTTGTTTATTCTCTCAAGCGTATTGTTGATCCCAAGACTAAAACCGAATTTGCCTATCAATACGATGCGATCGCGAATTATCAGGATATTGTTGCTGGGAAAAAGTCGCCGGATACTTTGGGCGTTTCCGCACCTAGTAAGTACGTACTCAAGATTCAGTTGAGCCAGCCAACGCCTTATTTTTCCAGTCAGATGACCGGTTATTATCCAACCAATGAAGCCGCAGTTAAGCGTTATGGCAAGAAGTTTGGCACTGCTGCCGACAAAATTGTGACCAATGGCGCTTATAAAATTAAGCATTTTAATACGACCAGTGACAGTTGGGATTATGTCAAAGACTCGAATTTCTATGCGGCTAAGTCGGTGAAAATCAATCATGTGCACGTCAATGTTTTGAAAGATTCCAGTACCGTTGATAATCTTTTCGCTACAGGCAAGCTGGATGATGCGCCGTTATCAGGCAACTTGATCCAAAAAGAAGCGGACAATCCGGCATTGAGCAAAACGCCGGCTGCGAATATGAATTACCTGCAGCTCAACACCAAGAATCCGCAACTGAACAACGTCAACTTGCGGCGTGCCATTTCCGCGGCCTTGGATCGCCAAGCACTCACCAGCAAAGTCTTGCAAGATGGCTCGCAACCGGCTAAGGCATTTGCCCCTAAAGGATTAGCAACCAATCCGACGACAGGTAAAGATTTCACCAGCGACGCGAAAACGCCGCTAACCTATTCACCGACTAAAGCAAAAGCCTATCTCAAGGCGGCTTTGAAGGAGCTTCATACTGACAGCATCAGCTTTACGATTCTCACTTCCGATGTTGGTACCGATAAATAAGTGGGCGAGTATATACAAAGCCAGCTCACCAAAGTCCTGCCGCAGCTCAAAGTTAACGTGAATAGCTTACCGAAAATGACGCGGATTCAGCGATCATTGAACGGTAAATTCGATGCCGTCTTGATGGGCTGGAATTCAACGATTCAAGACCCCTCAGATTATCTAAACACCGCCACTGCTGATAACATTTCAAACTTTTCGAAATTTAGCGATCACGAGTATACAACTTTAATGAATAAGGTGAACGATACTAATGGCCAAAGCGCAACCGCACGCTATCAACAAGAACTTGCTGCCAATGCCCGAGTGATTGACGTGGCCGGCTACATTCCTGTTTATCAAAGTGCCAACAGCCGCCTGATTAACACGAAAGTTGGCGGCTTGCATTACAGCATGTTGCAACCGGCTGAATATCGCTATGCATACTTCAAATAAATTAACCAGAAAGCAGGTGTCACGATGACGCTTCCCATGCAAGACTTTTTAACGCAATATCTTCGACTGCAGTCCGTTTCACTGGCGGCTGAAAATCAGATTCCCGAAACCGCAGCCTTTTTAAAGCAACAATTTACTGACCTAGGTGCCACCACCAGCCGAATTCTACGGACGGATGGTGCCAATCCGGCAGTGTATGCAGTGTTTCCCGCCCAAACAGCGGAGGCCCCGACATTACTCTTCTATAATCACTATGATGTCCAGCCGGCCGAGCCGCTGCAGCTTTGGAAAAGTGACCCGTTTGAATTGAAAATAACCGCCACTCATCTCTATGCACGCGGCATCAATGATGATAAAGGTGAATTAGCAGCGCAACTGGCAGCGATTGCCCGGTTGCAAGCACAAGGCGGGTTGCCATGTACGATTAAGTTTCTGGTTGAAGGCGGAGAAGAGCAAGGCAGTCCCCATCTTGATAACCTGTTGACTCAGTATGCTGATCTGCTTGCTGCTGACTTTTGCCTATGGGAATCAGGTGGTCGAAATGAGCAAGGTAAATTTCAAATCTCTTTGGGCGTCAAAGGCGGCGTTGCTTTTCAGATGAGTGTCAAGACCGCTGATTTCGATCTTCACTCCAGTTTTGGCGCGGTGACAGAGAATCCGGCATGGCGGCTGGTTCAAGCGCTGGCAACTTTGAAAAATGCTCAGGATGAGATCACCATTCCGCATTTTCTTGATGTAATTAAGCCTTTAACGGCGACCCAAAAGCAACTCATTAACCAAGCTGACTTTGATTATGCAGCCTTTGCCAAGAATTATGGGATCACCCGTCCGGCTACGGTGCCAGACGATCAGATTAAAGAAGCCTTGTATAATCGCCCTAGCATGACCATTAACGGACTTTCAAGCGGTTATGAAGGGCCAGGCATTGGTAAAACGATTCTGCCGCATACAGCTTTAGCCAAAATTGATCTACGGCTGGTTCCAGACCAGACGCCAGCTGAGACGGTGCGACTGGTCAAAGCCGCACTCATAGCAGGCGGCTACGCGGATATTGAGGTCTCGGACTTTCTTGGCGAACCGCCATTTCGTACCAATCCTGACGACCCACGCGTGCAAACAGCGGTAGCATTGGCGCGTGACACTTATGGAGATGATGATGTCCAAGTGGAGTTAAACTCCCCTGGCAGCGGGCCAATGAAGTATTTTTATGATGTCAATCATGCGCCGATTATTTCCTGTGGCATCGGTAATGCTAACTCAGCCGCGCATGGCCCAAACGAAAATGTTGCCATTGCGGATTACTTAGGATTTATCGATTATCTGACGCAACTGGTGACTAAACTAGCAGCTTAGTGACGTTCTGCATGCTGTCCGTCATAGGCCATAGCAGAAGTGGCATACAAGTAATCCAGCCTGTGATCATGACAACGAAAAAAAGCCAGATATCGGCGCTGTGACAATTTGGTCGCGCTGGTACCCGGCTTTTTGATTTTGATACGATTTTATGGCAACTGGCCTGAGGAACTAGCCGAACTGGCGGCTGAGTTGCTTGGCACGCTTTGACTTTGTTCAGATTCACTATTAGAAGCTGATGAAGATGTCGATTCCTGACTGCTGGTGGATGCTGACGGCGTGCTACTTGTGCTTGCACGCGATGCGGAACTTGATTCGCCTGATGTTGATGATTCAGATGAACTGGCTTCACTCGTTGTCTGATCATCAGTTGCTGCTTGCTGGGCGGTAGCGATGATTGGCAGCATTTGATCGGCAAACTGTTGATTATTCACATGTTCAAGGGCAGCCAAAGCGGTTTGCACTTGGGCAGCACTAAGACCGGCTTTTGGCTCCTTGAAGTCGGGATCATCAAATAAGCTGGCAATTTTTGCAACCGCCGCTTCCTGATCGGATAACTGTGCCACGCGTTTTTGATAGGCCTGAACAAATTCAGGCTTTTGAGTGGCCAGTTCGGATAAGGCCTGCTGTGAATCGCTTGTTAAGGTCTTTAAGTCGGATAAGTTAGTGGTGGTTTGTGCAACCGCTTTTTTAACGGTTAGCATATGTTTGGCAGCATCGACATCGGCTTGGGCACTGGCAAGTTTGGCGGCGTATTCAGGTTCCGTGAGCTTTTGCCGCGCTGCGTGTAACTTGGTTGCGACCGCTTCGATCTTTTCTTGACTAAGCTGGTCTGCCGGTAATTGGTGTGCCTTATCCTTGAATAATGTGTCAACTTCTTCGGTGGCAGCTTGAACGGCTTGGGCTGATTGGGTATCAGTCCACATACTATGCATGCCGTAGAATAAGGTAAAACATCCTGCGGTCAGCGTGACGACGATGATCGAAAACAACGTCCTGCGCTTCATGGTTATCTTCCTCCTGAGTCCGCGAACGAACCGCTTCATATGCGGAAATGAAGGACGCCAGACAAAACTTTGTCTGACGCCATCGTGCGGATTAAATGCGCTTCGTTCTTTAGCAAATCCTAATTCTAGCACGTTCTTGGGGAAAAGCAATGAAAACGCATACATTTCATGCGTTATTTATTATGTAAGTGCCCAAAGACTTCTTTTCCAGTGCACGGGTATGGTTACCTAGTGTCACGGCATCATCTATTTTAGCGAATGGTCAGCCAGTAGCCCGCACAGCCGAGAATCAATAAACCAATTAAGTTGAAGATCGTAAAGCCGACAAAAAAGCGCGCATGCGGTCGGCTGCCATAGATCATGTATTGTTTGAAGACAAGCAGATTCGCCATGGAACCAACCAGCGTTCCGACGCCACCGATGTTGGAGCCGTAGAACAAGGCCTCAACATAACCAGTGAACCGCGCTAAAAGAACCGTTGACGGCACATTGGAGATTGCCTGGCTTGTGATGATGCTGCTGAAATAAACAGACGGTTCAGAGTTGATAAGGCTAGACAGAAAATGTGTCACCCAAGGAATTTGACGCACCACACTGACGATGATGAAGAAGCCGGCAAACGTGAGCACGACCGCATAGTCAACATCTTTCATGTCTTTAGGATCCAGCGCTACGGACAACCCAATGGCCAGAATTGCACCCAGCCAAGCCGGAACGACACCGATGACGCCGGCAAAAACCACACACGCAACGGCAATGGCAAACAGGGTCGGACGCATCTGGATGTGAATATGTTCAGTCGGTACTTTTGGCACAGGGACATTACGCAAGAATAAACTCAATAGCACTAACACCAAGAAACTGCACCCCAACAGCGGAATGGACCAACTAAAGAACTGTTGGAGATCGATTTCGAATTGGTGCATCAAGAAGATATTGTGCGTATTGCCAAATGGCGTGAAGGCGCTACCAAAATTAGCAGCCATCCCGATCAAGGTTACTGGAAGAATTTCCGGCAGTTGATATTTCTTGGCTACCCGCAGATATAACGGCACTAAGGTTAAAACCGTCACGTCATTGGAAAGAAACATGCTGGCAAAAATCGCCAGAAAAATAAACCACCATGTTAACTGACGCGTGTTGTTTGCTCGCGAAGTTAACCGATAAGCCCAGTAATCAAGAATATGTAGGTGTTCGAAGATTTGAATCACCGTCATCATGGCAAGAATTGACCATAATGTGGCAAAACTTATGTCGCTTGCTTTAGGCCGTCCGATGAATAAGCTTATGACAACCAACAAGGCGGTGATCTGCAGGACCCGATCTCTGATCAGACGCTGAATAACAATCATCAATTTACCTCATTTGAAAAAACCTCAACTTGTATATTTTGCGCTAAAAACCGAACGATGACAATAGGCAAACGCCGCAAAACGTCTGGTATACTTGAAAAGGATAAGTTACCGGTTGATGAATGACGTGATAAAGGGCTGAGTTGTATGAACATTAAGATCATTGGTGTGGGTAAGCTGAAAGAGAAGTATTTTCGCGACGGCATTGCGGAGTATTTAAAACGGATGGACAAATTTGCAAAAGTTAAAATTGTCGAGGTGGCCGATGAAAAGGCGCCGGAGAATCTTTCCGAAGCCGAAATGGCCGACGTGAAAGCCAAAGAAGGCGATCGGATTTTGAATAAGATCAAAGACAAAGAATGGGTGATCGCCTTGGCCATTGAAGGCAAACAGCGACCTTCCGAAGTTTTTGCCAAAGAAATTGCCGATCTTGGTACATACGGGCATTCGGATATTACTTTCGTGATCGGGGGTTCGCTTGGCTTGTCACCAGCCGTGATGAAACGGGCCAATGATACGCTAAGTTTCGGCAAGCTGACCATGCCGCATCAGCTAATGCGGTTAGTATTAATGGAACAGATTTACCGGGCCTTTATGATTAATATCGGCAGTCCATATCACAAATGAGCGTGAAGATCCGTCAAAGAATATGAACAGAAAGGGTTTATGTGATGACACCAGAAGCGTATTTTACAAAGGCTAAGCAGGCTTTGAACCTGCCAGCATCAACGACTTTACAAAGTGCCTATCAATTCGGTGCCGAAGCAGATAAATTGGCGGCGTTAGTCCTTGCAGGCAAAAAAACCGCAACGGCCAGTGCGCGGGATTTGTACGCAGCAGATGAACCATTGCCTCAGGTTGGCGCTTATGACGTGATTTTAAATGGTGCAGATGTACCGGTTTGTGTGACGTATACAGATGCGGTTGAAGTGCAGCCCTTTTTAGCTGTCAGCGCCGATCACGCTTATCGCGAAGGTGAAGGCGATCGGAGCCTGGCATACTGGCGCGAAGTCCATCTGGCATTCTTCAAAAACGAATACGCGGCAGAGGGGAAGCAGTTTGACCCGGAAACGGCGCGGATTGTACTTGAGTCTTTTCATGTGGTGTATCCACTTTGATGTAGCGTATTTATTGATGCCGAAGAAAAAGTCTCCAATTGCGGAGACTTTTTCTGTACGAGTTAATAGATCTTCACAGCCGGCAGGTCCAATCTTTTGCCAGTGATGATCCCGTTGTCAATCAGGCAGTTGAAGACTTGTTGGCCGAAGAACGTTGCACTTTTGGCATCAGAACGCCGCTAGCAACCATAACTTTTCATTAATCGTCACCAGCTAGTCAATCCTTGTGTTAAGTTAGTAGCAACCGGGATTTTGAAAGCGAGGTGAGCTGATGCAGATGAGTGAAAAGCTTGAGTTGCAGGTTAAAGCGGCCATTGCCCAGGCATTAGATTCTGGGGATCATATGATTAGTTTCTATCGAGCGCGTAAAAGCCAGTCCATGTACGTGATTCTTGGCCATTCGCAGGACCAATATTTGCCGATTCGGGTCAGCAATCATCGTTCTTTCAGCGGGTTTCAAAAAGTGCCGACATTTGTTTTGCGCTCACAGGAACAATTGACGGCTGATTTGACGGCGTTCCTGAAGACGGCACCATGGCTGACCTTTTGCTATCGGGATTTTTTTGTCTTGTCACTGGTAAAATATGGGCATCACCATCGGACAACCTTTCAAATTGATGACAGCTATGCCACGTTTTCCCAAGAGTCGCAAGCGATGATCTTTTACCAGCTGATTCAGTTGGGTAAACGACCGCGCGTGATGATGAACGGGTTGTCAGCCGATCTTAATCAGGCACTTGGGCAACTGTATGGAACTGATTTAATAGGCAGCTTTACCAGTCAAAAGTCCCTTCTGGTGTATCTGACAGAAGGTGGACGGCGGCTGTTGGATATTTATGCCTGCCAGTATATTGAGCAATTTATGGAAGACTATCACGAAACTGACTGGCACAATTTGCAGTTGCCGGCTGCTTGCTTGGCGTCTGAACCGGATCAGGATTAAGCGGATACAAGGACTCATGAACACATCAGGTTTCTCGAGGGGGATGGCAGTATGCTAAAGATCAGGCGGTTTCGGTCGGAAGATGCCCAAGAAGTGGCCGCGGTTGTTGCCCAGACGCTGAGAATCTCAAATCGCGCGGATTATTCGCAAGCATACCTAGAGGCAAGTATTCAGCGAATGAATCCGGCTTTCTTCATTGAAAAGGCCAAGCAGACACATTTTTACTTAGTGTGCGAGGGGGATAAAATCGTGGGCACCGGCGCCATCGGACCTTACTGGGGCAGTGAGACGGAATTTAGCTTTTTTGACATTTTCGTGCTGCCAGCTTATCAAAAGCGTGGTATTGGAAAGTTGATCATTCAGACATTGGAACATGATCCCTATTTTAAAAAGGCACATCGGGTTGAAATTCCTGCTTCAATTACTGCTGTGAACTTTTACCGCCACATGGGGTATGCGTTTAAAAATGGGGATGCAACGGTGGATGATCAACAGCTTTATCGATTGGAAAAGTTTCCGCAGCGGCATTAACACCGTTCTGTGTGAGTTGAAACTAGTATCGGTTGGCGTCTCAGTGAAAGGGCGGATTTGAAATGGAAAAGATTACGAATTTTCGATCACTTGGCGGGTATCGGAATGCGAATGGGCAGGCAGTTAAAGAAGGCTTGATTTATCGTTCCGGTCAATTGTTCGAACTGGATGAAGCGCAGGAACATTATTTAGCTAAGGATTTGGGCATCAAGCAGATTGTCGATATGCGCAGTGCCGATGAGCGTGCCCAGTTTCCGGATACCGTGTGGCCGGGTGCCGATTATACAGTATTGGATATTTTAAAAGACGCCACCGCCAATAATGCCAGTCTCGGCCGTATGATTACCGAGCAAGGCAGTGTTCGCGAAAATATGTTGGCAACGTATGAGCAGCTGGCAATAAGTAGTTCGGCTCAAATTGGTTATCGCAAATTGATTCAAGCGTTATTGGTACCAGATCGGCCAACGATTTTCCACTGTTATGCCGGCAAGGATCGGACCGGAGTTGGCGCTGCGATTATCTTAGAGATCCTCGGTGTATCTGATCAAGACATCATGGCGGATTATCTGCGGACTAATCAGGAACGTAAAAAAGCCAACGAAGAAATTCTCGCTGGCTTAAAAAAGCAAGGGTTTGGCGAGCAGAAACTACAGGCCATTGGCGAAGCGTTAACCGTAGATGCAGCGTATTTACAGCGTTTTTTCCAGGTGGTGACAGAACATTTTGGCTCTTTTGATCAATATTTACATGAGGGGCTGCAATTGTCACCAGCTGAAATTAACCGGTTTCGCGATCTGTATTTAACGAAATGACGGTGACGATGTGATGCCGATTAAGATCGTGTTCACTGATCGTGACGGGACAATTGGAGGCGCTGGTCATGATTCAGATTCAAAAAGCGACTTTAAAAAGCGACTTTAATGCGGTTCGGCGGGTCTATTACGTTACCTGGCAGGTAGCTTATCGCAATCTGATGCCTGCGAGCTTTTTGAAACAACTGAGTCCGGCCAGCTGGCATCCTGAGCGCCGCTGGCAAAACACGTTCCTAGCAATTGACGACATTGCCGGCATTGTGGGTGTTTGCAGTTATGGACCAGCGCGCATGGCAGAACGTGCTGAGTGGGGCGAGCTCTACTCGATTTATGTTTTGCCAGCGTTTCAGCGGCAGCATGTTGGCGAACGCTTGCTCAACGCCGCGCTCAAGGAACTTGATGTGACTTATACGAATGACTATGTGCGCGTACTTGATAACAACCGCGCGGCGCAAGCATTTTACCGCCGTTTTGGCTTCATTGAAACTAAGACGATCCTTGAAGATGCGACGAAATTTGGCACGATTCGGGAACTTGTTATGGTGCGGAAGCCGGCACAGTAATCGGAGGAAACAACCTGCCTCTGCTGATAACCTGCCTATCTTTTTGCATGCACCTATCCCGAAAACGGAAGCAGGGATCTTTTTACCTACCACTCAGGGAACTTAATGGGGCGCGCGGGGCAGACAAAGTGTCAATCATCAGGTAGATTAGAACTATTATACAAAAGTGATCCTAATATCACTACTGACGGAGGGCATATGGAAATTATCTTAGTTCAGGGCTTAGGGCAGTCTGCCGATGTTTGGCAACCGGTTCAAAAGCAGTTACGGGTGCCCAGTCGCACGTTTGATGTATTTGCCGGACTAACGCCAAACGACTCGCTGACATTGTCGATGCTCAATGACAAACTGGCAAGGGATCTACAAAAGAATCAAACCCCGGTTATTTTGTGCGGTCTGTCTTTGGGTGCTGTTTTAACGCTAATGCAACTTTGCCACCCAGCCACTAAAATTGTCGGGGCCTTAGTTAGCGCACCGCAATACTCACCGCCAAACCGATTATTGATGAAGGCGCAAGATGCGATGTTTCGATTTCAACCAGATTCGGCATTCGCTGATCTAGGTGTTACCAAATCGCAAGTACGTACCTTGACTGATTCGCTGATGCAACTTGATTTAAGGGCAAAGTTGGCAAACGTCGCCGTCCCGACCACGATCTTATACGGGTCTCGCGACTGGGCTAATCGCGGTGCAGCCAAGCGCTTGAACCGGTTAATGCCGCAAAGTCAACTTGAGGTTCTAGCAGGCGGGCATGAGTTGAACATCACCCCACCCCAAGCGTTTGCGGAGGCGATACAGCAGGTGGTTGAACGGGTAAAATGATTTGATGATCTCCAGGCGAAAGAAGAAGCATCAATAGTTGACGTCTAGTGTGAATTGGCAGTAGATTAACGCTAGGAAAAGGATCGTGGCGCCGTTCGATACTTTTACTAGGAACTTAGCTCGCATGTCAGGTTAACAAGCCACTTGCAACGACAACGAGTTGGCTCGCACGATTTGAGGTGGTCACCATGATGTTCGGTGATGTCATTAACGTTTTATTTACGTCTGTTGTTATTTTATGGATCGTTAAAACCTCCAAAGGCAAAATTGATCATCGCACCAAAGAACTTATCGCAATTGTGATTGGTTTGATCATCATTGGAAATCTGGCCGGGTTCCTCATTGTCCAATCCGGCAGCCGCTGGGCACTGACCTATACACTTTCATTTGTTTTTGTTCAGTGGGTCATTCTCTGGTCTTTTGCACGGAATTTCTAAAGTGTTTGACAGGGTTCACTGACTCTGTAGCAATTAAAAAGCAATCGCTCGTCAGTTTTTGGAGACGAGGCGATTGCTTTTTAAATACCCATTATGTCCAAGTACCTGGCTCATGGATTTGATAGTGCTTTGAAAATTGTTCTTTCGTGACAACACGATGATTTGTAACGTCTAGATAATCCCCTAAATAACCGATCGAAGTGATGCCGAACATAACACCATGATCATGGAAAATATCGGCTTTTTCGTTTTGCAAGCTTGGGATCATGGGTGAATACAAACCGGCCATGACAATTCGAAGGCGATCATCTAACCACGTAAGGTAATTTTGATCAAACGCCTCTTGCACCCAATCAGGACGCTGGTTCGTTTTGCTGATTTGCCAGACCGTGGCGGGATGATGTTTATAAAATGCCTGCATAGGATTAGACCTCACTTTAAGATAGTTCGTTACTTCATCGGAAAATAAATGTGGGAAGACAGTATCGAATATGAAGATACCATTGATGACTCGTCGCCATATTGTAAACCTGAAATAACCAGAAAAGAGAAGAAGAACGCGCTGGTAGTTCTAGACCCTGATCATTTTTTAAAGTCAGCGTTAGGATTTTACGATTTGTCAATGAAGCGACTGATAATTCTGAATGAAGTCTCATAATATATAGCCGAGGATGAAGCGGTTGATACGCTCAAAAAAATTGACTAAGGAGATCGAACTATAATTACTTTCGCCTTACCCTATGTTAAACTTTAATACACAAAAAGTAAGAATAAAGCTAGGGGTGGCACGTATGTCTTTGTCCCATAAAAAGTTCTTAGAAGCAACCGTAACAAGCAAAGGTCAAGTAACGATACCTGCCGAAATTAGACGGCGGAGCGGTATAAAGAAGAATACCAAGGTTCGATTCAACATGATGGAAGATGGAACAGTGCAAATGCGTGTTATAAAGGGGTGTAAAATGGAAGGCAAAGAGGAATTAATTACCACCATCCAGGATCTTATGGACAAATATAAAACCGGCATTGACTATTTGAAGGATAAGTAACGTGGAATGTTTAATAGAGGAACAATTGATAGCCGTCAATGTCGTGATTCAAAAAAGGAATGGCCAAGCCTCGGCGGTAATAAGCGGACAGCTTACATCGTCATCGTGCACGTCTAATTTGACACCCCCTAAAATATGTGAAAAGATAACTATTAATCGCAATTCAATAACCAGTCACTACCGGGTGACAGTATCGCAACCGCATTAGGTCTATGCAGCGGTTGCGGATACTGTCGCCTTTTTTATTGGGTAGCGGACGGGTTAAATGACAGGAGGAACAAGAAAATGCAGTGGTTTTATTTAGTGTTAGCAGGCGGATTCGAAGTTGTTTGGGCAACCTTTATGAAGTTATCTCACGGTTTTACGCGCCTGGGCTTTGCTTTGGCAACATTAGCCGGGATGATTCTCAGCTTTGGGTTTCTGGCATTGGCGGTGAAGCATTTGCCGTTGAGTCTGGCTTATCCGGTTTGGACTGGCATTGGTGCCGTGGGGTCGATTATTGTCGGGGTGGTTTTATTTAAGGACCAGTTACAACCGGCGACTTGGTTTTTTATTGCGTTGTTGGTCATTGGCATCATCGGAATTAAAGTGACGAGTGGCGATTAGGTGAGGATTTTCACCTTTTGCGTGCTAGACTTAAACCATTAACTGGAGGTGAGGTAATGTCACCGAATCGGATTATGCGTATGCTTCAAGCGGCAATTGTCGCGGATGCGTTTGGTGTGCCATATGAGTTCAAGCAACGTGGCACATACACTGTTGCTCCGGAAATGGTGGGCGGTGGTTTCTGGGAGCAAGCGCCGGGGACGTGGTCGGACGATACTGCTTTGACGCTGGCGCTACTTGATCATCTGACACACGCTGACAGCTATGCCAAATTGATGGATCGATTAACAGCTTACATGGAAACAGGTGCGTATACGCCAACCGGGCAGTTGTTTGATATTGGTAATGCCTGTGCTAAGGCCATTCGCACTTATGTTATTGAGCAAGCCGAGCCGACCATGTGCGGGGATCCTTCTGAGTTTGCCAATGGTAATGGGGCGTTAATGTGCCTGGCTCCGCTGGCAGTGGCATTATACGCTGAGCCGCGATTTGTCACGCGCGCCAAAAGTTATCGTGCCTACACCCAAATGACGCATCGCCATCCCCGCGCTGTACTTGGCAGTGTGATTTATCTCGAAACGTTGTGGCAACTGTTACATGGAAAATCGTTAACTCAAGCTTTAATGGCGGTGAACTTTTCACTAGTGGCTTTACCAAGCGATGAGCAGGCAGAATTACCGACTTTCAAGCGCCTGTTTGCCGCAGATTTCATGGCACTGCCGCAATCGGCGATCAAATCGAGCGGTTATGTAGTGGATTCGCTGGAAGCAGCCATTTGGGTCGCAGGCAACGCTACTGATTTCAAACAAGGCGTGATGACAGCAGCCAGTTTAGGCGAAGATACAGACACCGTTGCGACAATCGCGGCCTCTTTGCTGGCTGCTAGCGGAAAAGGCGTCATTCCGGAAGTCTGGTGGCACGCGATTGTAAACCGTGAGTTGGCGGAGTCTTACATGCGGCCGTTTGCACAAAAGTTTGCGTAAATGAACGAGTCAAATTAAAAAAGGTGTGAATACGACATGAATGAAGAAGCATCGTGGCTTGAAGAAAGTCACCTAGCAATGCATGGTTGGGATTTTAGTCACTTAAAGGGTCGGTGTGAAACCGAGTCGCTGCCATGGGATTATAGTGAGTGGGTACAGCAGCATCTCCGGTCTAGTGATGAGTGGTTGGATATGGACACAGGGGGTGGCGAGCTGATGCAGACGTTTAAACACCCGGTTGTTAAAACCTCGGTCACGGAAGGCTGGCAACCCAACATTGACTTGCTGAAGCGAACCTTGGTGCCACAAGGGGTGACGCTTTATGCCGATCCGGATGGACAAATGGCGCAGGTGCCAGATCAGTATTTTGATATCGTGACCAACAGTCATGGCGGCTTGCCAATTCCGGCGATTGCTCGGGTACTTCGCTCAAAGGGGATCTTCGTTTCGCAGCAGGTGGGCGCAACTAACAATTACTCGTTGTCACGGTTTCTAGATCCCGCGTATGTACCCGCTTTTCCTGACAATAACCTTCCGCAAGTATTGACGCAATTGCAGGATAACGGGTTTGAAATCTTGAAGGCAGATGCTGCGTTTGTCAAAATGCGTTTCACGGATGTTGGCGCGATTGTTTATTACGCAACGGTTATCCCGTGGGAGTTTCCAAACTTTGACGTTAATCAGGCTATGCCAAAGCTGCATCAGCTCCAAGATATGATTGCCAGTGTCGGCAGCGTCACAACGTTTGAGGATCGGTTTATTGTTTTGGCGCGAAAAAAATAGCCAACTTTCTGCATTCGAAAGTGGCTACGGAGATACTCTGGTTACTTAGTCAACGTTTAACAGCGAGTCTACAGAAATTGAGGCCAGTTGGCTAGCATTCTCTGAAAAATAGTGAGAGCCAAAAAGTTAGCGTTCCCATAGCTTTTCTTGATTTTCTGCATCCCATTCACCGTTCTTGAATTTGCCGATGTGATCTTCGTAAGTGGCAATCTTATAAGCCAAAATTTTTCGTGTTTGTTGGAGTTCGGCAATTTTCTCGTCAAGCTCAATAAGTTGATTTTGTAAGATTGCCTTCTGTGCAGCATCTACTTGCTTGAGTGATGAGCCGTTGTTTGACTCGCGCTTTTTAGCAAGCTGCGTGAATTGCCTGAAAGCATCAATGCCCATGCCTGCGCGGCGCAGACTTCTTACTAAATAGATCCAGTTTAAATCGCGCGTTTGATAATCACGAAATCCCGAAGCTGCGCGATGAACAGGCGGCACAATTCCTGTTTTTTCATAATAACGCAACGTATCTGGTGATAAATCAAATAGGTCAGCAGCTTTTTTGATATTCATAATTTTGATCACTCACTATTTTTCGATTTGTGAAGACTGGCCAATCAATCTTAGATGTCTCTTTCTTGCAGAAACTTCACAAACATATCTACTGAGTCAGGAGAGTTGTGATCAAAGAATTGACTAGTATTGGTATCCAGTGTGGCAATTTGGGCTTTATCCTCATGGGTCAAAGCAAAATCAAAAATGTCAATGTTTTGAGCCATGCGCTCAGGTTTGACAGATTTTGCAAGACTGACGATGCCGCGTTCAAAGTTCCAGCGTAAGATGACTTGTGCCGCAGACTTGCCGTATTTTTTTCCAATGGTGGTTAAAGTTTTATTTGAGAAAATACCGTCTTTCCCTTCAGCAAAAGGTGCCCATGCTTCGAGTAGAACATGACCGCGTGCTTTGGCGTTCATTAAGTCTTGCTCGCGTTGGTAGAAGGGATTGATTTCGATTTGATTGACTTGAACTGGAGCATCTTGAAAAGCCACAATATCGGCCAGACGCTCGCTATTGAAGTTTGATACGCCAATCGCGCGAATCTTTCCCGCTTTTTGGAGATCGGCCAGAGCCTTGAAAGAGCCAAAAATATCGCCATAGGGTTGGTGGAGCAGTACTAAATCCAAATAATCCGTTTGTAGTTTTGTCAGTGAGGCTTCCACGGATTTTGCAGTCGCTTCGTAACCGTAATTGCTTAACCAGATCTTGGTCGTCAGGAAAATCTTATCACGAGGGATCTTGGTTGCGGCCAAGGCTTCCCCTACCTCAGCTTCATTCATATAAGACTGTGCCGTATCAAGATGCCGATAGCCGACATTCAAGGCTTCCAATACCGCCTGTTTTGTCTGATCTTGCGGAATTTGGAACACGCCAAAGCCTAGTGCGGGAATCTCGACACCGTTGTTTAATGTAAAAGTCTGCATTTGTAAAATCTCTTTTCTTTTTATTTGCTGACTTTGTTATAAACCTTGGAGCGCACTCCAAAGCAAGGGAAAAGTTAAACCGAATTGTTAGTTCCTTTTGGTCACCCAAGTGCAAACTTCATTCATTCAGATGTGCTGTATTGAGGATACGTTATTCAAACCCTGAACCACAGTTAAATGAGTCGTTTGGTTCCTGATCCAAGTTGTCCTCAATCAGAAGCTAATTCCTTTTCAATTGCCTGAACTTCGGCTTCATCATCAGCCACAGCGCCACTGGCTAAGGGATGACCACCGCCGCCGTGTCGGACTGCAAGCGTATTGATCTCCTTCGTTTTTCCGCGTAATTCAACGCGATATTTGCCATCTTGGCGTTCGGTGAACACGACCCAGCGATCAATGCTGGCGAGTTTGCCGATGTTGCCAACTGCTCGCTGTTCTTCGCCATACTGCAAACCGAACTGCTGGAGGATAGCTTGCGTGATGATCAGCGACCCGGCACCATTTGTAGTGATGTGGACATTTTCAAGTGCCCAACCGATGAGGCGGCCGACATTTTCCGGGAATTGATCTTCTTGGCGGCCGATTGCTGGAGCGTCGATGCCGGTGGCGAGTAAGTCGGCAGCGGCACGATGGGTTTGAGCGGTGGTCAGATCGTACAGGAAGCGGCCGGTGTCGCCAATAATGCCGGCATACAGAGCTGCGGCGGCTGGTTGCGTGAGCGTCAGGTGCTGGCTGTGTTGGGTCAGCAGCCACACCATTTCAGATGCACTGGAAGCGTTCGTGTCAACCCAGTTGATGGCGCCCAATGGTTCTTCTTCCAGATGGTGGTCGATTTTAATCACCATGGCCCCGCGCTCAAAAAGCGAACCTGCCACGCGTTCACGATTGGACGTATCAATCACGACGACTAACGCATGTTGATACGCAGCGGCAGGGACGTCTTGCTGCGGACCGATCCACGCCAGATCCGGTGCGGCTGGTCCGGCGGTGTAGATGGTTTTTTGCGGATAGGCCGCGCGCAGTAGCAAGGCCAGTCCGGTTTGTGAGCCAATTGCATCAGGATCAGGGTTAATGTGCCGGTGAATGATAATGGTCTCGAATTTTTCAAAAGCAGCAAGGATCTGTTTGATTTCGGTTGACATGTAAAGTAAGCTCCCTTGATAAAAATGTTTGCGGTGACAGTCCGTTGGCAAAAATCGTTGCCTGACACTTACTTCCTTAATCGTACCGGTCTCAAGGAAAAAGACAACTGCTATAATAAATGCAAGCAAACTTATTGGAGGCGGCGGCTTGAAACGACTATTGAAATGGGTAGCGGCACTTATCGGCGTGATGGTGCTGGCAGCAGGCGGTTATTTGATTTATCTTTTTACGACTTATTATCGTTTGCCAGACGATCAAGCGTTGAAGGTTAAGCATCAGCAAAGTGCGCAGTTTAAGCCCGGACAAACCTACACAGCGATGACGTACAACATCGGCTACGGCTCCTATCCGCCCAGTTATAGCTTTTTCATGGACGGCGGTAAGTATTCGCGTGCTTATAGCCAACAAGCCGTGCGGAAAAGCATCAATGGGGTGATCAAAACCACGCAGGCGCAGAAGCCGGACATCGCTTTTTATCAGGAAATTGATCCGGATGGCGATCGTTCGCGGCATGTGAATGAAGTCGAGATGGTGACGAATGCGCAACGGCAATACGCTAACGTTTACGGCCAGAATTACGATTCGGCGTATCTGTTTTACCCGTTTAATCAACCGATCGGCAAGGCTAAGTCCGGGATTCTAACCTTGAGTAAGGCCAAAGTCGATAGCGCCCGCCGCTACAGTTTACCGGTGGACACTGACTTCAATAAAATTATCGACTTGGATCGCGCGTTCACGGCAACGAAAACCACGGTGGCAAACGGTAAGCAATTCATCATGGTGAACATCCACATGTCCGCCTTCACGCCCAATGTCAAAATCCAACAGGCACAGTTCGCCAAGTTATTTAAATATATCAATCATGCCTACCAGCAAGGCAACTACGTCATGGTGGCAGGTGATTATAACCACCGGCTCTTGAAAAACACCGCCGAAATCTTTCACACCAAGGACTTAGACGAAACCTGGACGCATCTGTTTCCTAAGTCAAAGTTACCAGCCGGCTTTTATATCCCGACAATGGGACTGGCAGCGGCGAAGGTACCATCAGTACGCGCGTTGGACCAGCCGTATAAGCCGGGAAAAAGTTTTGTGACCTTGATTGACGGCTATATTCTGTCGCCAAATATCAAAGCGGAAAGTGTCCATGTTGTGTCGACCGGATTTCAGTATTCTGACCATAATCCGGTGGTGTTGAAGTTCCAGTTGAAGTAAAACCTCGCTAAAGTTATTGCATACGATTAAGCACGGACTATTTCCGGTCTCATAGGAAAGTAGCCCGTGCTTTTCTTTCTGCGGTCATTCTGTTTATTAATACTGACTGATAAAAGTTTCGGCAGGGGATTTGCTTCATGCCCACAGACGAGACTAAGGGATTACTTATGATGTCTGACCAGATTTCCAATTAAAAATAACAGCAAAAAGAAGACAAAAGCCCCAGCTAATGTGCGGAGGAAAAGGTAGAGATAGGTTTGAAGCGACGCACTTTCTTTAGTGAAGGTGTCCCAAAGTATCCGAATGAATATTAACGGGATGATGATCACTGAAAATTTAACGGATGCTGAAAAAGATTTCGACAGAACGTTCTTCATGGATATCTCCTACCCTTAAAAAATAAAACACAATGTAACCGCTCGCATATGGAAAATAGCAAATATATTTCTGACCGTCAATTAATTGTTCTTGCTACCATATTTTGGCAATGGGCAGACTTTAACCGCATACAGTTTTCTATGGCTGTTTAACCAATGCAACGGGCTTACCAGTTGCGAATTGGTACACACGATTTTCCGTGTCCTCCTAGAAACAAAATTTCATTGTAAACTTATCTAACTCAAATACTTGAAATTGAGTTTCATATAGCGCCATAATCAGGTTGAGCAATGAAATCTTTGTAGGGAGGGGAAACATCATGGCAATATCTGCTTTTGCACTTATTTTTCTAACCATCTATGTTGGCTTGGCACAGCTTGATGCACTCTCATTGAAGATCGGATTATTTTCACCGGTGTTTGGTGGGGCGGTAACTGGTCTAGTCATGGGTGACTTGAAAACCGGCTTGATTGTCGGTGCGACTTTGCAGTTGGCAACGTTGGGGGTCGCTACTTATGGCGGCGCGACGATACCAGACTTTCTTTCCGGATCGATCATGGGCAGTGCGTTTGCCATTATGGCAGGGCGCGGGGCTGCCTATGGGATCGGGTTGGCGATTCCGATTGGCTTGCTGCTGACCCAGATGGATATTTTAGCGCGGATGACGAATACGATTTTCCAGCATCATGCGGATCGGTTGGCGGCTAAAGGCGATTATAAAGGCGTCGAGCGTAACAATCTTTATGGTATTATCCCGTGGACAGTTTCGCGGATGTTACCGGTTTTTGTCGGCTTGTTCTTTGGCTCTGCGGTGGTTAAGGCGATCAACGCTTGGATTCCGACGTGGTTGATGACCGGTTTGAAGACGGCCGGGATTATTTTACCGGCTATGGGGATTGCGATCCTGATGCGGTATCTGCCGATTAAACGATATTTTCCATACTTCATTCTCGGCTTTGTGTTAATGGCTTACTTTGCAAAGTCGTTCTCTTTGCTGGGCACGGCGTTGGTTGGCTTCGTCTTCGCGGCGTTACATGTCTTAGATGCTAACGAACGCAAGCACAATGGCAACGGTAGCAATGGCCCGAGCAAGCCAGATAATGGCGGCAGCGGTGATAGCGATGATGAGGAGGTCGAGATCGATGTCTGAGTTGAAATTAAGTAAGTTAACCAAAAAAGATCTTAAGCAGATTTTCATCCACAATGTCTTAGGACTTCAACTGGGCTGGAACTACGAAAAGATGCAAGGCTTGGGTTACGCTTATTCGGTTATGCCAGCGCTGAAACGTTTATACAAAGATGATCCGGCAAAAATGAAACAAGCCCTCAATATGGAAATGGGCTTCTTCAATACCACCCCGCAAATGGCACACTTGATTGTCGGTGCGGATGTGGCCTTGCAAGATCAATTGGGCATGAACGATGAAAATGAAAAAGCGATTACCGGTTTGAAAACAGGGTTAATGGGTCCGTTTGCCGGCGTTGGCGATACGATTTTTGTCGCGATTTATAATGCGATTATCTATTCTATTACGGCATATTTGGCCTTATCGAATCAACCGATTGGCCTGCTGATTCCTGTAATTGGCTGTTTGGTTATTTTATGGGTGCGGTGGAAGTTATTTAATGTCGGGCTGGCTCAAGGGACACGGTTGGCGACGACTTTTGCCGATAGCATGGCGACTTTCACGGAAGGTGCTTCGATTCTCGGCTTAACCGTTGTTGGTGCGATGATTCCTGCAGTTATCAATTACAAACTCGATTTAACCTATAAAGTCGGCAAAGTCACGATGAATGTGCAGGATATGCTGGATAAGATCATGCCTGCTTTGATACCGCTGGCGATTGCCTTGTTCTCTTATTGGATTTTGGGACGCAAGCATATGAACTCGACTCGGCTGATTTTTGTTTTAATCCTCATCGGCATGGTTCTCGGCAACTTAGGCGCGATTTTCGGCTGGATTGGCAGCTTAGTTTAAGGACGCTTTTCAAAAGAAGATCCGCCAGCTTGTTAAGTACTAACGTGAAACGGCGATCAGCACACATGCTGAGTTCAAACGTTATGGTGAAAGGAAGATTCGAATGACAATTGTGGCAGCACGCGTTGATGAACGGATGATTCACGGCCAGGTGGCGATGGTGTGGACCAATACGGTGGGCGCTAATCGGCTGATGGTCGTCAATGATGCGGTGGTTCGTGATGACATGGCGATTCAAGGACTGAAGATCGCCCGACCTGCAGGGAAAAAGTTGGCGATTAGCTCGGTTGCCAAGGCGATTGAAAATTTGCAAAATGGCAAGTTTGCCGCTGATCAGGTTTTCGTCATTACCCGCAATATTCCGGATATGGCGAAGTTAATTGACGGTGGCGTGCCGATCACGTCTTTTAATGTGGGTAATCTGTCTGAAAAGCCGGGGTCAAAGAAGATTAAGCCATCAGTGGCGGTGACTGCCGATGATATTGCGATTATTCGGCGCTTACTCAAGCAAGGGATTACCATTACTGCGCAGATGGTGCCCAATGAGAGTAAGACCTCGATTGCTACTTTTATTGATAAAGTCGAATGAAGGCACTTTTAGCGAAGGTACAGGCGCAATTGCCGCAATTAAGTCCGGTGAATCGCGCTTTGGCCGACTATGTGTTAACCGATGCCGAGGCCTTTATCGCTCAGACAACTGCGCAGATTGCCCGGGCTAGCGGCGTGTCGGCAGCATCGGTGATTCGGTTTGTCCGGTTGTTTGACTATCCGGACTTGCAATCATTTAAACTCGCCTTGGTGCGGGATACGCAAGCCCCTGCGCTGACGCCACTCGATCCGCTTGTTCAGGATGATGATGATTTGCCAACGATGATGCGAAAATTGAGTCAGACGGCGATTGCGGCAGTTCGCGATTTACCGGACGAGCTGGATCAAGCGGCAGTTCAAACGGCGATTACCACATTACGCCATGCGCGGCATATTTATCTTGTCGGCATGAGTGCGTCGGCGTTAGTCGCCCAGGATTTATATTTAAAACTCATTCGGGCAGGGTATCTGGCTATTTTTGACGCCGATGCGCACACGGCATTAGAGCGCGTGTATTATACAACGGCGGCTGATGCGGTGGTGGTCTTTTCCTATAGCGGGCTGACGAAAGAAGTCGTGTTGGCAGCCCAGCAAGCGCGGCGGAATCAGACACCGGTGATTGTCGTGACGCGTGCCGAGCCAAGCCCATTGCGCGATGCGGCCAGTTGTGTGATTGCCTTGCCGCCGACCGAGCCGTTGTTACGAATCGGAGCCGTGACGTCAATGTTTACGGAGACTTATGTTGCCAATATTCTTTTTCTCGGCGTGGTTCATGGCGAAATTAAGCAAACCGAACAGAATTATCGGGCAACATCACAATTAACTGGAGAGTTGAAGATTCGAGGGGATAAATATGTCAATCGCAGACTTAACAACCGAGCAACGAAATCCCGCCAGCATGCACATCGACACCATGACGACGCCGGAAATCGTGGCGCTGATTAACCATGAGGATGCCAAAATCGCCCCGGCCATCGCTACGCAAACAACCCAGATTGCCGCGGCGATCGATGAAGCCAGTCAGCGCTATAATCGCGGTGGGCGGCTGATTTACGCCGGTGCCGGTACATCCGGGCGGCTAGGGGTTTTGGATGCTGCGGAATTGGTACCAACTTATGGGATTCCACCAGAACGAGCAGTGGGCTTGATTGCCGGCGGGATGGGAGCCATGTTTAAGTCAGTTGAAGGCGCTGAGGATTCAGTTGAGCTTGCCGAACATGATCTCAGGAAGTTGAACCTGAATGCCAACGATACGGTCATTGGCATTGCGGCTTCTGGACGGACCCCTTATGCCATTGGCGCGTTGACGTATGCGCAACAAGTAAAGGCGTTAGCAATATCCGTAACCTGCGTGGCCGCCAGTTTACTTGCCAACCATGCCGATATTGCCATTGCCCCCGTGGTCGGTCCGGAAGTCATTACCGGGTCAACGCGCATGAAAGCCGGCACCGCGCAGAAAATGGTGCTGAACATGCTTTCGACTGGCGTGATGATTCGGGCGGGCAAAGTTTTTGGTAACTTAATGATTGATGTGTTGCCAACGAATGCCAAACTGGTGGATCGCGCGCAACGCATTATTGCCGAAACAACTGGTGTCGGCGCGACTCAGGCGGCATCTTTGCTAGAGGCAGCTGCACACAAGGTTCCGGTTGCGATCGTGATGGCCAAAACCGGTCTGGATGCTGCTGCGACGACCCAAGTGCTGGCTGCTCATGATGGCGTGATTAGTGATGTTTTGACCGCTTGGGAGGCAGCGCATGGCAAAAGCGTCTGAACCGCAGTCGTTGTTGGCACCGATTACCGCAGCAATTCAGCAGCAGGCAGTTTTCGGCGTGGCGTTTAGTATGGTCGGGGCGGACGAGAATGCCGTGCATTTTTTAGGCTTTCAAGGGACCGGTGCCGACCATTTGCCACTGATGCCTCAGAATCGGTATGATCTGGCATCGTTAACCAAAGTCGTCGGCACGACAACACGCTTGCTACAATTGCTGCTGGCGGGGAAAATTCAGCTGGATCAGCCGACTGGATCGCTGGTCAGTGGATTGCGCTACCCACAACTCACCATCGAACAGCTCATGTTGCACCGCAGCGGGTTACCTGCTGACGTCCCTAACGCGCATGCACTTGATCGAGCAGGGTTGATTCAGGCCGTCAAAACGATGGCGGCAGTTGCCCCGCCAGACACCACCACCCTGTATTCTGACTTGAACTTTATATTACTAGGCTGGGCAATTGCGGCAGTGGATGGGTCACTCGCCGCCAGCTTGCATCAGCATGTTTTTGAACCTTTGGGGATGCAGGCGACCGGTTATTGTCCGCAAGCAGTGGCACCAAGCAATTTTGTGCCGACTGAAAATGTGCCAGAACGCGGTGGGGTTTTACGTGGGACGGTTCACGACCATAAAGCGTTTTTGCTTGACGGGGTTAGCGGTCACGCGGGTTTATTTTCAACGTTAGGCGATCTGACGACTTTTACCCGGCTGTTGGCTGGTTTGCCAGTGTCGCATGGTGAGAAGGTTTTACCTCCGGCGGCATTTTCGTTGCTTGAGCGTTACTGTGTTGGTGGGCGGACGTTGGGCTGGCGCTGCTGGGCTCAAGGTCGCCATCAATATTGGCACACTGGGTTCACAGGTACTTCGATTGCATTTGATCGCGATACGCAGCGTGGCTTTGTTTGTTTAACTAATCGAATTTATCCGAGTCGGACGCACCGCGCTTGGTTACACATCCGCCGGGAACTGCTGACTCAATTTTTCGGGATTGAAACTTCCTGGCCGGATTAGGTTGGGCGTTACTTGGTTGGCTCTTGGCAGGACGACCATGCGTGGGTGTATGATCGATAGTAACTTGGGTTAGTCATCACCGCTTGTCGCAAGTGATGGTGGCTGGCTTGCGATCGGAGATAATGTGAAATGGCGCATGACCACTTAATTGCACAACTTGATCAGCTGCAGCAACAGTTTGGTGAATCGCACGCTTTGTTACTTGCTGATGAGCGGCAGGTGCTTTTTGGTACGCGAACCGATGTGCTTTTCCCCGCGGCGAGTTTGATTAAGTTGGGGATTGCTGCCTATGTTAAAGCGCAGGCACAAGCCGATCCCAGTCAGTGGCAGCGGAAAGTAGTATTACCACGGCCGGTTGGCGGCGCAGGGGTACTGCGGTTCATGGCCGATTCATCCTGGTGTGTGCGCGATTTGGTGACTTTAATGTTGATGGTTTCAGATAATTTAGCGGCCAATGCTTTGTTGAAAACGTATGGGCTAACAACGGTGGGGCGATGGTTGGATCAGCAGTTTCCGGGCGCCAAATTAAACCGTGCCTTGATGCAGCCGCATACCGACAATGACAACTGGATCTCGGCCGCAGCAACGTGGCGTTTATTGCGATCCTTATTGACCCCACCGTGCCGACCAGCTGACGGTGACTGGTGTGCCCGTGCCCTGCGTCATCAACAGAATCGTACCAAGTTGCTGCTGGCACCAACCATGAAGAATTTTGTTGGCTGGACTGCGGGGAAAACTGGTGAATTGCCGAATTGCGAACACGATGCGGCTTGTTTTGCGGCTGAGGGTGAACAATTGTATGCAGTTGTTTTGACAACGTTTGATCATCAGCGTGAAGCGGCCGTGCGGTTTAATCAACAAGTTGGTGCGTTAATCGTGGATGACTTTCAGCAGCGCCGGAGTCGACTACACTGAAATATAAATTGAGTTGGCAGCGGCTTAAGCTCCGCCTGGACACAAGCGTCTTGTTCCATGACTTTGTGTGCAGGCGGGGTTTTATTTTTGTAGCAATTATTATAATATGATTAATAATTATTATGGAAAAATGAGGAAAACGAAGGAGTGCTGACAGCCTATGCAGGTAGCCCACGCAACCAGCCCGGTTCTGATTACAGATCGGGAATCCAATCTTCAAATTGGTAAAGATTTCACTAGCAACCTAATTGGCTCATTGAGTGGCGGCATGTTTTCGTTTGGGATGGGGTTGATGCTGCTGAATCAAACGCACCTGGCGATCAGTTTCGGTTTATCAACAATTGTCGGGCCGCTGGTTAGTTTGCTTCTGTTTGTTCCTATGGGCAGCATTGTTGATCGTTATCCGCATCGAAGTATTCTAATCGTAAGCAATCTGGTGCGTTTGCTGGGGCTAGGGCTGTTCGCGTGGGCGCTACCGGGGTTTTCCGGCGTGCAAAAACTTGTTCCGGTTGTTCTTTTTGCCATTATTGACTACATATGCAGTGATTTCAGCTCAACTGCCTATGCCGCTTCTGTCCATGAATTGGTTAATGAACGGAAAATTCAAAAGTTAAGCTCACTAACATCCACGGCTGGCTCCATTTCCTCGATTTTTTCACCGATGTTGGGCTTGGGACTTTACACGCTTGTTGGGTTTGAAGCCTTTATTTTCGTGGAAATGGTTTCGTCAACGGTCTCGTTTTTGATTATGCTGACGATGAAGTTTCATGTGACCAAGCGGCAGCCGACCGCGAAAAATGACGCTGCCAGTCGGCCATTGGCAATGTTTAAACAAGGTATGGCTTATGTCAAAACGCGTCCATTGGTTAAGGGGGTCATCATGGTTGGCGTGGTTTTGAATTTTAGCTTCACCAGCGTCACGGTTGGCATGCCTTTTGTCATCACGAATACGCTGCATCTGGGCAGTGCACCGATCGGGTATCTGGAAACCGGTTCTGCTATCGGGATTTTGATTGGCAGTTTGTTTATGAGTACGATCAGTGGTGAGAAACGGATTCGCCTTAAGATTCTCGGGCCGGTTTTAGCGGATTGTGTGCTTTTGATCGCATTAGGCGGCGTGTTTAATGTTGCCAAAACAGCCAGTGGCGTGACGATTCCCGGCACGATTCTGATGATAGTGCTAGGATTCTTGATCGTGATTCCTAACATTGTCATTCAGGTGGAAATCCAAAAAACGGTCCCGACTTCTTTTTTGGGCCGGGTCAATACCACGTTGATGACGATCAATAATTCGGTGACCCCGGTGGCAACCTTCTTTTATACGTTCCTGTTTCAAAACATCGCGAAGAATTACCTCGTCTTTGTATACAGCGGGATTGTGGCGTTGCTTTACATGATTGCTATCACACCGCGAATCTTGCGGGTGTTCGTTCAGGAAGGCATTGAATAGTAGTAGTGGAGATTACTTTTGTGGAAAAGCGTTGGTGAGCGGAATAGCAGTCGTTCACCAACGCTTTTTGCATGGCTATCAAGCTGAATATGGCCGCGGATGAAGCGTTAAATTGAAAAATTTCAAGCTGGAACGATACGTTTTACAGAATGCTTACATAATTAATACATCGACTTGACACTGATCTTTACAAAGGCTTGGTAGTCTCAGTGTAAGGAGTTGATGAGGAATGAGTATTCGACTAGCAAATGTGTCAAAGGATTTTGGCAACACCAAAGTACTATCCGACATTTCCGTCGAGATTGAGCCTGGCGAATTTTTTGTTATGGTTGGGCCATCTGGTTCCGGTAAAAGTACGCTGTTGCGGATGATTGCCGGTTTAACCAGTGTCACGGATGGACGGATTTATTTTAATGAACGCGATGTGACGGATTTGCCGCCAAAAGATCGCAAGCTGGCGATGGTTTTCCAAAACTATGCGCTGCTGCCATTCATGAACGTTGCTCAAAACGTCCGCTTCGGCTTGGAGAACCAGGATTTAACCGATGATGAAAAAAACAAGCGCGTGGATTGGGCGTTGGACTTGGTGCACTTGACCGATTTGCGTGATCGGAAACCAAAAGAGCTTTCTGGTGGGCAACAGCAGCGGGTGAGTCTGGCGCGTGCTTTGGCAACCAAGGCGCCGGTGGTTTTAATGGATGAGCCGTTGTCAAACCTTGATGCCCAGTTGCGAACCGAAATGCGTGAAGAAATTGCGCGGTTGCATCGTGAAATTGGCATGACCTTGATTTATGTTACCCACGATCAAGTCGAAGCGATGACCATGGGCGATCGGATTCTTGTGTTGGACGATGAAAAGATTCAGCAACTAGGCACCCCGCTGGACTTGTATAATCATCCTGCCAATGAATTTGTTGCCAAGTTTATCGGCAGCCCAGAAATGAATCTGCTGCCAATTACGGTTAGCGATGAAGGCGATCGCTTTAGCATTGGCGATACTTTCTGGACTGACAATGCGTTTGTCCTTCCGTTTGACTTGCCGGCTGGTTCCTATCATCTTGGCATTCGGCCGGAGAAGTTGGTACCGGTTTCGATTGCCAACCCGGATACCATTACAGCCAAGGTGAAGAGCTTGCAACAGCTTGGCAATGACACCTTGATTTTCTGCGACTTTGATGGCCAGTCATTGGTCAGTCGGGTACCGGAACAGTTCACCGTAGCGGTTGGCGCTGAGCTTAATTTATTACTGCCGGCTAATGCCGATGAATGGCATCTCTTTAATATTGATGACGGTGAGCGGATTGCCGTGGCGCCAGTTAAGGAGGCGGCCGCTTATGGAGCTTAATAAGGAACTTAATAAATCGACGGCCAAATCGCAAGGCAAGCTCGCCGCAACGATTCGGGAAAATAATAAGCCAGCATTCTGGTTTTTGATGCCGTCACTTTTGATCCTAACTTTATTTACCTTTTATCCCATGGTCATGACGGTGTACAACAGCCTTTTTGCAACCAACATTCGTGGCGAATCAGCTAAGTTTGTCGGACTCGGTAACTATCTTGATATTTTCAAGGATCCTTTATTCCTGAAGAGTCTGACGGGCACTTTAGTCTATGTCGTTGCCTTTGCTTTGGCGACCATCGTTCTTGGTGTTATTTTGGCACGTTTGGCAACGATGAAGTTACGCCGGATCAGTTGGTTCCAGACGGCATTTGCCGGTACGATGGGCACCAGTGCCGCCGCTGCTTCGATTCTCTGGCTGTTCTTGTTCAATCCGTCTGTTGGCCTCGCCAGTTTTGCCTTAAAAGCGCTGGGCGTCACCAATGCCAACTTGTTGGTTGATCCGACCGGTGCCATGATTGTCATCGTTTTGGCCAGCGTCTGGATGGCATTGGGTTTTGCCTTTCTGATTCTTCTGAGTGCGTTTCAAAGTGTGCCGCCAGAATACTATGAAGTTGCTGACATTGCTGGTTGGTCACAATTCAAGCAGACGCTCAAGATTACGGTTCCGATGATTTCGCCAACCCTGTTCTTCTTGTTTGTGGTTGAAATCATTGATGGGTTCAAAATGTTTGCCCAGATTGACTTAATTACAGGCGGCGGTCCTAACAATGCCACGAATTTCCTAGCATATAAGATTTATCAAGATACCTTTGCTTTCCACAACTTTGGAACGGCCAGTGCGGAATCCATTGTGCTAACCGTCATTATTGCCTTGGCCACTTGGGTTCAATTCCATTTCACAGAACGGAAGGTGTATTACGCATGACACATGTCAAACACGGAGCACGTTATCTTTTATTGACGGTGGTTGCGGTGATACTTTTATTCCCGATTCTGTTGGGGATTTGGGCATCGTTACTACCGACAAAAGATATTGCGGCAGGGAACTTCTTATCCACCAATATCTCGCTTAATAACTATTGGCAGGCGTTTGTCACCACACCGATTATTCGCTATATGATTAACTCGTTTGTGACCGCCGGATTAATCACCATCGGCCAATTAGTTTTATGTACACTTGCTGCTTATGCCTTTGCGTTTATGAACTTCCGCTACAAAAAGCAGTTGTTCTTTGCCTTTTTGATCACCATGATGCTGCCGTTTGAAGCCCAGATCATTCCTAATTTTCAGACGGTAAAAGCACTCGGCTGGCTGAACAATTATGCTGGCTTGACGATTCCATTTTTCACTTCAGCATTTGGGGTTTTCATGTTGCGTCAAGCCTTTTTGCAGATTCCAACCGACTTGGTGGACTTTGGTAAGTATCTTGGCCTTAGCCGCCTCCAGTTTCTTTGGAAAATTGCGGTGCCATATAGTCGCAGCATGTTGATCACCTTTTCCCTTTATACGTTCCTGACCCATTGGAACCAATACCTGTGGCCGTTGATTACGACTTTCTCGGATGATTTCCGGCCAGTTCAAGTCGGCTTGAAGCAGTTACAGGCGGAAGATACGTTCGCCAACTGGGGGATGGTGATGGCCACGGCGATCATTGTGTTGTTACCAACCTTGGCACTGTTGCTTATTGGCCAGAAATTCTTCAAGCGTAATTTGAATGCAGGGGGGACGAAGGGTTGAAAACCACATATAAGAAGATTATTGCGATAGTCGCAGCGATTGTTGTTATTTTCGGACTTGGCTTTTTCTTCACCCACCAACAATCGGCCAGTGCTGCTGATAACAACGGGCGCACGACCATCACGTTTTGGCACTCGATGAATGGCCCGAATGAAAAGGTTCTGGAAGGCTTAGTCGATCAATTTAACAAGAGTCAGACCAAATACACGGTTAAGCCGATTTACGCCGGCAGTTATGAATTGTCGATTATGAAATATGCCAATACGGTCGGCAGTAATGTTTCGCCTGACTTGATTCAAAGTGATCAGGCCAACCAGTCTATGATGATCGGCTTGAATTCAACGGTACCGGTACAAAAGTTCATTGATCGTGACCACTATGATTTGAGTCAATTGTATCCAGGGGTGACAGCCGCTTATAAAATCAATGGTAAGTTAGCTTCCATGCCATTTAACTCCTCCAGCTCGGTTATGTACTACAACCAGAGCCTGTTTAAAAAGTATGGTATTCCCGATTTGCCACTGTCACCGACGTATAGCGACGTGACCAAGGCAGCGGTTGCGTTGACTCAAAAGAGTAAAGGTGCGGTCAAAGGGATGACGATGCGGATCTATGGCTGGCTGCCGGAAGAGTTGGTTGCCAATCAAAATTCACTTGTCGTCAACCACGATAACGGCCGCCAAGCGATGGCAACCAGTGCCACATTGAACTCGCCGGAAATGGTCAAAAGTATGAATTGGCTGCAAGACGTGATCAAACAAAACGCCTTCCAAAACTTTGGGACCGGATCAGCAGCTGCTAACAACCAGAGCGCGGCGTTTTTGGCGCAAAAGGTCGGCATCTTCATGCAAAGTTCTGCTATGTTAGGACAGTTACAAACGAACGCCAAATTTAAATACGGCGTGACCTTCACACCGCATCCGGATGGTACCAAAGCGAATGGTGTAGCGATTGGCGGCGCAAGTCTATGGATTACTAAGGACAAACCAACCGCTGTCCAAGAAGGGGCTTGGCAGTTTATGAAGTATCTAATGACGCCTAAGTCTCAAGCAACATGGCAACTCGGCACGGGCTATTTTGCGGTTAACCAAAAAGCCAACCAAGTAAAGAGCTTGGCTGATGCAATTAAGAAAAACCCTGCTTTAGCGGTTCCGATTGAACAACTGAACCAAGGTCATATCAATGCGGCCACAGCAGGTGCGTTCTTCAGCAATATCCAAGAAGAACGGCAAAATGTTGAATTGGCTATGCAACAGATTTATGGCGGTGCCGATGTTAAGAAGGCTTTAGATGAAGCGGAAGCCGATACGAATACGGCCATTTCAAAGACCAATTCCGTCAGTGGCAACCTGCTGGACTACAAGCGTTAAGTTGCCAGTTGCATCCATATTGCCCAACGACCGTAACCCGCGTATGATCAAGATAACGTTAGACATCATTATCGCAAAGGAGCTGGTCGTGATCATGCCAAAAGTCTATTTTCTCTGTACAGGGAATGCCTGCCGCAGTCAAATGGCAGAAGGATTTGCCAAAAAATTGCTGGGGCGTCAGTGGCAGGTAAAAAGTGCCGGCATCGAAGCACACGGCCTAAATCCACTGGCGGTTAAGGTCATGGCAGAAAAAGGCATCGATATTTCGCAACAGCAATCAAAAGTGCTCAAAGAAGCCGAACTGCAGCAGGCTGATTTGATTGTGACACTCTGCGGGGATGCGCGGGATCGGTGCCCGGTGACACCGCCAACCGTTCGCCGTTTGCATTGGCCGCTGGCGGATCCAGCAGCGGCGAGTGGTTCGCAAGAAGCGGTGTTGGCGGTTTTTCGCCAAGTCCGCGATCAAATTGAAGCTCATGTGCGGGCCTTGAAAGCAGACGCCTGATATAGCTTGGCGCAGACGGTTTTTGATCAGTAAAGTATGCGAAATGGAGGCTCATGATGACAGTAGCAATTTATGGACATCGCGGTTATCCGGCGCGTTTTCCGGAGAATAGTTTGCAAGGATTCGAATATGCCTGTGAGCATGGCATCGATGGCATTGAAACCGATGTGCAGATGAGTGCGGATGGGCATCTGGTGATCATGCATGATGAACGGGTTGATCGTACAACCGATGGCACTGGCTGGATTGCGGATTTAACCCGGACGCAACTAAAAGGGATGCGGCTGGCCAATGGCGAACACATTCCATCGCTTCGGGAAGCATTGACGGTTTTAAGCCATTATGACGTGATGGTTAACATTGAGTTTAAAACCGGCAAGATCCGCTATCCGGGCATTGAGGCGCTGACGCAAGATTACGTTGAGCAGTTCAATATGCAGGATCGCGTCATCTACTCCTCATTCAATCACGACAGTATTAACGTCATTCATACCCTTGCGCCGAAAATGAAAACGGCTTGGTTAACGAGTCGGGTTCTAACCGGCGCCACCTTACCATCGTATTTGGAAGCCGTCCACATTGAACATTACAACAGCCACCTCAACAAAGCCCAGCGCGTCTGGACAGTTGATGATCCGCTGAAAATGAAACAACTGATGCGCGAACGTTACGTCACCGGGATCATTACCAATCGTTTTGAAGAAGCAATGGATATGCGCGACTTGGTGGCCAAAGAAGCTAAGGCGCCGGTTTAAAATGCAGCTCAAGGCGATGTTTAATTCACGAAATTAAAAAACTGCTTTGGAAGCAATCTTGCTTTCGAAGCAGTTTTTGATTTTTATACTCAAAATAAGAAACGCCTAAAAACACGCGCCCTGATCAATTTTGATGATGTTCATCAATCAATTTCTGTTGTAACGCTGCCAATTTCGGCGTGAGGTAAACCGGATAGAGATCCGGATTAACGAGCCGTTGCGTTGCTTCTGGTAAGTGTCCGAGTGCTGTTTGCATATGTTTTTGAATGGCAAAGACATCGGTCGTGAGCGGCTCTTGTGCTTGAGGGAAGACCGGTTTTAATAACGGTTCGGCAGTGAAATCGCGTAAGGTGACTTGCGTTTGGGTAGCCAGCGGGTTGGCATTGACCGCGGCAATTTCTGCAGGCAGGTTTTCGTCAGCCAACGCAATGACATCCGCAAAAGCCGTTTGATCATCACAGTGATACAGGCGATAAACCTGTTTATGACTTGGTAAAGTGGTCTTTTCTCGGCTAGCACTTACCTTGATTTTAGGAAGCCACTTGCCGTTTGCTTGCAATGCGGTCATTTTGTAAACACCGCTTAAAACCGGAGATGAGGCGCTGGTGATTAACTTTTCACCGATTCCAAAGTTGTCAATCGGTGCGCCTTCTTTAAGTAGGGACTGAATGACGGTTTCATCAAGCGCATTGGAAGCTGTGATTTTGGCATCGGGGAAGCCGGCGTCATCGAGCATTTTCCGGGCTTGTTTCGCTAGCTGGGTGATGTCGCCAGAGTCGATGCGGATACCAACCGGGTGATGGCCGGCTGCCTTGAGTTCCTTAAAAACGGTGATCGCATTGGGCACACCGGACTTGAGCACATCATAAGTATCGACCAGCAACGCACTGTTGTCAGGATAGACTTTAGCCCAGGCACGAAAAGCGGTGAGTTCATCGGGGAAGGCTTCGATCCAGCTGTGGGCCATTGTTCCGGCAGCCGGGATGTTGAAGCGTTGTGCAGCCAAGACGTTGGAGGTGCTGGCACAGCCGCCAATCACAGCAGCACGCGCTCCATAAACCGAGGCATCCGGTCCTTGCGCGCGGCGGGCACCAAATTCCATAACCGGCCGTCCTTCAGCCGCAGCCGTGATGCGCCGGGCTTTGGTTGCAATGAGTGACTGGTGATTGACGATGTTGAGCAGCAGCGTTTCCAGCAACTGGACCTGCATCAGCGGCCCTTGCACCGTTAACAGCGGCTCACGCGGAAAGACGGGTGTGCCTTCTGGTAAAGCCGTCACCGTGCAAGCTAACTTCATCGTTTTTAAATAGTCTAAAAATGTATCCGAATAAAGTTTCAACGAACGCAAATATTTGATATCTGCATCCTCGAAGTGAAAGTCGCGTAACGCTTCAACAACTTGTTGTAACCCAGCGGCAATAACAAAACTGCCATGATCCGGGACATTGCGATAGAAAATATCGAAAACGGCCTGGTCTTCATGCGGTAAGGTCGCACAATACCCATTGGCCATGGAAAATTCATAGAGATCCGTCAACATTGCTTGATTCATATTCATCTTTAAAAGCCTTCTTTATCAGTCCGTGGTTAATTAATCCGTTACTTCGGCGCCCAAAACATGTGCAAAGTGGTCCAGCGCCCAGTCCTGGCCAGCTGGCGTCAAAGCCGCAACTGCATTTTTATGGACGACAATTTGATAGTTGAGATTGTAAGCATCAACTGCCGTATGCAAAACGCAGATATCGGTGCAGACGCCGACTAAATGAACGGTGTCGATTTTGCGTTCACGTAGGCGCAGATCCAGCGGCGTTCCGGCAAACGCGGAGTAGCGGGTTTTATCAAACATGTTCACCCGTTCTTCATCTTTATGGGCCGCATACCAAGGCGCAAGCGAACCAAAGAACGCCCGCCCCCAAGTCCCGCGAACATTATGCGGCGGGAACAGTTTGCTTTCGGGATGATACGGATCGTGCGGTGTATGCACATCGGTTGGCAAGTATACCCAGCCATCTTGTTGCAAAAATTCATCAGCCAAAGCGACAATGTGAGGGGCCAACACTTGCCCAGCCGCGCCACAGGTCAAAGCACCTTTATCGGCAACAAAGTCATTAGTATAGTCAATAATGAGCAATGCTTCATTTGAATGAGCCATTATTGAGGCTTCCTTTCTAATTAAAGTAAAATTTACTTAAACTCACGTAGTATAAAAGTACATTAGACTTTTATTTGTTGTCTACGATACGCGGGTTCCGGGTATTTTTCAACTAGGCAAGTTTAAACAATTTAGGCGGACGGCCACTGCGCGTGCGATCATGGGCAGTGCCGACTTCAACAAAAAGATGCTGGTGCGTCTTTTTAAAGTTAGAGTTGTCAATGGCGGCCGCGGTCGTATTGAGAAAAGGCGCGTAAACTTCACGTGCTTCTTTTAAGGTGAAGGTGTGGCCGAGTACTTGCAAAATGCTGGGTTGATAATCAAGTTTATTGCGGATCCGGCGAATAGCGACACCTAGAATCCGCGCATGATCAAAAGCCAGATGCGCCGCCTGTTGATCTAACTGAAACGTGAGCGCACCATTTTGTAACTGATAATCGTTGGCAGTGGCGCTAAAAGCAAACCACCGCGCATCGGTTGCGCCATAACCGGGCCGTAACTTAGGCATCGTCGGCAGATATGTCATGTAAGTCAGCGCCAAAGCCCGCTCGCCGGGTGTGCGGGCCGGGTCCGTAAACGTGGCTAACTGCTCCGTGGATCCGCGATTGACATGCACGCCGATTTTATCGCGAATCAGCCTGATCGCCGCTGCATCAGCACTTTCGCGCACACGCAAAGTCGTTTCCGGTAGGGCCCAGTAGCCGGCGTAAGGATCATCCGCGCGATGAATCAACAAGATCTGCAACTGCCGGGTGGTACGCGAAAAGCTCCAGATAACGTTGGTAATGGTGATCAAAGGATGGGCAATAAATTCATCCGCCATAGCATCAATCTTCCTTTTTGTGGATAGGGTATGTACGGAGTTGATTATAGCAAAACGTGGTCGGGTTGGCTTGAGGCTGATGCATATAGGTTGGGGCGACTCTTCTTGCTAATCTCAAAAAATGGTTTTCGATAGATGGATTTTGTTTGACGGCAAGCTTGATTGTCAGGTAAAATAAAGAAGGTGAAAAGAGGCCACCGGGGTGCGACCCGATGACCTCGACGCGAGTTAGAAAGACTGGTGGTAGAAGCTAGCCGTTACGGTTAGCTTCTTTTAGTATCTTGGTTGCCTTGGCGTAAATCAAGTACGCCTGGGCTAAAACCAAGATGGCCAACGCTATTTCTAGCGTAACCCAACCCTCCGATCTTTCCTCTTAGCATGGCGATCACCTCCGGAAGTTAGAATGGTGAGGGGTGCGTGCCTTGCTAAATCGCTGCCGCTGAGTTATGACGTTTACCGTCTTAACTTGGCGGTGTTTTTGTATATATGATCATTAAACACATTGAAATGATAATGGGAGTTCTTTTTGAAATATTTTTAATTGGCATTAATCATGTTTTGATGCTATTGAGTATCACCATTTTATACCTTTAACTAAGGAACGCAAACTGAATCAGAGGCTACCAAGTTTCTGGACTTTTGCGCTTATCAAAACTGGTCCGGTGGTCAACATTTTAGTGATGGTGTACTATGTGAATGAAATGAGTTCAGTTCTCATTCGTATAAAATTAATAATTAAGCGCTACTAGTATAACTCTTGTTCTTAATTGTGCACCGGCAAAGCTTCGGGAAACTCGATGGCGTCAATATCTAGTTCACAACCCTAACAATAATTTAGTTTATATTTTCTGAAAAATATTTCCAGAAAATAGATTTTCGCCACTTTTAGACAATATTTTGTGGTTGAAGTAAACAAATGAATGCGGTTACAATCCCCTTGAGTGGTACCGACCACGTGGAGGAGCCACAACAATTTTTAGGGGGAGTTTGTCGATGCACAATGGAATGAAGACAGTGAAGGATCGGCCTCGGGTGCCGCGTTCACTGTTATATAGCAGCGCAGTTTTATCATTGACTGCGACTGTCGTGTATGTCAGTAGTACGGTTCCGGTAACGGCAGCTAAGGGATCCGAACCGGCTAAAAGTAGCGCGGTGAAGAAGGCCAGTACAAGCATGCTCAACATTGTGAATGTCACCAAACAAACGCATTATTTTGAAGTTACTTACTCCAACAACCTGAAGGCACGGGTGTTTATATTAGCGAACAATCAATTTCGCTTTTATGCTGATCCTTCAGGTAAGTTTGCTGCGCCTGCCCAATCGGAAAAAGGGCTTAACGCAAAAATTTTTACCAAGGAAATTGATGCATCGGCAGCTAAGGCGTTTGCGGCTGCTACGCTTGATCATAACGGTGATGGGTGGACGATCAAGACCGATGCGATTGCCATTGGATTTAATCAAGCAAATGCAACTCTGCAGGTTTCCCAGGGCTCAAAGGTGGTCATGGCCGAGAGTCAGCCGTTAGAAATTACCAACGATCATGCGACACAAGTGTTAAAACGTGGCACTGACCAGTTTTTTGGCGGTGGCACGCAAAATGGTAATTTCACGCTAACAGGTAAAAATGTCAAGATTGAAAACACGGGTAATTGGGTTGATGGCGGGGTGGCGTCACCGAATCCATTTTATTGGTCAACCGCTGGCTATGGCGTGGTGCGGAACACGTTTAAGCTGGGTAACTATGACTTTGGGGCTAGCGATGACGGCCAAGTAAAGACCACGCATCAGGAAAATCGGTTTGATGCAGTTTACTTTTTCGATGCGAAACCCTATGACTTATTGAAAGATTATTACGACTTGACGGGTGCACCGGCGATGATGCCGCGTTATGGCCTGTATGAAGCACACTTGAATGCCTATAACCGTGACACTTGGGTTCCGGTACCTGAAGGAACAAGCGGTGCGATTAAGTTTGAAGACGGCAAATATTATAAAGAATATCAGCCTGGGAAAATTCCTGCTGGCCAAAGTGGTATCAAAGAATCGTTGAACGGGGAGCTGAATAATTATCAATTTAGTGCTCGCGCCGTTATTGATCGGTATCAGAAAAATGATATGCCGCTGGGATGGTTTTTGCCAAACGATGGTTATGGTGCAGGCTATGGGCAGACCGATACTTTAGCAGGCAACTTGCAAAATCTTAAGTCGTTTGCGGATTATGCGGATCAGCATGGCGTTGCAACCGGGCTGTGGACGCAACAAAACTTGTCGCCAGTTGATCCGGCCAATCCGAAACCGGATGATCGTGATTTTGCCAAGGAAGTTGCCATTGGTGTCAAGGCCCTGAAAACTGACGTGGCCTGGGTCGGGTCCGGGTATTCTTTTGGCTTAGATGGTCTGGCTAAAGCTGATGCGATGATGACGCAGGTCAAAGGCGATTCGTTGCGGCCGTTTGCGATTACGCTTGATGGCTGGGCCGGGACGCAGCGGTATGCCGGCGTGTGGACGGGTGATCAAACCGGTGGCCAGTGGGAATACATTCGCTTTCATATTCCAACGTATATCGGGACCGGTTTATCCGGACAGCCGTATGTAGGTTCCGATATGGACGGAATTTTTGGCGGCGGTAATCCGATCGTCAACACCCGCGATTTTCAGTGGAAAGCCTTCACGCCGATCCAGCTTAACATGGACGGCTGGGGTGCCAATCCCAAAACGCCATTCTCGTTTGATCAGCAAACAACGGCGATCAATCGTGCTTACAACAAGCAAAAGACCATGCTGATGCCTTACAACTACACGGCGTCTGCGCAAAGTGTCTTTGATGGTAAGCCAATGGTGCGCGGTCTGTTCCTTGATTATCCGAACATTCCTGAGGCATATACCGATCTGGTCAAGTACGAATACCTCTGGGGCGATAACTTCCTTGTTGCGCCGATTTACCAAAACACGGCGGCTGATGAAAAGGGAAACGATGTACGTAACGGCATTTACCTCCCTGACAAGCAGCAAGTTTGGATCGATTATTACACCGGCAAGGAATATCGTGGCGGTCAGGTCTTAAACAACTTCGAAGCGCCGATTTGGAAGTTGCCGGTTTTCGTTAAAAAAGGCGCCGTGATTCCAACCACGCCCGCACACAATACGCCCAAAGCATTTGACCAAACCAAGCGGCAGTTTCAGATTTTCCCGGCGAGTGGCAAAAACGATTTTACGGTTTACGAAGATGACGGCATTTCGAAAAAGTATCTAAAAGGTGCGCATGCCCAAACCAAGGTTACCAGCGAATTGCAAAAGGATCAGTTGACCGTGAACGTTGATCCTCTGACAGGTGATTACAGCGGCTTAAATCCAGATCGAGCCACTGAATTTGCCATTCGAACGAGCGGCAAGCCGGCTAAAGTTACGGCCAGTGTTGGCGGACAAACGGTTAAACTGACCGCCGTCGATAACCTCAAAGACTTTACTGCAGGCGAAAATGTTTATTTTGTTAATAAACAATATCATACGAATGATTTCTTGGATCAACTTGCAGATAAGTCGATTGACCAGAACTTTTTACAAGTTAAGCTGGGAAAAACCAATGTTAAAAGCAATGCGATCAAGCTCACCGTGGACGGTATCAATGCTACTGATGATCCAACCACTGAAGCATTACCCGAGAGCGATGAAGTAGCAGTGCCGACCGAGATCAAGCAAAATGATCAGACCACGACCGATACAACTGTGGGCATTGACTGGAAGCCGGTGAAGGACGCGACAAGTTATGACGTCAAGGCAGATGGCGTTGTTTACCGCAATCTGACCAAGCCGGAATTTCTGCTAACGCCGGTGAAGAGCCAAACCAAGCACACGTTCCAGGTACGCGCAGCAACGGCCAAAGCGGTTTCTAAGTGGAGTAACGAGCAGACTTTCAGTTCCAAAGATAATCCGCTGCGGCTTGCCGTCAAAATGAGCAATCCGCAAGTCACATCACCGATTACCGGTGTCGCTACTTGGCAAGGAAAAGACACCGCGGCTCATCTTTTTGATCAGGATCTGACTACGATGGCGCACAGCAACTGGTTCACCACGCCGCCTAAGCAATCAGCAACACCGATGACGATTACCACGGAACTTGATGGCGTTTACGACTTGGATCATGTGACTTATGTTCCGCGTGAAGACGGCGGTAACGGTACTTTGTCAGCATTGAAAGTCGAAACCAGCCTTGATGGGATTCACTGGCATCAAGCAGGTGAAGGCAAAGGTTGGACGTGGGATGGCAAAGACAAGACAATCACTTTTGACAAAAATGAAAAAGCCCAATATGTCCGCTTTGTGATCCCTAAAGGCACAAGCCGCGGCGATTTTGTTTCAGGACGGGAATTGCTGCTGTTTAAACGGGATGGCTCAAGCAAAGCGGTGTTGGGTGATATTACCAATGACGGACGGGTGAATGAAGACGATCAAACGTCGCTTATGAACTACGCGGGCTTAACGGCCAACATTGACAGTGATTTCAACGGTTATGTTCAAAACGGCGACCTGAATCGCAATGGGGTCATTGACGCTTTTGACATCAACTATGTCATGACCAAGCTAGGCAAAACGCCGGTGACGAAGCCGGATGAACAAGCACCAGCCGGAACTTTGGCACTTGAAGCTGAAAAGCAAACGTATCTGCCGGGAGAAACGATCACCTTGAATCTGCTTGGCAAGGATCTAGCCAACGTCAACAGCCTCTTTGCCCGGGTACCGCTCACGAATCCGAATGTCGAGTTAGTCAAAGTTGAACCGACCCAAGCGACAGCCCAGATGGTTAACTTCAGCAAGACGCGAACGCATGGTGATAACAGTCGCGATCTCTATCTGATTTTTGCCAATGAAGGCCAGCAGAAGCGCTTGTCAGGCGATCAAAAGTTAGCGACCATCACGTTGCGAGCCAAAACCCGCATGACGAAAGCGGCACTCAGCTTTGCGTTAAGTGATCCAATGTTAACCAATCAGTGGGGTCCGGAAAACTTGCCGCAAGTACCGGCACCGATCACCATTTTGCCAGCGGATACGAGCGCGCTGGATCAGGCTAAAGCACAATTAACCGCCTTAATTGATGGCATTAACGCACTCGATCCGAAGTTGTTTACCACAGTTAGTTGGCAGGCGGTTGCAGCTCAACGCGATAAAGCGAGCCAAGTTCTCAACGTTGATAACGTAACGGTTGATGCGCTCAATCAAGCTTATGCGGACCTGAAGCACGCTTTGGGCAAACTCGAGGCTGACCGCGGCGTGACTCAGGATCAGTTGAAAAAGTTAATCGAAGCTGCTGAAGCGTTAAAAGCTGACCAGTATACGGCGGAGAGTTTTGCAAAATTGACGGATGCTGTTGCTACAGCCAAACCAGTCTCTGCCGATGCAAATGCAACCCAAGCGCAAATTCAAGCGGCCATCCAGGCAATTAGCAATGCGTGGTTTGCACTGGAAGTGAAGCAACAACCGCAAGCCACGGCGCTAGAACAATGGGTTAAAGTAGCGGCCAACCTAAATGCTGCCGACTACACGCCAAACAGCTTTACCCAACTCACAACCGTTTTGGATGAAGCGAAAAAGGCACTAACGGATCCAACAACGTCTGCGGCGACACAGCAAAAGTTGGCCGATCAACTTCAGGGAGCCATTGACGCTTTGGTACCACGGGCCGATAAACAATCACTCGCTGCACTTGTCAAAGCGACAGAAAAACTGAAAGCTAGCGACTATACCGCAAGTTCCTATGCCAAACTGCAAACAGCTTTAAAACCGGCACGTTTGGTTCTGAATGATCCCAATGCTGCTCAAGCTGAAGTTGGAAAACAGGCCGATGCCTTAATGGCGGCAATGCTACAACTTGAAAAGCAACCGGACAAAACCGAGCTTGTCAGCTTGATCACCAAAGCAGCCGAGTTTAAAGCGGAGACATACACTGATGTCAGTTTTGCCGACTTGCAAACAGCTTTGGCCCAAGCGCGGGCGGTTAACAAGGATTCAGAAGCAGCGGTGGCTAAGGTTGAAGCCGCAGTTGCCAACCTTAAAGCCGCCATTGATCACCTGGTAAAGGCGGCACCAACGCCAGAGCCGGGTAAGGATCCTGGCAATCCACCAGTGCCAACGCCGGAACCGGGCATACCGCCAAAAGACAAGACTCCACAACCGCATGCGGGTTTCAACGGCGAATCGGCAGACACGCACAAGTCAACTAAGGATCGCGATCAGATGCCGAATGCCGGTGATCGGGCTCAACCGGTGTTAGCTGTTCTCGGCGCAACTTTAATCGGACTGCTAGGTTACGTCAAATTGCGTCAACATCACAAGAATAACGATTAAGACGTTGCCATTTAGGCCAATAAAAGGTTGACACCGCAAATCACGGTGCCAGCCTTTTTCTTTGTGACTGTGGTTAGGAGTCGAAGCAGAAGCAGACAATCCGTGGTCACTTGCGATCTTAACGCTTATGCGTAGAAACGGACGAAGGCTCCAAGGGTTCTGATGCAAATGATATTATGATAATCTAATGATAGAAACAGATTTCCACGACCGTTATTTAAACGTTCCTGAATAATCGTAAAATGGTTTAAAACCTTGATATATCAAGTGTGCTAGCAAGTGTAGCTAGGCTTTTCGTACAGGAGCCGTGTATGTTTAGAGGGGGAGCAGAATGACCACTTCGGTTTTAGGCAATCACTTAAAGGCGTTACGACTGACAAGACAGCTTACGCAAGCGCAAGTTGCCCACCAGCTTTTCGTTTCGCGAAAAACCGTTTCAACGTGGGAAACCGGCCGACATCAGCCAGATTTGCAAACGGTTTGTCAGCTAGCTGATTTTTACCAAATAACCGTTGACGAATTGCTGAGGCCAGTCCCATCCAAAGCCACCAAGAAAACCTCGGCGCGACCAGTCACTTTTCTGGGACCGGCGCTTGCGATCATGATTATTGGCCGCTTGGGTTATGTTGCGCGACCGGAAATGTTATTGCTGACAGACTTTGTACTCGGCTTTTTGGGAGGTCTCTTACTAAGCTGGTGGCAGCAATGGTTAAAGCCGCAAGTCTTACATGGTCTATGCGTTTTTCTGGCAGCTGTGCTGTTCAGTCTGGCGTGGCAAAATCTATTCGCCATGGCGTTTGGGTTGCAACTTGTTTACATGGCAACTGCGATGACATTACTGCTTCCCTTAATCGGCGCTAGTTTGCAAAAACTGGACCGTACTTTCAAAACCTTGAGATAAAAGGGGGCAATAGCTTTGAAACATAAGGGACTCTGGATCACGAATATCGTTTTGGCAATCGCTATCAGCGGTATCGGCATCAGGATCTTGATGAGACGCGTGGATGGTGCCGGCCATGTTGAGACCGCGGCATCACGTTTAGCGGCATTAGCCGTGCTGGTCGTTTTCATTTTGATTATTGCAATTGTGGAAGGCATATACTTGTTGATCAGCAGACGCCACGGATGATTGTCAGAAGCATGAACTTAAAAAGATTGCCGGTCGTGTATCGGCAATCTTTTTAAGTTAAGCTTTCTTTGCTTTAAACCGGCATTAGCTGCAATTTTGCTACAATGATCGCAGGAGGCGAGGGCATGCCAAGCGAAGACTTGAACTTGTTATTGGGCCAACTGCAGGCTATTGCGCAGTCTGGTCGTTACTATACAAAAGATGTGTTTGATCGGGAACGTTACGATCAATTAGCGGCTATCACCAAGCAACTGATGCTGCAATTGAGCGATGCGACCCCTGAGCAAGTGCGCTTATTTGTGGATCAGGATATCGGTTATGTAACGCCCAAGGTTGACGTGCGGGCGGTAACGTTTATTGAGGATCGCCTTTTGCTGGTGCAAGAGCGGGCAGGTGGCACTTGGTCCATTCCCGGCGGCTGGGCGGACTTGGGTTATAGTGCTGGTGAGATTGCAGTTAAAGAAACCCGCGAAGAAGCTGGCTTAACGGTCAAACCAACGCAACTGCTCGCGGTTTATTCGGTCCGGAAGCGTGACTATGCACCGCAAAGCACGCAGGATGTATACAAGTTTTTCATTGCCTGCCAGCCGGTGACGCAAACATTAAAGACAGGCGTCGAAACCGAAAATGTCCGCACTTTTACCCGTGAGGAGGCGTTGGCGTTACCGCTGTCACTGCAGCGTAATTTACCGGCGGATATCGAGATGGCGTTTGCTGCCCATGCGGATGCGGGGTGGGTGACGCAGTTTGATTAGATGTTGTGAAGGGCGGGTAGTGCATAGTAAGGAATCATTAATAACCCCGAGATGAGAGTGTTCCCCGTGAAACATTCCGTGTCTGGCCAGTTTTCGTGGAATATCACAGAGAAGCCTTGCAATTAGCTGAAAAAATACTATGATTTTGCTTAAACCTTTTCGAAAGCAGGGATGTCCATGCCAACACCAGTTCATGAAGAAGTGATTCGTCCGATGACAGCTGCAGACGATGCACCAGTTGCCGCACTCATTCGGGAGTGTCTGAAAGCCGCCGATCTTGACCGCCCGGGTACAGTTTATTTTGATGCTGGACTGGATCACTTAAGTCAGTTTTATGCGGCAGAGCCAAAGCGGAATTACTTTGTGGCCACGCAAAATGGTCGCGTTCTTGGCGGGGTTGGCATTGCGGAGTATGACCCGACTCACGGTGTTGCTGAATTGCAAAAGTTCTATGTTCACGGTGATTTGCAAGGTCACGGCATTGGTAAGCGTCTGTTGCAGCATGCCTTGGATTACGCTCGGCAAGTCGGGTATCAGTCGGTTTATCTTGAAACTTACCACACGCTTAAAACCGCCGTTCATGTTTATCATGAGTTTGGCTTCACTGATTTACCGCGCCCACTTGTTAATGCACAGCATCAGTTGATGGATCAGTTTTTGGTGAAGAAGCTTGGATAATTACGCTATAAATTTTGTGATTTATAGGCTTAGGGCTACACAGTTCACTGAGTTTAGCAATGCCGTCAATGAAGCCTTGTAGATCGGTTAGAAGGAATTGGCGAGTTTGCGCAGTGAATGCTTTTGTATTCCAATATCATCGCCAAAGCCTGATTAATAAATCGATTTTGTACCTTAAATAATAAACATGTACACGTTTTCATGAATATGAGAACGTGTTTTTTATTTAAAAAAGATAAAGCGCTTGCATAAGAGATAAATGGCTTTTATATTTAACTTGTTCACAGAGGTACCCTGTGATACACGGTTGTTCTATGATGTTCGTAAACTAATAGAAAGATGGCGGGAAAATGAAAATTGATATTGACAAAACGTCTATGATTCCAGTTTACGAACAAATTGCAAATAGTTTGCGAGACATGATGTATGGCGGAAGTCTACAGGATGGAGACCGTTTAGACTCTGAGCAGAAGATGTGTCGCAACCTTAATGTCAGCCGTGGAACTGTTAGAAAAGCTATTGATATTCTACTGAAGGAGGGTATGGTCAAAAAGATTCATGGGAAAGGAACCTTTGTCAGTAACCCAAACGTTGAGTACTCGTTGAATGATCAGTTAATGTCATTCGCTGAGTCGCTCGATAATCAACACTTAAGTTACACAACACAAGTTATTCAGCAGGAACTACGACCCGCGACCGCGAAAATTGCTGATATGCTCAAGATCCCTATTGATAGTCAGTACTTGTATTTAGAACGATTGCGATCAGTTGCCGATGATAAGTTAATGTTAATCGAAAATCGCATTAATATTACGCTCTGTCCGGGAATTGAGAAGGTCAATTTTAACAACATTAGCCTTTTTAATGAGATTGAAGAACTAGCAAAAAGAAAGATTAGCTTTGCCCGCAGTACCTATGAAGCACTTACGATTGGCACGGAACGTGGGAAACTTTTAGAGCTTCCTTCTTCCACGCCGGCTTTAAAAATGCAACAGACAGTGTATCTTTCTGAAAAAGAACCAGTCGAATACGGTTCCGTCTGGTTAAAAGGAAATAAGTACTTTCTCACAACAACTTTGCAAAGACGATAGGAGGAATTGAACCAATGCCATTAGTAAATGGATTCGATTTGATCAAAATTATTAAGGATCGGCACGTTGTCGCAGGAGCTTTCAACACAACTAATCTGGAGACAACCATGGGTATACTTCGAGCGGTTGAAAAAAGCGGCATACCATCTTTCATTCAAATTGCCCCGACAAACATCCCCGTTTCTGGATATGGATTTATTAAAGATATGGTTAACCGATTCGCAAAACAAATGGATACACCCATTGCCTTACACTTGGATCATGGCAAGACTTTTGATTCTGTCCGCCAAGCCGCGCGTGCAGGCTTTACATCGGTGATGACGGATAATGCCAAATACGATTATGAAGAAAATATTCAACATACGTATGAAGCTGTTCAGTTTGCCAGAGGCTATGGAATTCCTGTTGAGGCCGAGTTAGGGGCAATTGCTGGTAAAGAAGATGACGACGTAACTGAAGGCCATAACAAGACTAATCCAGAACAAGTTGTTGATTTTGTTGAACGTACTGGTGTGGATCTGCTAGCTGTTGCAGTTGGTAATGTTCACGGATTAAATCTTGATCCTAACATCGATTTTCCCCTATTGGAGAAGATTCACGCTATCTGCCCAGTTCCGCTAGTGCTACATGGCGCTTCAGGCATTCCAGATGAGCAAATTGCCCAAATGGTTGACAACGGGGTCGTTAAAATCAATGTTGCCAGTGATTTGCGGCGCGCCTTCATCCAATCTGCTGGTCAGGATTATCAAAAGGATCCAGAGAGGTTTGATCTTGTTAACGTATCGCTTGACGCAGAAAAGGCTATCGAAGATGTCGTCTATCATAAAATTTGCGTCATGAACAGCAATTCACCAACAGCCGTGCGATAGGAGAGGTTTAAATGTCAGAACAAACATCAAAGAAGATTGCATTTGGATCTTCTTTTGTTAAGCATTTTACGAAATCGGTTACATTTGAAGGCGCTATCGATGCACTATCATTAAATTTACTAGATCGAAAGCTTGTAACGGTAGATTATCCACAGGCAGTAAAAGATCGAGAGAAAAAATTTCCAACAGGATTACCAACATCCCCAATAGGAGTTGCAATTCCGCATACAGATCCTCAGTTCGTTAACCAAAATGCAGTTTCCGTTGGCATTCTTGCTGAGCCTATTGAGATGGTCGTCATGGGGACGACTAATGAAATTATCCCAGTATCAGTCATCTTCTTGCTCTCGCTGGCCCAGTCAAACAAACAGCTTAATATCCTTAAGCGAATTATGCGTGTTGTCCAAGATCAGACGAAATTGAAAAAGTTTATGACATCTACAGATGCTGAGATAGCAACAGAAGTTCAAAATGCAATTTTGGAGGGATTAGAATGACTCATTCAGGAAAGAAAAAGACGATTTTATTTGTTTGTGCTACAGGGATCGCGACGTCGACAGTTGTTGCAGAGAAAACAATGGACTTTCTGCATGAACATGGATTAGATGCCAACTATACGCAAACAAATGTGGCTTCGTTGCCAGAATACGATCAAAAAGATGCGGATCTTATTGTCGCAACAACGAACGTTCCGTATGAAACCGAAATTCCGGTTATTCGAGCTTTGCCACTTATTACTGGAATTGGTGCAGATAAAGTGCTGGAAGATATTAAAAAGCATATTGAAGAATAGAGGGAGAAAGCATGTCGGAACTCGCCGATCAACTAAATAAAATTGTTCAATATATATTAGGTATGGGTGCAACAGTCATGTTACCACTCTTCCTCTTCATACTTGCCCTTTGTTTTAGAGTGAAATGGACAAAGGCTTTACGCTCGGCATTAACTGTTGGGATCGGTTTTGTTGGCATTAATGCTGTTATGACGATTTTATCAGATAATGTTGGCCCCGCAGCTAAGGTTATGGTTAAACACATCGGTCTGAGTCTACCCAATGCAGACTTGGGATGGCCGGCACTATCCGCGATCACTTGGGGGCTTCCCATTGCGCCTTTCGTCATCGTGATGACAATTGTCATTAATATTATTATGTTGGGGATGAAGTGGACTAAAACTGTTGATGTTGATCTTTGGAACTACTGGCACTTTGCACTTGCAGGAACATTGGTTTACTACGTGACGGGCAATTTCTGGTTGGGAATACTTGCAGCTGCAGTGATTACGGTGATTGTCTTTAAACTGGCTGACTGGGCAGCACCATTAGGCGAAAAATATTTTGGCCTTGAGGGCATTTCATTGCCAACCGTTTCATCAATTACTTTTTGGCCCATAGGCTTACTGGGAAACTGGGTTATTGATCATATTCCTGGCTTAAACAAAATCCATATTAACCCTCAGACAATTCAGAAGCGCTTTGGTATCATGGGTGAACCAATGATGATTGGAACCCTTCTCGGGATTCTGCTTGGTGTGTTAGCTGGTTATGATGTTCGTGGCATACTCCAAATTGGTGTTAATTTAGGCGCCGTCATGTTTATCTTGCCGCGGATGGTCCGAATCCTGATGGAAGGCTTGATGCCTATTTCTGAAGCGGTTAAAGATTGGCTGAATAAGCACGTCAAAAATAGCGGAGAGCTATACATCGGATTAGACATTGCTGTGGCAATTGGTAATCCTGCAGTCATTTCTACCGGATTGATTCTGACCCCAATTGCAGTTGTGCTTGCTTTCTTCTTGCCAGGTAATGGCACAATGCCGCTGGCTGATTTAGCGAATTTGGCCGTTTTCGCTTCCATGATCGTTTTAGCAACTAAAGGAGATGTTTTCCGTTCGCTTCTTATTGGGATACCATGTCTAATTGCAGATCTATATATTTCCTCAGCATTAGCAGGGACAATTACGAAGATGGCGCAAAACGTCAATTATTCTGGCGCTAAAAATTCGGCCGTAACGAGCTTTCTTGATGGTGGGAATCCACTACGATATTGGTTAGTTAAGATCTTTGAGTTTAATCCTGTTGCACTCGGCTTGATCCCGGTAATTGGGTTGATTATTTGGTGGTTATACCGAGTGACAAAGAAATCGGTCTTTGGTGAGGCAGATAGTCTTGACGAATCTAACAATTGATGTTGGTACCACTAACACCAAAGTCTCACTTTGGTCAGAGCAAACGAACATTCAGCCCATTCAGCAAGTAAAGTTTGCAACGCCTAAGAATAAAGTGGATGATTTTGTCGACTTTGACACTGAAAAATTATTGAAACAACTTATGAATTCAATTCGGCAACTAGTAAAAGCGGCACCAGATACGATTCAAATGATTTCGGTCGCGAGTGTTGGCGAGTCCGGTGTTTTGATCAATGAACTTGGTCAATTGGCGTCTCCTATGATTGCTTGGTATGACAATCGTTCTGAAGAAATTATTAACAGGTTATCCTCGCAGGAAAAAAAGACCATATATGAGGTAGTCGGTTTGCCACCGCACGCGCACTATTCTGCCAGCAAAATCAAGTGGCTGCTTGAGCATAGTGTTGATGCAAACCGACGATATACGTGGTTATGCATTCCGGATCTCCTCGTTTATCAATTGACAGGTGTTAGGGCTACAGAATATTCAATTGCAAGCCGCACGATGGTCTTTGATATTCAGAAAAAGCATTGGTCGAGTCGAGTTAAAAAAATTTTCGGAATTGAAAATGTTGATTTCCCCCAGCCTTATCCATCGGGTACCAAGATTGCAACCTTGAAGCCTGCTATCGCAACAACACTTGGTCTATCTGATCAGGTGGCAGTTACAATTGCAGGGCATGATCATATGGTCGGTTCGGTCTCAAGTGGACAAACAACGCATGAACTTCTTGATTCTACGGGAACTACCGAGGGAATACTACTGCTTTCAGATACGTTAGAAAAAAAAGCAACCCAAGAGGCAGAAGGGATCGCATACGGCGTTTATTTAGATCCAAATCTATATACAATTTTTACAGCATTGCCATCAGCTGGTTCTGTCATTCAATGGTTTCAAGAGCGTCACCAACTAACTAGCCGACGTTTTATGGCATTGGCCGATTCAGCTTATAAGCGCTACTTAGCTGAGGAGTTGCCCACTGAAGCGATCAACTTTGTGATTCCGCATTTCAGTGGTAGTGGTAGTCCGAAAAAATCAACACAGACAAAAGGACTTTGGTATGGTCTTGCGAATCAAATTGACCAAGAGGCGTTGATATTTGGACTGTTTTTAGGGTTATCGTTTGAGTTAAAGCATGCGGTTGAATGTTTAACCAATCAACGGTTGCAAACTATAAAAGTTATTGGACCTGCAATCAAAGATCCTCTTTGGCTCCAATTAAAAGCTGATTTGCTGGATGCAGATGTCTTGGCAATGGCAACACCTGAAGCAGTTTCACGAGGGGCAAATATGATCGCCCAGACGACTTCTGAGAAAAATCGTCTGCTCGCTCAACCACCCAGTCATCGATTCTCTCCGCGGACAACGCCGTTAGTTCGCACGCTTCTTGATGTTTATGAGCATCAATATAAACCACTTTACGATGCTAAAGTCAGATTTGAGCTGAAATAGCACTAAAACAAGAATTTTAGTGAAACTAAATGTACGACATGCATCGTATTATAGGTATACGTTTCCCAAAGATAGCCTCAATAGGAGCGGCCTTGATATCCCGATATATCCGGGATTGTCGAGGCCTTTTTTAAACTGTGTCACTTGCACGGGGAGAAGAAAAGATCACATATGAACAGGATCGCTTTCGTTTACGCGTCAGTCGGCAATTGCATGAACCTTCATGCAATTTATTGACGTACTCAAGTAAGCGCTTTCTATTAGGATTAAGGATGTAAAGAAAGGAAGTAAAAATGATGGATTTAGTTAATGGATATACACTTATGAACTACGCCAAACGCAACCAGCTTGTCTTACCAGCATTTAATACCACAAATTATGAAATGACGCTTGCGATTGTTAAAGCTTTTGATGCAATGAAATTGGGTGGCTATATTCAAATTTCTTCACATAACTTAAAATTATCCAATCCCGAAATTGTGGCGAACATGACGCGAGAAGTGATGGAAAGGGAAGACGTTTCGACACCGATGGGTTTGCACTTGGATCATGGTAAGAGCTTTGAAGATGTCAAACTCTGTATTGACGCAGGTTTTACCTCTATCATGGTTGATGCTTCTGAGCTGCCATTCGAAGAAAATATCAAAGAAGTCAAGCGGGCGACGGATTACGCACATTACTTTGGCGTTCCGGTCGAGGCAGAGCTTGGGGGGATTCGAGGCAAGGAAGACGATCACGTGTCAGATATTAATGCCAAAACCCATCCGGAAGATGTCCTTAGTTTCGTTGAAAAAACTGGATGCGATACGCTCGCCGTCGCAGTTGGCAATGTCCATGGACTTGATTTGTCGCCGAACCTTGATTTTCCATTATTGCAAAAGATTGCGGCAATTTCGCCTGTCCCATTGGTACTGCACGGGGGATCCGGTATTCCATTTGATCAAGTGCGCCGTGCAAAGAAGCATCATCTAATCAAGATTAATTATGGATCAGACTTACGCAAAGCCTATATTAAAACGTTTGGTCAAGCATATGATGAGAACCACAATGAATTCAATCTTTATGGGGTGGCCACTAAAGGCATCCAAAACGTTATCGAGACTGCCAAAACCATCATCAAAGAAGTTAATGGCGAGAAAGTTGGGGCTTTATAGGTAAAGGAAGGTGAGCAGCGTGTTGAATAGTCGGGAAGCAGAAATGCTAAAGGATTTTTATCGGCACGCCCCGAAAACTTTAACCTCGAATTATTTTGTTCAAAAGTATCAAGTCAGTGTGCGCACGGTTCAAACTGATATCAAGAAAATTCGAATAAAGCTAGCTGAAAATGAAAGCGCCGCTCTAATCTCTAAGCGCTCTTTAGGTTCTCGATTGATTGTTAAAGATGTTCCGGCTTTTGAAAGTGAATTTTTACGCCCTCACAGCACATCTCATTTAGATCAGTCGGGCAGAGTCAAGCGACTTTGTCGGTTGCTACTGCAACAAAAGCGACCATTATCAAAAACTCAGATTGAAAATCGTCTATTCGTTTCTGGATCTACTTTGACAGCTGATTTAAACAAAATGGCAGGTATAATCGAACCGTTTGAACTGAAGATTAATCGAGATTCCCAAAATGGCATTCAAGTGATTGGTACAGAGAGAAACATGCGGCGTTGTCTTTCCAAGATGGGTTTGTACGAAAACGAGCATTATGTTACGCAAGCACCTTATCGGCAAGATATTGAACGGATTCTGGTTAACGTTCTGATGGCACATCATTACCATATTTCCGACACATTATTCCAAAACTTGATTGTTCACATTGAAGTATCCATTCAGCGGATTCAAAAAGGCTTTTCGTTGAACACAGCAAAACCTCACCTTCTGCACTATTTTGCTGATGAGGTTGAAGTGGCAAAAGAAATCTTTGCCGGATTAGAGAAAAGATTTGGTTTTCAAGCTTCTGACGGAGAGTTGCTTAACTTGGCGATTTATCTGCGAGGTAAGAGTGATTATCAGAATGACGATTATGTTCCGTCAGATATAAACCAATTCATTGTGAGCGCCCTCGAGGACATTAAAGAAAAGTTTGACGTGGATTTTACGCAAGAAATTGATTTACGCATTTCTTTAGCGTTACATCTCATGCCGCTCATCACGCGAATGAAATTCGATATTCAAAACAGCAACGTTTTACTAGATCAAATTCGCAAATCATTTCCATTAGCTTTCGACATAGCTGCTTATATGGGTCTTTTGATTCAGCAAAAAGTTGGCAAAAAGGTTGAAGAAAGTGAAATCTCCTATCTGGCTATTTATTTTAACCAATACTTGATTAGATACAACGATCTTTCTGGATCACAGAAAGTGTTGGTTGTCACCAGTTTAAAACGCAGTGAGAGTGTTTTGTTGCGGCAGCGCTTTGCAACGTGGTTCAACAACGAAATCTCGGTACTCACAATGGTTAGTGTCACCGACTTATCAGATACATCTATTGAGGACTATGATGTGATTTTTACAACTGAGCAAACGGATTTGACTGATGCACTCGGCGCGATTCTAATTAGTTATTATCCAGCTGAAAACGAATATTCGAAAATTAAATTAGCCATTGATGGTTTTAAGACCAAAGAGGAAATTCTCAACTTATTTTCAGAAGGCAGGTTTGATTATGCGAATCTTCATGATAAAAATCAGGTTGTTGATCATTTGATAACGCTTTCGTCACCCGCAGTGGCTGGTAAGACGACTGAAATAAACAAAGCTATTCGCCTTCGAGAAGAACTTGGAAGCAGTTACTTTGGCGGCACAGTTGCATTGCCTCACCCTGTAAGCCCATTGCCGATTGCGACGTTTGTCTCGGTTATCCTGCTCAAGCATCCAATCGAATGGGATACAGATGGTAATAAGGTTGATTTGGTTATCCTGGTCGCCATTGAAAAGAATAACGCGAAAGTATTTCAGCTGTGGAATTATCTTGGGAAAATAATTCAAGATGCGACATTTGTAGAACGCTTAAAGAGACATCCTACCTTTGATTACTTCATTCAGGAGTTATCACAAATATTAGATTGAGAATGCAGGAGATGGGAAAATGCAATTTATTATGGTTTCACACGGCAATTTAGCAGAGGCAATGCTTGGCAGTGCTGAGATGATTGTTGGCAAACAAGAGCGTGTTAAAGCTTTTGGGCTGGAACCCACTGAAGACGTCAGTACGCTGCGAGCAAAGATCCAGGCGCGTTTAGACGAAATCGGTTCAACTGAAGAAGTCATCTGTTTTACAGATTTGTTTAGCGGCAGTCCGTTCAACACAGTTGTGTCGTTGATGGGTACGTATGATATTCGACATATAACAGGGATGAATCTACCTATGCTGCTTGAAGCATTTATGATGAGGAGTAATCCAAATAATGGTCGTGAAGCAATCTGCGAAAAGTTGATTAAAGAGGCGCCATCAACCTTTATTGATGTCAATAAGCATTTAACTAGTGAATGGTGAAAAACTCTAAAAGTGTTTTCATAATAGGCTTTACCAATAGTTAAGCGTATAATAAGTGCAAGCCTCATTTGCCCGAAATGCCTATGCTTTGGGATTTACCCTTGCACTTATCGCTGACCTA
>OBWV01000209.1_pt1 | contig 66623 bp, 80 predicted proteins | sample 1495351 | NCBI WGS metagenome assembly OBWV01 (sample SAMEA2580122, study PRJEB22360) | human gut metagenome | biome: human gut; feature: human-associated habitat; material: faeces | place: Denmark | collected 2008/2010 | reverse complement strand
ATTGTAAGTGTAAATTCAACTAGATTGTTGTGTAAGAGTCTTTTCTACTTAGCTACTTTGAAAGTGGAATTTAACTTTTCACTTCAGCTAAAATATGTGAAAGCAAATTAACTGTTGAAAAAATCAGAGAATATGCTATAATATATAAGCTACTACAATGGTATCTACTGAATTAGGTCAGATTGGGAACAAAGCAGCCTTAAGGGAGCTCTATCATGTGTGGTAGCCCTTTTTTATATCTGAGGTAATTTTATGAAAGAAGAATATATGCGGGCTGCTTTAAGAGAGGCAGAGAAGGCTAAAAAAATAGATGAGGTACCCATTGGCTGTGTTATTGTTAAGGATGATAAAATTATAGCAAGAGGTCATAATCTCAGAGAAACAAAACAGCAGTCAATAAACCATGCTGAAATCATTGCAATTCAAAAAGCTTGTAAAAAGGTAGGAAGCTGGCGTCTTGAGGATTGTGATTTATATGTTACTCTGGAGCCCTGTTGCATGTGTGCCGGTGCTATTCTGCAATCACGTATCAGAACTGTTATCTATGGAACTGCTGATCCAAAGGGTGGAAGCATTGAAAGTACCTTGCATATGTATGAACAGCCGGGATATAACCATTATCCGAAAGTTGAATCCGGTGTTCTTCAAAACGAATGTTCACAGCTCTTAAAGAATTTCTTTAAAGAAAAAAGACTAAAAAAGAAATAAAAGCAAATACTGTAAGAAAGAAAAGTATTTGCTTTTCTTATGTAAAATTCATTGTCAGCATGATATAATTGACAGTGGAGAAAGCAGGTGAAGTATGGCATATAAAGCGTTATATCGTACTTATCGTCCAAACAGTTTTGATGAAGTAGCAGGACAAAAGCACGTTGTACAAACCTTGCAGCATGCAGTGGAACAGCATAAGATTGCACATGCTTATTTGTTCTGCGGCCCCCGTGGTACAGGAAAAACATCAATTGCGAAAATCTTTGCGAAAACTATAAATTGTGAGAATCCAAATCATAAACCATGTTTGGAATGTGATAACTGTAGGGCAGTACAGGATGGAAGCCATCCGGATATTATTGAGATAGATGCTGCCAGCAATAATGGTGTAGAAGAAGTACGTACACTGATAGAAAAAGTTAAGTATGCGCCATTGAAGGGTAAATATAAAATTTATATTATTGATGAGGTCCATATGATGTCAACGGGTGCATTTAATGCGCTGTTAAAGACGATTGAGGAACCACCGGAACATGTTATTTTTATTTTAGCTACGACAGAGCCGCATAAGGTGCTGCCTACGATTATTTCACGTTGTCAGCGATTTGATTTTACTAAAGTTCCACGTGAAGAAATCGTTCAGAGGATACATACTATTCTGGAGAGAGAACAGATTACGTGTGAAGAGGAAGTAATTCGGATTATTGCACAGCTTGCTGATGGCGGATTGCGTGATGCTTTATCTATTCTTGATCAATGTATTGCTTATGCACAGAATCATATCCAGGTGCATCATATCAATGAAATTTATGGCATTACAACCATACAGGAAAAATTAGATTTGTATCGTTATATCTATGGAAAAGATGCAGTATCCCTGTTAAATGCGATAGATCAGCTTATTGAAAAAGGTATTGATATCAAAAGGCTGACTGTTGATTTAATTGAAATATTAAAGGAGAGTATCATTTTCGAGTATACAAAGGATGCATCTCTGCTGCATATTCTAAATAGTGAAGAGGTTTTAACTCTGATTGATGGAAAATCTATTGCAGAGAGGTTTCAAATGATACATCTTCTAATGGAAACATATGATAAATATAGAAGTGCAGCAAATGCAGGATCTTATTTTGAGGTCTGTTTACTGCAAATGCTGGATGTAAAGGCAACTGTGGTGACAACGACGATATCACATCCATTGGAGACTCCTAGGCAGGAACAAAAACCAGTAAGCACTGTTAATAATGTTTCACGTGAAACATCTAAGAAGAAACCTATACTTGAGGTTCCTATGGATGATGAACCATTTACACCATATGATACACCAGTATTTGATTCACCAGTAACAAAGAGTGCGAAGTCTTCACATATACCGGAAAATATAGTAAGCAAGGAAATTACTGCTGTTTCAACAAAAGCTTTAAAACCATTGGATAATGAATTTGTTCTTGGACTTCTTGCCGGGGCAAATAAACCTGAAAAAGCAAAGGATAGTCAGCATTTTCAGAAAATACCTGAATTCATGCTCGATTTTAAATATGCTAAATATGGAAGTCTTTTAAAGAATGCAGGTATTGTAGGCAGTGGTAATACCTATATAGTGGTATGTGTCGATAATCAGGCAGTAGCAAATGAAATAAATGAGATGGACAGTAAAAATGAATTTCATGATTTCATTACTGAATTGATGGAAAAGAATAAAAAAATATTTGCTATTTCTGCTGATCAGCAGAAATATGTTATCAAAGAGTTTAAAGACCGTATGATTGCAGGTACATTGCCGGAGCCTATACAGATTGAAGCTGTGACGATTGAAAGAAAAGAAGTAAAAGAATTAACACAGGAAGAAGCTGTATTGGATTTGTTCGGTCAGGAAAATATAATAATAACGGAGGAATAAGATTATGAATATGCAGGGATTATTAAAACAGGCACAGAAAATGCAAAAGGAACTTACTAAGCTGGAAGATGAATTAAATGAAAAAGTATATGAAACAACAATGGGTGGTGGCGTTATCAAGGTAGAAGTAAAAGGAAGCATGTCTGTAGAAAGTATCTCAATTGATGAAAGCTTGCTGGAGAAAGATAACAAAGAAGATTTAGAGGATATGCTGAAATCTGCCTTGAATGATGCATTCGCTAAAGCAGTCGAGGATAAAGAAAAAAATATGAATCAAATTACAGGCGGAGTGAAAATGCCAGGTGGCTTCTAATGTATCCTAAGAAATTTGAAGCACTTGTTGAATGCTATCGGAGACTACCGGGTGTAGGAATAAAAACTGCAGAACGCTATGCATTTCAAACGCTCGAATGGGATGATGAAACTATGGACTCTTGGATTCATGCATTTCAAAACGCAAAAGAAGGCTTAAAAAAATGTGCGGTATGCGGCAACTTATCGGAAGATGACACATGTGATATTTGTGGTGATAAAAGTAGAAATAGTCAGATTATATGTGTTGTACAAAGTCCAAAGGATGTTATCGCAATGGAGAAAACTAAAGAATACTCTGGAGTATATCATGTGTTGAATGGTGTTATCTCAACATCAAAAGGTATACTGCCTGAGGATATCAACATAGACTCTCTATTAAACAGAATCAGTGAGGAAACCGAGGAAATTATTATTGCAACCAATCCGACAGTCGAAGGTGAAACTACAGCATTGTACTTATCAAAGCTGCTGGAAAAATATCCGGTTACTGTAACAAGGATTGCACATGGTCTTCCAATGGGCGGACATTTGGACTATGCGGATGAATTAACCTTGATTAAAGCAATTGAAGGAAGAAAGAAAATGGAACCATAATGTTGGTTCTTTTCTTTACTGTATTATAAAATGTAAGAAGTATATAGTAAATGAGGAAGGACAGGAATACCATGCTTTCAAATGTATGGATGTTTAAATAGCGCTTAAATCAAGAATATGAAAAAGGGAACAACCTCCTACAGCAACAGCATAATAGGCGATACACAGAAAAAACATCATCTCTATATGAACTAATTGTATAAATCCTAAATCACCATCTCCTTACATATATATAAAAGAAATATTTTCATTTTACTGCAAGCGCTATCATGGTAAAATGGATATATAGGAAGAAGGTGATCATATGGGCTCAATTGCTTATATTACTGATAAAAATATGATGGAGTACCATAGACTTCATGGTAACTCTGTTATCAATTTCTGGAAGCCAAGTATCAAAAGTATTACTGATTTTAAAAAGGGAGACATGCTGTTTTTCTTGACAAAGGGGACAGAGCGTGGGAAAAAAAGAGAAAAGGGAATACTTGGATATGGTCATCTTCGAAAGCAACAAAACATGGGGTTTACACAAATGTGGAATGTATATAAAACTCTGAGTGGCTATCCGGATAAGGAATCATTAAAGCAGGCAATCTGCAAAATTACAAAACAGGAGGAAGTACCTGAGCTACTTTCCTGCATGGAATTAGAAAATGTTATCTATTTTCAATATCCGATTTACCTAAGTGAAATCGGTATGAAAATTTCCAATAATATAGAAAGCTTTTTCTATATAGATAAAGAGGATATACAAAATACAGGAAGACTACTGCATCTGGCATCCTCTATTGGTACGGATATGTGGGTGAACAGTACTGTTATTACAAAGGAAAAGAATATGCAGGAGGATGCTGTACTTCAAATACTGGAGAACCTGAGCAGACGTATAGAGACTAGCTTCTATTCAGAATATGAAGAATCAAAAATACGTCATTATATACAAAAACTTCAGGATGCAAATATACAGTCAATTAGAAACAGTAAAACAGAGTATTGGACAAAACGCGATGGAAAAATAATGATTTTACTGCCATGCCTCTTAAACTTTATAGATGCTGAAAGTAAAATGCAGTATAGCATTGGTCATTATCAGCTATTTAAAGTATATATAAATCAAAGTGAATATGCTGATCAGATTTCCATCAAACTATTGTTCAACCAAAAGATCCACAGTAATTGGAGACTTGCTCTCAGCTATTTAAAGATAGAATATGAAGAAAGGCTAGTCGAAGAGGACTAGCCTTATAGCTATTACCTGAAGAATACAAAAGAAAGGGACCATAAGAATGAATTTTGTTTTCCTTATTTTGTGTCGGAAAGCAATCATTCCAAGACCAATACCAAAAGCTCCTCCAAGGAATGCATACAGTAACAGAAATCGCTCAGGTATTCGATAACGCTTATGAATGGCTTTCCATTTATCAATTCCCATCATACAAAATGAAATCACGTTCCAGAAGACGATGTAGATCATTCCTCCACTGCCTGCAAAGCACGCTGAATCTTAGATGTGCAGTTTTTTTCATAAACAAGCTGCACATGAGAAAGAAGCTTCTGAAAAACAGAAAGCCCGTCATGTGGCTGCTTATATTCATATTCAATTTCATAATCTGTATGACTTCCATAGGTGCTGATATCAAAGCATAGTTCAGCATTCTCTGTTTCTACAACAGCTCTTTTTGTCACCAAAGTAGTTAACGGAATGATTGCAGCTTCAATTTGATACTCATGCAATAGCTGAACAATTTCCTCTGATTGCAGAGCATGAACACTGTTTTCAGATACTTCACACTCACACTCGCACAGCCCATCAAGATTCTCCTGCCGCATCTTTAATGTAAACAGAAACCTTCCATTTCGCTCCCGTATACGCATTGCACCCTTCTTTTTCTGAATGTCCCCGTTTACCGTATCATAATAGGTATTGGTCTGGGTTATAAAATTCAGATTTTCATACAAACTACACAGCTTATCAAACTGTTCCTTACTCACAAGCATTTTATATTCTTTTTCAACATGTTTATTCATCTTTCATCACCTTATAGGATATGATACAATAGTACCATAACAAAAGGAAGTGATTTGTGATGAAATATTCAGTAGTTGCGAAAAAAGATGCAAAATCACATGCAGTAGAGGAGAAAATCAAAGAGCGTCTGCAGTCTTCTGGCTGGATTTATGACAAAGCAGAACCACAGCTTGTTATCTGTGTGGGAGGAGACGGTACACTGCTGTATGGCGTGCATCAGTATCTGCATCGAATCAGCGAAGTAAACTTCCTTGGCATTCATACAGGAACCCTTGGCTTTTTCACGGACTATACGGAAGAGGAGCTGGAGGAATGCCTGCATGATGTATTGGAAAAGGAGCCTGTGATATTTGAATCCGGTTTATTGAAAATAAAGCTGGATAATAATCCAAACCCTTATTATGCATTAAATGAGATGCGTGTTGAGAATATTGTGAAATCTCAAATCATGGATATATATGTAGACGGTGAGTTTTTTGAAACCTGCAGAGGCTCCGGCATCTGTCTATCCACTCAGGCAGGCTCCACTGCATATAATCGATCTCTTGGAGGAGCAGTTATAGACTGTGGATTATCTCTTATGCAGCTGGCGGAAATAACAGCTATTCAGCACTCCAAGCACCGCTCCCTCGGAAATCCGTATATCATGATGGAGAACCGTCATGTAACAATGAAAAGTGAAACCTTTGATACAGCAATACTCTGCTATGATCATTTGAATGTGCCGTTGGAAGCCACCAAAGAAATCTATTGCGAGATGTCTGATCGGAAGGTTAGATTCGCACGTTATCGTCATTACAGTTATTTGAGAAGATTAAAAAATTTATACTGACAGATAGTATTGATGAAGGGATATGATTTAGTCATAAGCTGCTTCATTAGTCTATTCAGTTGCAGGAAGAACGAGGATTATCGCATCATGAAAAGTAAAAAAACAGATACGCGTGGAATCTGTTTTTTATATCCGTTTTTTCCTGTACCAACCATTATTTACTTTTGAGAAATGTATCGTATAACAAATATCAATAAATTGAAGTAGCATGCGCATTTCATCCGTTATAAAAAAAGCAAGCAAAATAAAACCAATCACAAAACTTATGATTGGCTTATTCATATACATAATCAGAGAGCTTTTTTGCTTTTGCACTGGCATTCATAATGATTCCAAATGCAATCAGATATGACAGTAATGATGAACCGCCATACGATATCATAGGAAGCGTGATTCCGGTAATCGGCAATAAACCGATTATCATCCCGATATTTTGTATCTGTTGATACAGCAGCATCCCCAGAATACCCAGAATGAAATACTTTTCAAACATATTCTTTGACATGCTGGCAATACGGCATAAATGAATATCAAGCCCAAGACACAGAACCACTATGAATAATGTTCCGATCAAGCCCCAGCTTTGTCCAATAACAGCAAAGATAAAGTCGGTCTGTGCTTCCGGTATGGATACCAGCTCGATTCCCATACCATGACCTGTAAGGCCGGCCGAGCCAAGAGCAAGCAAGGCCATATACAGCTGATGCCCCTCTCCATTGATATCTGTTTCCGGATTCAGCCACGCTGTTATTCGTTTCAGACGATATCCTCCTTCACCACCAATCAGCTCATTCAGAACATTGAAATGATAGTAATACATATAGAAGAATAATACCAGCACAATGACAATCAGGATACCTATGATGACAAACCATTGTTTTTTTATACCGGAACATACGATCATCGCCACCAGTGAAATAGCGATAATCAATACCACTCCGGTATCTGGCTGAGCAAGTATCAGAAGGATAGGGGGAACTGCCCATTTCGCTACATTCATAAACAAAGAGAAATCCATTTCATAGGACTCTGTTAATTTGTTATTGTTATGCTCATCAATCACACCGGCAGTTATTAAAATCAAAACGATTTTCATAAACTCACTGGGCTGAAAAGAACCGAACGGCCCCAGCTTAAACCAGGATGTGGCACCGTTTGTTGTGATGATCATTCCCAGCAGACTGCCTCCGGTCAACATATTGTATACCTTACCAATCAGCAGCACCACAAGACAAACCATAAGAAACCAGTATCCTATTTTTGCGAACTGCAGCATGGAATCATTACCGAGATACATAATCACACCGATCGCGATTGATCCGATAATAAACCACATTGCCTGCTTCATCATATAGTCTATACCGGCTGCCTGACCGATAATACCAAAAGCGGAATAGATGGACAGAAGACTCATGCCAATCGTTAAAATCAAATATGTAACTAAAACAAAATCGAACTTATCCGGACTCTTTGCCCTGGATAATCCTACTTTCATTTGCACCACTCCAGACAAAAACCTTTTTGAAACAAGGTTGTACTTATTATAACACGGTTTATATTTCTTATGTTGCAGCATGGTCAATTATTTTCTGAATTTCTATTAAGAAATGAGAATAAGCATACACTGCAGGTTAGGATGATTGTATGAAAAAACAAAAGCATATAGGATTATACCCAATGGTCATGTTATAATAATAAGCAGTGAGTGGAGTTGATAAAATGACTAAAAAAGCTACCTATACACCGATGATGAAGCATTATCTGGAATTAAAAGAACAGCATGAGGATGCAATCATATTCTATCGTCTCGGTGATTTTTATGAAATGTTTTTCGAAGATGCAAAGACGGCATCCAGTGAGCTTGATCTGGTTCTGACAGGAAGAAATGCCGGTGTAGAAGAACGGGTACCGATGTGTGGAATTCCACATCATGCCGCAAAGGGATATATACAGCGACTGATTCAAAAAGGATATAAAGTCGCAATTGTTGAGCAGTTGGAGGATCCGGCACTGGCAAAGGGACTGGTGAAGCGGGATGTCATCAAAATCGTTACACCCGGAACCATCATGGATGAAGTAAGTGATGAGAAAACAACTGTCTATATTGCTTCTCTGCATGACTTTCAATTCGGTCTTGCCGTCATACTCTGTGAAATGACAACCGGAGAGCTGCGTGCGCAGCTGATTGATAAGCATGTCATGGCAATACAGAAGGTTCTGCTGGGAAACAATGTACGAGAAATTGTAATACAGGAGAAGTTTGATAAGAAAATCGTGAAGATGATAGAAGAAATGCAGACGATTACCGTTTCCTATCATAATGATAACGCATTAAAGGAAGAATACCGTCATTTGCTGAATGGAATTGAAGATGACCGTGTGGAAACTGCCTTTGGCGTTCTCACCAATTATCTGGATGAAACACAGAAGCGAAATATGGCTCATCTGAATGCTGTTGAAATGGTATATGAAAATGATTTTCTTCAGATGGATTTTTCGACAAAGCAGAATCTGGAGCTGACCTCCAGTCTGCGCAGCAATTCACGCTCACAGACATTATGGAGCTTTCTTGATAAATGCCGCAGCTCCATGGGCTCTCGGTTATTAAAAAAATGGATTGAATACCCGCTGGTTGATACAGCGATGATTAACCGGCGTCTGGATGCTGTTGAATATTTGAATGATAACTTTATTACGAAGGACGAACTGCGTGAGCATCTGGGCTTTGTCTATGATATGGAGAGACTGAGTGCCAGAGTGGCCTATGGTTCTGCAAATCCGCGGGATATCCTGCGACTGATCAAAACGCTGGAGCATACACCGCAGATTTTTGAATTATTTCATGACTGCAGTGCCTATGAGGAATTTCAGAGTATCGATCCATGCCGGGAGCTGTACGATATGATCGAGGGTGCCATCATTGATAATCCTCCTTTGACATTAAAGGATGGCGGTGTGTTTGTGGAGGGCTATAATGAAGAGCTCGATCAGGTGCGCGAAATCGGTAAAAACGGGAAGAACTGGATTCTTGAGCTTGAAAACAAGGAGCGGGAAAGAACCGGTGTAAAGTCTTTGAAAATCGGATACAACCGTGTATTCGGGTATTATATTGAGGTTACAAAAACCAATCTGGATTCTATAAAGGATGAATTTGGTTATGTCAGAAAGCAGACACTGACCAACGCAGAACGCTTTATCACGCAGGAGCTGAAGGATAAAGAGGACGCGATTGTACATGCGCAGGAAAGAAGTATCCGTCTGGAAGCAGAGCTATTCAATCACCTTCTGAATCAAATCAAGGTATATCTGCCTAAGTTGCATGATCTTTCACATGCATTGGCCACAATTGATGCATTATATGCACTTGCAGAGATTTCCAGTGAAAACGGATATACACGGCCACAGTTTCATACCGGTCATTCCATTCACATGAAGGAGGCAAGACATCCGATCCTGGATCGAATGATGAAAACAACACGTTATGTTTCCAATGATCTGGAGATGGGTGAGGACAATGACATTCTGATGATTACCGGACCGAACATGGGTGGTAAATCCACCTATATGCGACAGACCGTTTTTCTTGTCATCATGGCCCAGATAGGCTGCTTTGTCCCTGCAAAGAAAGCGGAAATGCCAATCTTTGATCAGATATTCACACGGATCGGCGCAAGTGATGATATCATGTCGGGACAGTCAACCTTTATGGTGGAGATGATCGAAGCGAACAATGCATTACAGAATGCCACAGCAAATTCACTCATTTTATTTGATGAGATCGGGCGCGGTACCTCCACATATGACGGTATGGCACTGGCGCAGGCTATGATTGAATATATAATGCGAAATATCAAAGCGAAAACGCTATTCTCTACCCATTACCATGAGCTGACAGAAATGGCAGAAAAGAATGCAGGTATCCGCAATGTGCATGTGGATGTACATGAAGAGGATGATAAGGTTACATTTTTATACCGTGTGCTTGACGGCAAAGCAGATAAATCCTATGGAATCAATGTTGCACGTCTTGCACATCTTCCTTCCTCCGTGCTGGAGCGTGCCAAGCAGATTCTGGACAATCTGGAGCTGCAGCCGAATATGGTAAAAGAGGTGAAGCCACCACTCGTCATAGAAAAAGAGAATCCGCAGCACATGCAAATCATCAATCAGGTTAAACAGGTAGATGTAAATAAAATGACACCGATGGAAGCCATGCAGTTTCTGTATGAGCTGAAGGAAAAAATGTCATAGAAGAGAACTCTGTAATCCCGGATTACAGGTTTTCTGTTTTATAAGAAAGAAGGTGTACTTATGGGTAGAATCAATCGACTGGACGAACATCTCAGCAATATGATTGCGGCTGGAGAGGTCGTGGAACGTCCGCAGGGTATTGTAAAGGAACTGGTTGAAAACTGTATCGATGCACACGCATCAAATATAGAAATACAAATATCACAGGGTGGTATTGCGACCATTACGATTATAGATGATGGTGACGGTATGGATCCTGAGGATGCCACGCTGGCATTTGAGCGGCATGCCACAAGCAAGCTGAAAGAGGTTAATGATCTCTGGAATATACATACAATGGGATTTCGCGGGGAGGCACTGCCTTCCATCGCATCTGTTTCTCATGTACTGCTGCGAACAAATGACGGCACAACCTCTACCGAGGTGGAGATCAACTACGGCAAGCTGATCAGTGCCAGACCATGCGGGACTCCGAAGGGAACCATGATAGAAATTCAGAATCTGTTTCAGAAAACACCGGCACGCTTCAAGCATCTGAAAAGTCCGCAGTATGAATTTTCTCTTATTTCGGATGTAGTTCAGAAGTTTGCCCTTTCCCATCCGGAAATCGGATTCTGCCTGTCTCATGATGGTAGAACGGTTTTTAAAACCAAGGGCAGCGGTAATCTTTTGGAAGTACTTATGCAGATTTATGGAAGAGACAGTGCGAAGAGTGCGATTTCGCTGGATGGAAGTGATCAGGATTATAAGATAAAAGGCTATATCATGCAGCCGCAGTTTAACCGTGCAACAAAATATTATATGCTGCTGTACATCAATGACCGTATGATACGTAATTACCATTTGCAGAAGGCAATACTGGATGCATACTCACCTTATATGCCGAAGGACAGATATCCCATCGTTGTCATTGATTTACTGATGGATGCACAGCTGGTGGATGTCAATGTACATCCGTCCAAATGGGAAATTCGTCTGTCCAAGGAAAAGCAGCTGGAAAAGCTCCTCTATGAGACAATTCGCAAAGCACTGCAGGAGCAGCTTGAGGTTCCACGCGTTAATATTACAAAGGAAACCGTAAAAGAGAAGGTGGAAGAGCAGGAGCTGCAGTTTACGTATGAACGTGATGATAGCATTTCAAGACTGCATGAGGAAGTAAACGACAGCTTTATACATCCGGAAAAGAATGAAAAGCCCTCTCTGGATATGGAAGAGCTGCGTAGAAAAATCGAAGCAGATAAAAACCGGAGAAAAGAATCAGCTGCTCCGATACAGCCTAAGACTAAGGAAATTCTTCCTGAAATCCGGGAAGAAACAGCATCCTACGAGTCTGAGGATTCAACATCGGTAAAGGCGGAGACAGAGGAAGCAGATGTCAAGGTTCAGCATGAGGACACTGACAAAACAGAAGTGCTGCCCGCTGCCGACACCGGGTCTGAGGCACACACAGAAGCTATAGAAACAGACATTTCTTCGGATGCAGCTGTTGCATACAAGGAAATCAGTCAGTCCGAGGAGCTTGTCTATGAGAAAAAGGCAGAGGCGGAACAGCCACAGCCTTTGAATCCGAGTCTTCCACAGCTTCGTGTGATTGGTCAGTTCCACAGCTGCTATATATTGGCAGAGGGTGAAAAGGGCCTGTACATAATTGATCAGCATGCAGCACAGGAGCGCTATCATTATGAAATTATCAGAAAGCAGATTCTTGACGGAAACAATGATACCCAGCCGCTGCTGCTGCCTATAACAATAGAATCTACGATTTCTGCTGTTTCGCAGGCAGATGATTTGAACGCATTGCTGGAACAGCTCGGCATCCATCTTGAGGTCTTTGGAGATCATACCTTTGTGTGCCGTCAGCTGCCGCTGTGGATGAAGGATGTTGAAGAAGAGGCTTTTCTCTGCGATATGATTGATATTTGGGAAAAGGATAAGGAAATCAGTCTGGATAAGCTGCGGAAGCATGCAATAGCTACCATGGCATGTCACAGCTCCATACGCTTTAACCGCAGTCTTACACTGGATGAAATGAAGCGTGTCATAGAGGATTTAGCACATTGTGAGCAGCCGTTTCATTGCCCGCATGGAAGACCGACAATGATCTGTATGGAGGATAAGGCATTGATCCATGAATTTGAACGTGGATAAGCAGCAGGAGGAAACAGCCTGCAAGCATATAGCTGCTTGTAGTCGCTGCCTTTTGAAATGGCATACCTCTGGCTACAGTGAGAACGGATACTGTGAATACTGAGGATATCTTGTGAGAGAACGGAGTTAATTATGGAAAAAGTACTGGTGATTGCAGGTCCCACAGGCGTAGGAAAAACAAGCCTTAGTGTGGAGCTGGCAAAAGCCTGTCATGGAGAGGTTATCAGCGGAGATTCCATGCAGGTTTATAAAGAAATGAGTATCGGAACAGCAAAAATAACAAAGGAGGAAATGCAGGAGGTACCGCATTATCTGATTGATTTCTGTTCCTTTACAGAGGAATACAATGTTAAAATTTTTCAGGAGAAGGCCAGAGAATACATAGCGGAAATCACCAAACATGGGCATCTTCCCATCATATGTGGAGGAACAGGGCTATATATAAAGTCCTGTCTGTATGATTATCAGTTTGTCGATCAGCCACAGGATACGGAGTTTATGAATTTTCTGGCAGAGCGAAGTACGGATGAAATATGGGGGATGCTGTCAGTCATCGATCCAAAAGCCTGTGAGAATCTGCATCCGCATAACAGGCAGAGAATCGTTCGTGCTCTTGCGATGGCACATACCGGAGAGAAAAAAAGTGAAATCATTGAGTCACAGGAACACCGTCCTGTTTACGATGCCTATATCATAGGTCTTACAATGGATCGTTCGCGGCTGTATGAGAGAATCAATGCAAGAGTCGATACCATGATGGAACAGGGATTGCTGCAGGAAATTGAACAGCTCCATACCCTGCAGGAGGATGTCTGGAGTCTGCAAAGCTTTCAGGGAATCGGCTATAAGGAATGGAAAGCTTACATAGAGGACAGGGAATCAGTTGCCACCTGTGTGGAACGTATTAAGAAAAATTCACGTAATTTTGCGAAACGCCAGTATACATGGTTCCGCAATCAGATGCAGGTGCACTGGTATGATGTTGAAGATGAGAACTATCGCGAAAAGATTTTAGAAGATGTAAAAGCATGGATGGAGAACTGAGATGGAAACACCTTTACAGAGAATGGAGCTTCTGATTGGAGAAAACAATCTGGAAATATTAAAGCGTTCCACCGTCATGGTTGTAGGTGTCGGAGGTGTTGGCTCCTATGCTGCGGAGGCACTGGCAAGAAGTGGAGTCGGAACCCTGATTCTTGTTGATGGTGATACCGTTGCACCCAGCAATCTGAACCGTCAGATACATGCCGTCTATGCTACCATCGGTCGATCAAAAACAGAGGTTATGAAGGAACGGATGGAAAGCTATCGCAGGGACTGTACAATCATCTGCAAGGATATATTTTATAAGGAAGAGGAAAATGCAGTCCTCTTTGATAAACCGGTGGATTTCGTTATCGATGCAATTGATACCATGAGCAGTAAGCTTTCCTTAATCACATACTGCCTGAAACATAAAATACCCTTTATCAGCAGCATGGGGATGGCAAACCGTCTGGATCCGACAAAGGTGGAGTGCTGCGAGCTTATGAAAACAAGCTATGACCCTGTTGCGAAAATTATGCGAAATCTGATTCGGAAGCATCATATAAAAGGAAAGATTCCGGTTGTGTTTTCCAGCGAACAGCCCAGCGTACAAACCAAAATCATAAATGAAAACGGTGTTACCAGAAAGCAGAAAATGCCGCCTGCCAGCTCACCGTTTGTTCCGAGTGCTGCCGGTCTTGCAGCTGCTTCCTATGCTATGCGCATACTGCTTGAGAAAGGGGAACACCATGGACAATGAAACTCTGAAGGTTATTCGTAGCCGTACATCCCTGCGTACCTACGATGCGAAACCGCTGCGTGAGGAAGAAGAAAACGCCATTATCGAGAGTGCTCTTCTTGCCCCTACTGCTGGAAATCAGATGCTGTATTCCATGATCATCATCCGTGATCAGGAAAAGAAAAAGAAGCTAAGTAAGCTTTGTGACTATCAGATGTTTATACAGGATGCCCCACTTGTTATTGTATTTGTCGCAGATCATCACCGCTGGTTTGATTATTATCGCATGAACGGCGTAAAGAGGTATGCGGAAAAGCACGGATTATCATTTACATCACCTGCGGAGGGGGATTTAATGCTTGCGGTGGAGGATGCGATGGCTGCAGCGCAAAACAGTGTCATAGCTGCGGAATCTATGGGAATTGGTTCCTGTTATATTGGTGATATACTGGAAAATTATGAAACGGTAAAGGATCTGCTTCAGCTACCCGATGAGACCTTCCCCATCGCAATGCTATGCTACGGACATTATAAACAAGAGCACAAAAAGGTGTTTAGAAAACGCTTTGATAGAAGGTTTGTGGTATTTGAGGATTCCTATCGGCAGCTGCAAAAAGAGGAATATGAGCAAATGTTTGCCGAGCGTGCGGAAAAGGAATTTCTGACACAGAATAAATACGCAGCGAAAAACTATGCACAGCAGTTCTATGCGAGAAAAACGGGAGCCTCCTTCAGTAAGGAAATGACTAGAAGTGTAAAGGAAGCCTTAAAGGCCTGGACAGGAAAATAACGTCTTATCGCTAACAGACTTTATTTGGAAAGGATATTATGAGACAAATAGATGTTGTCTATTCGCCGATGTGTGAAGCTACAGCTGCAATGGTTGAAAAGCTTCGAATCTGGCTGGAGGGCATAGACATACAAATCAATTTAATTCCATATCATCAGCTGCCATCGGATAAAAAAAATTTGCGAAAATGTGAAAATTGCTTTATCGATGTATACGATCGTGGTCGAAAAATAGACACGGTACCGTTGCATAAGCAACAGCTGTATGCAGCCCTGCAGATTGAAAGAAATGCAGAGGATGAAGAACCTGTATTCTCAAAATGGAATGGTTTGACAGAAGAGCAGTTTAAAAATTGTTTACATAAGGATGAAATTTCATTCATACCTATCACAAAACATAATTATCTCAGAGAAATGTCGATGTGTCTTACCAATTATCCCTTTGGTAATCCCTCTGAGTAATATCATCAAAGCTGTATATCATTAAAATCCAAGGTGTTTTCAGAGATATGGCAAAAGGAAGATATTGCTGGAATTTTCGCAGTTTTGAATGATAGGGTAATTGGCTTACTGGAGGTAATGCCAAGAGAGATTTTACAAAAATACGGCTATATGACAGGAACAGCAGGGAATAGCGACAGCTATTTGACAATAGGCTGCTACGAGGTTGGATATGGTGTTCCTCGGGTTGAAATGCTGGATGCTCTGATGGAGAACCTGGAAAAGGTATATCCGCTCTTCCATCGGAAATACCTCGAAGGTATCGGTATTTATGAATGGAGGGATGGATTCAATCCATACTGGGTATATGAAAAACATGGGTACAGCAGAACGGAAAAATTAGCTGACAATATTATTGTAATGTCAAAGAAGCTTTGCAAGTAGTGCAATCCATAGCAGATGAGAAGAGGAACAGCTGTTAAGAATGCAGGGTACTCTGTGTCATAGTAAATATATAACATATAAGGAATCAAATTTATCAGTTTATGATATTTGATTCTTTTTATTATGTTCGCTTAATTTCTTGTTGTTATAGAAAAGCCTTATGATCACTGATTGTATCTATAAATGAATAAAAGGAATGAAGCATGCAGCAGCCTTTGAGACAGCTGCGTCAGTTTCTATTGACATATAGATAGCACTGCGATATAGTATATATAGAGGTTCGATATATAGAGATACAATGTAGTAGTGGAGGTTATCTATGGATGAAAAACTAAGACGTGTTTATGTGCCGATGACAGAAACCGGTTTTTATATTCTGTTTTCCCTGCAGGAGGAACGCCATGGTTATCATGTAATTCAATATGTGAAAAAAATTACAGATAACGAAATCATTATAAGTGCAGGAACCTTGTATGGAACTCTTTCAAAAATGGAAAAGGATCAGCTGATCAGGTTTACAAGAGAGGAAGAAAAAAGAAAATATTATCAAATTACAGAGCTTGGCAGTACGGTACTGCAGCTGGAGCTGGCCCGTATTAACCGCTTATATATCAACAGTAAAGGAGGATGCTATCATGGAAACAAAGAGAATCTTTAGATTCTTCTCACTTGCGGAATATGGCGAAGAACAGAAGTTTCTGGAAGAAATGCATCAAAAGGGCTGGAAGCTGAAAAGCTATACGGTTTTCAGGGGGTATGTCTTTGAGAAATGCATACCGGAAAACTGGATTTATCAACTGGATTATCGTGATGAAGTAGAGGATCTGAATGCTTATATACAGCTGTTTCAGGATTGCGGCTGGGAGTATGTCATGATGTTTAATTCCTTCTATTATTTTCGCAGAAAAGAGAATGGGGAAGAAAACAATTCGGAGATTTTCAGTGATCGTGAAACGCGGCGGGAATATTGTGAGTCTATTTATAAGCGAAGTGTATTTCTTACCTTGTTTTGTGCAATCATATTTTCTATTATCATAGTTCCCGGTCTGTGGAAGGCTTTGCAAATGTTTGAAAGAGATCCATGGTTTCTTGTTGTATATTCTTTGATTTCCGGTATTATGCTGTTTGAACTCCTGTTTTTAATAAAATGCACGCTGAAATTATATGCGGCAAAGAAGGAGCAGGAAAGCACTTAAAGCGATGCAGTATGCTTCATAATCTGTTACTTTGTGTTTACGAAAAAACCAGAGCTTATTCATAATGAATGTTCTCTGGTTTTTATTATAATTGTTTTACTTATGCGCAGGAGTATTTGTTTTACTGGTTACGTGAGATCAATCAGTATTAGAATCAACAGGCTTTATGAAAATGATATGCTTATATAGAATAATTTCGCTTACCGAAAATCACAGTACCCAGGCGAATCATATTCGAACCATGCTTCAAAGCAATCGGATAATCATCACTCATCCCCATGGACAGATAGCGGATCTGCTCACTTCCATATTCACTTTGCAGCTTGTGAAAGAGGATATTCATCCTTTCAAAGCATTCCTCAATACGGTCACGGTCCGCATCCAGTGGACCAACACACATTAGTCCCTGAACATCCAGGTGTTTATACTGCATGCACTGTTTTACAAAGGCAGGACATTCTTCCATATACACACCAGTCTTGTTTGCTTCTCTTGATATATTTACTTCAATCAGTACCGGCATAATTTTATCGATTTTCGCACACTGCTTTTCTATTTCCTCAGCCAGACGCAGACTGTCGAGACTTTGGATCATATCAGCGAGAGGAACAACATCCTTTACTTTATTGCGCTGTAAATGACCAATCATATGCCATTGATAGCGATCATCATATTTTTCTTTTAATTCCTGTACCTTATTTTCACCAAACACCCGACATCCGCAGGCATAGGCTTCATCAATTTCTTCTTTCGTATGTGTTTTACTTACTGCAATCAGTGTAACATGATCCGGAAGATGTTTCTGTATTTCCTGAAGTTTCTTTTTATCCATTTTGCATCACCTGTATCATATTATAGCACTATTTTGTATAGATAGAAAAGAATCTGTTTCATATGCGGAAAATGAAGAAGAAATTAGATATTGAATCCCAAAATGTTATGCTTATACGCGTTTGCAGTAATCCTTTATTTTACAGTTATTTTGTATAGGATAGGCAGTGAATGTTTACTGCAAAGAAAAATTCAATATATGAAATGGCAAAAGACATTAGGAAGAGGCGAACATCAGAGAACAGAAAAGACAGAATCTATTGACTCTGTCCATCTGGCAGGTATGCTGCCTGTATGTTGAAGGGAATGAATGAAGTTCCCTAACACTATCTTATGCAGGGACTGGTGTTTTATACGAAAATTTTGATCGATAAAGAAAAAAGAGAATGCAGGAGCAATCTTATCATATTTTTTATGCATTCTTAAGTTTGTACTGTGACTGTCAACATAAAAGCCTATGCGTGTATTTTTATTATCCATGTGTATTGTATCCAGTAATCATTCATCGGAACCAGTACAGATAAGACCAGAGCAAAGAACTTAATAGAAAAGCTGTGAGGCTTTCCTTATGATGGAAAATTCAAAGCTTACTCCTCAGTATGAATTCATAATTATGCCTGAAAACATATTCTGCAGCTTATCAGTACACAATGCTGTAAATAGCATGAGAAATCTCTTTGTAGTGCAATAGCTGATTATGCTATAATGATAGGGTCTAGTTAAAGGAGTGTCAGGCTATGAACAAGGGATTGTTTATCACATTTGAAGGAAATGACGGAAGCGGGAAAACAACCATCAGTAAGCTTGCATATGAAAAGCTGAAAGAGATGGGGTATCCTGTACTATATACAAGAGAACCGGGAGGCATAGATATTGCGGAACAGATTCGCAGCATCATACTGGACCCGGCCAATACGGCAATGGATGAACGCTGTGAGGCATTGCTGTATGCCGCCAGCCGCCGCCAGCATCTTATAGAAAAGGTACTGCCTGCGCTGAAGGAAGGAAAAATCGTTCTCTGCGACCGCTTCGTGGACAGCTCTCTGGTTTATCAGGGAATTGCCAGAGGTATCGGTGTTGAGGAGGTCTTTGCTATCAATCAGTTCGCAATTGAAGGGCATCTGCCGGATGCTACGGTATTTCTTTCTGTTGATTTTGAAACAGGACTGTCCCGCGTCACAAGCCGTGGCAATAAGGATCGACTGGACAATGAAAGTATGGAGTTCCATAAGCTGGTTGCACAGGGCTATGAGCTGATCAAAGACAAATTTAAGGAACGTATGCATATTGTGGATGCCAATCCTGATGTGGATACAGTTTTGAACAATACAGTAGCCTGTCTTATGGAGATTATAAAAAACCATGTTTAAAGATATTCTGAGAGAACAGCAGCCGGTGGTATATCACACTCTGCGAAATGCTCTGGAGCATAACCGTCTTGCGCATGCCTATATGTTCAGCGGTCCCAGCGGTACGCCTAAAAAAGAAACAGCATATCTGCTGGCCCAGAGTCTGGTTTGCAGGGAATCAGGCTTCGCCTGTGAGGTATGTGATACGTGTGAGCGTATTGCACACAACGAATATGCCGATATGATATATCTGGATGGAACAAGTGTTTCCATTAAGAAGGACGATATTCTGAAGCTGCAGCATGCATTCGCAAAAACCGGCCTTGAAAAAACCGGAAAGAAAATATATGTGCTGGATCATGCGGAAAATGCGACACCGGATGCATTAAACTCCCTGTTGAAATTTCTGGAGGAACCGGGAAGTGATATGATTGCAATACTGATTGTGGAACAGCTGGACAGAGTTCTTCCTACCATCATATCCCGCTGTCAGAATATCCCCTTTACCCCGTTGAGCGCATCACAGTGCCATGCGGCGGTACAGGAGGATCTGGAGGCGCTGGATGCCTATCTGCTCAGCAGCATGATCCGCCAGAAATCGGAAATTCTGGAGGCTTCGGAAAGTGAGGATTATCAGCATGCCCGCTTTTTAATGAAGGGAATGCTGGAGCGTTATCTTTCCTCACCATATGACGCTTTGCTGTTTCTGCAGTTGGAAGGCTTTCCTTCAAAACAGAAAAAGCACGGAAAGCAGGCAATGCTCTATCTGCTTGATATGCTTACTATATTCTTCCGTGACTGTCTGCGTGGCAGTCGTCGGCAATCGGATACATGGTATCAGAATATGCTGAAGGAATATCAGAAGAAAAACATGGATATGGCAGCAATTCTGCAGATTCTCATGCAGACGAAGGATACATTACTGCGTTCGGTCAACCTGCAGCTGCTCGTTGATCAGATGCTGTACAGAATGAAAGAGGTGACAGAATGAATCAGTCGGAAGACAGGAACGGGATTTCAAAAGGAAATCCGAATCCGAAGCAGGATAAAAAGAAGCATCATGACAGAGGCTTTGAACAGAAACGGGATATGAAGCATCATCCCAAGCATGATGGAAAACCCAATATGAAGTCGGAAGCGAAGGAACCACGACAGGAAGTAAAGAAGGAAATGAAGCAGGAACAAAGGCCTGCACAAAAGCCGGAGCACAAGAAGGCAAACCACAATGAACGCAAGCCGGAAGGCAGAGTTTATAAATACATCGCGTTTGTATCCTTTAAGGATTCAAAAAAAATCTATACCTTCGGTACCGATGTGGATGAGTACCGGGTGGGTGATGATGTGGTGGTTGAAACGATTCGTGGTCTGGAGCTTGGAAAAATCGTTAAGGAAACAGAAACCTTTTTGTCCAACGGAATGGAGATCAAGCCAATCACACGCAAAGCAACAGAGCGTGATTTAAAGCAGGCACAGGAAAATATTGAAAAGGCCGGTAAGGCTATGGAGATATGTGCGGAATGTATCCGTAAGCTTGGATTGGATATGAATCTGATTGAAGCGGAGTATACGCTGGATTGCAGTAAAATCATCTTTGTATATGTTGCGGATGAGCGTGTGGATTTCCGTGAGCTTCTCAAGGAGCTGGCAAGTATTTTTAAATGCCGCATTGAGCTTCGTCAGATCGGTCCCCGTAACAAATCAAAAATCATTGGTGGTCTGGGAACCTGCGGTATGGAAACTTGCTGTTCCAGATTTATGAATGACTTTGATGTCGTATCTATCAATATGGCAAAGAATCAGCTACTGGCATTGAATATTCAAAAGCTGAGCGGACAGTGCGGCAAGCTGATGTGCTGTCTGAAATTTGAAGACAGTCAGTATAAGCGGCTGCGTGAGGGTCTGCCGAAAATGAATTCCCAGATTGAATACAAGGGAAGCCGGTATCGAATTACCAGTATGAATGTACTGCTTCAGCAGGTAAAGATTGAAAATAAAGAGGATGTACAATTTCTTTCCTTTAAGGAATTGTGGCCGGATATAGATTTCTCCGATCGGTAGGTGAACAAAATGAATCGTCAGAAGAGCTTCGAAAACGAGAAAGCAACCCTGTATGTGGTGGCAACGCCAATCGGGAATCTGCAGGAAATGACACCAAGAGCATTGAAAGTGCTGGAGTCTGTCGATGTAATTGCGGCAGAGGATACCAGAAACACACTGAAGCTGTTAACGCATTTCGGTATTCATACCAGACTGATTTCCCATCATCAGCATAATGAGACTCAAAGTGCGAACGGTCTTTTGGAGCTGCTGCGTCAGGGACAGGATATCGCGCTTGTGAGTGATGCCGGCTATCCTTTGATCAGCGATCCGGGCTGTGTTGTAACACAGAAGGTAATCGAGGAGGGCTTTAATGTCGTTCCAATATCCGGAAGCAATGCGATGCTGAATGCCCTGGTATCCAGTGGCATGGACACCAGACATTTTCTGTTTTACGGATTTTTGAAATCCGGTGAAAAGGAACGGATTCGTGAATTGTATGAATTAAAATACTATCCGTTTACCATGGTCTTTTATGAAGCACCGCACCGTGTAAAAAAAATGCTTGCTTCCTGTCTTGAGGTACTGGGCAACCGCAATATCTGTCTGGCTCGTGAGCTTACAAAAAAGCATGAGGAGTTTCTGAGAGGAACTATCGAAGAAATTCTGGAAATTGCGGAGGAGCTTAAGGGTGAAATGGTAATTGTTATGGAGGGCTCCAGAGAAACCAAGGATCCGGGAGAAGATTCCGCAATGCCGCTTGTTCATGAACAGATCAATACCTATATTAAAGAAGGATTGACTACCAATGAAGCAATCAAGCGTGTCGCAAGAGAGCGCGGCCTCAGTAAAAATGAAATATATAAGCAGTACCACGGATTATGTTAAAATACCTGAACGTAAGTGAATCAATTGTTTGAACTACGTTATTGAGCTGTTAATAAGGATTGATTTCTGTATGGAACAGGAGTTAATCCTTTTTTAAAAGGAGAAGAGCATGAATTTAACAAAGGAACCCTGTCTGTATGCGGATATGCTGCAGTGCAGGAATGCAGGCGGGTTAGTTTTATATGAAACAGAGACAGCCCTGCTTTTACAGGGAAGAATTTCAAAGATTTTATATAGTGCTGCGGCAGATGATCAGGCAGGGAAAGAAATCGTGGAGCACCTGCCAAAGCAGTTTGGCATACTGGTTGCCCATGACACCTATACGGATCCCTGGCTGAAATCCATGCGAAAGCTGGAAAGCGAGCTGGAGTGTGTTCACTGTGTATATGTTGAGGATGTACCCCCTGCAGTAGCCCTTCCGGAAGGCTTTGTAATAAATAGGCTGGATGCATCACATACACAGAAAATCATTGCATTATACAGGCATTCAATGGAATCTCTGGCAAATGAACAGTATATCGGTGAATGTCTGCAGGATGGTATGTATGGTGCATTTTACAAGGGTGAGCTATGCGGATTTATCGGAGTACATGAGCAGGAAAGTATCGGAATTCTGGAGGTTCATCCCAAATGGCGGAGAAAAGGACTAGCTGTGGCTCTGGAGCAGGTGATGATTGGCAAACAGCTGGAGCGCGGCAGACTGCCCTATGGTGAAATTGTAAAGGATAATACTGCCAGTATCCGGCTTCAGAAAAAAGCAGGGATGATTACAGATGAAAAGCTTACCTACTGGTATTTTCCCTGAATATTCATAAAATCATCACATAAGGGTATGGCATTCAAGTTATAATACAGATAGAGGTGATAACATGAGCAAACTGCTGGTTGTGGACGATGAGGAACGTATCAGAAGCATGATTCGTAAGTATGGTGAATTTGAGGGACATGAAATTGAGGAAGCAGTGGATGGAATGGATGCCATCGAAAAGTGTAAGCAGGCGGAATATGATCTAATCATTATGGATATCATGATGCCGAATCTGGACGGCTTTTCAGCGGTAAAGGAAATCCGTAAGGATGTGCAGACTCCTGTCATTATGCTCTCCGCAAGAGGAGAGGAATATGATAGAATCCACGGCTTTGAAATCGGTGTTGATGATTATGTGGGAAAACCGTTTTCTCCTAAGGAGCTGATGATGCGTGTCAGTGCCATATTAAAGCGATATCATGGTGATGTAAACACCAGAAAAAAGGATATCTATACCTATGAAGGCTTGAAAATCGATTTTACGGCACGCAAGGTCTTTATTGATGATAAAGAGGTGGAAATGTCGCCAAAGGAATATGTTCTATTATTTTATCTGGTACGCAATGAAGGAATCGCACTGACAAGAGAACAGCTGATTCATGATGTATGGGGGTATGATTTCTATGGGGATGACAGAACGCTGGATACGCATATCAAGCTGCTGAGAAAAAGTCTGCAGGATTACAGCCGCCTGATTATTACACTGCGCGGAGTAGGGTATCGTTTTGAAGCTGAAAAATAAACAGGTGGCAGGCGTCGACAGAAAAGAGCGAAAACCAATCAGCGTCAAGTGGAAGATTTTTGTCACACTGGTGTTCTTTATTGTCATTATCATTGCAGTACTATGGTTTTTTCAGGTATTTTTTCTGGAAAAATTTTATATGTTTATCAAATCCAATTCCGTAAAAAAGGCCGCCAGTGAAGTAAATGAAGTCATTACGCAGAAGCTGGATGGCTCACTGGATATGGAATCCTATAAAACAAAAATTTCAAACATTTCCCGCAATGGGGATTTCTGTGTCATCGTTTATGATGAGGATACGAGCAAGGATCCGATTATGGGCAATGAAAGCGATGGCAAATGTATGCTCAGCAAATCTGCCAGCTATGCTGCCCATGCAGATGTTATTGATGAACTGAAGGGGGAAGCCCTGTCACAGAAGGATGGAATAGCTTCCAGACTGATTGAGGATACTGCCAAGGTGGAGGTGCCCTTTGAATCCTTTCGTTTCTCTTTGACAAAGGAAGGTCTTATGATACCGCGTCCGGAGGCATTTCCATCACGGCTTACATCGGATATCAGAGACAACGGCAGAAATAAACAGAATATGAAAATTTCCAAGGGTGTGCAGAATATGACCTACATCAGTGTGGTCACAGGAAGCAATTCCCATATGAAAATCAGTGTGATCAATGCACAGCTGACACCGGTAAATGCTACGATTGAAACAATCAAGACACAGTTTATCATCATTGCGGCAATATTGACTGTAGTGGCGCTTATGCTGGCCTTTTATCTTTCAAGAAAGATTGCACGTCCCATCATCTCCATTAACAACGGAGCGAAAACGCTTGCGACCGGTCAGTATGATGTTGCCTTCAGCGGTAAGGGATATCTGGAAATTGAGGAGCTGAGCAATACGCTGAACTATGCTTCCAGAGAGCTGAGGAAGGTGGAGAATCTGCGGCGTGAGCTGATTGCGAATATGAGCCATGACCTGCGAACACCGCTGACAATGATCAGCGGATACGGGGAGGTTATGCGGGATATCCCCGGTGAGAACACACCGGAGAATGTACAGATTATCATTGATGAGACAAAACGTCTGACCAATCTGGTGAACGATATGCTGGATCTATCCAAGCTGCAGGCAGGTGTACAGGAGCTGCATGCGGTTTCCATGAATCTGACGGATGAAATCCGCAGCATCATCGAACGCTATGAAACCCTTTTAAAGCAGGATGAGTATGATATTCGCTTTGAATATAGAGAAGATGTCATAATTCAGGGAGATGTGATCAAGCTTGATCAGGTTATCTATAATCTGATTAACAATGCCATCAACTACAGCGGAGAGGATCATCAGGTCATCGTGAAGCAGCTTCTTGAACAGGGAAGGGTTCGTATCGAAATAATCGATCATGGTCCGGGTATCGAAAAGGATAAGCTTGCGTATATCTGGGAACGGTATTACAAGGTGGATAAGACGCATGTGCGCTCCCGGGTTGGCAGCGGTCTGGGTCTGAGCATTGTTAAAGCTGTTCTGGAGCTTCATAAGGCTGAATACGGCGTACTTAGTGAAGAAGGAGTAGGAAGTACCTTCTGGTTCTCTCTGCCTTACAGCAAAAGCCAAAACGAGGATGGATAGTGTCTGTATCAAGCTGAATCACTAGAAACTATGATAATAAACACAGCTGTTTTAAAACGATGTCAGGGAGGAGCAGCAGGTACAGACTCAAAACAAGGGTGCTCGTTATAAAATACATACCATACATATTCATATAGAATAAAAATATCTGTGGATGACATTTCATGGATATTTTTTATTAATCATTACGTAAATGGAAGAAAAATATCAGGAAAAATGCTTACACTTTTTCATGTAAATAAAAAAAAGCATTTACAGTCCCACAAACACTGAAATTGAGGTATAATAAGTGTCAGAGCAAATAGAGATGAAGGTTCATCTACAACATAAACAATCTGAATACACGTAAATGCCGCGTGTATTTTCTATTGTCATTGTTCTAGGTTAAGGAGGATTCTATGATCACTAGCATTAAGAAAAGGGACGGACGTGAAATACATTTCTCTCCGGAAAAAATCACAAGAGCTATTTTCCTGGCAGCAAGCAGAGTAGCACAGGAGGAAGGCAGCAAAGCAGATTATGAAACAGCGGAAATACTGACGGAGAAAGTCGTAAATCTTCTGAATAATACATACCAGGGCACAACACCAACCGTGGAAAATGTGCAGGATGCAGTTATTAAGGTATTGATTGAAACCGGTCATGCGAGAACCAGTGAAGCATATATCCTGTATCGTGCAGAACGTACAAGAATCCGCAGCATGAAGACAAGGCTGATGAAATCCATTGAGGAAATTACGTTTGCGGACAGCAACGATGCGGATATCAAGCGTGAGAATGCCAATATTGACGGAAATACGGCAATGGGTACCATGCTGCAGTACGGAAGTGCTGTATCCAAGGAATTCTGTATGAGTCAGCTGATGAATCCGCAGCATGCGGCGCTTCATGAAAACGGAGATATCCATATTCATGATATGGATTTTATGAATATGGGGACGCTGACCTGCTGTCAGATTGATTTGGAAAAGCTGTTTAACGGCGGTTTTTCAACCGGTCACGGGCATCTGCGTGAACCGCAGGATATCACCAGCTACGCAGCTCTTGCGGCAATCGCAATCCAGAGTAACCAGAACGATCAGCATGGCGGTCAGAGTATACCTGCCTTTGATTTTTATCTGGCAAAGGGTGTCGCAAAAACCTTCCGCAAGGAATACATCAGTAATCTCAACAAAGCGCTGGAGCTGTTTATCAATCTGGATGCCGATGTGAGAGAACCGTTCAAGGCAGTGGAGAAGGAAACAGGAAAAACTGCAGCTATGATCATGGACGACAGCTTCCTGAACAGCCTGAATGCCATGCTGAAGGAAACCTTCGGTCTTGGTGAGGAACAAATCGAGCTGATCAATAAATTCGCTTATAAAGAAGCAAACGTTGCCACAAGAAGAAAAACCTATCAGGCAATGGAAGCCTTTGTACATAATCTGAACACCATGCATTCACGTGCCGGTGCACAGGTACCGTTTTCCAGTATAAACTTCGGTACGGATATGACACCGGAGGGTAGACTGATCAGTGAAAATCTGATGCTGGCACAGGAAGCAGGTTTAGGGAACGGAGAAACACCGATTTTCCCGATTCTGATTTTCAAGGTTAAGGAAGGCATTAACTATAATCCTGAGGATCCTAACTACGACCTGTTTAAGCTGGCAATGCGTGTATCCGCAAAACGTCTGTTTCCGAATTTCAGCTTTATGGATGCTCCGTTCAACAAACAGTATTACAAGGAAGGACATCCGGAAACAGAAACAACCTATATGGGATGCCGTACCCGCGTTATGGGAAATATCAACGGTCCGGAAATTGCGACAGGAAGAGGAAACAACTCCTTTACCTCCATCAACCTGCCGCGTCTTGGAATCAAGCACGGAGTTGCTGTAAATGGTGATTTCAATGAGGCTGCTTTCTTTAATGAGCTGGATGAAAAGATGGAAATCGTTATTCAGCAGCTGCTGGAGCGTCTGGAAATTCAGGGAAGAAAGAAAGTGAAAAACTTCCCATTCCTGATGGGACAGGGTGTCTGGATCGGCAGTGAGAATCTGAGCTGGGAGGATACGCTGGAGGAAATCATCAAGCAGGGAACGCTGACGATTGGTTTCATCGGTCTGGCGGAATGTTTAAAGGCGCTGATCGGAGAACATCACGGAGAAAGTGAAGAAGCGCAGAAGCTCGGTCTGAAAATCGTAGGGCATATGCGTGAAATGTGTGATGAAGCTACAGAGAAATACGGTCTGAACTTCTCTCTTATTGCAACTCCTGCAGAAGGTCTGTCTGGAAGATTTACACGGATTGATAAGAAAATCTACGGTATCATACCGGGTGTTACAGATCGGGATTACTATACAAATTCCTTCCATGTACCGGTATACTATCACATAACAGCATTTAAGAAGATTCAGAAGGAAGCTCCTTATCATGAATTCACAAACGGCGGACATATCTCCTATGTGGAAGTGGACGGAGATCCTACAAATAATCTGGAAGCATTTGAATCCATCGTTCGCTGTATGAAGGATGCGGGAATCGGTTACGGCAGCATCAACCATCCGGTAGACCGTGATCCATGCTGCGGCTACAGTGGTGTAATTGAAGGGCATGTCTGTCCAAAATGCGGAAGAGACGAGCGTGAGGAAGAATATAAGTTTGAGAAAATCCGCCGTATTACCGGTTATCTGGTAGGTACGGTAGACCGTTTCAATGATGCAAAGGCATCTGAAGAACGGGATCGTGTAAAGCATGGATAGCAAAACCATCCGACTGGCTTCCCCTATGCAGGAGGACAGCTTTGTAGATGGTCCCGGTGTTCGTATGGTTATCTGGACGCAGGGGTGCAGACATCACTGCCCAAACTGTCACAATCCGCAAACCTGGGATACGGAAGGCGGCACCCTGTATTCCGTGGAACAGCTGCAGCAGCAGATTCGTGATGCACAGCTGCAGAGCGGTCTGACACTTTCAGGCGGAGAGCCGTTTCTGCAGGTTGAGCCATTGCTGGAAATCGTAAGAACGGCAAAGGAAAAACAGCTGAACATCTGGGCTTACAGCGGGTTCACCTATGAAGAGCTTCTTGCGGATGAGCGTAAGAAAAGGCTGCTTGTGCAACTTGATGTGCTGGTTGACGGTAAGTTTGTGAATGAGCTGAAGGATTACCGTCTTGTCTTTAAGGGAAGCCGGAATCAGAGAATCATCGATGTACAGAAATCACTGCAAAGCGGCAGTGTCATCCTGTCAGAAAAGGATGAACAGAATCAGAAGCTGAAGGAAGAGGATATGATCAATGCATGACCATATCCTTTCTTTTATCTCTTTCTATAGCATAAGAGGAATAGCTGAATCATCGATTCTCTGTGAAACTGCAAACAGCGTCATATGAGCCAAAAGGAAGAGGGAATGCGGCTGTTCTTAATTACTGCATACCTTTTTCCAAAGGTGATGCTTTGTGCCCTTGTTATTATAATTTCATTCTATACAGAAAACTTTATAGATAATTATTTTGATGTGTGAACTATACAGGCACTGAAGCTGTACAGCAAGATTGCATATATGCAATGGAAGTTCTTCCATAAGATTTTAAGGAATAGATTGCATGACAGATAAGTGTGTTGATACGAATATAATGTAAAAGGCTGTTGTAAAAGGAAATATGGGGAATTCTACTATTGGTTGAGAAGCAGACAACGAGCAGTTGTGACATTCAACCAGCTCTATCTTCCTTTAGGAAGAAATCATTTCTATAATGAGGGTGTGAAGAAAGGTGGAACACTATATGAAAGCATTAGGAACCAAAATAAGTGAATTGAGAAAAGCAAGGGGTATGACACAGGATGAGCTTGCAGATAAAATGGGAGTTTCGCCGCAGGCTGTATCAAAATGGGAGAATGATCTTTCTATGCCGGATCTTCCAGTATTGATTGAGCTGTCAGACTTCTTCCATATTTCTCTGGATGATTTTCTAAAAGAAAAGGTGCAGACAGTCGAACTGCTTCCGGAAGATAAGCGAAAGGATATCGAACAGATGTTTTTGAGAGTGTATGTGAATTCAGAGAATGGAGACAGAGTACGTGTCAACCTGCCGCTGGTTCTGGTAAAAATGGCCAGAGATATGGGGCTGGACATCCCGCAGATGACAGACAATCCAATGATGCAGAAAATCGATCTGGGAATGATTATGCAGCTGATAGAGAGTGGTGTGATCGGAAAGCTTGTAGAAGTCGATTCTGCAAACGGAGATCATGTCGAAGTGATTGTCGAATAGCATGAAGATACGGATTCATGCACAGTCCTGCCGTCTAAATCTTCGCATTCCCGATAGCATGCTTTATAATATGCTCACCTGTACAGTGATTAGAAAGACAATACAGGAGAATACGGAAATAGCATGGACAATGGATAAGGAGACCACAAGAAAGATGATGCGTCTTCTAAAGCATTTCAGTAAGGAATACAGGGGATTAACCATCGTTGATGTAGAAACGGCTGATGGGGAAATTGTGCAGATAACATTATAAAAGGATCATGGCTATGATCTTTTTTCTGTTTACACCTGTGCTCCTGAACAAAGAAGAGAAGCATTTTGAAAAAAAGAAACAGGTGCCGTTGACCTGTTTCTAAGCTGCTTCCTATCTTTTACTGATTATGTAACATGCAAAGCTGTAGTTTTATCTTCAGCTAATGCTGCATTCTTCCAGCAGCTGCAGACAGCCGTCCGGATTGTCTGAATGAAGAAGCGCATTTGTAAATCCCAAATCCATCAGCTTTCTTGCCAGGTTGGAAAGGATTCTAAGATGCTCATTCCCGCTGTTTTCCTTGCGTACAGCAATACCGAATACCATCTGAACCTGATCATCATCCCATTGAATTGGATTTTGTAGTCGAAGAAAGACCAGAGATGTATGCCTGACGCCCAATGACAATGCATGCGGTATAGCGATGCTGGAGCCCATGGCTGTAGATATTTCGTCCTCTCTTGAATAAACATCGTCTATATATTGCTGCTTATCACACAGCCGCTGATTATTCTCCAGTGTATCCGCAATGCAGGAAATAATATCATCCTTGGACTGCAGATTCATATCAAGGAGAATCAGATTCTCATTGATCAACTTCATGTCTTACTCCTGATCCGGTTCATTTCTGATAAAGAAATAAATCATACAGACAGCAACTGCTGTTCCTGCTGCAAACGATAACAGATATAATGGGATATTGCTGACAAGAAGCAATGTTTCCAGACCGCCAATCGGTGCAGATAGTGTAATTCCAAACATGGCTACCAAGGCTCCTGTTACTGCTGCTCCAACACATAAGGAAGGAAGAATTTTCTTAGGCCGGTCTGCTACAAAGGGAATGGCTCCTTCAACAAAGAAACTGAGTCCCATAATATATGCAGCAATTTTTGCCCCCCGTAAATTTTCGCTGAACTTTTTAGGAAACAGTGTACAGGCGACAGCACAGCTTGTAGCAATTACCATGGCACTGCAGCCGCAGGAAGCCATGACAACAGACGGTACGGTTCCTCCATCTGCTGCAGTCAGTGTTGCAACAGAGAACAGATATGCAGTTTTGTTGATGGGACCGCCAAGATCAAGTGCCAGCATACCGCCGATTACTGCCCCAAGCAGTGCAGCATTTGTACCGCTGAGACCGGACAGGAAATCTGTAAGCGCATTGCTGACAGGGGCAACGACAGAATTGATTGCCAGCATGGCAAGACTTGTTAATGCAAGACCCAGTATCGGGAATAACAGCAGTGTTTTGATTCCCTCCAGAGATCGAGGTATCCCGGCAGTCAACTTTTTCAGACCGAGAATGATATAACCCGCTGCGAAGCCGCCGATCACAGCGCCAAGAAAACTAGAGCCGCCGTTTGCTGCCAAAGCACCGGCTACCATACCGGTCAGCAATCCCGGCCGATCCGCTATGGAATAGGCAATATAAGCTCCCATAATCGGAAACATATACCCCATAGCCAGCCCGCCAATCTGATTCAGCCAGGAAACGAAAACATTGGATGAGCCGAAGGTCGCTGTGTTGGCATTCTGAAAATCAAACAGATAGGCACATGCCAGCATAATTCCACCACCTACAACAAATGGCAGGAAGTAAGAAACACCGGACATCAGATGATTATAGCTTTTTTTCCAATTCATAATTTTCTCCTCTTTTTCATTTAATATTCTTTTAGTGCATCATTCAGTTTTTCATATACGCTTTCTACTTTTCTAACGGCATCTGTTACAGAAACCTCCAGAAGCTTTTTCCCTCTGAAGCGCTCCATTTCCACACGGGTATCTGCCGCAATGATAACGTAGTCTGCTTCCTTAATATCTTCCTCACGTAATCGGTTCTCTACACCTCCGGAACCATTTGTTTCAATTTTTACCTGAAAGCCCAGTTTCTTACCCTGCCGCTCCAGATTCTCAGCGGCCATATACGTATGGGCAATTCCTGCCGGGCAGGCACATACTCCGATAATGCGTTTCATAAACAAGTCCTCCTTTATGTTCTTTCTATCTGTATCATTCTGAGCTCACCCTTACGCAGAGGCTCCAGCTCATTGGACAGCGGTTTGTGTATTGTATGATCCAGTGTCGTCAGTGTGTAAACAAGCGCTTCATCGCTATGTATTATGCCGCAGGATACCGGCTCTATTTCATTGTTATACAGACGAAGCAGCCAGTAATCTTTTTCCTTCACCAGTGATCCGAAGCAGCCCTGTAGCTCATCCATATTCAGAAAGCTCCAGGAATCCGGAAGTCTCTGTTCTGGTGGATTGGTAGGAAAATAGGATATCGGATGCACAGACTTATCAAAATGCTGTCCTTCAAAACAGAGCTGCGGGCAGGCATATTGAATGTAGTCTTGGCAGATACGATTACCGTCATAGCTTTCATACCACGTTAAGGCCAGATCAAAGCTGTTTTCTTTCAGCATCTGACATTTTGGTGTTTGGAATATCATGTAGTCCAGACCGCTGGGCCTGCCCGGACGACGATGCAGATCCGGATAGCCCATAGCACCATAGGAACGAAACAATACTACAGCGATATCCTTGTTACCTTCGTCTATCAGCTCATATTCCTTACTGCTTTTCGTCATAACAGTCATGACTTCATCATCCTCTACCGATACATAATTCAATAACGGCCATGTTGGACTGGGCTCTTCAAACCAGCCATCCGCCTTCCAGGTCTTTAAAGCTGCCGGAGTGCTTTCGCGTTTGATGTAGCTGTATTGTGTCCCTGCAAGTGAATACGTATGCGGTGCCTGTCCGGTGAAAACCAGACGTACACGATGATCCGTTGCATGATTATCAATCGTTCCCGAAATACGGATATTATTCTTATCTATCAGCTCAAGCTTAATTTTATATCGCATACCGGAATTTCGTATTCTATCTTTTCTATTCTTCAGATTCCGAGGTATCTCCATGGTACCTGTCAGGGTCATACAGCTGTAAGTCATATTCTGTACGCAGGAAACTTCTGCATGTTCAAAGTAATCTGTAAGAATCCAGTCATATTCTGGAGGAGAATAGTCAAAGCTGTCTCCCTCATCCCCGGACTCCTCCAGATAGATAGCGCTGCGATGCTCCCTATGACTCCTGTAATCAAAGATATGTACACCCTCTTCATCCTTGTGAATACGGAAACGGTTATTTTCAATATAAGGAACCTGCGCCAGTTCATAGCTGACAGATGGCTGATCAATATCCTGAATATACAATGTGCGATAGGAAAGCCCCTTCATATGATCAATCTGCAATATGATTTCTGTTTCATAGAAATAGCCCTTGGGATCCATATCACGGATATCTTTACGTAAAACACCACAGTTCTTTTTTACTGTCCCTGCACGCGTATACGGCAGCTCCTTTCCATCCAGAAGGATTCGGAAATCAGGTTTTCCAGTCTGTACAGTTGTATGCAGTGTCTGTGTTCTTGTATATGGCAGCGTATTGCATACCAGCAGAGGATATCCATCCTCCCTCTTCTGTACAGAAAGAGAAAGCAGCTTCATCAGAAATACCGTTTGAGAGGTTATCAGATTGTAAGCATTCTGTGTTTCCTGCTGAATATAGTCATTTGTTTCATCTGTCAGTGTCGCAGAGGAATGTGTCTGGCAGCGCAGCAGACGATTCCATATTTCATCGATCAGTCCGTGGTCATACGGGATACCCTGTGCATCCAGCATGGACATAAGAGGCTGAAGACCGTATGTGATCTTTCGCTCACAGGCATCCTGCAGTGCTTTGATATCTGCGCGTGCGGAGAAAATGGAACGGTGAACCCGATGATACTGCGTCGAGAACAGTTCATGCTCATGGCATTTTAAATTGTGACCATGCTCTCTTACACGATTGCAGAAGTCCTGCCATGTTGTTGATACAAATGCAATGTCTGTTTGCTGTGCGTTATACTCTGCTATTCGTTTTGGTATATCCAGCATTGCCGGATTTTGATCAAAGCCCAGCGGAAATACAAATTCGTGATCCAGTGTGGAATAGGACAGGAGCCGGTCAATCAGACTTTGTACACTGATTTTATTGTAGTCAAGAGCTGATTCATCAAATAATGTACCATTACGGAATGCATAGCATCCGTATCCATAGCCTGCAATCATTGTGCATACCAGCAGCTCACTGCCATCATTTGATTTCATGTAAAATTCGCTGCCAAGCTTATAATCATCTCCAACACCGCGTGTTATGACAAAATCCTTAATTCCAAACTGATGAAATATCTTGGGAAAATCCCAGGAATGTCCAAAGGAATCCGGCAGATATGCAACCCTGGAAACATATCCGAGATTTTCGGCAGACTGCATGCCGAGTCTCAGGTTGTTAATGACAGATTCACCATTGCAGATAAAGCAGTCAAGCTGTGAGTGAAAGGGTCCGATTACGAGCTTTTTTTCCGTTACGAGAGTTCGTATGTATGCTTCGTCCTCCGGGTGAAGCTTTCTGTACTCATCCATCGGCGCACTCTGTCCGTCGAAAAAGAAATCTGTAATTCTTCCGCTTCGAAAGCCTTCCAGCATCTCCTTCATATTATAGCACAGCTGAACAGTTGCATCCTGTGCTGTGAAATACCAGATCAGATCCCAATGTGTATGATGAATACAATGTGCTGTTTTCTTCATTGCTGTTCCTCCTTGCACCTCTACTATATCAACCGCTGTCTTCAACAATCAATAGAGCACGGCACTTCCTTTTTTCAACATCTACAGGTATTCCTGCAATTTTTTCCAGACAGCTGTATATAGAAATTATGATATAATTTCTATGGAAGAAAGCGGATATCAGATGCTGTTTATTTTAGGCATACAGCTCTCACCTTCGGTATGCGTTCCGAAAGAAAAGCAGAAATTAAATCTGTATCTTTTCCGCAGGATCGAGATAGATACCGTATGGAAGGCTCTTGGCATACTATAATGGGTGATAAAAACAAAAAGGACAGTGAACTGGAGGCTTATCATGAAAAAAACACAAAGGTGGATGGAACTTCTGAATATACTTGTAGAGGAACAGAATTTTCAGACTGTGGCAGAGCTTGCAGAACAGGTCGCAGTATCTTCGCGAACGATACACAGCGATTTGCAGGATACCAGTTTTCTACAGCTCCTTCATGGTGCCGAGCTGATAAAAAAACCGAACATCGGAATACGTCTTCACTGTACACAAAAACAGAGAGAGGCGATTTACCGGCAGCTTCAAAAAAATCGCTTTGAGACATCTGTCCCCTTGGAAAAGGGAAATGATTTGCATACGGTTTTGCATATGCTTTTAACTTATAGGGATGCGATCCGTATGGAGGATCTTGCAGATGTATTATACCGTTCAAAGTCCTCACTGACCACTGTTCTGGAGGAAGCTGAGAGACTTGCTGAGAACTATGACTGCAGACTTCGAAAACGTTCAAACTATGGTCTGTCTCTGGAAGGACACGAAGAGGATATCCGAAATCTTTTTTACCGTTTTGTAGACACTCTTCCGATGCAGGGATATCAGCATAATGATCTGGATGTCCGTCTGCCGGATGCATTATATGAAAAAATGAAAATGGTATTTGATGTTCAGATGATTCGGATGATTATCCCGATTGTAAAATCATCGGAAATCAATCTGAATACTCATTATTGTGATTATGATTTCGGTATGCTGATTCTCAAATGCTGTATATTACTTACGCGCTGTCAGATTGACAGGTCAGTTCAAAAGCAGACAACCATCAGCACTGATCTTCAGGAATATTATGTAGCCACCATCATGAAGCTGAAAATGGAGCAGACATTTCATGTAAGCCTACCCGAAGAGGAAATATATTATCTGGAACGGGTGATTCTTTCAACCCGCAAGCAGCAAAACCAGGAGCAGTTTCAGGAGCTGGACAGTGCCATGCTGGATAGATTCATTTATCTGGTATCGGAACGTCTGAATGTCGATCTGTCAGAAGATAAACAGCTCAAACAAAACCTTTGCAATCATATGAAACCGGCAATCCGGAGAATGAAGTATGGTATCTCAAGTGAGAATCCTCTGCTGGAAGCAATCAAAACGAAATACACGGAGGTCTATGTCGCAATCATGACAACGATTGATAAGATAGAGGAAAGGGAACACATCTATTTTGACGCCAATGAGCTTGGCTTTATCTGTCTGCATATCGTCGGAGCCTTAAACCGCTCCAGAAATATCCGTTCCATACGCTGTTTATTGATCTGTGACGCCGGAATCACCTTTGAATCCTATATTAAAAGCATGGTTGAAACATCCTTTCGTGAAATAGAAATTGTGAACATTATAGGCAGTGATGAAATGAAAAAAGAAACGGGGCACCAGCATGATCTTATACTGAATGCTACAACGAACCGTCTGCATGCTTCCAATATTATAAATATCGATCACTTGTTTACAGAAGCATCCTGTTCGCAGATTCGTCATTGGATTTTTGCAAGAGAAATCAAGCATACGCTGGAGCTTCGCACAAAGTTTGACAGCTATCTTTCTTATTTTCAGGACAGCTGTGAAAATCGCAGAAGTCTCATTCATAAATACTGCACATATCTGGAGGATAACGGATATGTTACAGAAGCGTTTGAGGCGTCGGTTTATGATCGTATTCAGTATTCCTCAACAGCAATCGGACGTGGTGTTGCAGTCCCTCACGGTACGAAAAAAGCAGTGAAGAATTCCGTTATTTTAATCATCAAACTGGATCATACAATCACATGGGATGATCAGCTTGTTGATCTTGTATTCTTTGCGGCCATCGGTGAGGATATCAGTACGGAATACAGTAAAATATTTCGCCGCATTGTACGGATTGTCTCTGATGATGAGCAGACGCACATGCTGAAAAGCTGTAACAGTCTTGAAGAAATCAGAAAATATCTGTTTGATACCGAACAAAAAGCATAAGCTTTTTATATTTGCTCTTGCAATCCTTTCAGCTGCGTGTAGGATTTATGGTGAGGTGGTTACTATGAAAGAATTAAAAAGCTATATACAATCCGTCAATACCTGCAGTGATTCGCTGATTCGTGAGGTGTGGAGTGATCAGGATGAATGCTCCATGATATTTCCAAAAGGGGAAGTGGAAGGACTGGACGCTATCCTTGCTTCCTTTTATCACGGAGCGATGGCTCAGTATGAAACGCGCGACCTTCAACAGGATGATGTTAAGATTCAGGAATTCTGTGATATTACAATTGTACGCTTTTACTGGACGCTGTATGCGACGATGAAGGACAGCGGGGAACATATCATGAACAAGGGAAGGGAAACACAGATTTACCGCAGCTATCCGCAGGGGAAAAAGCTGGTGCATGTGCATTATTCCAGACTGCCGTAAGGCATGGCGTTAACACCTGTGAACATTCGTATATATCGACATGATTGCTGAACAGCAGAACAAGAAAAAAGCACGATTTTTCACAACCGTGCTTTTTCTATTGTCTGGAATGTAGTGTTTCACGAGTCTGTTCATCAAAATCCAGACCTTCAAACTGCATATGATAATACTTGGCATAGGTGCCGCCCTTCGCAAGCAGTTCATTGTGTGTTCCTCTTTCTTCCATGCCGTTTTCAGAGATAACGATAATTTCATCTGCATTGCGTATGGTGGAAAGACGGTGCGCAATTGTGATACAGGTTCTGTTTTTTGCCAGCTCTTCCAGACTTTTCTGAATATGCCGTTCACTTTCATTATCCAGTGCACTTGTGGCCTCATCCAGAATCAATATTCTTGGATCCTTCAGGAAGACGCGGGCAATACTGATGCGCTGCTTCTGTCCTCCTGACAGTCGTGTACCACGCTCACCGACATAGGTATCATAGCCATCCGGCAGTCCCATAATGAAATCATGAATATTTGCCTTTTTGGCTGCTTCGATGATTTCCTCATCCGTGCATCCGGGTTTTCCATATGCAATGTTTTCTTTTACACTTCCGGTAAACAGATATACATCCTGCTGAACGATACCGATTGCCTTGCGAAGGCTTTCCAGTGTCAGCGTTCGAATATCCTGACCATCCACACGAACAGCTCCGTTCTTCACATCATAAAACCTTGGAAGCAGGGAACAGATTGTCGTTTTCCCTCCGCCGCTTGGTCCGACCAGAGCAATGGAACGGCCTGCTTCGATATGTATAGAAACATCATCCAAAACATGCTCTTCCTCATTATAAGAGAAGGTCACATGATCATAATCTATGACACCCTGAACATTCTTCAGCTCCTGTGCATCCGGTGCATCCTGAATATCCGGCTCTGTTTCGATGACTTCAAGGAATCGTTTAAACCCGGAATAGCCCTTTTGAAACATCTCTGTAAATTCAACGAGCACCTCAATCGGGGCAACAAAGATGTTGATATACAGGGCATAGGTCGCAAGAGAAATTGGATCGAGTGTTCCGTTGGCAATAAAATATCCACCCGCAACCAGAATCGTCAGGTACAGCATCCCCTGAAAGAAATTATTTCCTGCATGAAACAGTCCCATCCGGTAATAGTTATTCGTCTTAGATTGCAGAAACAGCTGATTGCTGTGAGAAAATTTATCACGCTCAATGTCTTCATTGGCGAAGGATTTGACAACACGGATACCGGCCAGAGAATCCTGCAGGCTTGCATTGACACCGGCAATCTTACGGCGGTTATCCATAAAGGTTGCCTGCATTTTCTTATTCTGAAGCATACTGAAAATCAGCATGACCAGCGTTACTGCAATCAGAATCAGGGTCAGCGGTACGTGGATGTACAGCAGCAACAGAAAGGAACCGATAATTTTCAATAGCGAGATAAATACATTTTCCGGTCCGTGATGCGCGAATTCTGAAATATCAAACAAATCAGAAACCAGCTTGCTCATCATTTCCCCGGTATTGTTACGGTCATAATAGGAGAAGGACAGGCGCTCAAACTGATCAAACAGATCCTGACGCATATCGCTCTCCATACGTGCTCCCATAATATGTCCCTGCGCTGTTACATAATACCGGCAGATTGCACGAACGATATACATTACAAGCAGTCCTTCCCCAAGCAGAAGCAGACTGTCCATAATCATATCCTTTGGTTGAATATAAAAGGTAGTATTCAGATAGCTCAGAATCTGCGGAAATGCAAGATCAACCGCACTGATCACAAGTGCACAGAACATATCAAGAAAGAACACAGTCTTATATGGCTTATAATAGCTTATAAATTTCTTCATAACTTCCATTTAAAAATCCCTCCGTTTCGCATACTGCATTATTATACACGATTTGAAAGTTGCTTACAAATCATATCAACTCATTACAAAATAAGGCGTTTATTTTTATTCATTTACATAATTTACGTTAATTTCATATGTTTTGCATATATTAGTTTAACAATAGTCTAACAAATGTTTATCTTGTTAATCTCTGACAATAGGTAATCTAATGGCTCGTGCGTGTAATTTTTATCTGTAGTTCCTTGCCTTACATGTCCCATGATAAGTTGCCTTGCGCCTTCTTCTACATGTGCAGTTTTTGCTATTGTAGCAAATGTGTGCCTGGTATCATATGGTTCACTATGGTTAAGGCCTAATTCTTCCATTTTATCGTGGAATATCTTCATATATTTTTTATATGTATACCTTGCTCCTTTACCGAAACATAGATATTCATATCTATAAGTTTCCATAAAATAATTAACTATAAAAACAGCATCCCTATGTAACGGTATGATTCTGTTTTTACCTGCGGCTGTCTTAACACCTCCTACAAGGTATTGTTCATCCAGATATATTTTTGATCTTGGAAGGTCAAGTAATTCTGTCGGTCTCATACCTGTCAGAATGAATAATAAAATCAATTTGCTTTCATCCGTATTATCACAAATCAATTTGTATATTTCATCTATGGTGAATACTCTTCTGATAGCACGTTTTTCAGCTGTTGCTTTATATTCAATATATTCTGTTGGATCATCGTCTCTTGAAATCAATTTCTTTTTCCTTGCATAATTATAAACAATATTGCAAACGTTTCTCATATGGGTTAATTTAGATATTCCACTACCATTTTGCATCTGTATATCGAAGCAATGTTGTAATTTGTCTACACTTATGGCGTTTATTTTTATATCATGTATAGGCTGTAAATGTTTAAATGCTGTTTTAACTGAACTATCCCAGCTTTTTGATTTCCCTTGCCCGAGTCTTTCATATTCTATATTCCATATTTCTTCAAATGTTGGTACATCGTCTGAAATCAAAACTTGATCTTTTCGCAATATCAATTTTCCTTCTGTCAAAAGTTTGGATTTGAATAAATCATTGTATATTGTCATGTCTGGAAAATCTTCTACACAATCAGGTAACGCTTTCGAGCACTGCATATTGTAAATAAAATGGATATATTCTTTTTGCATGGATGCATGATTCAGCGTATAGTCAGGATATAAGGCACATTGATTCAATACAACCCCTAGCAAAGCTTTCTGAGCATCCGCTTCACTTTTGAATGTTCCAATACACTTTTTCTTTAAAGTAGCCACATACGGCTTCCTGCGACCGGTACCAAGGAATGCAACACATCCCATACCTTTTGGACGTCTTTTCATTTTCATACCCTCTTTCTTTCATAATGAATTTATGGTAAAATTGGGTATAGAAAAACCATTATGTCTTGTGAGGACTTTTTGTTTTTTCTATACAGCGGTATTCCAGTACCGCTATTCACTCCGCGTTCCAGCGCGGGGTGTTTTTATTTATTGTTAAAATTACCATTTTCCAATATTGATTTTAATAAATTCATTACATTTTCATTAGACTCTTTTATACCTTTTGTGTCTTCTTTTAGTTTTTCGAAGGCATCCCTTTTTATTGACATGCAGCCATCATCCTCATATATAATGTCTTCAATACCTAATTCTTCTTCGTCTAAATTATTTTTATCTATGACCAGCGCAGAAATATAGTCATATAATTTAATCAAAGCATTTAAATTTAGATTATTTAAGTGATATAATAACTCATCAATAATATTTTTTCTAGCAGCTTTCGACCCGGAATTCTCTAAAACAAATTCATTATCCATCAATACGGAATCTTTTTTTTCTTCAGCCCACTTATCTAAATAGTATTTTCCATTCTCAGATGATAAATCTACAGATAATAAAATTTCTTGTGGTATATTAAGATGTTTAGCTAACTCTTTAAGTTCGTTAAGCGTAGGATCATCATTGCCTGCTAATAATGCATCCATTCTTTCTTTTGAGATATGCAAATCGTTATAGATATAGTCACCATAGGCTCTTAAATCTATTATCATCATCATGTTTAAGTTAGATACAAATATATTTTTATTTATAGAGGTATCATTACGATCTTTCTTAACATCAAATCCCATAAGCCATGCTTCATTTACATCTAATGCTTTTGCGATTAGGTAAATGTTGTCTTGTCTAGGTTCATATTTTCCTTTTAGGTACTCTGTAATCATTGATCTAGAAATTCCTGTTAATCTGGATAAATCTATTTGTTTCATATTCCTGATTTCTAGTCCTTCTTTAATCCTATGACTGATTGCCACTCTTTCCATCTTAATTCACTCCTTTCGACCTTATTATAAAGCACATAAAAAAAATAATCAATAAAATAATTTGGTTTTACAAAACAAAAACATAAATAAAATATAATAAATTAAGATAAAACGAATTTTAATATTGAATGTTCGGATTAACTGTGCTAAAATAATTTTGTTCGGGTGGACAGAACGAAATAAAATGAAAGGAGGACTTATGATTTTCAATTATTCTAAGCTTCGAGGAAGAATTCGTGAAAAATTGGGAAGTGAAAAGGAGTATGGAAAACAAATGGGATTTTCAAGTTATACTCTATCAAAACGTTTAAATAACGAACTTCCATTTAAAGCACCAGAAATTTATAAGAGTTGTATTTTATTAGGAATACCACTCGATGATGTGAAAAACTATTTTTTTACACCAGATGTTCGGGAAAACAAAACATGAAAGGAGGCCTAGAAATGGCAGAATTACAAATTTTTAAAAACGACGAGTTCGGAGAAGTACGAACAACGATTATTGACGGTAAGCCTTATTTTTGCGGAAGTGATGTTGCAAAGGCGTTAGGTTATTCAGATGTGCATAAAGCTATTAAGCAAAATTGTGATGAAGAGGGGTGGGTAACTTGCCGTACCCTTACTAATGGCGGCGAACAGGACGTAAAATTTATTTCAGAAGGAAACGTTCATCGACTTATCGTAGCAGCTTCCAAGCAGAGTAAAAACAAAGAAATTCAGAACAAGGCTAAAAAGTATGCGAGTTGGATATTTGACGAGATAGTTCCAAGCGTAAGAGCAAACGGCTATTATGCAATACCAGGAATACAAGTGCCGGATTTCAGGGATATTCCATTAGACGCGTTAGCCAGCTATCAGAGGATTCAAAGAACAGTTATGAAAGACCTTGGCAAATCTCCAAAAGAAATCGCTACAGAGTTTAAGAAGGTGTCTTTGCAGTTTGGCATAAATCTTTCGGATAACTTCGATCAGCTGGCATTTGAACAAGAAAGTTTATTTTAAGGAGGTAAACATGAATAACGTAATGAACACGACGAATCAAACACCGATTGAAATCGCATTAGGCATTGATGAAAATGGTATGACTACTGCCAGAAAGCTTTATGAGTTTTTAGAGATGGACAAAAGTCATTATTCAAGATGGTATAAGCAAAACGTTATTGATAATGCATTTGCAGCAGAAAATGAAGATTATTTCCCATTCGCCATCAATGGCGAATGCGGTGGACAGGCTTCTAAAGATGCAAAATTAACAGCTGACTTTGCTAAAAAACTTTCCATGACTGCAAAGAATGAAAAAGGTGAGGAAGCAAGAAACTATTTTGTAACCATTGAAAATAAATCAAAAGAAGCTGCAATTCAATTATCCGGTCTATCCACAGAAATGCAAGCAATCCTTATGCAGGATAGGAGACTAGTTGAGCAGGATAAGCGAATCACTGCATTGGAAGATAATACATTGATAAGCACTCGACAGCGCCGCAAAATCAGAAATGCTATCCACAGTTCCGTTGCCTCTGCATGCGGTGGGATAAAGACCGTTGCATATAAAGAAAATAGTAAAAGAGTGTATAAAGCTGTATACAACTTCTTATACGATCACTATGACATTTCAGAATATGCTGATATTCCTAAGGTCAAATATAATGAAGCTTTATCGCTGATTGAAAATTGGTATCCAAGCTACGACCTGCAGCTGAGCATTGATATATCCAATAACTGCAAACAGCAGAAAATGGATCTGGATTCAAATAATTAAAATGTCCTCACAAGACAAGAAGAAAAGGAGGTAAGCATGACAAAGCAATATCTAAATGCTGACGACATTCAGGAAATAATGGGTATCAAACAAACTAAGGCCTATGATGTCATAAGACAGTTAAATAAAGAACTTAGAGAAAAAGGATTCTTTACTGTTGAAGGAAAAGTCTCTAGGCGCTATTTTAACGAACGTCTCTACAATGATGAAACAACTATAAAAGATAACGAATCACAAAAAAAGGATGCTTAATGTCTCGACCTCATTAAACATCCGAAGGAGAAATCTCCTGTACTATAAAACACATCTATAGTATAGCAAGATTTCTCCTGATTATTCAAGGAGGAAATGAAAAATGAATATAAATATGCGTATTTTAGCCGATATCATATGCATTACAGCATGTGTATACTGCATCGCCTATTATACAAAATGTCTGATTAGACATGAGAATCCACTTTTCGAGGAGGTGGAAGAATGAGTCAATTTAATAAAGGGTTGCCTAGTCAACAATCATGTACTCACATTGAAATGGCCGTATTAGAATCGATGCTTTATGAAATCTGGGAGTGTGCAAAAGCAGGCTACGAAGCTGCTAAAGCATTTATGAAATCGGATTTGCGTATTGTGTATGTAAACATGGAGCTTTCCTTTAATGATGGGAAGGCGATAACGTATGAGAGATACTGTAAAATCAGAAATACAATGCAGAATGTTATAAGACGATGCATACATGATAAATCATTGCATCAGGAGGTACTACATGACTAGAAATGAGGTGCTTGATAAGCTGCTTTCCAAGTACGGTAAGTATGGCTATACTCGTTTGAAAATTAGTGGGCTCATCAAAGATGGCGAGAAACATGGATTCTCTTACACAATGATTTACAACGGTTTAAGAATGGCGTTTTCCAATGTAACTGGTGAGCATGAATATTTCAGCCTGCAGGACATGATGGAAATTACTGGGGAAACTCAGGGTGAACTAATCGCGAGAATTGAGGATTCAAGAGAAGAATTACGAAAAAATGGAGAAGACCCGGATGATTATTTTGTTCAGGTGACTCCTAAGGAGCTGCAATCATGAAGAAAATTGAAATACTTGACTTAGAGGATGAAATCGCTACTTTGAAAATGTCCATATCGCTTTTAATGGTAGTGAAGGATGGCATCAAAGGCTATTTATACAATAACGAGGAAACTATTGACGAAGCCCTTTATTCAGTTTTGAATATCCAGCGCGATGCGCTTGATCGTCTAAGAAACAAATATCAAGAGTTGATTATGGAGGTGCCCAATGCAAAATATTGATGATGTCATTATTGAACTTCCAGAATACAATGAGAAAATCAAGCAGCAGTTCAAAGCGACGAGTGAATTTATTAGAAATCTACCTTTAACACGAGAGCAGAATGACGAACTTGTATATCGCCTTGCTGACGATGTTAGAGCAGCAAGAGAGGATGGTTTTGCTTGTGCTATCTGTAAACTGATTGAATCAGAAGCATCTACAAACTTATCTGACGATGCAAAGGTAGAGAACCTCAACAATGGCTTGCGCAAATATGCGGATAAAGTTAAGGCTCATATCTTACCCGAAAATGATTGCACGCTGGATGAAGCACTAGAAATTATAGATGGTGCAATGGATCCGACGGATATATTTGACCTTGCCTTTTACTTGGGTTATGGAAAAGCTATGGGGATTCCGGAAAATGAAGGGAGCTATCAGGCATGACGAACGAGCAGATAAACGCATTGAATGAAAAGTATCGTAAGAGCAAGGATTACAAGCCTGCTACCAGAGAAGACCGAATCAATTACATCAATAAAATGATGCTCGAATTATCCGATAGCGATTTAGAAGAATTGTATGACACATCATTACAGATGTTGAAGAAAGGCTGGTAGGTATGACAATCAAGCAGAGAAGAAAAGAGTTCGGTATCTCTAGAAAATCAATGGCTAAATTATTAGGCATTACCAGGAAGCAGTATAAAGCGCTGGAAGATAATACTAGTGAATTTGCAATCGGTGTCATCACACAAATCTGTCTGATACTTAATATTGAAAATGTTTCAGATGTTGAGCGAAAGAACACATATCCGATTTTAAAAAGAAAACGACTCATTCAGGGGCTTTCCCTGCGCGATACAGCGCATAAAGTGGGAGTGAATGTATTTACCTATTGGATGGTAGAACGCTACTGTAGAAGGTTGGATGATGCGACACTAGAAAGAATTGCAGAATTGTTAGCACCGGAAGCAGAGTTTTCAGCATTTAAGGAGGCATTCTTATGTATAGAGTAAGTGAAAGCATAGCTAAAGACGGTTCAGAGTTCATACTGGATATCATGAGCTGCGAAACGCCGATTCACTTTCTGTATTATAACGGGAGCATGTGGCTTCCTTTGGAATGCGTCGTGTTGGCGATTACCAATGAACAAATGATGGTACGGTATGAAATACGTCCAGGATGGCCCGAAACAGACTCACAGCAAGGCGTTAAGATGCACTGGATAGAAATATCCGATCATAACGTAAACTGGTTCACAAACGGTGAGGAAGCGGAATTTGAATCAGATGAAAGAAACGACATCATCAGGGAGGGAAAGAGAAATGAAGCTTAATTTAGACTACAGCAATAACACTGTGCGTATCGGCGTGGAATTATTTGACGATGTTACAAAATACGAACAGGGATACAGCATTAAAGCAGGCAAGGATATTCATATCGACTTTGCTACAGACTTCATGGCTGATTTATACGGCCGTGAGGATATGTATGCGAAAACGGTAGAGATAGCTACGAAGATGGAAGAGAACATAAACACTCTGGTTCACCATCTGGCAGAAATGCAAGCAGAAGAAAAGCATATTAAATACGCGCTTTCACAGGAGTAATAGATGGCAGAAACAAAACGATACTACTGGATAAAATTAAAGGAAGACTTCTTTCAAGATGATGCTATTTCATGGATAGAAGAGCAAAAAGATGGAAAAGAATGCTGCCTGTTTTATCTCAAATTATGTCTAAAATCATTACGAAATCAAGGGGTGCTTGTCCGTTATATTGGTGACTCACTAATACCGTATGATGAGAAGAAATTAGCAGAAATTACAAGCACTCGGTTGCATATTGTAAAAAAATCTATCAAATTGTTGTCAGAAGCTGGTCTAATCACTGTCATGGATACAGGAGAAATTCAAATCAAAGAGTTTAAAAATCTAGTCGATAGAAAACTCCTTTTGAAAAGGTGATGCATTATGGAAAACGGATCCTATGTATACCTGTTCCGTAAATTTGGACGATGTGAATGGTATACAGATGTGTCGGCAAAAGTATTGTTCATCCACTGCCTTATAAAGGCGAATTGGAGGGATAAAGAGAGTCATGGCACACTGATAAAACGTGGCACATTTTTAACATCGATTCGCAGATTGTCACATGAAACAGGACTCACGGATAAACAGGTAAGAGGTGGGTTATCACGCTTGGAAAAGGCAGAAGCTATCATCTATAAACCGGCAAAAATGAACAGCATTATCGTCGTATTGAACTATGATAAATACCAAAATTGCGACGAAAAACAGGGCACACAAAAAGGCACGCCTCGGAATGAAAATAGGGCACAGTATGAGGCACACCTCGGATGTGATGAAAACCCCTTGTTTATCAATAAAATGAATGCATCTGAATGTATGAAGGGCACACATGAGGACACACCAGAATCAATGATGAGGGCACACAAAAGGGCAACAACGAATAATATAAAAGAATATAATACTTTAAATACTTATGCGCAAATTGCGCAAAGTGCGTCTGATTGCGATACTCAAAATAGTGGTGTGATGTTGGAAAATGCATTCGATAGAGAAAATGCATTCAATGAATTTTGGAAAGCGTATCCTAAGAAAAGAGACAAGAAAAAGTCTCATATAAAATTCCTCAGTGTATGTAAAAACGAACAGATCTATAAGTCCATCATGGATGGGTTAGAAAGACAGGTCACATCAGCTGACTGGTTAAAAAATAATGGTCAGTATATCCCTTATCCTACTACATGGCTGAATGGAGAGCGATGGAATGATGAGGTTGATGAGTATAACACATCTTCATCAAGAGAAATAAAGGCAGGTGATTGGTAATGACGAAAGAAGAGATGACACAGGTCATAAATACGATTCTGAATATTTATCCTAATTTCATGTATGGTAGAAACCTTAAAGAAGTCTGTAAGGCTTGGTATAGTATTATGCATGATCAGGACTACAAGAAAGTCATGAAGAAATTAAATGCGTGGATTGCGGAGAATGAGAAACCTCCGCTTCCATGCAATCTAATAACGGTTGATTGGAGGAAATGTTATGAACACCAGTTCAATGATTGAAGCGCAAGCAACTGCAATCGGTATGCTTTCCGTCTACAATGAGTTATTTGCAGTTTCTATTTTAGAACCGGAACATTTCGTAGGACCATATCAAAATATTTTCAAGGCTATGCTTGATTACTACAAGAAAAACGGCTTCATAACGATTGAAGCATTGCTCGATTATCCAGGATTTGATATCGACCTTTATGCAAGGTGCTCAGACATCCCTTATTCAGGAGATATAAAAAATTTCAAGCGTATACAGCGTGTTGTGATTGATAAATTCAAGGAGCGTAAAATAGTTGAGATATCAGATAAACTGAAAGAACACAATATCAGCTTGGACGAATACAACGCAGTATATCAGAAAGTATGCACATTAGATACTGCAGAGTCTTACAAACTGGATTCAGAGAAGCTTTTAGAATCATGCAGAGATGATAAGAAAAGCATCTACTTCAAGAAATATCAGCAGTTGGGCTCTTTATTGAGGCTGAAAGAAAATGATTTTATGGTTATCGCAGGTGCGACTGGTTCAGGTAAATCCGGATTTGCATTGAACCTGTTGAATGATCTGTCATGGAGATATGATTGCCTGTATTTCAATCTGGAAATGGTCCCGCAAGAGCTCCATCAGAGGCTGATATCCATTAACTGCGGACTTGACCAAAACTACATAGCATCATACAAAAGAATGTCAGAGATAGAGGTAAATGATGTGAATAGAGCTGTCAATTCAATAGCACAGCGTTCTATCGAGGTTGTTGACAAGAGCCAGTCTATAGATTCTATCCGGTCGATGGTCGCCAGTCATGATGGGAAAAGGCATATCATTGTAATTATTGATCACATTGGGCTTATTGGTTCTCGAGCAAGAAACTCATATGAACGTATGACAGAAATTGCAAAGGAGCTACGCAAGATCAGCTTAGATTATAACTGTACGATCATAGGATTATGTCAGCTGAACCGTGATGCCACTAAAACATCAGGAAAACCAAAACTGTCAATGCTGCGGGATAGTGGAGAAATCGAACAGAGCGCGAGCAAGATTCTGTTTGTATGGCAGGATGATGACGGTTATTCTCTAGTGTTGGAAAAGAACCGAAGTGGGCCAACAGGCTATATCCCTATCACCTACAATAAGAATAATCAGGTCATTAGTGAGGTAAGACCATGAATCAATGGGAAGTGTATGAGGTGTTAAAGAAGCCCTCTACGGCTGAAATAAGTAAACTGGAGGAAACATCTTCAGAAGTTATAAAAGAAGCTCTCATAGAGTTCCTGGAAGCGTCACGGCGAGGAAATATGTATGAAGAAGTGCATTAACTGCAAATACTTTAAAATCCACGGTGAGCATAAAGGACGCATGATGTATTATTGTGACCATATGAGTGCACGCAAATATGCAGTCAATGATTTCGTATGTTACGGGCATCCAGATAAACCCATCATTACACGGGCACCACACTGGTGTCCATTGAATCGAAAGAAGGCGAAGAATGAAAAAGAAAATGAGCGAGCAGGAGCGTAAAGCTCTACAAGCGAAGTTAAGTGATTTAGAAGAATTATACGCTGCAGGCTATCGCTATGCTGCGAGAAACCAGAGTGGTGAGCTGAGAGCGTACAAAAAGACACCTTACAAAGAAATCAATTTCTGGTTCAGCTATGGTTATGGTCCAGGGTATGCTATCACGATTCGACATGACATGCTCGATATGCTGAATTGGAATGATCAGGAACCGGCATACATCAAGAAAGAGATAGAATCTATCAGGAAGCAGTTGGAGGACAGTCTGAATGAATGATTATCAGAAAGCATATGGCGAATTATGGAGCGTACTGAAATATGAGCCAGCATGTGAAATAGAAAAAAATTGCAAAGAGAATATCAAGCGATTGGAGACACTGGAATCATTAGTTGAACGTGCATCAGGAATCAAACCTGCTAAGCACGCAGCAGGTCATACATACTGCCCGAAATGTAAGACAGTCATTGCCAATAAGTGTAACGTGAATAGTTTGAATTTCTGTCATAAGTGTGGGCAATCGTTAGACTGGAGTGATGATGGTGATTAAATATCGTATTTATGCGGAGGACGATAACGAAAATCAAATATCAAAAAGCTATGTAGTCAGAAATCCGAATAGCTTTCAGACTAGGCTGTTGGTGCTGTATATAAAAATATGCTGCCTTGACCATTATGGATGTGGTGGTGCTGTTTATGTCGAACCTGTATGGAGCGATGAACAGGAGGGAAATGAATGAGGTATACGACATTATTGTCCAAAAAGTATAAAGTGGAAATCGACAAAGTAAGGGTGAATGGTTATGATGCTTATGTTCTGCATGAAGCCAATCTCCTATTGTTATTCTACACAGCAGAGGAGCTGCAGCAGTATCTGGAAGAGGTGTATTGATGAAATCGAAGAAAGAGAAGCGGAAAGATAAAGAAATCTGCAAGGACTTTTATAACAAATGCCGGAACTATCATAGAAACTTGTCTAAGATAGAAGCGAATCGGTTGAAGTATGATGAGATAATGAATGACATGTATGGAGTAAGCTCAGTCGTGATGAAGGATGTCATCATGGAGAATGCCGGTGACCCAAGTCATGTATGGGATCACTATCTGGTTGAAAAGAAGGATGAGCTTTTATTGGAGAGAGCTGCATTACTGTACGACACAGTGATTGTTAACAAAGTGCTGAATAATATTGCTGACGGTGAGGTGGTCGACATGATTACAGAGTGTTACATTGATAGAAACAAAAAGCATGATGATATAGCGTATAATCATAATCGAAGTAAGCCTACTATGTATTCAGATATGAATAGAGCAGTCCTAAGCCAGTTGAAAAAATAAAAGTCTTTACTGAGTAAAGGGTTTTCCGTGATATTATGATAGCATGGAAAGAACAGGAAGATACTTCTTGTTCAAAAAAAACGGCCTGCGATGTAAGTGTACGCACGCATCGCTAAACAACCTTTCCTAAAGGTGATTGTTCGTACAAACAATCGCCAGTGACATATGCGTGGGTAGGATTGGTTTAACGGCGGTATGTCACAATAAAATCGATATCAAAACAGGGAAGGACCTCATACTAATGAGAAAACCTGTTAGATATATTGGTTGCCCTGGCGGTATAACCAAAAGGAAATAGCGGTAAGGAATCCTTAGCGGACTTACCAGCGTAAAGCGTCTGAAAAGGGCGCTTTTAATTTACCTTTCTTTGTAGTATGATATTTTAAAAGAGGTAAATAAAATGAGAACAAAACAGATTAGCAGTGAAATGAAAAGAGTAGGATTTGGATCAACTCATGGGGAAACAGAGGAAATTGTTTTTGAATGCTGTTGTGGCAAAGGTAGAATATTTGAAGAACACGATAACATTGTGGGACACAAGCATAACGATGTGACCTTAGAATGTGAAGATTGCTCAAAGAAATACAAGTTAGATATTTCCAAAGGAATCAGAGAATGGGAATTGGTCGAGAAATGAGAAATATGCATCCATCGGGGTGCTTTTATTTTACCCAGAAAGGAATGATATACATGATTTTCGGTAGACGTAAAAAGACGTATAGAATCATAATGGACTGTGACACTGCGGAAAATATCGGAGCAGAAACAAAAGAGATTACTATTAACCAATTGAATAAGATACTGTGTGATATGATAAATCAATCCCTGGAAGAAATAGGTGTCATAAATCTTAGAGTAGAGGTACTAGAGGATGATCACAGTATGTAAAGACTGCCCTAAACGCCATCCAGGATGCCACGGAGACTGTGAGTGGTATAAGGCAGAACGCAAGGCATTGGACATGGAAAACGCACGCAGGCGGACTGAAAACACAACTGGATATAATGCGAGCAGTCATTGGAATTATAACAAAGCAAAATGAAAGGAGAGATTATATGGCGGTTATTGATGAAGAAGCCAAGCAGAATGCAAAAGAGCTATGGCTGCAAGGCAAGAAGTACCGAGAAATATCTGAGATAACCGGTATAAAAGAATCCTCTATAAAGTCATTAGCATCCAGAGCATGGAAGAAAGAAAAGTTGCAACCAAACAAGAAAAAAGTTGCAACTTTGGTTGCAGATGCAGATAAAGACAAAGGGCCGCCTGAAACAGAGTTGCTGCCGGAGGAAATAGAAACACTGAACAATGAGGAGCTGACCGAGAAACAGCGCCTTTTTTGTTTGTATTATGTAAGATGGTTCAATGCGACTAAGGCATATCAAAAAGCATATAGCTGTGACTACTTCACGGCAGCTGCTAACGGTCCACGATTGCTAGGGAATGCTAGAATAAAAGAAGAGATACAAAGAATCAAAGATGCAAAGATCAAACAGACCATGTATTCTACAGAAGATTACTTCCAGAAGATGATTGACATTGCCTATTCGGATGTAACCGATTATCTGTCATTCGGGCAGGAAGAGGTGCATGATAAAAACGGAAACACATTCATGATGAACGTCATAAACCTGAAAGAATCATGTGATGTTGATGGCACACTTATTCAGGAAGTAAAACAGGGCAAAGACGGCTGCTCTATAAAACTTGTCAGCAAAGAGTTTGCGCTAAAATGGCTGGATAAGCATTATAGCGAAGCTACGGACTTACAGAAAGCACAGCTCGAGCAGTTAAGAGCGCAGACGGATAAGCTTACCATAGCAAAAGGCGATGATGAACAGCTGTCAAAAGTAGATAAGATCCTGGAGGAGATGCAACGAGATGCTGAGCGAAAAGCAGGCTGAATTCATTCGTGAAGGGAATCATCGCTGGAACTTCAAGATAGGTGCCACCGGTACTGGTAAGACATATCTGGACTTTACCTATCTGATACCGCAAAGGTTGCGAGAACGCCACGGAAAAGAAGGATTGAATGCTCTGATAGGTGTTACACAGCAAACGGTCGAACGTAACGTGCTGGAGCCGATGCGTGAATACTGGGGGCCTGACTTAGTAGGAGATATCCGGAAGGGAACCAATAAGGTCCATCTATTCGGTGAGGATGCTTACGTATTGGGGGCTGAGAAGATAAGTTCTGTTGCAAGGCTGCGTGGTTCCACATTGAAATATTGCTACGGTGATGAAACAGTAGATTGGAACAAAGAGGTCTTTCAGCTGCTGAAATCACGATTGAGGACTGGATATAGCCTGTTTGATGGAACCGGGAACCCACAGCACCCAAAGCACTGGCTGAAACGATTCATCGACAGTGATGCAGATGTGTACTGTCAGCAGTATAAGTTGGATGATAACCCATTCCTTCCTGATGAGGTCAGAGAAGAATTGAAAAAGGAATATTTTGGTACTGTAGAGTATAACCGTTATATCCTTGGAGAATGGTGCAATGCTGAAGGACTGATATTCAAACCATATGCAGATAATCCAAAACTCTGGGAAGTAGAGATACTTCCTTTTTTTCAGATGGTTAATATCGGTCTGGATATCGGAGGTACGAAATCACATTCCACGCTCGCAGCTACAGGGATAGCACCGGCTTACAGCTCTATCTGCACTTTCTTGGAAAAGAAGATCACTCATGCGAAAGGTACGATCGATACGGTAAGTATCTGCCGAGCATGTGTGGAAATGATACAGCTCTGCATCCTGGAGGGATATTATCCTGCCTATATCTTCGTTGATAATGCGGAACAGGTCATCCTGAACAGTATCAGAGGATATGTGCAGCGAGCCGGGTATACGACGGTCGTGTGGGATTGCAAAAAGGTAGAAGGAAAAGATAGGATACTTGTCTATAACCTGCTGCTCGGTCAGAAACGTATGCTATTCCGAAATGTACCGACCGTATCAGAGGCGCTGGCTACGGTCCTTTACGACGAGAAAAAGGATGAGGATGCTATCCTGGATGATTTTACTACGGATGTCGATAGCTTCGATGCACATTTCTACAGTTGGAGCTTTTTCATGGATTACATTACCGCATTCAGATAGGAGGGATGCTATGAAGAACGTTTATGAGGTTCTAAAGGATTTGGGGCATGAGATTCCGGAAGAATTACAACAGTATTACGGAAACATCGAATACTGGAAACAATGGTGGCAGGGATATGTGCCGAAATTCCATCAATACAAGGTGACCAATATTGAAAAAGAATTGATGACAATGAAACGTAGATCCTTGAAAATGGCGAAAAAGGTATGTGAGGACTGGGCAAACCTACTTTTGAATGATAAGACCACGGTGATCATCGATGAGACGGTGGATGTGGGCACTGATGGAAAAGATGATAGCAAAGATAATAAAATAAACGAATCTCAGAAATTCGTCACCGGTGATGAAAATGAACAGGCTGGAGGCGTTTTTGGATTGTCTAAGTTCTGGAAGAATGGCAACAAGACCGTAGAAAAAGAGTACGCTCTTGGAACAGCTGCATTCATCCTTGTACCACACAAAGCAAAAGTGTTGAAAGGGAAGCTGACAGCAGAGAGTGTAAAAATCAACTGCATCAAGGAAGCCTGCTGTATCATACCATTATCATGGGATGGTGATGATATTACGGAATGCGCATTCGCCAGCAGCAAACAGATATCAGGAAAGTCTTATATGTACCTGCAGGTCATGCTGCAGCTGGAAGATGGCCGCTACAGGGTGGAAAATCATTACTATTTGAAAAGCGGCGATTCATATGGGCCGGTCAGCATCAATCCAAAAGGAGAAGCACTATGGTACATCCTTCCTGCGAAGCCCTTCTTCATATTGACACCTAACATCGAAAACAATATCCTAGAAACGACTCCGATGGGGATATCTGTATTTGCGAATGCGATAGACCAGCTTCAGGCATGTGACATCGCCTATGACAATATGTATACAGATTTCATTCTAGGCCGCAAGAAAGTGTTCATGAGTCAGGATGTCATCAGTACAGAGGATGTTTCTGTGATGGGAAGCGACGGTAAACCGAAGCTTGATAGCAATGGAAAACCTGTTATCATCAAGAAGCCAATGGCTGGGGAAGCAATCGAACAGAGTATGTTTGTCAATGTCGGACAGCAGATGCCGACAACAGATAGATTCTTCCAGGAATACAATCCATCCCTGCGTGTGGAAGAGAATAAGAACGGTATCCAGTTTGCACTGAACTTGCTCTCCTCAAAGGTAGGGTTTGGTCAGAACAAGTATCAATTCAGTATACAAACGATGGCAACGGCTACTGAGGTCAAAGCAAGCAGCAAGGATCTGACAGAAAGTGTATGGAAGCAGCGTGTAGTGATACAGGATGTCTTGACCGAAATGACACGTTCGATTCTCACTATTGGAAGGGAGCTATGTGGTAAGCCTGTAAATCCAGATGCTAAAATTACTATAAAATTCGACAATACGATGTTCAATGATGAAGAGGCAGAAAAACTCATGGACATGCAATTAGTAAGTTCCAGTATCATGATGAAATGGGAATGGCGTGTAAAATGGCTAGGAGAGACAGAGGGAGATGCACGTCAGAAAACAGGGGAATCATTTGCGGAAAGTGATACTGCATCCATTTCTTATGAAGATGATAAAATCAAGAAAAAGGTTGAAGATGCATCCGGTAAAGCTCTTAATGGTGCTCAAACACAATCACTCTTAGCAGTCATCAATCAATTTGCCCAGGGATCGTTGTCTTTAAGTCAAGCAATCAATGTGATATCAACTGCTATTGGAATATCAAAAGAGGAAGCCAAAGAGATTCTTGAAGGTACAGAATAATGCTTACTCCTGAGTATTTGCAATCTGTTGGAGTTGATATCGAAAATCTATTTTATGATGCAGAAACAGATATACTGATTGATATTGCACGACGTATCAGGGAAAATGATTTCAAAATGACAGCCACTGCCGAATATCAGGTTCAGAAATTGAAAGAACTTGGTTTAGCAACAAAAACAATAAATGATATCCTTGCAGAAGCATTAAATACTTCAAATGAGAAAATTGAGGAAATCATGCAGGAAAGCATTTATAAAGCAATTAGGAGCGACATGTATATATATGAGGCTGCAGGCTTGGATGTATCCGGAATATCGTATAAAGAGCAAATTCTTAAAGGCACCAATGCCGCAAAGGGTGAAATCAAAAACTTATGCAAAACTACTGCACAGCTAGGAACGAACAAGTTCATAGAATTGCTTGATAAAGCATATTTACAAGCTTCTAGCGGCGCTTTTTCCTATGATATGGCTATAAGTAACGTGATCAATGATTTGGCTGCCAACGGGCTAGGAATGATAGAATATCCAACAGGCACAAGAAGACGAATCGACACAGTAGCAAGAACCGCCGTGAGAACTGCTGTTAATCAGAGTGCACTAAAGTGCCAGGAAGATGTGATGGATGAAATGGATGTGAATCTTGTAGAAACCTCTTCTCATTTAGGGGCAAGACCATCACATGCTGAATGGCAGGGAAGAATCTTCTGGCGATTGAAGCCATATGGAAATTATGAAAACTTTAAAGAGGCTACTGGATATGGAACGGGAGCAGGTCTTGGAGGCTGGAATTGTCGACATTCGTTTTATCCTTATTTCCCAGGATTGAGTGAGAGAACCTATCAGCATTATCGTAAAAAGGAAAATGAAGAGGTTTATCAGTTGGAACAGGAACAGCGTTATAACGAGAGGAAGATTCGTGAATGGAAGCGTAGGCAGGCTGTAAATAAGGCTGGCGGTGTAGATACAACGTTAGAATGTCGCAAGGTCAGAGAGTGGCAACAACGTCAGGCAGACTTCTTGAAAGCTCATCCGGATATGAAGAGAAATTATTCAAGAGAGATGGTTGAGAAACGGGTCGTTCGAAAGAAGGTGTAGATATGTGTAAACATGCATACATGACGAAACAGCACATTTATTACGATAAAGGATGCAGGATCATACGGGAATATGATACCTGCATTTTTTGTGGCCGCAAGACAGAAGAACGTCTCAGCTATATGAATGATCCACCGAAGCGGAAGCTGCCCTATTTCGGGCCTCATTTACCATGACCTGAGCATGTCGTTTAAACTGCATCATTACTCAATGGCAAGAGATATAAACTGCCGGCCTATTCCCGGAGAGAACCGGATATAAAAAACACAGGAGGAAATAATGGAATTTTTAAAAGAATTTTTAGGTGATGATCTGTATACTCAAGTTGAAGCAAAGCTAAAAGGCAATGACAAAGTAAAACTTGCAAATCTAGCTAGTGGAGAATACGTATCAAAATCTAAATACGACGATGAAATCAAAGCCAAGGATACGAAAATCACAGAGTTATCTGATACTGTCAAAAAATTCGATGGTGTGGATGTAGCGAAGCTGCAGCAGGATGTAAAAGACTGGGAAAAGAAGTATCAGGATGACCTTACATCCGCTAAGAAAGAAGCTGCTATCAAACTGGCGATTGCAGAGGCGAAGCCAAAGAGTGAAAAAGCACTGATGGCTTTTCTGGATACTGACATCGTTAAACTGAACGAGGATGGTACAGTTACCGGATTGAAAGAGCAGCTGGAAAATATCAAAAAAGACAACGGTTTTCTTTTTGAAGATGATGATCCACAGAACGTGAATCTCGGAGGAGACCATGACAATAAGCCAGAAACAAAAGAATTGACTTGGGAATCCGCCCTTGAAGAACACTATGGCAAAGAATAGGAGTGATGAATAGATGCCATTAACATTAGCACAAGCAAAGGTCGGCATGGCCGACAAAGTAGACCAGATGGTCGTAGACGAGTTCCGCCGGGACTCTTTTCTTTTAGACAAATTGATTTTCGATAATGCAGTATCACCGGGGACTGGTGGCAGTACGATGACATACGGGTACATGCAGCTGCTTACTCCATCCACGGCAGAAGGACGTAAATTAAACGAAGAGTACAAGCCGGGTGAGGCTCTGAAAACTAAGAAAAATGCTGATATCAAGATCTTTGGTGGTAGCTTCCAGGTAGATCGTGTACTTGAGGATACGGCCGCAAAATCTGAAATCACATTTCAGTTACAGCAGAAGACGAAAGCAGCTTCAAACAAGTTTCATTACGATTTCATCAATGCGGACTCCGCAAACAAGGAAACTGATTTTGACGGATTGGAGAAGCTGGTAAAGGAAACGAGTACAGAGTACATCCCTACAACAGCTATCGACCTTTCAGACGAAACGAAGATTGCAGCAAACAGCAAGAAATTCGTATTTGAACTGGACCAGTGGCTGGGGACATTGGATGGACGCCCGGACATGCTACTCATGAACCGTCGTATGAAAACGATTATGAGCGCAGTCGCTCGTGAACTGAAATATTTCACGCAGACAGAAGACGCTTTCGGCCGCAAGGTTGACAACTATGACGGCATTCCTATGGTAGACATGGGTGAGTATTATGACGGTTTGACCACTGTTCCTTGCGTAGCTACAGACACATCCGGAGAAACCTCTATCTATGCTGTCAAGATCGGTCTGGACGCCTGCCACGGCATCAGTCCGAAGGGAGAAAAGCTCATCAAAACGTATCTTCCGGATATGAAAGCACCGGGAGCTGTAAAGACTGGTGAAATCGAAATGCTGGCAGGTATCGTGCTGAAGAACAGTAAGAAAGCCGGCGTCTTCCGCAAGGTGAAGATCTCTGCTCCGGTAAGTGTAGTGAAATTAGCAAAGGGCAGCCTCGGTACTGCAGGGGATAAGACGATCACCGGATTAGAGGCAGGAAAGACATACCGTGTCCAGAACGCATCTACTGTGAAGTTTACTGCTGCAGATGGAACACTTACAGAGGAAGCGGAAAAGGCAGCTCTTGGCGAAGGTGTTACAACTATCACAGGGCTGACGAACGGTCGCATCTATCTCGTAGAGGAAGTGTAACAGGAGGTAACCATGATCACATATCCGCAGTATCGGAATTGCGGTGGTACTCTTGATGAAATAGAATTCAATCAGCTGGAACCAAGCGTATGCCGGCTGATTGATTCTTACATCAAATCAAAAGTACCTTACTGGAGAGTGAGACCGATAGAAGAATATGGTATAGATTTCACTGAAATAATAACATTAGAGATTGACTTCATTTCTAAGAATGGAGGGCTTCTTGCATTCAACGGAAAATCGGATTTTCATTTTAAATCAGCCAGTACAAGTGGCTTTAATTTTGAAATTGATGATACAAAGATTCATTTTATGCAAGGTGTTCCGTTCTCTACGATTGCAAAGGAATTTCTCGATTACGAATTACTAAATGCCGGCTTAACGGTGGCTTGTCTATGATATCCCCTAGATTCTTAAGGCCCCATCAGATTGCAATTAGATATAGGCTTGGTGAAGACGATAGTGGGAAATTGAAAGAAGCGTCTGCGATTATCAAATATGTTAAAGTGGATGAAACATACGGAATCAAGTTATCAAAAAGAGGAATAACATCAGACGATAAAGTTTTGATCACGATAGATTGTAATGATTTTATCGCTGATAAGAAACTTGTCGAAAAAGTCTCTAATGCTGAAACAGAATTTTCCATTCATGTGGATGATACCATCGTATATAACGACAAGGAATATCTGATCACTTCTGTGTCTAATATAAATCCTCTACGTGATAAGCCAGAATTCATCGAGATCATATGTCAGTAAGAGTAAAAATAGACCATGACAAAGTGATGAAACGAGTTGATAAAGCAAAATGGAAAACGATACTAGCATTGAAATCACAGATTGCAAAGGATACGAACGCAAACGTTCCTAAAAGAGACAGCTTTTTGAGAAATTCTGTATTTCGCAGCACATCCAAGAAAGACAATTTCTTAAAATGGGGAGGTTTTGCAGTCTTGTATGCCCATTTCCAATGGAAAGGAAAGGTCATGGTCGGAAAAAAATCCGGTAGTCCGTGGGCGAAACGTGGAGAAACGAAGATATATACATCAAGGAATCTATCTTATGGTACAGGTAGATCGGATTGGTTCGAAGTGACGAAGAAAGTCAAGAATAGTTCATGGATACGGTTTGCGAAACGTGTTTTCAGAAAGGAGTTTTAAATGAATTCAAAGGATATTGTACAAGTAGAGGATAGATTGTACGAGTATGTGAAAAATATCAATGTCGATAGTATACCTTGGTGTCTCGAGTATTTCAATGATTCTAAAAATACATCTCTGTGTTTCAAAAGAAATGCAGACCCGGTGATAAAAGAAAAATACATATCGGGTGCATATAAAGCTGAGTTTAACTTTAGTGTTCTATTGCAATCATCAAAGCGAGATACAAAAGCAATGCTTGACTTATCTAGAGTACTATATGCCTTGGCTAGCGTCTTCGAAGAAGAAGAAAAACAAGGCTTTCCATCCTTGAAATTAGAAGGAGCAAGCCCAATCGGGTTAGAGATGACAGATTTGCCAGCTGACTATGAAGGAGAGGGCGTCAAACTTTCCACTTTCATGGCCGGCTTTAAACTAACTTATGAGAAGAAAGGAAGGTTTGAATAATATGACAAAAGCGATACCATCTAGAGAGCTTAGAACGGAGGATAATCTTCACTATGTTAAATTCGGTTCTGAAGAATCCTTTATTTTGGCCAATAAGGGTCTTACAGATTGGACACAAGCCATGAATCCGAATGTTGATGATGGGGTGCAGTATATCGGAGAAAAGAATGCAGAAAGCAATCTGATGGGGTATGCGCCAAATGTTTCGTATGGCGGAACTGCATATCCATCAGACAAATTCGCTGCATGGTTATATTCTGTAGGAAAAGAAGAAAAAGTCGGCGAAAAATTCACTGAAGTAGAAGTTGAAACTTGGAATGAGATGGAAAAATCCGGAGAGTTCAAAGCATATCAGCGTATTTATGAAGTACAGCCTGATAATCCGGGATCAGGAGAAGGCGGCGGAAAGCTAGCATTAGAAGGAACATTTGCGCAAAAGGGAAGTGTTACGATTGGTAAGTTTGATATTTCAACGAAAACATTCACAGCTGATGGAGAGTAAGGAGTGATTACATGGAAGAAAAAATAATTACAGTCGAATCAAATGGACTTAGAAAACTAAATGTCGATGGAAAGATATTTAACTGTGATGTCCTAGATTTAGATTCAAATGCGGTGCTGGAAGATTTTAGGCAGCTCCAGATGGAAGGCATCAAATTTAAAGATGGGCTATTGAAAGAGTGTGAACATGCGATTGATACGGTTTTAGGTAATGGCGCTTACAAGAAGATATTTAAGAGCGAAAGGTCTTTGCGACCATATTATCTAGTTCTGAAGTTAATGGAAATCTATCAGGATGAATTCATGAAGGAGCAAAGAGAAAAACAACTTCAGCTTGCTAGAGAAGAGAGAGAACAGGTAGAAGATATCTTAAATAATTTTAGTAAGTTTACGAATGAACTCCAAAAAGCCCAGGATAAATACGGTATAAGAAATGTGGTTAACAAGAGAAGATCTTCCGGATACCATAAGAATAGAAGATAGATGTTATAGAATAGATACAGATTTTCGTAGTTGGATACGTTTTGAATTGATCCTATCGGATGATTCCATCGACCCATACTATAAAACTTCTATTTTGATAAATGCTTTAGAAGTAGACCCGGCCATACAGCGTGAAAATCAGGAGGACATACTACGTGCCCTTTTTTCTTTTTATCGGATGGGGAAACCTTCTAAAAAGGGGAAACCATGTAAAGATATTCCGTATCGCTTCGACTTTGACATGGATCTTATTTATGCAGCATTTATGCAACAATACCATATTGATTTGCTGACCGTGAATTTACATTGGTATGAATTCAAAAGCTTATTTGACGGATTAACTGAAAACACACAGTTAATAAAGGTTATCGGTTATCGAACAACAGAAATTGATAAAATGCCAAAAGAGCAACGGAAAGAAGCGTTACGCTTGAAAGAGTTTTGGAAGATTCCGAATGATTTTATGTGTCAAGAGAATGATAGGACCCCACAAGAAATTGAGGCTGAATTACTTGCACGTATAGAGAAAGAGGCGGGTGATAAGCATGGCTACAAATGATGGAGAGATCATCATTGAATTGCAACTCCAACAGGATGATTTTGAGAAGAGATTAAATGCAATCGAGCATAAAACGCAATCCTTTGGTTCAAGCATAAAGCGAACTGTTGCAGCGCTTGGGCTTGGAAAAATTGCAAAAGATTTCGCCTCTGCAGGTATCAGTTTTAACGCTAGTATCGAGCAATATCAGACCTCATTTGAGGTCATGACTGGATCTGCTGAAAAAGCTGCACAAATAACACAACAGCTGAAGCAAATTGCAGCTAATACACCGTTTGAGCTGCCACAGCTAGCAGATACGACACAGCTACTCATGAATTATGGTTTCACCGCAGATGATGCAATGAAAAAAATGCAAATGCTCGGTGATATATCACAAGGGTCTGCGGACAAGATGACACGTATAGCTACCGCTTACGGTCAAATGTCTTCAGCCGGTAAGGTAAGTCTGGAAGATGTAAAACAGATGATAGAGGCAGGTTTTAATCCATTACAAGAAATCAGTAAGAGCACAGGTGAATCTATGGCCAGTCTTTATGACCGTATATCTGACGGTTCGCTTTCTGTTGATGAGATAACTGCTTCTATGGAACGTTCTACATCAGCAGGCGGTAAGTATTTTCAGTCAATGGACAAGCAGTCACAAACATTGAATGGTAAGATTTCTACATTAAAAGATACATTTAATGAATTTGCAGGAAAAGCGATGCAGGGGCTTAGTGATGTTTTGTCTAATACGGTTATTCCTGCACTTACCGGTGTCTTATCACATAGCGATGAAATCATGGCGGTTTTGAATGCTTTGTTACCTGTTATTGTAGCTGTAGGTTCTGCATTCGCTGCTTGGAAAATAGTGAATTTCATTCAAGATATCCCTAAAATGGTAGGAAGTGTAAAAACAGCAATACTTGGTGTAAACGCGGCTTTAGCAGCGAATCCGGTGGGAGCAGTGATTGCCGCTATCTCAGCACTTGTCGCAGTGTTCCTTTATCTATGGAATACCTCTGAGGAATTCCGGCAGTTCTGGACAGATATGTGGAACGGCATTGTAGAATGGTTCTCCGGTATCATAGAAAGCATAGTCAATTTCTTTACAGTGACGATACCGGAAGCATGGGAAACTTTTAAAATGAATTTGCAAGAATTATGTGACAGCATCGTTCAATGGTTCCAGGATGCATGGAACAGTGTCATAGCTTTCTTCACAGAAACGATTCCGGCGTGGATCCAGAGTGTGATCGACTGGTTCAATCAATTACCGTATAACATTGGTTATATGGTCGGACAAATCATTGGCCATTTCATCCAGTGGGGCATCGATCTGAAGAACTTCGTTACTGAAGATATTCCGGCATTCATAAACTCGGTAGTAGAATGGTTCAAGTCATTACCAGGAAAGATATGGGAATGGTTGAAGAGCGCCTGGGAGAAAGTCAAGACCTGGGGAAGCAATATATATACCAGTGCAAGAGATTGGGTATCAAAAACAATTGATAGCGTTGTCGATTGGTTTAGGTCTCTGCCAGGAAAGATTTGGACATGGCTCACAAATGCAGTGTCTAAAGTAAGGGACTGGGGTTCTAATTTATGGAACACTGGTATCAACGCCGCAAAGCAGCTCGTGGATTCTGTTGTCCAGAAAGCAAAGGAATTGCCTGGCAAGATGGTAGATATCGGTATAAACCTTATCAAGGGGCTGTGGGAAGGTATAGGAAGTGTAAAGGATTGGATCTTGGATAAGATCAGTGGATTCTGCGATGGAATCGTAGATGGTATGTTGGATTTCTTCAATATAGGTTCACCGTCCAAACTGATGCGGGATATGATTGGTAAATGGTTACCACCAGGTATTGCCGTGGGATTTGAATTGGCAGCCCCAAAAGCTTCCAAAGATATGACCAAAGAAGCTGGCAAAATGGTAAAAGACATTCAAGGTCAGTATGATGCATCTATTGGAGGATTTACATTGGAAAACCAACTCAATGTCGCAAAACAGGCAACGATAACGAACGCGTTCCCAAAGACTATGCAGCTAGTACGTAATGGTGTTAATGAGTTTAAATTCGTATTGGATAACGGTGCAGAAGTTGCGCATTGGCTTGCACCTGAAATGGGTGTTGAGCTTGCAGAGCTTAGATAGGAGGGTGTGATATGCGAATAAACAACAAACGGATGGAACGATTCCATATGAGAGTAAATTCCTTTACATATCAGCCCTATGCAGTAGAGCGTGAGGTCTTTCAGCCGGAGCGCTCCCTGCGGCCTGTTCTTGGAAAAAGAGTGCTGACGCCGAAGAGTATGCAGCTGATAGCCGAGTTTCGCAGTAAGAAGGATATATCTGATTTTCTGGCAGAGCTATTGAACCATGAAGAGAACATGATCGACATTGAAGATGGATTCAAATATCGGTGCTATCTATCCAAACTGAGCCAACCCGTAGATGAATACTGGCAGGGCTGGTACAGGGTGACGATCCCGTTGTCCGTCATACAGGAAGGAAGCAGACGCCAGTTGTTACTTAGTAAGGCGGAAAACCATATCGTTGTCGCAGGTAATTGGCAAACAGAATGTGTGTATGAAATAACGCCAATGGCAGCTATGGATTCCTTCACTATTGACGGGCATACCATCCGGAAGCTGTATGCAAACAGAACGGTCTATTTCGATGGTGAATTGAAAAAAGTTTATACAGATACAGAGCCGAATAAATATCCGGATTGTACGCTGAAACAGAACAGCTTTCCTACATTGGATCCGGGAAGTCAAAAAATCAGTATGAGCAGTACATCTGTAAAAGTCGTATTGAAATATACACCAATTTTCGTATAGGAGGAACAAGATGCTTGAAATTTATACAAAGGAAGGTTGGTTACCGATTACCAATCGGCAGAATTACTATACATCATATGAATATGACGGTACCCAGACTTTATGCTTTGACATTTCGCCCAGTGATGAAATGTACCGGTATATCGCCAATGAAACACCTGTCAGAAATGAAGAGAACCGCTACCTGATCAAAGATATCAATAAGAGAAAGACAGCATGCACGATAACCTGCAATCTGGATATGGATGAATGGCACCAGAATGAGCCTTATCTCAACACGAAGGATATGGCTAAGTTCCAGACTAAGAGCCTATCAGAGATTCTGGAAGCGATCAAACCGTCTGGCTGGTCTATCTTAAACGCAGGTATACGAGATTATCGAAGGACTCCGGAGATGGAAGATGCGTCTGATTATGAAGTGCTATTCAAATGTCAAGAGATATTCAATGTTACATATGAGATCCGAACACTTGATAAACAGATCATTGTGAAGGACCCTGAACAGGTCGTAGATAAAGGAATCTATATCACCCCACAGTTGAATCTGGAAAGTGTTAAGATGAAAGGCAATTCAAAAGATTTCGCCACCAGGATCACAGCATATGGAAAGCAGAATGAGGATGGCAGCTATGTGAATTTTGCATCCATAAATGGAGGGAAGACCTACGTTGAAGATAATGCATATGCAGGCAAGGCGCATCCGATCTGGATCGTATGGAAGGATGAGCGGTATACGATTCCGGAGAACCTACTTGCTGATGCTAAGAAGAAGCTGAAGGAACAGGCATATCCGGAATTATCTTTTGAGGTTACGGTCAATGACCTTGCGGAAACAGATGACAGATACAGCTTCCTGAAGATGAGGCTGTATGATATTGCACATGTCATTATCGACGAGCATACTGAAATAATTGAAAAGGTGATCAAGCTGCAGAGGTATCACGATTCTCCGGAGAAGAACAAAATCACATTGTCTTCAGAACCGCAAACCATAACAGGAAAGGTGAATGATGCAATATCCATTCTTGGCAACAATGGTGAAAAACTGAAAGGATCAGTGCTGCAGCAGGCGCAGGAGATGGCAACGAAGCTGATAAATGCATGGGCTGAAAAGGGACATATTTATCAAACACAGAATGAGATCTATATCCTGGATGCATTACCGAAAGAGAATGCGAAGTATTGCATTAGGATGAATCTGGGAGGTATAGCATTCAGTCAGAATGGATGGCAGGGACCGTATAATTCTGCATGGACGATCGATGGAAAGTTCAATGCAGATTTCATAACAGCCGGAACATTAAGAGGTATCCGGATCACGAATGGTAACAAATTTAATGTGGATGCGGATGGAAATGTTACAGCAAATGGATTAAAAGCGACTAATGCGGAAATCACAGGTAAAATATCTGGATCAACGATAACAGGAACACTATTCGATGGTGGAACTATCAGGACAAATGATGGAAACATAGGAGGCTGGAATATAGATTCCGACGGTTTGTATAATGGCACAGTAAAGATAAAGAATAGTGGAATCACCAATATATATACGTGGGCTGACGTTTTTATGGTTCGCATGATTGTTTCAAACATTGTAACAGCAGATGCAGATATGATATCTCATTATGATTTCAATGGTGATGGTAAAATAACTTCCGCTGATTACGTTGCTTTGAAGAATAGATTAAAGGCTATGTAGGAGGCGATTAAATGGATATAGTAGTAACACAAATCAAACAGATTGGTAGAGAGATAATGCTTGACGGGAACAGTCTTATAGGTTATCAGCACTCAGCCAATCTTTTTATTAAGCTTATTAAAGACACATCAGAAACAAATCCATTTAAGGGAATGGTGTTATCTGGTTACTGTAGCAGCTGGAAAT
>OBWV01000206.1_pt1 | contig 67100 bp, 59 predicted proteins | sample 1495351 | NCBI WGS metagenome assembly OBWV01 (sample SAMEA2580122, study PRJEB22360) | human gut metagenome | biome: human gut; feature: human-associated habitat; material: faeces | place: Denmark | collected 2008/2010 | reverse complement strand
GGGGCACTGGGGCCGCCGGCCGATGGGGCGTTCTCTGCCGCCGGTGTTTCCCCTCCCCCGGCTGTTGTACTGCTGCTGCTGTTGCCGCAGCCGGCAAGCATGGTAACTCCCATTGCCAGGGTCAAAAACATTGCTATAGCCTTTTTCATAGTACCCTCTCCTTCTCTGTATAATATGTATACTTAATAACTTTTACATGCATATAATAAGTCAATTTTTACCTCTTATACATATTAAAATATTACACTTTATATAAATATTGTACATTTATAAGAATAAAGAGGGATTTTTATATCAACATTCAACAATTTATATAAAAATATTACAATTGCAAATCCTTCTGCTCTCTGATAATCGGCAGTTTGATATAAATTTGTGTTCCTTCCCCCTCCTTGCTGTATACTTTTACCCCATAGGCCTGCCCGTACTGAAGCTGAATCCGGATAGACACGTTTTTCAGGCCAAAGCCCCTCACCGCATTACGGATTTCCGTATTGATTTCCTCTACGGTTTCCGCCTCCATACCCACGCCGTCGTCGGTAATGATAAACAGCATATGATCCTGTTCCCGCCGCAGGGTAATTCCGATATGCAAAATCGCAGTCTCATCCTTCATGGCATGATGTATGGCATTTTCCACAAGAGGCTGAAGGATAAGCTTAATGATCCGGCAGTCCATCAGCTCTTCATCCAGATCATAGTCCACCTGAATAGCCTCTCCGAAGCGCACCTTCTGCAGCTGAAGATAATTCTCAAGGAGGTTCACCTCTTCCCTCACACTGAGAATATTTTTCCCTTTGTTCAGGGAAATCCGGTAAAACAGGGCCAGATGTTCCACCATATCCATAATTTCCGCGTTTCCGCTGCGCATGGCCATAGAGGATATAGAGGATAAGACGTTATAAAGGAAATGGGGATTGATCTGTTCCTGCAGCAGGTTCAGCTCCGCCGCCTTCCGGATCAGCTCTTTTTCATAAATATCCTTGATGAGATGCTTCACCATAAAGCTCATATCGGAAAAGACCTCTGCCAGTATCCCGATTTCATCCCGTCCGCCGTCTTCTATTCTTTCCCCGAACACCCCGTCCTTCATCTTTTCAACGGATTTGGTCAGCTCCTTGATTCTCCGGGTAATGAGAATGGAGATGACGGCGGAAAAAACAACGGACATTATGACAGCCAGAAGAGCAAATAATATGACATTTTTTACGGAGGTCCTGATATTCATTTCCAGCATCGGAACGGAAACAAGCGAAAGAATTTTCCAGCCCTGAGGGCTTGTGACGGAGCTGACCAGCATTTCCTTGCCGTCATATACCGCCGTATCCCGTTTGTTGTTCCCTATTTCTCCTTCATAGCCGTCCAGTATGTCATAGACGGAGCACCCCATGAGAGACTTGTCCGTACTGGACACCACATAATTTTCATCATCCAGAATTATCATTTCATCATCGCCGGACACCTCGGAAATAATCCCGAGAAGATGCCTGTCATCGATCTCCATCCGCAGGACATTCCGAAGGCTCCCATAGCTGTAATAATCCAGGGAACGCACCAGATAAAATACATATTTGCCGTCTTTGTTTATGCCTCCCCTCATAAATACGGGCTTTCCGTTTTCTTCCCTCGCCCTTTTGTACCAGCCTTCCTGCTCGATTTCCTCATCCACCTTGTAGATAAAATAATAATCCTGGGCAATCGTCTGGTTGGTCGTATATATGGAAAAGGTATTCACATCCGAATTGATCGCCATCATCGTACCGAAATAGCTTTTCAGATAATAATACAGATCCTCATAGCCATAATTGGTAAAATCCACGGAAATCAAATCCTGGACCTGCTTGTTCATAAAAATAAGCGAAGATGCATTTTCATAGCCTTCCAGGACCATGTCCATGTTATTGCTGGCCCTGGCAAGGTTTTCCTCCATATTGCTGTAGCTCTGCTCCAGAAGTATGTTTTCCGTATTCATATAGGCATAGGCGCCGAAGCCGACGATCGGCACCATGGAGGTAATCAGAAACCCGAAGAAAAATTTCCACCGCAGAGAAATATTTTTTAAAGCCCTCTTGATACTGCGCATATTCCTTGTCCTCCCCTCCTCCGGGTGTCCTCCCCGGATAACCGCCGGATGGCGCGTTCTGCGGGCCATCCCCATGTCCGACAAAAAAAAGCGGCTGTTTCCTCCGTATCTTCTAAAGATATGGACATGAAACAGCCGCTTTGGCTCAACCCAGTATTTCTCCCCGGTACTCGTTGGGAGACGCCCCGAAACGTCTGGCAAACACTGAACAGAAATAAGAACTGTTTTCATATCCCACCATCCGGCTGATTTCTTTTACCTTCAGCCTTCTGTCTCTGAGAAGCTCGCATGCCTTACCCATCCGGAATTCCACTATCCAGTCATTTATCGTGATCCCTTCACTCTCCTTAAAAAGGCTTCTTACGTAGTTAGGGCTCAGTCCGATATCTGCTGCCAGTTCCTCCAGACAGATGGAGTCTCCATAGTGAGCCTCCACAAACTGCTTCACGCTGCTCACCACGTACTCTCCCCGCCGGTTCTCCTCCTGTTTCCTGTCACTCAGCCTTCTGATGCCGGTCAGGCCGAATTCCAGGCAGAGCTTCCTGAGCGCTTCCGCATTTACCGCACGGTAAATGTCGTTCCTCAGTTCCGCTTTGCCGGGAAAATCCGCATCCTTTTTCCGTGCCGCGCAGGCATCATAAAGCTCCGACAGGAAGAAACTCATTTCCTCCAGGACATAAAAACATTTTCTCGGTTTCTTATTCAGTTGATCCCAATATTCCAGTAAATACGTTTCCAGCTTATCCGCTTTCTTTTCCGGACACTGGGTATGAAGGAGTTCCTTCATCTCTCTCAGTATCCGGCCGTATATCTCCCTGTTTTCTTCCTCCCCCTCCGTAAGCGGAATTTCCTGCTTCAGTTCCTCAGAACTGATTACAGTGCCCCCCGGCACATAAAAAAGAAACTCCTGCAAACCTTCCAGATATCTGACCGTACCATAAAGCTGTTCAACCGAAAGCTTCTCCGGATAGAAAACCACGGCGGCATGCAGCCCCAGCTGCTCCAGCCTGGCGCAGATACGCTCCGCGGATTCCCTGTAATCCACAAAGTAACGGACCAGAAAATAGGTACACTTTTTACCCCCCCCCCCCCCCCCCGGATGGAATACACCACTTCAGACAGGCTGTTTTCCACCTGTTCTATCACCGTGTCGTCCAATCCGGCGGTTGTGGTAATCAGGCCGAACCACTCTTCCTTATCCCATTCACAGACATCCAGGAACTGCCTGCATGCCTCTCTTCCGGTTTCCCCGTCCTTGTCAATCACCCTGCACAGAAGCTTTTTCCCATATACTCTGACGGACATTTTAAGAAGCTCCTCCTTATGCAGAAGCTCCCTGACACGCTCCGCCGCCTTCCGTATCTTTTCAAAGGAAAAAGGCTTCAATATATAATCCACGGCCTCCACCTGAAGGGCCGCCTTGGCATATTCAAATTCATCATAGCCTGTGAGAAAAATGACCTTAGTGGTGCATCCGTCCGCATACAGCTGCTTCGCCAGTTCGATACCGTTCATAACCGGCATATGAATGTCCGTGATCATAACATCGGGCTTCAGCCTCAATGCCTTATCATAACCGTCTCTTCCGCCCCTCGCCGTATAAACCCGGTCAAAGCCAAGCTCATCCCAGGCAATATAATCTCTGAGCGTTTCCAGTTCCAGTCTTTCATCATCAACAAGCAGCAGACTATACATTTTTCCCCCTATCTGCGCGTTCAGGCGCATACATAAAGCCGGATACCGGAAAAAAAGAACCCGGCCCCCTATTCCAGGATATCCGATGAAACCAAATGGCAGTACGTTTCCCCGTCCTCGTCATACAGCTGGAATTCCCCTGCCACACAAACCTCCGTCCCGGCCTCCGGATAATCCGCAGGATCTTCGGAACCGTTTTCCAGGACAAACTCGATTCCCAGCTGGCAGCATGCTGTTGCATCCGCTATGATTACGGTAAAATAGTGTTTGCCTCCCTGATCCGGGCTTTCATAAACAGACATCTGCCCTTCCATTTTTATCTTTTTCCCCACATATTGTTCGGGGTAAATCATCATATTATAAACTTCCGAATATACCATGGTACTGCTCAGCTGCGTCAGATCCACGTCCACCGCGTCTTTGCCGGATACACCATTCCCCGCCGCAGTCTCAGCGGGAGCCGTGTTCAGCACATCCGTATCCATGTCCGCATTAATGATCTCCTCAGCATTCCATTCCGTTTCCTCCTGCTGCGCAGACGGCTCCTGCGGTAAGAACACTTCCGGTGACTCTTCCTCCTTTCCGCAGCCTGCTGCGGCGCAGATGAAAAAAGCGCAAAGGGACAGACAGATACCTCTTTTTATCCTCATTATAAAAACCTCCGTTTATTCTGTTTCACAGTACAAAAATACAGGAGTGGCTGTTCCTTTCCTGAGAAAGGTAAGCATACGCTCCTGAAAGGAGGTTTTCTCAATTATTCAGTCTCACCTTACGGCTTACCGGAGTATCACAATAAAGGCAGTCCGGCGCACCGGACAAAACCTGCATAAACAGAAAAACAGCCGGAATTACGGCCGCACATGCCGGAATTCCCGTACCGAGCTGCTTCAGATTCTGTTCCGCCTGACGAAGGCAGGCACAGATGGGGCAATTCCCCCCGGAGCAGTCATGCCCCGCTTCACGGATGAGGAAGAATGCGGAAAAAAGAGTGACCAGAATGAGCGTCACACAAAGCAGTCCGGAACCTGTTTTTCTTATTTTATCCGCCATTCCTGATCCCTCCTTTCCCTTTATATCCTCTGTTTTACATAAACAGCTCTTTCCATTCCCTGCAGTAGCCCGCAAATTCATCATCCTGCGGGTTCACCTGCAGCACAAAATGAAGCCTTCCCTGCACGGAACAGATATAAAGCTCTTTCTCCCAGCGGATTCCCGTATCCGCCTCCACTCTCTCAAGATGCGCGTCAATTCCGTATTTTTTGCAATAATAGACCTCCTGCCGCAGCTTTTTCCGGTATTCCCGGGAAACCTGAAGCTTATCATTCACAACGATACCCGTTACCGACTGACGTACGTCCCCGGTAAGCAGCTTCGTCTTTTTTTCATTCAAAGTAAAACCCATGGCTTCCAGATAGCTTCTTACCTTGCTGCATAGTGCGGCGGCATCAAAATCACCGGAAAAGGTCATATCATCACAATATCTGGTATAAGCGATTCCCCGTTCCCGGCACCAGCCATCCATATATATGTCAAAGGGGCGCATCACCAGATTGGAAATGGCCGGAGATGCGGGCGAGCCCTGGGGCAGTCTCTCATTGCAGCAGCACAGGCTTGTGAGAAGCATCGCTGCCGCCGGGGGAAACAGGGTTTCCGGGAAAGCGGCGCTGTACACCCGGGGAAAAAGGATGCTGTCAAAAAAATGGCTGATATCCAGCTTCAGAACCAGCCTCTTTCCCAGATGGCAGGACGCATTCCCGCGGATGTCCGTCCCCTTCCGATACGCCCGGGCGCACGGAGATACCGGTCTTTCATCCAGCACATGATGCAGGATATTCCTCTGCACCCCTTTCAGAAGGCCGCAGGGAACAAGAAGCGTCCGGCTGCCTCCGTCTTTCTTATCTATTGTCACCCGGCGGTAATTCCTGCTCCCCCTGTTGCTGAGTGTATAAAGGCAGGAGAGCTGTTTTTCCCGGCTCATTTTTTCTCCTCCGGGGATCAGCCGGAGAGACAGGATAAAATCCTGGCACTGTTCCCTGGTACAATATTTCCAAAGCGGTGAATTTCCCATAACAGGATTCCTTTCCGGATACCGATCTTATCCCCGCGGGCAGTGAACCAAACAGGCATATGACGCCTCCCTGCCTGCGGCGGGGTATTTGACTTACGTATGACGGCAGCAGCGCAATAAGCTGCCGGGCCGGAGGCCCGGAAGCCTGGTACAGCGTTGCATGGATATCCGGCCGACACAATACACCGATTCCGTAAGCTGCGGAAATGTACAGCCGAAGGCGGTGTGCACACGTAAAGTGTGCTGATGTACCTTGGAGCAGCTTGCGGTCGCAGGAAACCTGCGTCCGCGCAGCCTGTTCTTCCCGGCGGGGACTCCCCGTCAGGCCGGAAAATTAATTTTCCGAATATGCTGTCAGCCGGATATGTTTTTTATTTTAGCATATAATCTATGTTTTTTCCATCTTCCGGTAATTTTCCTGCTTTTTTATTATTACAGGCAAGACGTGACCTGTGTTTCGTGTCCTTTACCGGCCGGTCTGCAGGTGCTTTATCTGTCTCCTTTGTATGCGGGCCGGCATATAATAAGTTATTAAGCAGAAAAAGGTGATATTTTATGGCTCAGGTTTCCAATGAAACAGAACTGGCTTCCGCACTCGCCGGTACCGATTCCTCCATTCAGCTGACAGCGGACATATCTGTTACGGCTGTTCTGAAAGTCCAACGCGACATAACTCTCAGCAGTCTTTCCCCCGATATTTATACACTGACCAAAGCAGCCTCCCTTTCCGATAATATGTTCCGCATTGATTCCGGCGGTTCTCTGCATCTGAACAGCATCCTTCTGGACGGAAACAGAGAAGCCCATTCTGAGGAGGATACCTCCAACCGTTCCCTGATACGGGTAAACGGCGGTTCCCTCTATCTTGAAGCCGCCTCCGTACTGCGCAGCAATTATTCCGCTGCGGAAGGAGGCGGTGTCTATCTGCAGGCAAGCGATTCCTTCCCCAATTATCTGGAAATGAACGGTGATTCCCTACCGCCGGAATGGTTTCCAAAACCCTCGGGGGGGGCCGCCGCCATGTTCTCCGGATCCGTCGGGGATAAAATAACGATAACCGGGCAGGCTTCCCTTACAGATAATTACGCCGCAAACGGCGGAGGTCTTTTCCTGCGTTCCCTGTCCGCATCCTATGGGAGCTTTCTTACCGTAGAAGAAGAAACCGTGATCCGGGATAACCACGCATCCTCCACCGGCGGCGGTATCTGCTTTTCCGGCTACCGAAACGGCGGCGGCCTCTCTTCTCTTCTTAAAATTACCGGCAAAGCCCTGATCACGGCCAATACGGCGCATCATGGCGGCGGCATCTATTTTTACAGTTCTAATGAAGAAGATCTTCTGGATATTTCCATGGACGCAGCCCTCACCCGGAATACGGCCGACAATAACGGCGGCGCCATATGTATGGCAGCCGTTTTCGTCCCCGCCCGGATTACCCTGGACAATACGTCCATCCTGGAAAACCAGGCCGGGACCGGAGGCGCCCTCTACCTGCTTTCCGATTCCGGCTTTGCTCTTACGGCAGCCAACTGCACTCTGAGCCAGAACTCCGCCGTTTCCGGTTCATCGGGCAGCGGCGGCGGACTGTGGCTGCAAAACCGTTCCGACAGCCAGGAAGCCCTGCTTTCCTTTGCTTCCTGTAAACTGGAGAATAACACAGCCTCCGCCCAGGGCGGGGCTCTCGCTCTTTTTAACGGTACTTCTCCCTGCACATTCACGATGGAAGGATGCCAGATAACGGGAAATAACGCCTCTTCTCACGGCGGGGGCCTGCTGCTTGGAATGAATGGAAACGGACAGCTGCAGCTTACAGAAAGCAGTTTTACCGGTAATGAGGCCGGGAGCAGCGGAGGCGCTGTTTATTACAGCAACGGAAGCGGCGTTGGTACGATATCCGCCGGTTCCGTAAGCTTTACAGGAAACCAGGCGGGTTATGAAGGCGGAGCGCTCCGTATTGCATCCGGATCCGGCACTCTCAGCACGACATTGGATGACTGTCAAATCACAGGAAATACTGCGCTCAATAACAGCGGCGGCGGGATATGGATAGGCGGGGCCGACAACAATCTCCGTCTCGTCAACCAGACTCTGACGGCAGATAATACTGCCCGTATCGGCAATGGGGGCGGCATCTACTGTAACACGGAAAATGGTTCGCTCACTCTGGACGGTACCGCAGAAATCCGCGGGAATCAGGCCGGGACGGAGGAAAGTGACTTCGGCGGACACGGCGGCGGGATATGCGCCGTACCCTGTCATATAACGCTGGATGCGGGAAGCAGCATTCATGATAACAAAGCCCTTCAGTACGGCGGCGGCATCAGCCTGGCTGAGAATTCCGTGCTTGATGTACACGGTGCACGGATCCTCTCCAACTCCGCCGGAAAGCAGGGCGGCGGGATCTGGAACCATGGCGGAAGCACCGTCCATATGGAGGCCGGGGATATTTCCCTGAATACGGCTGCTGTGGGAGGCGGCCTTTATAACGATATCGGTTCCCAGGTTTATATGACGCAGGCCGCTGCCTTTGGGCTTACCGGTTTTAATACCGCCTCTTCCCATGCACCCGGAGTTTATAATAACGGGGAATTCTATACAGAAGGACAGAGGGATATCTCCAACGGCTTTTACATTGAGGATCGGGATGCCGTCGTTTTCCTGGAGGGCGCCCTCACTTCCGGTTCCATTCTTCAGCTGGATAATTCCGGATATGTTTCCCCCAACCCGGAAGGGAATCCCATTGTGGTGGGAGAAGGGACCGCAGACTATCCGATACTGACAGACAGTGATGCGCAGGCTTTCCTGAAGCCTCTCCAGGATTTTGACGGATGGGAAGTCCGGCTGAGTGATGACCGAACCCAGATCTGGCTCGTTCCCACCCTCTATACCATACAGTATGAAAATCTGGAAGGAAGCAGCCATACGAACCCGGAAAGTTATACAGTCACCACACCGGATATCCATCTGACTCCTCCCGCCCCAAGGCCGGGATATCGTTTTACCGGCTGGTATGATTCCCCGGTAAACGGCAGGAAGGTCACGGTAATTCCCCAGGGAAGTACCGGGGATTGGATCCTTTATGCCCGATGGGCTCCCGACAGGCCCAAAAAGCCCCGCCTGCCCAACCGGATCTGCAGGCCCGGGGACCCGCCATGCTGCGACAGCCGCCAAACGGGCAGGAGAACCTTCGCTTCTCTGCCTGCATATCCGTTTGGCTCACCGCCTGCTGAAACAGGAAAACAGGGCCCCCCGGAGATTTTATTCTCCGAAAAGCCCTGCTGTTTCTTTTTTCCATATATCTGTCATTCCGCCGTTTCAGCTCCTACAGCATGGTACTGCGCAGCTCTTCCGGGCTTTTTGCGCTCAGATAGGAGGGGGCAATATCAAATACGGTCCTGCAGCCGCTCTGGCCTTCCTGTCCCAGACGGTAAGCCGCCCTGGCGAAAGCCACGAGGACAGAAGAGGTAAAGGCGGGATTGGAATCCAGCTTCAGGCTGTATTCAATCACATTGCCGTATTCCTCTTCCCAACCGGTTTTTCCGCTGCGGATTACAAAGCCGCCGTGAGGAATGCCGCTGTGATCCCTTTCCATTTCCTCTTCACTGATAAAGTGCACCGTGGTGTCATAGTCGGCAAAATAATTCGGCATGGTCTTGATTTCTTCTTCGATACGCGCTTTATCCGCGCCTTCCTCAAGCACCACAAAGCATTCTCTCGTATGCTTCTGTCTGGTCGTCAGATCCGGATTTTCTCCCGCCCTGACACTGTCCAGCGCTTCCTTCACCGGGATGGTATACTGCCTGGCATCGGCCACACCTTCAATTCTGCGGACAGCATCGGAATGCCCCTGGCTGACGCCCTTCCCCCAGAAGGTGTAATCCTTTCCCTGAGGAAGGATGGCGTTGGCATACAGTCGGTTCAGAGAAAACATTCCCGGATCCCAGCCGCAGGATATGATTCCCACTTTTCCGCTCTTTTTCGCTTCCGCATCCACAGCGGCGAAATGCTCCGGTATCTTCGCATGGGTATCAAAACTGTCTATCACATGGAAATACCCTGCAAATTCCGGGGTCTGTACGGGTAAATCCGTGGCGCTGCCGCCGCAGAGGATCAACACGTCGATTTTATCCTTCCAGTGAAACGCCTCTTCTATTTTACAGACCGGAACCCCCTCCGTCTGAATGGATACCGTCTTCGGATCACGCCTTGTAAAGACCGCCGCCAGTTCCATGTCCGGGTTCTGCCTGATGGCGCATTCCACACCCCTGCCCAGATTGCCGTATCCCAGGATACCAATTCTTATACTCATCTTCATCCTCCTAGTTTCAGTCCTATACTTTGTTTTTCGTTGTTAAGTATATCGCTTTTCAGGCAGGATGCCAATACTTTTTCCGATGTTTTTGCCGTCGGCAGCTTATCTTTCGTACATGGTGAGGTAGGCTTTGGTGTTGTCCACCATGGTGTCGAAGAGGCACTTTGCTTCATCCAGGCCGATTTCCATATTAGGATCCATGCAGAAGGCCTGGAAAGCCAGATCCAGATTTCTGGTGACGGCAGCCTCCACCGTCAGCTCCTGGACGCCGCAGACCCTGCTTACCAGCGGATAGATACTTTCCGGAAGCGCCCCTGCAAAAACAGGCTTTACGGAATCCGCGCAGAAATGGGCATTTGTTTCCACCACCGCACCTAGCGGCAGATTGGGTATCTGTCCATAGTTCGGAATATTCACATTGGTAACCAGATCACGCAGGCCCAGCAGGGAACGCATCTGCTGCACGCCTTCTTCGCCCGTCGTGTTAATGACCATCTCCTCTTCGCCCTTGTAAAGTCTTTCGCTTCTTGCCAGGCGGTTTTTCAGATCCTCTTTTCTCCAGGCCACGGGAGTGAGCTTAAAGCCCCAGGAATGAGCGGTATCCGGGTTCTTCAGATACCAGGAGCCGGGACAGAATTCTGCGAGATGACGATCTCCCGCCGCCGCTATGGCTCCGTATTTCAGGAAGAGATCCAGCTTCACCATTTCCAGGGAATCGAAAAACTTGTTCATCCAGTTTTCATCTGTCTTCTCTCCGAAGCCTGTATCCTTGTATTTCAGGGCAAATTCCCGGTATACCGGGAACAGATCGATATTCTTATACTGCGCTGAGGTCAGCCATGTAAAATGATTGACCCCCACCACATTGACACGGATATCCTCTCTCTGCGCATCTTTGATCTGCAGGATGTCCTCCAGTGCCTTTCCGAGAAGCTTCTGGGTTCCGAAAACCTCATGACAGCAGCCAAAAGCCTTGATTTCCGGGAAGGTACGATACAGCGTCTTCACACATACGGTCATGGGATTGGTATAATTAATAACCCAGGCCTCAGGGCAGTATTCTTTAATCGCACCTGCAATTTCTTCAAACATGGGTACCACGCGCAGCGCCCGGATCAGCCCCCCGGGGCCTGTTGTATCCCCAACCGACTGGTAAATGCCGTATTTTTCCGGAGCGTGTACATCGCTTTCCATTTCGTCAAAGGTGCCGGGAATGATGGAAATAACCACGAAATCCGCACCCTGCAGGGCTTCCCCTATGGTTTCCACCGCCTTGTAATCCCATGGAGACTTGCAGTCCTTAAGTTCCTTTACCTTATTTCCAATCACTTCATTTCTTTTGGCGGCTTCCAGATCAATATCATACAGATAAACACTTCCGCTCATGTCATCCGCCGCAGCCAGATCACTCATCAGCCCCCATGCCCATCCGCGGGAACCGCCCCCTATGTAGGCAATCTTAAGATCCTCTGCTTTACCGTTTACATACCTCATACTGTTCCTCCTTCAGCCTGCTTTCCGCAGCATTTCTTATATCACTATACTAACACGCAAGAAATAAGAATACCGTAAAAAAAATGCTTTTCCGCATCCAAAACCGTTCAAATATTGCTATTTATTAGCGATTTGTCTATAATAGGACTGAAGTACAAAAATAACAGGGCATCGGCTCCTTTGCTGTTCCGGCGAAAGGACGGCGCGCTGCTTTTCAGATAACGACGGAGGCTATGAAACCCTATGCTTCACACCGCATTTACCCCATATGAAGAATTTCTGGTGGAATATGTCCGGAAACCGGGAAGAAATGATATGAAGGTACAGCATTATCATGATACCTATGAATTCTATCTGCAGATGGCCGGCGAGCGCACCCTGATTCTCAACGATATCTGCTATACCCTCCGGCCGGGAGATCTGTATATTTTAAAGCCCTTTGAAATCCATTATACCGAAAGCCGCGGTTCGGATTATTATGAACGTTATGTCATCAACCTTCCGGCTTCTTTTCTTTATACCCTTCTGACAGAAGGGGAAACAAGGCTCCTTCTGGATAAGCTGGAATCCTGCGTCCTGCACCTTTCTCCGGAACAGGCTGCGGAGGCACTGGGCTGCTTTCAGAGAGCGGAGCAGTTCCGCCGGAAAACCGGATTTCTGGCAGGCAAGCTGCTGTGTTCCTCAATCTTCCAGCTTCTTATGTTCCTGACGGAGCTGACGGAAAAAGCGGGACTGCCTGATATTCTGGAGGGAAAAAGCATTCAGCCGGAAATCGTAAAAGCGATCCACTACATTAACAGGAATTATCAGGAAAACCTTTCCCTGGAAGGCGCCGCCGAACTGGTCCACTTAAGCCGCTATCATTTCTGCCGCCTCTTTCATGAAGCCACAGGTGCCACTTTTCTGGAATATCTGTATAATGTACGGCTGGCCAAGGTGCATCAGCTCCTTCTCACCACCACGCTGCCGCTGGGAGATATCGCAGCCAAATGCGGTTTTGCCTCAACCGCCCATCTCTCCCGGGTTTTCCGGGAAGCCTACGGGATGTCTCCCCGAAGCTTCCGGAAGACGGCTTTATCCGGTTAATGCCGCCTGTTATGGGAAAATAACCAGACTCTCAATGGACTTTTCCATATCGATCACATAAACAACCTTGTTATCCTTTTTATAAATATCCTTTTCTATCCAGATACCGGAGGGTTCCATTTCCTCCGGGCTCTCGATTTTATCCTTATCTGTTGCAAATATGGCATAGGGCTCACCGGAAAAATGGATTCCCATCCGATACTTTCCCCATTCCGTAATGAGCACCATATCCCTGTTCTTTCCCTCTGCCTTCTCTTCTTCCAGCTCCACGACCGGAACAATATTTCCCTTGTAATTGCAGACTCCCGCAAAACAATCGGGCAGACAGGGAATTAAAGAAAGCTGCATCTGAATGCATAACTCCGTAATATATGGAATTTCCACAGCATAGCTTTTATTTTTTCCCGGAATGCAGAGAAGCTCTTTGCCAGTATAGGCTTCCATTGATATCCTCCCTCTCGTATCTGTTGATAACTGTTTCCGTATCCAGAGCGGCGCATATTTTGCCGTTTCCCATGATACTGCAGCCGCTGATCCCTGTTTTTTTCCGGAAATCCAGGCCGAATAAGGGCGGCAGCGGCTTTACCACGATACGCTTCTGTTCGTACATGGAATCCACCAGAATACAGCCTTCCTTTTCATTTCCCTTCATATAAATGACGATGGCATCCTCCGGCGTTTCCCCGTCCAGACGATAAAACCGGTGCAGATCAATCAGAGGGAGCATCCTGTCTTCATAAAGAATATAATCCCTTCCGTTAATGTTTTCTCTTTTTTCCCTGCTGCTCTCCCAATCCATGAACTGGAAAACATGACGGGCCGGCATGGAAAAACGGTAGCTTCCCACCTTAAACCGGATGCACTCCATAGTAGCCAGGGACAGGGGAACCACAATGGTAAAGGTTGTCCCTCTGCCGAATTCCGTATGGATATAAAGGTTTCCTCCCACACCCTCCAGGATATTTTTTACCACATCAAGCCCGACGCCTCTTCCCGAATATTCCGTCACCTGCTCATTTGTGGTAAAGCCCGGGCTGAAAATCAGTTCCTGTATTTCCTGGCTGTTATATTCCTCCTCAGGTCTGGTAAAAAGCCCCTTTTCTCTCGCCCGTTCCCGTATTTTTAATTCGTCAATCCCTTTTCCGTCGTCGCTGAGGGACAACCGCAGCTCTCCTACGGTGTTCTCCGCGGTAAAGGTAATCCTGCCTTTTCTGCTCTTTCCCGCCGCTTCCCTCTCCTGGGGGGATTCAATGCCGTGATCCACCGCATTGCGGATGATATGCATCAGAGCCTCGGAAACATACTCCACCACACTTTTATCCGCCTCCAGATCCTCACAGTGAAGAATCAGTTCCGCTTCTTTTTCCTGATCCCTGCAGATATCCCTTAAAATGCGGCGCAGCTTGGGCACGATTTTATTTACGGGAACCAGACGCATTTCCATCACGGTTCTTTCCATCTCACTGATCAGCCGGTTGATCTGATGTGCGGTCCCCTCTTTGATATCCTCCAGGCCATGCTTCTCCAGCTCCGTATCCAGCGTAAGCATATGAAGCATCAGCTCCCCTGACAGATTCTGCAGGCGGTCCAGACGATCGGAACGCACATTGAAAAATTCCGCTTCCCTGTTTTCCCCGGAATTCCCTTTATCCTCCGGCTTCTGTTTTTCCTGCTGCGCGCCTTCCTCCGCAGCCGACGGCTGATCGTCCTGCAAAATACTGCATTCCGCGACAAAAAGTCCCTTCTTCAGACTTTCCAGCACCTCATCCCTGTGCTCGGATTCAAACCGGATAAACACCCCGTTTTCACTGATAAAACCGCTGCCCTCCCCGGATTTGTCCAAATCCCCGGGCCAGGCTTCCACACACGTACACAGATTTCCTATCTGCCTGACCAGCATAAAGGCCCTGATATTCTCCATCTTGCAGCCGTTTTCAAAAAAGATGCGCACTACCGTACCCTTTTTTCCGGCCAGCGCTTCCGGGACTGCCGCCGGCGGACGTATCGGCTCTTTTTCCGTTTCTTCTGTTTTTTCTTCTTCTTCCGCCCCGTCCGGTTCCTCTTCTCCTGCTTTATTCAGATAGGCATCTGTTCTTTCTTCTATTTCCGCCGTACCGGAAGGCTGATACTCCTCCTGAGACATCCTTCCCAGTTCCGCTTCTATGTGATCGGAGGCTGCGAACAACAGATCAAAAAGCTCCGGTTCCGCCTTTTCTATTTTTCCGTAGGTTTCTCTGTAATAACCAAAAAGATCCTCAAGCTTGTGGGCCATGGAAGACAATTCCTGAAGCCCCATCATCGCGGAAGAACTCTTTATGGTGTGCATGATGCGGAAAATACTGTGAATATCTTCTTCCGCAAATGCATTCTTTTTTTCTGCTTCCAATAATACCGCGCTTAACTGCCCGGTCAGCTGTCTGGTTTCCAGAAGGTAAACCTCCAGCATATCTTCGGCATCCGCATCAAAATATCCCATTATTTTCTCCGCCTGCTAATTATTTTCAAACCAGATACTGCAGTTTTTTCCGGAACGCTTTCCTCTGTACAGCGCCTTGTCCGCGCAGTTGATGCTCTCCTCAATCCCGTCCTGCTCTCGATAGGTATGAAGTCCCAGGGTCAGGCTGCACTTGAACTGTACATTGTTATAAAAAAACGGGAACTGTTCCACTTCTTTCCGAATTCCTTCGCTGATACCAAAGGCTTCATCCCTGGTCACGTCAAACAATATGATAAGGAATTCCTCACCGCCCCAGCGGACCACCTTATGTTTGCGGCAGCTTCCCTCCAGAATATTGGCAATGCAGACAAGAGCCATATCACCTGCATCATGGCCGTATGTATCATTTATTTTCTTAAAGTCATCAATGTCGGCAAGAATGAGTACATTCTGGGTCTGCTCCCTGTTGTGATCCTTGATGTCATCCACCAGATCCCCCACCACATACCGGCGGTTATACAGTCCTGTCAGGCCGTCCCTGAAAGCCATATAATTCAATTTTTCCATGTTGGAACGAAGTTCACGGTTCTGACGGTTCAGCTCATCCTTCTGCTGTTTCAGCTGGAGGTGGGCGCGTACTCTGGACAAAAGCTCTCCCCTGACAAAGGGCTTCTTAATATAGTCACAGGCCCCTTTTGAAAAACCTTTTACCACATCGTCATCCTTATCCTTGGATGTGAGGAACAGAATCGAAGCTCCATTCTGATCCACCGCCTTCAGCCTGTCAAAAAGCGTATACCCGTCAGCATCAGGCAGCACCACATCCAGCAGTATGAGATCCGGCTGGTACTGCTTCACCATGGCCTCCGCCTCTTCTCCTGTATGGGCCTCCGTGATAAAAATATTCTCTTCCTTTAAGGATGCTTTGATCTGTTCACAGATGAGCAGACTGTCGTCCACAATAAGCACAATATGTCCGTTTCGAGTTTCCATAACTAACCTCCGTATTTTCTACAGAACCACCGTTTCCTGTCTCACCGTTCTGACTTCCAGTTTACCGTCCCCGGCGAAGAACAAAATCGTCCTGCCATAATTTTTCCCCGTATTTTCGGCCACGAGCCTTATGCCTTCCTTTTCCAGGGCAAGCTTCACAGCCGCAACATTCTGCTCCCCTATTTCCCACTGCCGGGAAGCCGTCTCAAACATTTTCGCCCCGCCCGCTATTTTAGCGGTTATCCTTTTCCTGGATGCACCGGCCCTCTCCATCTCACGTATCAGCTCTTTCACCCCTTCATCCGCAAATTTATAAGGATTCTCCCTGCTGACCGCCGACTCTTTTCCCGGAAGGACGATATGGGCCATGCCTGCAATTTTTTTATCTCTGTCATACATACAGACTCCCACACAGGAGCCCAGGGCATAAGAAATAAGTATCTGCTGGTTTACGGCAGTTTTTCCTTCCCCGATTCCTACTGAAATTTTATCCATGATGTCACTCCCTGAGCCTTTGAAGCATCATTTCCAGCGCTTCCGGCTCCGGCAGGAACAATATCCGGCCGGAAAAAGCCTTTCCTCCCATGCGGAAAATGTTATCTATCACCAGAATGTCCTCACTCACCCTCGAATAATGGGCCACAGGGACACTCAGAATAGCGAGCCCCATATCGATGCTCATACTTGGCACCGTCACTTCCATTTTCAGATCCAACACCCCGGAAAGGGCGCAGATATAAGAACCGCACATAATATTCCCAAGCTCACATATGAGCGAACGCTCCATTTCATCCAGGCTCAGAAGATTTCTCTCCTCTTCCCCCAAAACCGTGTCCAGAACCTCCCTGGTAAAGGTCTCGTCCAGAAGGAATAAAAACAATCCGTTCAGTTCCCCCCTGACCCCCACAATAATTCCTGTCATCAACTCTTCCGCCTCCGGCAGGAGAGAACAGCAGTCCTGATATTTCATAATCTGCAGTCCCGGCACTTCGATATCCACAGGCTCCATCAGCATATGGGAGAGAGACGTTACCGCATTTCCTGTACCGATATTGCCCAGCTCCCTCAAAAAATCCCTGGATATTTCATCTAAATCCGAATATTGATTCATAGCCTCCCCTTTTCAGCCGGTTTTTTAGAATTCAAACTGCTCCACCATTTCCTTCAGTACCTGAGCCTGGGCGGACAGCTCTTCACTCGCCGCCGCACTCTCCTCAGAGGTGGCGGAATTCCCCTGTACAATTTCAGAAATCAGCTCTATGCTCTTCCGAATCTGGGCAAGGGCATCCGACTGCTGCACGCAGACCTCAGAAATTTCCTCAACCATACTGTTTACCTTCTGCGCACCCGTCACCGATTCCTTTAAGGCCTCTGCCGTAGCTTCCGCAGATTCTATTCCCACATCCACCGCTTCCGAATTCTTATCAATCAGTTCCGCCGTCAGCTGGGATGCTGAGGTCGTCTTCGCAGCCAGCCTGCGTATTTCACCGGCCACTACGGAAAAACCTCTGCCGGCCTCTCCGGCCCTTGCCGCTTCCACGGAAGCATTCAAAGCCAGTATATTGGTCTGGAACGCAATATCCTCAATTTCCTTAACAATCTTATTGATCTCCCTGGAATTTGTCTTCACATGCCCCACGGCCTGTGTCAGTTCCTGCATCTTTTTGTCGCTGTCCCTGAGACTGTTTCCCACCGTGTTGGAAAGCTTGCTGGATTCTACCGCGTTCTGCGCATTATCCCTGACCCTGTCTCCGATCTCGTTGATACTCACAGCCAGTTCTTCCACTGAGCCGGCCTGTTCTGCCGCGCCCCGCGCCAGTGTCTGGGCTCCGTTGGCCACCTGTTCCGCGCCTCCTGATACAAGCTCGGCACTGCTGCCTATCTGCTGCAGGGATTCCCTCAAAAGGCTGGAAATTTCATTCATCGCTTCTCCCAGCGCCACAAAATCCCCTTTGAATTCCACCTCCGAATGATAATTCAGCTTACCCTTACCCAGGGCAGACAGTCCTTTTTTGACCTCTGTCACGTATAAGTTAAGGGCTTCTGTGGTATTCCTGATATCCTCCGCCAGCTGGCCCAGCTCATTTTGTGAAAAATAAGAAAGCTTGGTAGTAAGCCGGCCGTTAGCAATGTCATTGGCTGCCTTCTTCACCTCATTTACGGGGCGTATCACGCTCCTGGTTATGAGGATGCATATGATAATAGTAAAGCCAATGCTGACAGCGGCTAAAAGAAGAAGGAATATAATCATCCGTTCATTCATTTTCTTTCCTTCAGCCAGACGCCCCACCGCATCCTGTGCAGACAAATCGATAACCTTCGTGAGCGTATCCTTTACCTCATTAAACTTGGGTGCATACTGACTGACATATAAGTTAAGGGCCTCCTCATCTTTTCCCTGATCCCTGAGACCCAGAACCTTCGTCCTTATCACATTCAGCTCCTCATACTGGACCTCCAGCTCGGAAACCTTTTCCGCTCCGCTTATGTAACCAGTAGTCAGCTGCTTAAGCTGTTTTTCTATTTCCGCAACATTCTGACTGGTCTTTTCCAGATACTCCTCTTCATCTACCACATCCTCCGTTGAAATGAGGAGTGTGACATTCTTCCCCACCGACTGCAGGTTGGCAATCATCCACAACGAACTCTCCACATTAGCGAAGGGTTCGTCATACAGAAGCTGTGTCCGTTCGTTCATGGAATTAATATTGGCTATCACGGTAATAATCGTGACGATATATAAGAATATAATAATAGCGAATGCTGCTACCAGTTTTCCGCCTATTTTCATATCCTCAAACTTTTTCTTCATCCTTCTGCTTCCTTTCATCAGAGGCGGGGCTTGCCGCACCTGCGCATTTTATTCTTTCAGCTCTCTAACGCATTCCGGACGATTCTCCGGAATTCATCCGGCCTGAAAGGCTTTACAATAAAATCCTTAGCCCCCAGCATCACTGCCTGCTGGATCATCTGCTCCTGCCCTACGGCTGAACACATTACGATTCTGGACTGCGGATCCTCCCTCTGAATTTCTTCCAGCACCTCAATACCCGATATTCCCGGCATAGTGATATCCAGAAGCACAAGATCCGGCTTATATATCGCATACATCTCCAGAGCCTTCTCCCCGTCGCACGCCTCGATTATATCCGTATATCCGCATTCCTGCAGATTTTTGCATATCACCTTCCTCATGAACATGGCATCATCCACCACCATTATTTTCTTCCCCATATGTGCTCCTTCACCAAATCCTTCCTTATTCCTTTTTCTTCCTGTAAACAGCCGGATATACCGGTTCCAAATTTGTTTCCTTTATCGTCAGCAGCTCCGCGTGCCCGATCAGCAGATATCCCCCTTTTTTAAGTGAATCCTCAAGATTTCTTATGAGTCTGTTCCTGGATATTCTGTCAAAATATATCATTACATTCCGGCACAGAATGATATCAAATCTCTCCGACGCCGGCATGGGTTCCATAAGATTGCGTCTCTGGAAACGGACACAGGACTTTAATTCCTCATCCACCCGGAAGGTTCTGCCGCTCGTGTCCCCGCAGTACTTCCTTCTCCATTCCGGAGGAAGGCCTTCCAGCTCCTTTACCGGATATTCCCCGTCCCGGGCCTTGTCCAGGACCTTCCCGGAGATATCGGTAGCCAGAATTCTGGCCCGTAATGTCACATTCTGTATCCGCTTATATTCCTCCAGGGTCATGCCCAGAGTATAGCATTCTTCCCCTGTGGAACACCCCGCACACCAGATATCCAGAGTGCCGGACACCGAATGCCCCAGCAGCTCCGGCAGGATTGCATCCTGAAGCCGTTCAAAGTGATCCGCCTCCCTGTAAAAATAGGTATAATTGGTGGTGAGATGATTGACCATCTCTCCCGCCATTTCACCGCTCCGATCCTGATGTACCATATCCAGATATCCGGCAAAAGAATCCAAACCGTAACGCTCCAGAATCTTGGACATACGGCATTCGATCAACACCTTTTTTTTCTCCAGATTGATACCGTATTCATCACGCATATACTGCACAATATCGGAGAATTCCTTATCCTTAAGCCTAATCAATTTTTCTCTCCCAAACCCCGGGTATGATACCTTCCAGCTCTTCCCGATCCACGTTTTCTTCTCCTAATGACTGCGCTCCGATTCCCAGAAGCCGCTCTCCTGCCCTGATGATAATCCCGCAGGGAGCTTCTTCCACGGTTCCTTCCCGATAAAAAACCACCAGCTCATTTCCATAAACGGAAAGGCCCAGGATATTATCCTCCGCCTCCGGAACAGGCCAGACCTCCGGCCTCGTCAGAATCGTTTCTATCTGGTCTTTCTCTATATAAACCTTTTTGCCGCCTGTATCCGCCGTAATATATTCCATCAGGCTTCCTCCTTCCGCCAGGGCCGGAGTTCATCCACATCCAGCAGATAGGCCAGCACCTTCCGCCCATCCTCCAGCTGCGTTTCGTGGGCAGCACACAAATACCGGTTCTTCTTCACTCGCACCGGATCCATCAATTCCCACACCTGCCCTTCGCTGATATCCCGGAAACCCAGAATTTCCGCTGCCGGGACACCAAGCTTTTCCTCTTTGCAGTTTATGAGAATACAATATTTGTTTTTGCTGTTTTTTCCGCTTTCCGCCCACAGATCTATAAATTCAGTCTCCGGTTCTCTTTCTTCCGGCAGGGAATTTTCAATCACTTTGTCTACAAATGGGAGGGGAATAAGGAAAAAGAAATTTTCCAGGACAAAAAAAATGCAGCGGTCCTTCTGTTCCCTCATATCTTCCGCCTTTTCTTTTTAATTGAATTGTATTCTAATAATACTTTATCGGAGGGAAAAACTCAAGTGCAGATGTGAAATATGGAGTAAAAAAATAAATTTTTTTGATAATTTTTGTGTAATGTTGAAAGATTATGGGATATGTTGGAAGAAAAGGTTATAATGCGGGGCAGGCATTATAACCTTTTGGGTTTAGATAATATGCAGTTGGATTAATAGGATTTTTGCGTTTAATGAATGTATTTTTATGGTTTCCTTTGAGGTTCCGGCGGGTATTGTTCCTAAGGATATTATTGTGTCGATGGTGTCTTTATGGAATGCTGTTGTTGCCTGGCTGCCGGATTTCAGGGTTATCTGCAGCTGGCCTTCTTCTTCCGTTCGGCAGCTTAGCCTCAGCTTTAATTCCCTCTCTGCACAGCTGCCGCATGTAAAACTATAGCAGACATATTCATCCGGCTTTAAAACAAGCCCCAGCCGTTCCCAGCCACAATCAAAAGCAAACTTCTTTTCCTGTGCCTCATACATCTCCCGGATTTCCATCGCAGTATCCTTCCGGTACAGCTTATCATCCTCCGGGTTTCCGTTTCCTTTCCAGGAAATACCTTCCCCCGGGACCGAATCAAAATCTACGGCCTGTACCGTAAAAGGCGGTCTGCGGAACACGTGGGCGGTTACCTCCGGATGCAGTTCACAATTTTCATACCGGATATTTTGCAGATAGGCCTCCAGTATCTGCTGCGCCCTTTCGAATCCGGGATGAGGGCCTTTCTCCAGATATCCGAGAATTTCCTCATACCCCTCCGGTACTTTTATGGAACAGGGTGAATTGGTGCAGTCCATTTTCTTCCAGGGCCACAGATTATATCCTATCCCCAGCGCACTTGCCAGCGGATACAATGCGGCGTACCAGGGATTGATATTTTCTCCGGTTTCCCCCATCCACAATGGAACATCCAGCTTGTCTGCGGCTTCGATAAAGGGTTCCAGGCAGGCTCTGTCCGGCATTTCTGCATAACGGTGAAAGTGCAGAACCATATTATCATCATATTTTTTATGGAAGATACGCACATCGGCAGCCCAATGGGCACCTTCGAAGGACAGCATATGCACGGTATCCTCTTTTCTGATTTCCGCAGTCACAGCTTCATAAAAATGTTCCAGTTCAGGAATCAGATAATCATAGTCCCCGTTTCCGGCATCGGCAGGAGCAATAGGTTCATTGAGGATATCATAGCCTCCCACCACCTCCCGTTCTCTGTAGCGCCCGGCCAGCTTCCGCCATAATGCACATGCTTTGTCTCTGCAGTCCTTATCTATGAACAATCTGGGAACGTTATCCACAGAGTCATCGATATTCGACCCGGTTTGTCCACCGGGCGCTCCATGCAGATCCAAAAAAGCATACATTCCGGCTTCTTCACACCAGGTAAGGCATCGATCCAGTAATACAAACCCTTCTTCTTTCCAATGGATACCCGGTCCGTCTTCCATAAAAAGACGGTAACTGAACGGAATCCGAACAGAATTGTATCCCGATTCCGCCATAGCCAGGATATCCTCTCTGCGTATGTAATTTTCCCGGTATTCCTTCCAGAAATACTCTGCGAAGTCCCGGCCGGTCAGTTCCTCCACCGCTTTTTCAATACGGGAAGGCCGGTCAAAACGCTCTCCATAAGCTTTCCACATATAGCCTTCCTGCAAAAGCCAGTTGCCCAGTCCCCATCCGGTCAGCAGAATCTCTTCTCCCCTGCCGTTCACTATTTTTTTCCCTTTTGTATGTAAAAACCCTTCTATTGCCATTTTCTTCCTTTCTCAGCCCTTCACTGCACCGATTGTAATTCCCTGTACCAGATATTTCTGCAGAAACGGATAGACAACGAGAATGGGCAGGATTCCCATGACCGCTATCGCCATTTTAATTCCCGTAGACGGAAGCTGGCTGGTATCGATATTCATTCCCTGGCTTGCACTGCTCATTAAAAATTGAGTGTCCAGCAGCATCCGGTTCAGCAGCACCTGTATGCTGTACAAGGTATCTTTGTTAATATAATACAGACCGTTCAGCCAGTCATTCCAATAACCCAGCCCCACAAGCAGGGCAAGCGTGGATATAATAGGTTTCGCCATAGGCACGACTATCCGCAGCAGAATACCGCCTTCTCCGGATCCGTCTATTCTTGCCGCATCGATCACTTCCTCAGGAATATTGCCCGTAAAATAGGTTCTCATCATAATCACATTAAAAGCGCCCATTAAAAGATTGGGAACAATCAATGCCCATATGGTGTTTTTAATATGGAAGTTCTGTGTCCACATAATATAAGACGGCACCAGACCTCCATTAAACAGCATGGTAAAAAACAGAAAAAAAGCGATGATATTCTTCCCCGGCAGATCCTTTCTGGAAAGCGGATAGGCGAATAAAGTTGTAAAAATAAGATTTACTATAGTTCCCACAATTGTAACCAGAGCCGAAATCCCATATCCCCGAAGAAGCTGGGTGGAATCCACCAGAATATATTTATAGGCGGAAAAATCCAGCTTGGACGGAAGAAAGGAGTAACCGTTAACAATCAGGGCGTGTTCTTCGTTCAGAGACGAGGAAAACAGAAGGATAAGCGGCAGCATACAAAAAATAACGAGAAGAACCATAATCCCGTTCGCCAGTATTTGAAATGTTTTATTTCTTTCGACCATAGTCTCTCCTCTCCTAAAAAAGTGCACTTTCTTCGTTCTGTCTTCTCACAGCCCAATTTGCCAACATCACAAGAAGGAAGCCTACCAACGACTGATAAAGCCCTGCTGCCGCAGACATACCGATATTATTGGTTTCCATCAGCCCTCTGTATACATAGGTATCAATGGTATTGGTTACGTCAATCAACGGCCCGCTGTTCATAGGCACCTGATAAAACAGGCCGAAATCGGAGTAAAAAATCTTGGATACCGACATCAGCGTTAAAATACAAATGGTAGGGGCAAGGGCAGGCAGTGTAATATAGCGGATTCTCTGCCAGCGGCTCGCTCCGTCCACAACTGCCGCTTCATAATATGAAGAATCAATTCCCATCAGTGTTGCATAGTACAGCACACAGTTATAGCCGATATTTTTCCAAAGGTTCACCAGGATAAGAATCAAAGGCCACCAGGCAGGATTGGAATACCAGGAGATTTTATCTTTCCCCATATTCTGAAGTGTGTGGTTCACAAATCCGTATTCCGTACTTAAAAAGCCATATACAATATAACTCACCACCACAATAGAAACCAAAAAGGGAAGCAGTATCAATGTCTGGTATGTCTTCCTGGCCCGGACCGCTTTGATTTCCGACAGCAGGACAGCCACGGTAATAGCCGCCGCCGTTCCCAGTATAATAAACGCCAGATTATAGCAGATGGTATTCCTGGTTATGATCCACGCATCCTTGGTTTTAAACAGGAATATAAAGTTTTTCAGCCCGTTCCATTCGCTTCCGAAAATGCCTTTTTGAAAATTATATTTTTTGAATGCTACCACAGTTCCCGCCATGGGCAGGTAATTATTTATTATCAGGTAAATGCCTCCCGGCAGCAGCATCAGATATAAAGGGAGGTATCGCCTCCAATTTATGCTTCTCTTCCTATTCACCGGATTCCCTCCTACTGAAACGGAAAGGGAAGAAGCGTGCTTGTCCACACCCCTTCCCTTCCGGTCCTTTTTCTATCCGTTTATGATTACTGCTGTGCCGCCCAGGCATCCAGCTGCGCCTGTTTTTCAGCAATAATCGTATCAATGCCCGCATCCTTCAGTTCCTGTACCATCTTGGGAACCGCTTCCTCCGGATTCAGGGAACCGCAGTCCAATGCATTTTTATATTTTGCCGTTACATTATTGCAGGCCGTAATTTCATTGAGCACATCGGAATTATCCCATACAAAACCAAATGCCTTACTCAGTTTGGCATTATTATTAAATTCCTCCGTCTGTTTCCAAATATCCGCACCGTCGACCTCCCAGGGAATCGTGATCAATTCATTGGGCCATACCCAGGCTACACTGCTGTAGGTGGTATTGGAAGCATCCACGCCTTCCGGATAGGTCAGCACGCCTCTTTCACTGTCAATCAGGAAGTTTTCGCCTTCTATCCCGTTAATCAGGATATTGCTCAGATCCGGATTGCTGTAAATTTCATTTAGTACCTGCATAGCTCTCTCCGGCTTCTCGCTGTTGTGCGCAATATACCAGGTATTCATTCCGGATGCAGACGTACGATAGGTCTCCACCAGTTCCACAACGGTAATGTCCTTGCCTACTTTCCTGCTCCATTCCGCTTCAATTCCCGGTTTGGTATTGCAGAAATAGCTGAAGCCCTTTCCTGCTGCCATCAGTTCATAGGCATTCTGAGTATTTGTAGCCGCATCAGGCATAATATATCCCATCTGTGCCCAGTCATACCTGCGCTGAACGATTTCTTTGAAGGTATCTGTTTCGAACCAGTCAACCACCGTCATTTCCGAATCATCCAGACAGTTCTCCAGCCAGCCGAAATCACCGCCCAGGTCATCCCTGGTAATATTGTAATAACCCATACCGCCGTTATCGGAAACCAAAGGATAACTGTCCGGATATTTTTCCTTAACTGCCGCAAACAGACCTTCCAGATCCTTTTCTGTCTTAATAGAAGAAATATCATAGCCGGAGGCTTCCAGCATATCCGTTCTCATTGCCAGACCGAAGCCTTCCGCTTTGTCCTTGTTGTTAGGTACACCGTAAATCTGGCCTCCTATGCTCACACAGTTCCAGTCTGTATCCGGCACAACAGATAAAATATCCTTGCCATATTCCGGAAGCAAATCATCCAGTGCTAAAATCTGCCCCGTATTCGCCGCTGTTATCGTAGAAAATGCGAAATTAGGGAACAGATCCAGTTTTTCTCCGGAAGAAAGCATCAGATTCACTTCCTCAGCAAAACTGCCATAGCTTAAACGTACCAGTTCAATTCTGGTATTATATTTGGCCATTGTAATTTCAGAAGCCGCTTCCGCTACCTTTTCACAGCTTTCCGATGTGGCATCTCCCACACATACAATCTTACAGACATACTCTTCCTGCCCGGACAAATCCGATACGTCTGCACTCTGTGCCGTACTGCTTTCGGCGCTTTCTTTCATGCCGGCAGCTTCAGTACCTGTATCCGTACCCACAGGTTCCTTATTCCCTCCACAGCCTATTAGTGCCGCAGAAACCATTGCCGCCGTAAGCAGACCTGCAATCCATTTTCTTTTCATTGCATTCCCTCCCTTGTTTTTGATGCCTTTACTATATCATGGTCAATCCTTTGCTTCCGCCTCATTCGTAACCTGTTATTGTCATAATTATTACTTCTTTGCAGGATTTGCCGTCTATTGTCAAAAAAGTGACTTTTTGCTGTTGCATTTGTTCACTCCTCCTGTTTTTTCCTTTCATCCGTCGGGCTGACACCGAAAGTCTTTCTGTAGACCTGGGAGAAATGGGAAAAATTACTATAGCCTACCTTCAGCGCCACTATACTTACCGGAAGCTGAGAGCTGATAAGAAGCGCCCTGGCCATTTTCATCTTTTCACGGACAATAAACTCTTTAAGGGAGATTCCTTCCACTTTTTTAAACAGACGGGAAACATAATTGGGGTTCATAAATACCTGTACCGCGATATCCTCCCTGCGGATGTCACTGTCCAGATGGTGGTATATATATTCTTTAATAGCCTCTACCTGGCCTCCCGCTCTTCCTGCGTCCTCTTCCTCCTCTGCAAAATAAGAGGTTACGATTTTTAAAAAGACCTGCATGTTCTGCAGCGTTTCATAGGCGTGCAGGGCGGTCTGCCGCTGCTGTTCCTCCGGAAATATATCCTCCCAGGATGTATCCGTCTTTTCTTCTGTCAGACAGATAATCCTGTAAAAATCATTATAAAACTTCTGAAGGCTCTCCGCGTTCAATGCTTCCGCATCTGCCAGTTCCTGCAGATACCGACATGCTTCTTCATAAACCGCTTTCCCCATCCCCCGGACAAGCAGTGTTTCCCAGGTTCTGAAATCCGGCTGGAGGATTTGGTCCGCTTTGGTTTCTTTTTTCTCCTCTTCCTCATAGATCCCCGGCTTCCGGGCCACATTATCCTTATTCTTATGCCTGATGACCTCTAATTTCCCCGGCATCGTCCGGAACATTCCGGTACCACTCACATATAACGCCTGTTCACAGCAGAAAAAACGGGAAGCAGTATTAAAAAAACGTTCCAGCTGTCTTCTTGTTTCTTCCTTGTCCGGCTGTTTTCCATCTTCTCCATATACAAGAAATATAAATTCCTCATGGCTCAGGCAGCCGATATAGACCTTCCTGTTCCATTCCTGAAACAGTTCTTCCAGGATATTCGCACAGGAATAACGAAATAAATCCCTTTCCCATGGCGCATTATTCCAACGCAGTATCTGGCATAATATAAGAAAACACGGACTGGAATCGCAGATATGCCGCCCCATTTTCTGCATATCCTCCAGCAGCTTACAATACCTCTCCCCATTTTCCGGTTCCTGATACCATTCCCTGAAAAGCTGATCCGTTATCCGGTCACGCTCCTCAAAAAGTGTTTTTCCATAGGAATAAAATTTCTGCTGCTCCCGTTTTTCCTGGATCCTCTGCTTGGCCCGCAGAATGGCATTCCCGATATCTTCATATCTGGCAGGCTGCAGAATATAGTCAAAGCTTCCCAGCTGCATAGCTGTCCTGGCATAAACAAAATCTGCATGGGCGGTCAGAAAGATACATTCCACCTCCATACCCTGATCCTGCGTCCACTTCAGCAGGGAAAGTCCATTTTCTCCCGGCATTTCTATATCGCAAAGCATAATGTCCACCTTATTAAGCAGAAGAATCCCCTTTGCTTCCACCGCATTGTAAGCCTTCCAAACCTTGTCCACTCCAAGATTTTCCCAGGATACCTCAGACAGAATTCCCTCCACCACGTGTATCTGATCATCAATCACCAATACTGTCATAGTTTCTTTCCTCCCTTATAAATTAACTGTCGGCCGCCTTGCTTCTTCAAAGGGTATAAAAATATCCACACAGGCCCCATTCATATTGCTGTATACAAAACTGCACGGCTTTTGATAAACAAGAGAAAAACGCTGCTCCACATTGTTGATTCCCATATGTTCTCCCGGCATCCTCTTTTCAGGATCATTCAAAATCTCCAGAACCTCTTCAGGAAAGCCTTCGCCATTATCCATTATAGTGATATTCACAAACTTTTCTTCTCCATCCAGGAACAGCCTTGCCTTAATCAATATCTGCATGGATCCCTCCCCGCTCTTTTCATACTTGAAGGAATTCTCCACAAAGGTCAGCAAAGACATGGGCGGTATCCCGAACTGCATAAGCTGCGGACTCACATCCTCCTCATATTCCGGTGGCCTGGCACTGCTCATCTGCTGCAGCTTTACATAAGAACGAACGCTGTCCAGTTCTTTTTCCAAAGGTACAATCATATCATGATCCTTTAAAACCGCCCTTAAATATTCGGACAGAGTCAATATCATTTCCTGCATCTGCGTATATTTCCGGGCAGCAGTCATAGCATACAAATTTTTCATACAGTTCAGGAAAAAATGGGGACGTATCTGAATCTGATAATACTGCAGCTCTGTCTGCTGTGCCTGAATCAAGCGAACATATGCCAGAATTTTCAATTCCTTGATTCGATCCATCATGGCATTAAAGGTGGATTCCATTTTTTTATATTCCTTAACCTGGTTTCTTACACAAAGGCGGGATTCCAGCCCATCATCACCGATTTGTTCCATCGTTTCCACCATCTGTTCCAACGGATTAAGGAAGTCACGTTTCAGCATCCGGTAGCATCTTAACAACAGGATAACAAAAAAGACAGACAGAAGAAGCATGATGAGAGGCAGGGATTCCATACTCCAAATTCCCCGATATGGTTCCACCAGCATCAGACAGCAATTAAGGATTTCTGAGTAGCTCATTACCACAAACTGGTCTCTTCTGCTGCCGGTCAGGTAGGAGGTTTTCCCTTCCTGAACACGGATTCCCAATTCCTTCATCTGCTCCTGATAAGAAAGGATTTCCTCATTTTCTTCAAACACAAGATAACTGTTTTCACTTCCTATTTCCTCTATAGTGGATACATTTCCCACATCAATAATACAGCTGCTGTAAACGCCGCCCAGCCCCATGATTTTCAGAAAATAGTATTTTTCCCCTATTTGCTGTACCCGCCAGTCGGTAATGGCTCCGTCCCCTTTTTCCTTCACAAGCTGGTTGAGATAGGTTTTTATATTCTCCTTTTCATCGTAGGAAACATTCTTACGGAATGGACCGTTGGTAATATTGCTTTTAGGACTGATAATGCAGAAGGCCGATATGCTGTCAATAGTCTTCATGACAGATTCGAATTTTTCCTGAAGCTGTTGGACCTGCAGATAGCTGTCCACGTAGCTCAAGGGATAGCGCAGGGCATTAAAACCACCGTCATTAGCAATCATATCCGACATGAAATATTCTACATTCTTCAAATCTTCCTCCAGGAAGGATTCAAACATGGTGAGCCGCGTTTGATTGTTTTCAGTTAAACGCTGTCTGTATATGGTATTGCTGTAAACATTCAGCCCAAACATAAAGAGAAAAAAAGGAATCAGAAACAGCATGGATATTTTCAGGAGAGCTGTTTTGGCGGTAATTGAACGATTCATGAATTATCCTCTTTTCTTATGATAGCAGTGGAAAGAACAGACCTCCTGTGGGGGCAGGTATGGTTATCTGGCATGCGGATCGTTTAGTATTTGTATTATATCGCATATATCAGATGATGGATTTTCCAGTTTATTGTAACATAAATGTGTAGTAAGGATGTATAAAAAACAAGCTGGAATATCCGAGGTGAATATTCCAGCTGATATATTGATTCTTTGACAGATTATAATTCATGATGGAGCAATCATGGATTTACTTAGACCTTGGAAGTGTTTGTATTGGAGGATAATACTTTTTCTTTTAAAGCCTCCTGCATACTGATACAATATTTATAAAAGATTCCTTGACGGATATTTCTAATTGCTCTGCTATATCTTCAAGATTTACTTTTTCCATCTGCGAAGGAGATGGAAATACTATATCCTCTTTTTCACAAGTATATAAATAACCAGCAAGGCAATCAATCGCCATGGCCAATGCTTCTTCCAAAGTTTCACCACACGTGGAAAGCCAGTTGAGATCTGGGAAAACTACAGTATAACCTGTTTCTTCTTTAAAAAAACATGCAGGATATGCAGATACCATTTATATGCCTCCTTCAGTCTGTTAAAACAACCGTAATTATTTCAGGCCGGCCTGTTTCATACATCAGTCCTTTAAGTCCAGCACCTTCCTCACGCTTCGATAAATTTTCAAACCATCCCTTTTCCCAAATCGTTTTAATGTATTGAGATAAATAATTTTACGTTCCGGCTGCTCGCTTATGATATTCTGAACTTCCTCCGCTGTTTCTGCAAACTCGGTCTCCGCAAGGGCATTATGGATTAATGATTTCATACGGTTACGCTCCTTATATGCGGATAATTCAGCTTCAATACTCACCCTTTTTAAACGCTGTCTGACATGATATGTCCGTTCGTTCCTTTCCTGAGCTTCATGAATACATTTCTCGATCGTGGAATCAAGAATGACCATATGCTTCTCATCCGAACAATACCTCCAAAAGTCGGCAACTCCCTTAAATCCCTGATCTTTACTGACGATTGCGGCCTTACCTGTGTATCCGTTTCCAAAAATTCTGCCCAATTCAGATGCTATATAGAAATCAAGTGAATTCTTGCCTGCCCTGAATAATTTATATCCTCTGCATACGCAGCCGGAAGCAAATATATCCGACATGAAGCCGGATTCCGCCTTGTCGGAGCATTCGCTGTAAAATATGGTTACCGTATCTTCCGGAAGGAGAAAGGAAGCGCCTCTCAGGCCCGCGCTTCCTGTATTTTCAAAATCTATCATGAATTGCATACGCCGCCCTCACTCATATTTTATATGATGGTTTTCCTATATGTATATAGTCTACTTCAGAGCCAGGCGGTTGTCATTGAATTCAAAATTCAAGAAATAGCATTTTCATTCATGAAAAGAAAGTATGTCCAAATACGTTTCTGTCTGTTGTTCAAACATTTCATGAGCGTATATCTGTTGTCTTCCTCTTTGTTTCCAATGATCAGACGATCTATCGGTACCTGGAGCAGGGCACTCAAAGCATATAGATTATCAACGGATGGGATATTAATACCATCAAACCAGCGGTAAATCGTCTGTATACAGGAAAGCGACAGATATTGCTGGATATCTTTTATTGTATAACCCTTGTTTTTAATTAACTGCTTTAACTGTTTACCGGTTTTCACTTTATCAATTACAGGATATTGCGGCATTTAAGATTCCTTCCTTTATATGTTCTTCCGTTCATTAATGCATATTGTACTCATATTCCCTCATCGCTAATCTGATATATTTCTTTTTAATATATCAAACTGCAGATTTTATTTATCGATATTTTATCATATTATTGACTATTACAAAAGCATCTTTTATTGTTATAAAATATACAATTCTACACATTATCTTTAACAGAATTTAAAATAATAAAATAAATTTACTGAGAATGACTTGATATTTACCTCACATTATTATTCATAAAAGTGTGATCTATCTCACATTTTTATAAATAATAATATGAAAAAGGCCTTGACAGCTTTCACTTCCCCGTATCCACAGAGAAATCCAAGCCGCCAAAGCCTTTAAAATCAATTCTATTATTCCATGCCGGGCATACACATATAACCCCTTCTATTTATTATCCAATATCGCCTGATGCAGCCACACAAACAACTCATCATACTTCAAATGTCTGCCCTCAAATTTAGTAATCCCGGTATGCAGGGCAAGCGATATCTCCTGTCCTTCAAAACAAATCATTTCTCCGTTCATTCCGCTGATTCCCTCTGCCAGTTCCTGAGCATAAGCGATATCCCGGCTGGCCGTCAGAAGCACAAACTCATCCCCGCCAATCCGGAAAATAATATCCTCATCTCCCGCACATTTTTCCATTCTCCTGACAGTCTCAAGTATAGCGAGATCCCCTGCCTTATATGAAATTTCATTAATCGGCACCAGTCCCTTTATATCACAGCAGATAAAATAGCAGTCCTTCCGTTCCAAAAACAAATCATACAGTTCTGAAATATCCACAGGCTTCCTTTGCTTCATATAAGCATCTCCTTTTTCAAACAGCTGCAGCAGACGCGGAAAAATATCGGTAAACCTTTTCTCTTTTCGGAAAACGGACGGACTGCATCCCCAAACCTGTTGAAAAGCTCTGGTAAATGCCTCATGTGACTGGTAGCTGTAACGAAGGGCAATATCCAGGACAGTGGCTTCCGGATACCGTACCAGTTCCCTGGCAGCCTTCGTCATACGCCTTTTTATTACATATTCCTTCACACCGTAATGGTATACATTCCTGAACAGCTTCTCCAGTCCTGATTTGGAACAGAAACAATTTCTTGCCACACTTTCCGCAGTAATCGTTTCACAAAGGTTCAACTCAATATAAGATAATGCATCTGCAAGCAGCTCCATATTGTTCATAGAGGCCTCCTAATCTACAGCTAGCGGTACCGTTATTAACAGAATAACAGCTTTGGCCCTGAAATGCTTGATATTTCGGATAAATGCTTGACACATCCTATTTTGCTTCACGCTCCTTCTCATACTGCGAAGGCGTAACCCCTACATACATCTTAAATGTCCTCCTGAATGTCACATCATTGGTAAACCCGCATTTTAAAGCAATTTCCTGCACATTCATATTCTTCTTTTCCATAAGGGAAATGGCGCATTCTATCCTTCTGGATGCCACATATTTCTGGAAGGTACAGCCGAACTGCTCCTTGAAATATTTCCCGAAATAGGTAGCGGTATAATGCATTACCCGGGCCGTTTCATTAAGGGAAAGGTTGGCGTCGGTCAGATGATCCTCCACATATTGCCGGATCATCTGATTTCTGGCGTAGTATACCGGGTTCTCTTTCGCCACGCACTGTTCCATCAGACGGACTGTTTTCAGGCGGAAGGTCTGCAGGTAGCTGTCAAGACCTGCAAAGCTTTCCGGTTCCAGCAATTCAATCTGGGGCGTCAGCTTACCCTGGCTTTTCTCTCCGAACAGTTCCAGCAGCATGGCATTCAGTTTGTGGATTCCTGCGAAATAAGCTTCCTTGTGCAGAAAACGGGTATTAAAATTATACAGCAGGATTGATTGATAGGCTTCAAACAACGTTTCGGCATTCAGCTCTTCCACCGCCCTCTCCATGCTCTTTCTTTTGTCTTCCGGTATTTCAAAGGATGAACAGTTTAAATCCCGTTCCTCTATGCGATCCTCCTCCAGACGGATGACCTTTTTTTCAGGATAAAAGAAATGGTATTCCAGGGCCCTTACCGCCTGGTTATAGGCGGATAGAATATGCAGAATATCTTCATGTACGTTACTCATACCAAGGGCAGCATCTTTGTAACCCGAATCATCAAAGGTCTGGGAGAGAAGGTCGGCAATCTCTTCCATAAGACTTTCCTCGCCATAGCTCAGCACCCAGATATAGTATTTATCCTCTTCCACAAAAACAGAATGGATCTGGGGATAGACGGCAAGGCAGGAATCTATTTCCTTGATGTATTGTCCTGATTCCGGGCTATGTTTGAGCGCCAGACAACGGTAGAGGGAGTACTGACGCATGGTGTTTACATATTTTACCTCGTTGGCCTGCGGTTTATTAGAACGTAGAAGGGTATGGAGAATATACTGTTCGATGAGGGGATTTTGTTCGAAGACTGTCACTTCCAGGCGCTTTTTCTGAGAGTCCAGCTCTTCCAGTGCCTTTTCAATGATCTGGTACTCATTAACGCTGCCCTCCGGATCCTCCTCCACCAGCATATTCATGATATGTTCCAGCGGCTGGTAGCTGTATTTGGCCATCCGGGAAGCCACAACCACAATCAGAGCCAGCAGCACCAGGTATCCCATAACCAGCCATTCCGTAAAAACAGTAAAATCCCTGTACAGAAAATTATTATCCAGAATCTGTATGATGCCGATATCCATACCGGCTTTGGTATATTGGGAAAGGTATACTCCAAGCTCTTCGCTGTACCGGTACTCCTTGTCTGATGTCTTCAGAATTTCCGCCGAATCTCCCGGAAGAAGAGGTCCGTTATCTTTACCCCAGGAATAAATAACTTTCTGCCCATCCGTAAGGTAAAAACATGAGGTTCCGTCATCCATGAAATTCTCAATATAAGCACAGATTTTATCATAGGGTACAAAGAAAAGAATATTCACCTCCCCTGAATACGAATTCTGCAGGGGTATAGTCTGCAGCATAAAGAAACCCGTCACACGCTTCCCATTTTTCATCAGGCTTGCGTTGTGGCAGATAGTTTTCTGGTTATTCTGATCCAGCATGGCTCCGGATAAAAATGCAGTATCCCCGCATTGAACCTGATAAATGCTTACGTATTCCTTCCAGTTCACTTTTCCGATACTGCTGATTCCAAAACCGCCAAGGCTGTAGTAAATATAGATGGATTCCACCATGCTGTCGTTGATTTCAGTCAGCGAAAGTGTGCTGGCATAATCAGAAATGTCCGACGCGGTTATGTTCCGGGCCATAAGCTCCGGTATCCTCTGCATATATTTCAGCCGGGTTACCCAGGGTGTCATGGAATATTGGGCCGATGATTTAATCAGGTTATCCATCAGATTTTTCAGCTCACTGTCCACATTCTCCGTTATGGAATTTTCAAAATTCAGCACCCGTTCCCGTGTCATGTGATAATAAAGAAAAGAAAACAGACAGGAAATTACTGTGAGAATAACCACCGGTATGCAGACATAAGAAACAAACATCTTATGCTTTGTCTGATATTTTTTACCCTTCCTCATGCTCCACTCCCCCGCTGCAGTAATAAGGCTGCGCAAGCTTACTCCCGGCCCGCTCCCTGCGGGAACAAATCCGGGTCTTTCAGTTCTGCCAGGCCGATTTGTTCAAATACCCACACAGGCTCTTCATATGCTGCTCCATTATACCACATCATCCACTTATCCCCTACGCGCAGGACAAAAGGCTTATATACGGCTACAGAATCCCAATCTCCCTCTGTGGGACATATGAGGGGATTATCAGGATGCTTTTCCCAGCCCGTAATCCCGTCCGCTGATCTGGCAAGTCCTACCTGTGCCCTTTCCTCATGGAGATGGCCCACATAAAACATATAGAACCAGCCTTTTTCTTTGATAACGCAGGGAGCCACCACCTTATGCTGTTCCCACAAATGAGCTTTATCCCCGGATAACACAGGGTTACTCTCATATTTTTCCCAATGGATTCCGTCAGGGCTGGAAGCATACCCGATGGCGTCAGGTTCATGATTGCAGCCGGCGGCATACCACATTTTATAGAGCTGATCCTCCTCATCGAATAACACATGAGGGCACATAATGGCCTGCAGCTCCCATGCCTGATCCGGTACCATGACCGGTTCCTGCCTGCGTTCCCAGTGGATTCCGTCAGAGCTTACCGCAAGGCCGATCACCGACCGGCCATCCTCCAGATAGGGCTTCATCTGACCGGAATACCACATCATATACTGTCCATTATGGTGAATAACCGCAGGACGGTTGATTTCATCCGCCTCCCAGGAAGACCCAGGCAACGGCTCCAATACTACACACGGATTCTCCCAATGGATGCCGTCCGTACTTTCCGTGTAGCCGACTGCCCTTTTCGGCCGCCAGGAAAACCACATTTTAAATACCGGCATCCCCTCTTTTCCTTCTTCCAGCAATAACGAAACGTCAAAGCAGGTTCCGTAGTCTCCGCCGAATACCGGATTTTTCCCATATTTTTTCCAGCCTCCGGCAGTTCCGTATTGATAGTATTTCCGGTTTTCCTCACAATCATAAAAGGCGATGCGCTCTGCGCTGCTCATTCCTTCCGGTGCTTTGATATTCATATAAGTTTATCCTTTCTGTTTTGAATTATGTAATTCCTCACTATTTTACTGCGCCGATAAGTACACCCTTTTCGAAATATTTTTGTATAAAGGGGTACAGAATCATGATGGGGAAACAGGCGATGACAATAACGGCATATTTCATCTGCTCGTTCATCAGCACCGCATCCAGCCCCATTCCTGAGGCCTGTACCTCACTGGTAATCAGGATACTCCGAAGATACAGCTGTATGGGCTGCAGCTTTTCATTAGATAAAAAAATCAATGGTGCGAAATAACTGTTCCAGTAGCCCACACCATAAAACAGAATCAGTACGGAAATGATGGGTTTGGATAAGGGGATAAAAATGCGCGTCATTACCGTCCATTCCGATCCTCCGTCTATTTTCACTGCTTCCGCCATCTCTTCCGGAAGGGATTCAAAAAAGGAACGGGTTATAATCAGGTTATAGGCACTGATAATATAGGGAAGCACAATAGCCCATCTGGTATTATACAGATGCATTTTCTGCACCAGGATATACAGAGGCACCAGACCGCCGCTGATAAACATCGTCAGCGTCATCAGCAGAGACAGCTGTCTGCGCAGGAAGAAACGTTTTCTGGACAGAACAAAGGCTGTTGTTGCTGTCAGTGTCACGCTGGCGGCCGCCCCCACTACAGTATACCAGAGGGTATTGGCAAACGAACGCAGTACTGTGGCATTGTCCAGAATCATGCGGTAGGCCTTCAGGGAAAAACCCTTCGGCAGAAGATACACATCCCTCGCCAGCACATGGGAAGGCTCACTGAAGGACATGCTCACCACATAAATGACCGGATATAAAGTAAAAATAATAATTAATATAGTCGCTATGATAATCGGAATGTCCGATGGTATAAATCTTTCTTTTCTGTTCATGGTTTATCCCTCCTCCGCCGGATTTCAGTTTCTGTCTTTTCTCATATCTGTCTCCCGGTCTTTCTGTCCTACGCATCAGAATATACTGGTTTCCGTTGTTTTTTTCGCCAGGAAATTGGCTCCCAGTAAAATCACTACATTGATCATGGAATTGGCAAGCCCTACGGCGGAAGCAAAACTGTACTGGGCGTTCAGAAGCCCTTTACGGTATACGTAGGTGGAAAAAATATCGGCGGTGGAATAGGTGGCCGAATTATACATGAGGATTACCTTTTCATAGCCAATGTTCAGCATGTTTCCCATGTTCAGAATCAGAAGCAGAATGATGGTGGGAGCAATGGAAGGCAGGGTTATGTAGATCAGTTTTTTCCAGCGGCCCGCGCCGTCAAGAGACGCAGATTCGTACATCTCCTGGTCTATTCCCGCGATTGCCGCCACATAGATAATGGAATTCCATCCGAATTCCTGCCAGACACCGGATCCCACATACAGGGTCCGGAACGCTTCCGGAAGGTTAAAATAATTTTTAGGCTGCACGCCGAAATTGGCAAGCAGCTGTGTGAGCACACCGCCGTTGGATGACAGCAGATCTTTCAGGATTCCCACCACTACCACCACAGAAACAAAGTGGGGAAGATAAGCGGCCGTCTGAGCCACTCTGCGGATTCCACTGTGTTTCAGTTCATTTAAGAGCAGGGCGAAGGCTATGGGTACGGGGAAGGACCACAGCAGCTGCTCAATGCTGAGCAGGAACGTATTTTTAACTAAGCGTCCGAAATAAACGGATTCCACCAGTTCCCTGAAATGCTTAAGCCCCGCCCAGGGACTTCCCCATATCCCTTTGGATATGTTGTAATCTTTAAAAGCCATCAATATCCCATACATGGGTCCATAACAAAAGATGGCAAAATACAGCACGCCCGGAAGAATGATCAGCAAAAGCATCCAATCCCGCCTGATATTTTTCTGTAATGTACGCAGCGCTTTCATATAACTTCCTCTCCGGTCACTGTTCATGTTTTCCCCGTGCTGCCTGAAGTTTCCATCTGCTCCGCCTTCCCCTCCCGGCCTTTCTGAGCTGTACCGGCTGCTGTACGACAAGGATTCCTGTAAGGGCCGTATAAATACGCCGGTCCTTAGGCTGCGTATTTTGCAGCCTTAGTACCGCTGCGTAGTTATCCGAGCGAGAGCGTGCCCTGACAGGAACCTTGCAGAGCCGGGCGCGCACAGAATGGCAGGCCAGAGGATAACGGGCAGGCAGAACCACAGGTACGACGGCACAGGTATCATGAATAGTAACTGACAAACAACAATTATGGAGCAATAAGCAGGAGGAGATATTGATGTTAAAGAAAAAGGGGACTAAAATAACAGCGCTTATGCTGGCGGCAATGATGGCGGCATCTGCTTTTTTGTCGGGCTGCGGCGGAGCGGATTCAGGAAGCAGCCAGACCGGAGCCAACGCACAGAGCGGTAATACGGAAAGTGCGAAGGAAAATGCCGGCAGCGATACCGGATCGGCGGGTAAGACAAAAATTACCATGATTACTTATCTGGGAAATCCCACAAGGGATGCTTTGATTCAGGAAATGGTCGCAGGCCTTGATAATATTGAACTGGAAATCATTTCTCCCCCGGCGGATCAGGCCACTCAGAAAATTTCAACCATGCTTCAGGCCGGAGAGGATATTGATATCATCGAACTGGACTCCGTACCGGTGGACCATATTTCCAACGGATTTATTGAACCGCTGAATTCTTATGTGGAGAACTGGGAGGACTGGGGAAGTGTAAGTGAATTTTTAAAGGATCAGGTTACTTCCTATGATGGAAATATTTATTCCATTCCTTACGGTGTTTATGAAAGAGCCTTGTTTTATAGAAAAGATTGGTTTGAAGATAAGAATATCGCTGTTCCCAAAACCTGGGATGACTTATATAATGCAGCTGTTGAGCTGACAGATCCCACCCAGAACCGTTACGGCTATTCCTTCCGCGGCGGCGCCGGTACCGTAGGCTTCATGCAGATGACTCTTCTTTCCTTCGCGGATCCTGCAAAGCTGGATATCGGAGTTCCGTTTATCGCCAATGACTGTAAGAGTATTTATGATCAGCCGGAAGCCATCGATGCGCTGAATTTCTACAAAAAACTTTATGAAGACGGTTCCCATCCCGATTCAATCGCATGGGGATATCCTGAAATGGTGGAAGCCTTCTATTCAGGAGTAACCGCTATGCTTATCCAGGATCCCGAAGTAGTTGCAACCTGTGAGGAATATATGGAAGAAGGAACCTGGGATGTGGCTCCTCTGCCCGTAGGACCCAGCGGACAGGCTCTTTTCCCTGCCGGCTTTGCAGGCTGGGGTATTGCCGCAAACTCCAAGAATAAGGATGCGGCCTGGGAAGTAATCAAGACCCTTTCTTCCGTGGAAGGAAATACGACCTTCTGTAAGAAAAACGGTAATATCCCCATCCATACCACCGCTCAGGAGGATCCTTTCTTCAGCGAAGGTTACTATAAGTGTTATATGGACATGGCTGCGGATCCGGATTCCTATGTAGGCTATGTGGATTACGGCGAAAGAAGATTTGCATCCAAAGAAGAACTGGAGCAGATTTCCCAGTTCGGAGCTGCCGCAGACAGCCTGGTACAGGAGATGCTTCTCGGGAAAATCAGCCCGGAAGACTGTGCAGCCAAGCTGGGCGCCTTCTACAGCTGGTCACAGGACAGTGAATGGGTAAAAGAAAGATTCAGTAAATAAGATAGGTAAAAGTTAGGAAGGCTGTCCGGGCTGTTTACAGTCTGAGGCAGCCTTCCCGGTACACCCGAAGGGTGTGCTTTTTCGGAAAGGGAAGGAAATTATGCGGCCAAGCAAAAACAAGCTATCCAAAAAAATGAGAGACAGACTGTTCATAGCCCTGTTTCTTCTGCCGGGGCTTTTCATGATTCTGGTCATGCTGTATTACCCTGCTGTGGATGGAATAGTCATGTCATTCCAGGATGTAAAATCCTACAATATTTTCAGTAAGAAGTTTATCGGACTGGATAATTACCGTAATCTGTTTGACAATATAACGTATCTGGGAACCTGGAAAAATACGGTTATCTGGGTGTTCTGCTGTGTGGCTATTGAGTTCCTGCTGGGCTTCGGAATCGCCCTTCTTCTGCAGAAGCCCTTTTTCGGGAAAAAGCTGTATGAGTGTGTGGTTTTCATGCCCTGGGCTCTTTCCGGCTTCATGGTGGGTATCATGTGGAAATGGATGTTCAACGGAAGCAACGGTGTGATCAATGACATTTTGATGAGGCTTGGAATTGTGGAAAGGCAGGTTGGTTTCCTATCCAATCCGGATTATGCCCTCCCCTGTGTAATTGTAGCCAAGGTATGGACCGGTATGGCCTTCTTCGCCATTATCATTATGGCGGCGCTGAAAACCATTCCCCAGGATATGTATGAAGCGGCGGCCATTGACGGGGCCGGACCGTTAAAGAAATTCTTTTACATAACCTTACCCTCCATCCGTGTCATACTGCTGCTCATGGTGCTTTTAAGGGCGGCGCAGACCATCAACGCGCCGGATCTTATTTTCGGTATGACCCAGGGCGGGCCGGCAGGAAGCAGCCATATTGCATCCAGTTATATCATGACGGAGGTGGTAAAAGGAAATGATTACGGCCTGGTATCCGCAGCCGGCGTTATCCTCTGGCTTGTTACATTGGTTTGTACGGGAATCTATATTGCCTGCACCAATACCCTGAAAGGCGGTGACGAATAATGGCGGGAAAAATGATTCAAAAAGCAGTGCTCACGGCAATGAAATATATTCTGCTGGCCCTGTTCTTTCTCTTTACGGTATTCCCTTTTTTCTGGCTTTTGGTATCTTCCCTGAAGGGAAGCAAGGAGCTGTATGAATTTCCGGTCCATTATCTGCCGAGGGAAGCGAGCCTGAATAATTACAGGGAAGTAATCGAGATGGGCAATTTCGGGCTTTATATTTTGAACAGCCTCTTTATCGCTCTGGCAGGGGCCTGCCTGGTGGTATTGATTGCGGGAATGTCTTCTTATATACTCTCCCGCATGGAGTTCAAGTCGAAACCGCTGATATTCATGGTATTTATGATGACCCAGATGCTGCCCACCGCGGTGGGGTTTGCCCCCTTATACATCCTCATGTCAAGGATGGGGATGATCAACAGGCTTACCACGGTAATTATTATTCTGGTAGGAGGGCAGATTCCCTTCGGGACGATCCTGTTAATCGGATTTATGAAGGGGATTCCCAAAGCGCTGGAGGAAGCGGCGCTGATTGACGGCTGCGGAAGGATCAAAACCTTTTTCCGGATTGTGATGCCCCTTGCGAAGTCAGGGCTGTTTTCGGTATTTATTTTTGTGTTCCTTGCCTGCTGGAATGATGTGTATACATCCGTGCTGTATATTAATGCCAACAGCAAGAAAACACTGACGGTTGCCATATATTCCATGATCGGAAAATATGACATCAACTGGGGAAATGTCGCCGCGGGAACATTGATTGCCATGCTGCCGGCCATCCTTCTCTTCGGTTTCATGAAAGAAATCTTTGTGGAGAATATTGCGGGGGCAGTGAAGGAATAGAATGAATTTACGTCTGCGGAGAATCCGCGGGCAGGAGGGCTGATAAATGAGAGCAGAAGAAATATGTACCCACTATAGTGAAGATCCTTCCCGTTTTGCAGGTGCGGTGACACCGCCTATTTTCCAGAGTTCCCTGTTTACGGAATGTGAAGGAAACGAAGGGGACAGGGAAGGTCGTTATGCTTATACGAGGGTGTCCAATCCTACCACAGAGATTGTGGAAAATAAGGTGGCGGCCCTGGAACAGGGAGAGGCGGCAAAATGCTTTTCCTCCGGTATGGGAGCCATCAGCGCAGCGATGATGCATTATCTGAAAAAGGACAGCCATGTGGTGGCAGTTGCCAGTATTTACGGCCCTGCCCACCGTTTCCTGGCGGAGTATATGAAGCGTTTCGGCGTGGAGGTTACCTTTGTGAAGGGCACCGATACGGAAGAGATAGAAGGGGCGATTCGGGAAAATACGGATTTGATTTATCTGGAAAGCCCTTCCACCTATCTTTTTCTGGTACAGGATCTGGCAAAAATAGCGGAAGTCGCCAAAAAGCACCATGCGGCCACCGTGATTGACAACACCTATTGTACACCGATTTTTCAGAAGCCTCTCACTTTAGGCATCGATATGGTGGTGCATTCCGCGTCCAAATATCTGGGCGGGCACAGTGATATTATCGGCGGTGTGGTGATTGGCCGCAAAGAGGATATAGATCAGATCGCCCAGAGCGAAAGGGAACTGTTCGGCGCTGTCATGAGCCCTTTTGATTCCTGGCTGATGCTGCGCGGGATACGTACTCTTCCGGTACGTATGAAGCAGCATATGGCAAATGCCATGGAGATGGCGGCCTATTTCCAGGAGCTTCCTGTTGTAAAAGAAGTGATTTATCCCTGGTGGGAGACACATCCCCAGTACGAACTGGCAAAGAAGCAGATGACAGGGGCCAGCGGGCTGATGAGCGTGGTGTTTGATCTTCCCGGAGAACAGATAAAAAGAATTGTGAGGGAGCTGGAATTTTTCCACAGAGGCCCCAGCTGGGGAGGCTTTGAAAGCCTGATTTCCCCGGTGGGAGCGGATTTGGAGCAGGATAACGAAACGATGAAAAAAGGACTGGTGCGCCTGCATATCGGATTGGAAGGCGCCGATCTTCTGAAGGAAGATTTTGAAAGGGCTGTAAAGAATGTGCTTGGATAATAAACAAACCACGGCCGTCATTTTTAATATACAGAGGTTCTCTGTTTTTGACGGTCCCGGAGTGAGGACTGCTGTTTTTTTCAAAGGCTGCAATCTGAGATGCCGTTGGTGCCATAATCCGGAGTCTTATGAAAAACGGCCCCAGCTTGCCTTTGATAAACAAAAATGCATAGGCTGCGGCAGCTGCGTGGAGAATTGTCCGGGCGGCTGCCTCCTTCCGGATCCCGGAAGGGGACTCGTATATGACCGGAAGAACTGCCGGGACTGCGGACAATGTGCCCGGGGCTGCTATGCCAGGGCGCTCAGCAGGATTGGCTATGAAATCACGGCGGAGGAGCTGATGGATGAGCTTCTGGAGGAGCTTCCTTACTACCGGGAAAGCGGAGGCGGCGTTACTTTTTCTGGAGGGGAATGTATGCTCCAGCTTGATTTCCTGGAAGAGGTGCTGCGGTGCCTGAAGGAAAAAGGAATTCATACCGCCGTAGATACCGCGGGAAATGTGCCTTTCGAGGACTTTGAACGGATTCTGCCCTATACGGATCTGTTCCTTTATGATATGAAGGCCTTTCATGAGGAGGTTCACAGGGAACTGACAGGAGTGTCAAATGAACGGATTAAGGATAACCTGGTGCGGCTGGCACAGGCGGGAAAGGATATCAGGATCCGGATTCCGGTTGTGGAGGAGCTGAATGCATCAGAGCTTCCCTTTATGAAGCGTTTCCTGTGGGACAACGGGATCCGTGATATAGAACTCCTGGCTTATCACAGGATGGGTGTGGGAAAGGGCGATCTTCTGCTGGAGCCGATCGTCCAGGAAAGCTTCCGGGAGCTGGGAGCGGAAGAAATGGAAGAGTATAATAGCAGTTCAGACAGAGCTGCGCATTTACTGCGCGGATAGGAGCGATTATGATAAATACGGAAAAAACGGTTCTTTCTCCCCGTATCGAGAGGAAGATTGAGCAGCTGCATCAGGATAAAATAAGAATAAATAAAGAAAAAATAGATCATTTCGGCTATTTGGATATTGATGATCATGGATTCCTGTATTTTCCTGATTTCACCTTTGAGCCCATTACCCATGAGGACGGCAGAGTATACGGGATGAAAATGCTGGGAGACAATTACAGGAAAATTCTGAATGAGATGCCGGTATACAGTAATCCTTCCAGTGCGCTGGCCACCTGCTGGCCCGGCAATCTTTCCAATTGGATGGAAATAGGATTCCGGGAGGAAAACGAGCCGAAACACCTTTTCCCCATATATGAAAAGTATAATATCCTGCAGCACGGCTGCGGAGGGATGAACCATCTCTGCCCGGATCTCACCATAGGTCTTCAGCTGGGATGGAAAGGCCTTCTGGAAAAGGTAAGATATTATAAGGAATTGAATATCCATGGTGACGCCTCTTTTTATGAAGGAGAGGAACAGCTGCTTCTGGGCGTTCTGGAATGGATTAAGCGTCATGTGGATTATACAAGGGGACTGGCTGAAAATGCTGCGGAGGAAGAGTTGCGGATTCACTATACACAGGTGGCGGACTGTAATGAATGGCTGCTGGAAAACCCGCCCCGGACGCTTCGGGAGGCATGTCAGTTTACGGCTCATTTCCAGTGCATTGACAGAATGTATTATGCAGGAGGCGCGCTGGGACAGATGGATGAGCTGTTCCGCCCTTACTATGAAAAAGATAAGGAAAGCTTCGGGCTTACCGATGAAGAGGCTGTCTGGTATTTTGCCAGCCTGTTCTTTAACGACACCCATTATTCCCAGATTGGCGGGCTTACGCCTGCCGGGGATCAGGATTTGGCAAGCCGTGTCAGTTTCCTGATTCTGGATGCGGTGCACTATCTGAAAATTCCTTCCAATGTGGCGATCCGTGTGCATGATTCCATGAACGAAGTGCTTCTGCGCCGGTCGCTGGAATATAACATGGAGGATGGAACCGGCGTCTGCTACTCCTGTAATGTGGGCTGTGAAGAGGGCTTTGTAAAGAACGGGTTCCCGGAGGAGCTGGCGCGTATGCGTATCAAATCCGGCTGTAACTGGACGGCGATCCCCGGTGTGGAATATCCGCTGCAGGACGTGACCCGGATCAATATGCCCATGGCTCTGTATCAGGCCATGGAAGAGATGAAGGGAATGGAACAGCAGGGTACGGATACGCTTTGGGAGCTTTTTGCAAAGCATCTTACCATTATGGTGGACTGCATCAAAGAAGGCTATGACTGGCATTATGAGCATGTTTCCGAGGATACGCCCGAAATCATCCTGAATCTGTTCATGCACGGCCCGGTGGAACGGGGGCTGAACTGTGCCAGAGGAGGCGTGGATATCATTGATCTGAACATTGATGGGATCGGCCTGGCTACCGTAGCGGATTCCTTCGGAGCCATTGAGCAGAGAATCGAAAAAGAAAAGGTTCTCACCTTCCCTGAGCTGTACGCCGCCCTGGATGCGGATTTTGAAGGATACGAAAGAATCCGTCTCATGCTTAAGAACATTGACAGGCTCGGCGCGCCTCATTCTCCTTCCATGAAGTGGGCGGAAAAGGTAAGGGATCTGTTTGTGAGTCTATGCATGGACGAACCCACACCCAGGCACCGTTTAAAGGTTATTGCGGGTATGTTTTCCCATGGGGATATTGTCAGGTATGGGGAAACCCTCCCTGCCACGCCGAACGGAAGGAAATGCGGGGATCCCATTTCTCATTCCAATGAACCGGATCCGGGCTTTGCCAATGGCCTGCACACCTTTTCCCCTTCCCTGAAAGCGAATACGGTGGCGAAGCTGCAGCCGGGCTTCGGGAATTCTTCCCCGCTCCATCTGGACGTGGACAATTCCATGATAACCAAGGAGGGCGGCGTGGAAGCGCTGGAAACACTGATTCATACCCATAACCATATGGGAGGGACACTGATTAATCTGAACTGTCTGACGAAGGATCGGCTGCTGAAGGCCCATGCGGATCCGGACAGCGATCCGGATTTAGTGGTAAGAGTGACCGGCTATTCCGCCTTTTTCTCTTCGCTTTCGCCTAAATACCGGCAGCAGATCGTGGATCGGTTCCTGAATTAACTGCGCAGCGTATTGCCGTGATAATTATATGAACGGGCGGAAGGATAGAAGAGATTATGGAATATACGGGCAATTGCCTGAAGCTGTTAAGCTTCTGGGCGATTAATGGGGAACTGAAGCTGTCCGTCCTGAAAGGCCAGCTTGAGGAAATGAAGGCAATGGGTCTTCGGGGAACGGTTTTTCACCCCAGATATTATCCGGGAAGGCCTGCTTATATGAGCGGCGCCTATCTGGATATTCTGTCGGAAATCATCCTGTACGCCGGACAGCTGGAAATGGAATTCTGGATCTATGATGAGAACGGATGGCCCTCCGGAAGTGCGGACGGCCATGTGCTGGAGCATTTCCCGGACAGCCGGTGTGAGTGGCTCAATTACCGTAACGGAGAAGTGGTGCTGGAAGGGAAAGCCGGGTTTAATACGTTCCGGAGAGATGAAATGGCATATTTCATCGAGTATACTTATGATGGATACCGGAAAGGACTGTCGGAAGAGGCCTTTGCCTGTGTTACCGGATTTTTCAGTGATGAGGTGGGCTTTCTGGACGGACACGGCGTATCTGTAAGTATGGGAGGAATTCCCTGGTGCCCTGAGGCGGAGGAAGTCTATGGACAGCTTCGGGGGAGGAAGCTCAGGGATGACTGGAAGCTGCTGTTTACAGAAGGGGAAGGGTACGAGGAAGTACGGCTTGCTTATTGGAAGATATTAGGGGACATTCTGTCGAATGCCTTTTACAAACCTGTGAATCAGTGGTGCGAAGCCCATGGAAAGCGGTATACCGCGCATCTGAAGGGAGAAGAAACTCTGTTTTTCCAAACGTCCTGCAGCGGTTCCCTTTATCAGAACCTGAAACAGATCAATGTGCCGGCCGTGGATGCTCTGGAGCGTTATCCCGGAAACCATTATTATCCAAGGACCGTTTCTTCTTTGAGCAGACAGTTTTCAGACGGACGCTGTATGGCGGAGGCCCTGGGAGGAAGCGGCTGGGGTCTGTCGCCTGCGGATCTGGAAAACTACGTGGACTGGCTGGCGGAAAGCGGCATTGATACCATCGCTTTTCATCTGTGGCAGTATCAGGCGGACAGCGCTTCGGTACGGGACTGGCCTCCAAATATTCCACGAGGGCTGTCCTGGAAGGACGCGGCTTCAGCTGTATTCGGTAAATTATCCCGCAAATGGGATAAGCGGCTCCGAAAGCCAAGGCCGGTGCTTCTGGTTGCGCCGGAAAGAGGCGTGCAGGCGCAGTTTGATCCTGCTGATGCCATGGCTCTTAACGAGCATAACGGAAGCGGGACACCAGACAGCCGGAGCGGAAAGATAAGCCGGGCTTTTTCCCGGTTCGCGGAGCATTGCTATGAACAGGGGATTCCTTTTGATGTTACAAGTGAACGGATATTGGAGGAACATGGACATGTGGAGGATGGTGTCCTGCGGATAGGGAAAGCTGTTTATTCCGCGGTCATATGCGGGGATGGCGCGTGGTTTCTGGAAGAACAGATCCGGGAACAGGCAAAAGCGGCCGGGATTTGGTATGAAGCCGGGGAATGGCAGTGGCATTATACAGGCCATGGCGGCAATCAAATTCTGTTGGAAGAGAAGGAATGCCATATTCCCTGGCGGGGATGTGAAGATACTGAAGGAGAATGGCGCATCCGTTCCCTGGATCCCCTGGAGGGCATCCGGGCAGGAGAAACTCAACTGATCGGAGAAGAAAAAGAGGGAAATGTCGTTTATACAATTCCGGATTCCGTGAAAAAGTCTTTTCTCAAAAATGGGGAAATCAGTCTGCGCTGGGAAGCATGTCCTGAAGGGGAGAACGCTCCCTTTGTATATCTGGAAGGGAATTTCGGTGTGAAAAGCACTGAGGGTTTCCGGGAGAAAGACCGGCATCAGTGGGAAACCGCCAGTGACTTTTATCTGACGGATATCCGGGAGGATGAGGTGGATGTCAGGGATTTGTGCGCGTCCGGTTTTCCTTTCTGCGGAACCTATGTGGAAATGGAGAGTCTGCATTTTGTAGGAGCGGATGGGAAACTGAGATTTGATAAAACCGGCCTGCATGCGGACTGCATGGCAGTGATGCTTGACGGGGATACGCAGCTTAGATATTGCTGGGGGCCGGAATGGGAGCTGGCGGGGATAAAACAGGGGATACATCGGACGGTCATCCGACTGATTCCCAGTACCTTTAATACTTATGGACCTCACCACCACATAGATGGGGACCGGCATCTTACAAGCCCCATGCAGTACAGCGGGGAAAAAGGATTTGCAGATGCCCAGGATGCCCCGTCTTTTACCCTGACTGATAAATGGCATTTTGTGAAGTTTGGAATATAAACGGCTGACAGGGAAGGGAAGCCTGGCGTAACGATTCAGGATTTATCCGGACGGCAGCGCCTCGGCCGCCCGGAAGCTATAATGCGGCCGGTATCAGATAGGAGGCGAATTCGCGGAGACTGTAATAGGTTCTGCCGTCGGCCCCCTGTGTGGTATCGGCCATTATCATGGAATTAAGCACCGCTTCTTCGGTGGCTTCTCCCACGGCGCGGAAGGCGTGATCCAGGGCCGGCTCGGAAAGAATGCTCTGGGTCAGGACGGATTTTTCGGATTCTGCGGGAATGCGGTTGGCGGTGGTGAAGCCTATCATGATTTCCCCGCTGCCGTGCCCGGTATAGGAGCCGGTGCAGGCCAGGCCGTTGGCGGCGCGCCGGATGATGCGTTTCAGCTGCCGGTCGGAAACGGGAAGATCCGTAGCTATGATCATCATGATAGAACCCTGATCGTCTGCGGTGGGAATCACTTTGGTAAAATTGTCGGTGGCGTTAAGAAGCTCTTCTCCCACTTTTCTTCCCTGTATGGTAAAATACGGGGTTGCGCCGAAATTGGACTGTACAAGAACGCCCAGGGTATAGATTTTCCCGTCCAGGGGAATGAGACGGGAGGCGCTTCCGATTCCGCCCTTGAAGCCATAGCAGACCGTGCCCTTTCCGGCGCCCACGGAACCCTCTTCGAAATCCGCGCAGGCATGCTCCAGGGCTTCTTTTACATGGCATTCATTTACCGCCCGGCGGCAGATGTTATTGATGCGGCTGTCGTTGCATTCTCCTACTACCGGATTGACGGAATGTACGGTTACTCCTTCTTTTTCGCAGCTTTGAATAGTATGGGAGATCAGAGCGTCGGACACCAGGCCGACATTCAGGGTATTGGTGAGAGCGATCGGAGTTTCCAGACATCCCAGTTCCTCTATCTGGGGAAGCCCGCAGGTTTTGCCGAAGCCGTTTTGGACAAAACAGGCGGCTACAGGCTTGGACAGAAATGGGTTTTCCGTGCCGGGAAGAATGACGGTAACTCCGGTTTTGTTTTCCGGGGTGGAAATGGTGGAATGGCCTACCAGAACGCCCTTTACATCGGTTATTTTGTTGAGCGGGCCGGGCTGCATGCAGCCCGGGGTGATGGAATAATCCCGGATTCTTTGTTTTTTCATTTGTACTCCTGTCTGTGCGCATAAGCGCGCTTTTTTTATGTAAGACGGTTTCTCTTTTTCCAGTCTCTTGGAGCCATCCCCATAACTTTTTTAAATGCCCGGGAAAAATGCAGCTGATTATCATAGCCTACCTGGGCGGATATATCGCCGATGGATAAATCAGTATTCTTCAGCAGATCGCAGGCTGTATTGATACGGTAACGGATGATGTATTCCTGAGGAGTTACCAGGACCGTATCCTTAAATATTTTTCCGAAATAACTTCTGTCCAGATTACACCAGTCGGCAAGTTGGGCTACGGAGATATTTTGATTATAATGGCGTTCAATATACATCATGGCTTCATGGACATAAAATTCCTGCAGATTGCCTGTTTTCGGGGGCTTGCGCTGAGAAGACGTACGGATCAGAGTCTCCAGAATCCAGTACATATTGCCAAGAAGGCGGAGGGAACTGCTATGCTGCTCAAGCATTGCAGTCATAAGAGATTCCAGCTCACGGGCTCCTGCGGGATCCGAAGGAGTATATATGGGGTGTTTCAGCCCCAGACCGGCATCAGATAGAAAGGGAGGGATCTTCAGTCCGTCAAATTCTATCCAGATATAGGTCCACGGATCTGCTTTATCTGCCGTATAGGTGGTGATGGATTTGGGGCAGATCAGAAAGGCCTGTCCCGCATGCAGCGCATAATGGCGATCGGTACCAATGGTAAAAAGCCCTTTGCCCTCCAGGATATAATGCAGCAGATAATGATTATGCACTGCAGGTCCGCAGGAAAGAAGGGGAGCACATTTTTCTCTTCCATACTGGTATAATGTCAAATCGATATAGTTAGTGCCCTGAAAAATGTAGGTAATATTTTCGTTCATGCTTACTCCCATCATCGGACAAATTTCTTATAGATACAGGCCGGTTAAAACAAGTATAGCATAATGCGTTTCAGATGCAATATTATTTATAAAATCAAGTAAAATGATATATTTTAAAATCCTCATGATATTTACCGTAAGAGGGATTAAAGGTATGATATCTTCAAGGTTAAGCCAATCTGCAGACAAGGATTTTAACAAAAGTAAATATTTACCAAAATGCGTTATTTTGCCAAAAGAGAAGGGAGTTACATGTATGAAGAGAAAAATAGTCAGTGCCATATTGGCCGCTGTGTTGGTTGCATCTTCACTGGCCGGATGCGGAAACAGCGGAGCCGGAACCAAAAATGAAACGGCAGAGATCGGACAGAATATGGAATCGGCAGAGGATACCGGGACGGCAGGCTCTGTAGCAGAAGCGGAGGAAAGCATGCAGGATACAAATCCGGAAGATATAACCGGCACGGTGGTTATCTGGGATTGGGATGGCGGAACCCAGCAGAAATATGTGGATAAATTTAATGAGGTATATCCCAATGTGACAGTTGAGGTTCAGGATGTAGCCTGGGATGACTATATGACGAAACTGCAGACCAGCTATGTGTCCGGGATGGAACTGCCTGATATTATCCTGGGAGAAATGGCATGGCGGGGGACCCTGTTTGAAATGAATATCTGTGAAAATCTGGAGGAAGCGCCTTATTATCTGGATCGGAACGATATGGTCCCTTCTTCCATACCTCTTGTATCAGATCAGAACGGAAATATACTGGGAGTGGAAATGCAGGTAACACCGGCTGGTTTTGCTTATAAAAGGGATTTGGCTGTGGAATATCTGGGAACCGATGATCCGGAAGAAGTGGGGGAAATGATAAAAGACTGGGATGCCTTTCTTGCTGTGGGGAAACAGGTGAACGAAAAAAGCGGCGGCAAAGTGAAGATGATGGTCTCCCTGGGAGACGTTCTGCTTTCAGTCATCAACCAGAATGTTGTGGATTATGTGGACGGCGCCAATGTGGATATTACGGAAAAAATGAGCAGGCCTCTGGATATTACCATGCAGATGCGCGATGCAGGTATAATCGGAAATGTGGAAATGTATTCCGCATCCTGGTATTCTGCATACGCCTCCGATGAATATCTGTTTTATGAAGCAGGAGCCTGGTGCCCGCCTTTGGTTATCGTACCAAATGATCCGCAGGGCGAAGGAAACTGGGCGGTTACCATGCCTCCGGAAGGATCTTTTAATCTGGGAGGCACAACCCTGAGCATTTATAAAGACAGCAAAAATAAAGAGGCTGCCTGGGCTTATCTTCAATTTATCTATTTTTCAGAGCAGGGCGGATCCTATATGTACGATCTTACAGGAAATTACAGCTGTTATCAGCCATATTACAGCAGTGGATATTCCCCCATGGAAAAGGAGGGTCCTGTGGATAAGTTCTTCGGCGGACAGAGTCTGGTAAAATATTATGTGGAAGAAGCGGCTCCCAATGCAGGAACTGTTTCCCAGACTAAATATGATGCCATTATCAATGATGTATTTCAGGCACTGACACCCAAATTCATGTCAGATACTTCCATCGACAGTGCAAAGGCACTGGAACTTTTTAAAGAAGAGGTGGCACTGAAGGCACCGGATGCGCAGATACAATGACAGCAAAGGCAAGGGTATGAAAATGAAACGAAATAAATGGCCCTATCTGTTTTCCCTGCCCTTTTTAGGGGCATATGGCTTATTCATGCTGTTTCCTATGGTATATTCCTTCTATCTGAGTTTGTTTGATTATAACGGGATTGTGGAAAAGCATTTTGTGGGATTGGCTAATTATATCAATCTGTTTACCAGGGACAAGCTGTTCTTAAAATCACTGTTTAATACGGTATTGATCATGCTCATGTCCCTGCCGGTAAATCTGATTCTCGGCCTGATTACCGCTTACCTGCTGTTTCAGCTGGCAAAGGGACGGCGGTTCTTTCAGGTGGTGAATTTCCTTCCCTATATTACGACACCGGTAGCCATTGGTTTTATTTTCTCCTATATCTTTGACTGGAACAGCGGAATACTCAATGGGCTTCTTACCCATTTCGGCATATTGTCTGAGAACTATTTCTGGCTTCAGCATCCGTGGTCCGCAAGATTGATTGTAGCAGTTATGATCGTCTGGAGAAACTTCGGATACTGTATGATGATCTATCTGTCGGGTATGACAGCCATTCCTCAGGATGTATATGAGGCGGCGGCTATTGATGGGGCAGGTAAGGTGAAAACCTTCCTGCACATCATCATCCCGCTGCTGAAGAACGTTTCGGTATTTCTGTTTATTACGGCTCTGATAGGAGGCTTCCAGATGTTTGATGAACCGGTACAGCTGTATTCCGGCTGGTCGGCCGCATCGAAGAGTGTGGGAGGGCCGGACTATTCTGTGCTTACCGTTATCTGGAAATTTTACGATGATTCCTTTGGCAGCAGTACCAGACTGGGATATGGAGCTGCCATTGCCTATACCTTGTTTGTTATTATAGGCGGATGTTCCCTGTTCAGCTTCTTTTTCAGCAACAGGAAAGATAAATAGGAGGTATGCAATGCGGCGTAAAAAAATACGGCAGGATTTCTGGGTTTCCCTGATATTGGGGATAATGTCTGTTATCGCTTTGTTCCCTTTCTATATGATGTTTGTAATGGGAACCTACTACAGTGAAGATTTGTTTCATGGGCTGCCGCTGCTTATAAGCGATTACTTTTTAGAAAATTTAAAAACTACGCTGGATAATGGGCTGCCGGCCACCTATTTGAATAGTATTATAGTGTCGTCTGTATCGGTATTGGTCTGTTTGTTTACCAGTATTACCATAGGATATGCACTGGCAAAATTCAGATTCCGGGGACAGAAGGTAATCATGGTGCTTGTATTGATGGGAATGATGCTGCCCACTCAGATTTCTATTATCGGTTACATTATGGAAATGCGGGCAGCGCATTTGACAAATACCCTGTGGTCCGTGATTTGCGTCTGGATAGCCAATCCTTTCAGCGCCTTTTTCATGATGCAGTTTCTGCAGGATTCCGTGCCGGAGGAAATGCTGGAAAGCGCCAGGATTGATGGATGCTCGGAACCCAGAATCCTTTCTTCTATTGTGGTTCCATGTATTAAGCCGGCGATTATGACAGTGGCTACCCTGGTATTTTTGTGGTCCTGGAATAATTATCTGCTTCCCCTGATAACGCTGAATAAGCAAAAGGTATATACTCTGCCCTTGATGATATCTAATATCTCTGTAGCCTACAGACAGGATTATGGAGCTCAGATGCTGGCATTGGCGTTGTCAACCTTTCCGGTTCTGCTGATTTTTATTATGGGATCCAAGTATTTTGTAAAAGGGATTACGGCAGGAGCCGTTAAGGGATAAGAAACAGAAAGGGTAAAAGAAATGAAATTAAAATGGATTTACACGGCCCGGGATACCGGGGAACGGCTTGTTCAGAAGGCGCTGTCCCCGGTGGAAGGACAGGAGGATTTCCGGTTCTGCATATTCCCGCGGGATGACAGGCAGAAAATATATGGCTTTGGGGGCGCTTTTACTGATACGGCGGCCATGGCACTTTTTCAGATGGAGAAGCCCATCAGGGAAAAGGCAATGGCTGCTTATTTCAGCCCTGAAAGCGGCCTGGGATACAATATGGGACGGGTTCCCATAGGCTGCTGCGATTTTTCCAGCATCCCCTATTCCCATGCGGAAGTACCGGAAGACAAAGAGCTTTCCCATTACTCGATAGCCCAGGACAAAAAAGGGATTCTCCCTCTCATAAAAATGGCAAAAGAATATATGTTCAAAGAAGAACGGCAGCAGGAACTTTTTCTATATGCCCTGCCCTGGAGCCCTCCGGGATGGATGAAATCTAATGGGAAAATGAACTGGGGCGGGAAGCTTCTGCCGGAATATTATAAGACTATGGCCGATTATCTGGTAAAATTTATCAGGGCCTATGAAAAGGAAGGGGTATTCCTTTGGGGGCTGGCGGCACAGAATGAGCCGGTAGAAGTCCAAAGATGGGCATCCTGTGAGTATACAGGGGAGGAAGAGGGTAATTTCCTTAAGAATTATTTAATACCGGCGTTGGATGAGGCCGGTTATGGAGATAAGAAACTTTTATGCTGGGACTGCAATAAGGATTTTATGAGGAAAAGGGCACAGGAGCTTTTGAAAGATGAGGAATTAAGAAGAAGAATATTTGGAATAGCCTTCCACTGGTACTCGGGAGATTATTTTGAAGAGCTTCACAATACACATGAAGAGTTCCCCAAGATCCAGCTGCTTGCCACGGAATGCTGCGTGGTTATGCCTGAGAAAATGGAAGACTGGTCTGTAGGAGAACGTTACGGGCATGAAATAATAGGAGATATGAATAACTGGACCTGCGCATATCTGGACTGGAATCTGTTTCTGGATCAGGACAGCGGTCCGGGAATTGCAGATAATCCCTGTGCCGCACCTATTATTCTTGACAGCAGGAAGCAGGAAATGATAAAAATGTCCTCTTATTATTATATCGGACATTTCAGCCGCTATATAAAAAGAGGTGCTGTTGCCCTCGGAACAAAGCTTACAGGGGCATTGTCGGAAAAAATCCCGGAAGGGTGTGCTTTTCGAAACCCGGACGGGCAGCTTGCAGTAATACTGATGAACCGGGAAGACATGCCTTTAAGCGGAACTATTGCGATAGACGGTAAATATACAGAAGTAAATCTTGATGCCCACAGCATCGGTACGCTGCTTGTGGATTTCGAAGAAAATCTGAACTGCAGTTAAAAAAGACATCCCGGTTTTCCGTTGGAAACCGGGATGTCCTTTGTGTAGTTTATATAGATCTCTTGGAGGAGTTCTTATAATTATTTGCCGAAGTATCTCTCCAGTAAGCCCTGGAATGCCTTGCCGTGACGAGCTTCGTCTCTTGCCATTTCATGAACGGTATCATGGATAGCGTCAAGGTTAGCAGCCTTTGCACGCTTAGCCAGGTCAAATTTACCTGCAGTTGCGCCGTTTTCTGCTTCTACTCTCATTTCCAGATTCTTCTTTGTGGAATCAGTTACTACTTCGCCAAGCAGTTCAGCAAATTTGGAAGCATGCTCTGCTTCTTCATAAGCAGCTTTTTCCCAGTAAAGTCCGATTTCAGGATATCCTTCTCTGTGAGCTACTCTTGCCATAGCAAGGTACATACCTACTTCGGAGCATTCTCCTGCGAAGTTAGCTCTCAGGTCTTCCATAATATCTTCGCTTGCACCCTGAGCAACACCTACAACGTGCTCAGCAGCCCATTCCATTTTTCCGCTCTGTGCGGTGAATTTCTCTGCGGGAGCTCCGCAAACAGGACATTTCTCCGGTGCTTTTTCGCCTTCATAAACATAACCACATACCTGACATACAAATTTCATAATCTTTTTCTCCTTTTAATTTAAAATGATTTTATTTTGTTACAACTCGCCGGTTATCCGGGAGTTGTGGATGGCTGTTTGAAACTTAAGAGAGAGCTTTCAGCTTTTTCTCTTTACAGTGGGGACACAGGCCGTAAAAATAAGTGATATGGCCGGTTATCTGTCCGTTAAAGTTTTTAGCGGCTGTCTGGTTGATATAGTCGATGCTGTCCATGTCTAAATCAATCACATTTCCGCAGTCGCTGCAGACAAAGTGATAATGAGGACTGGTGTCTGCGTCAAAATGGTCGACACCGTCACCGACGCGTAATCTTGCAATTTCACCAAGATCTGCCAGCAGCGTAAGATTTCGGTACACAGTACCAAGACTGATGTTAGGAAACTCTGTTCTCACATTGCTGTAAACTACATCTGCCGTCGGATGGTCCTTTCTTGTCATCAGGAAATCTTTGATGGCTTCCCGTTGACGGCTGTATTTCAGCGTCATCTCACGCCTCCTTTCTGTTGAAAACGATAACTGTTACTGTTACTATAGCAAAGCATATTCTTTTTGTCAATATCTTTATACTTTTTTTATAAATTTATTTTGCCGTTTTTATATTTAGGATTTCTTAATATGATATAATGTTCACAAGATGTGCTTTTCCGGATGAACAGCAGCAGTGTCCGAAAAGCGCTGCATCCTGCTGGCAGGACAGAATAACATCGGATATGCAGGGAAGGATAGGAATAATAACAATGAAATTCAGAACGAAGTTAATTATCACATTTTTAACTGTAATCCTGTTGCCTTTGCTTCTGTCGGCGATAGCATTCCTGGCTATCGGCGCTGTTTTAATACACAATTCTGATTTAAGTTATGGGTTTGAAACTACGGACTACAGTACCATGTCTGATTCTCTCGCTTCCTTCAGCGATATTACCGACGATATTTTTTGTGACATTGAGCAGCTTGCGGAAACGGATCCGTCCAGGCTGGAGGATAAAGAATATCTTGCGGCAATGAATGAAGATGCTTTCAAACGTTCTTCCTATATATTAGTAAGAAAAGGTACAGGCATATATTATTCGGGGAATGAAACGGCGACCCAGAAAATTTTCGGCAGGCTGCCTTCCTATGGATTTGAAAGCCGGGACACCAATGCCGGTTATTACTATAATGATATGCAGAAGCTGGTGAAGCAGATTGACTTCCGGTTCTCGGATGGTTCGGAGGGAAGCGTTTTTATCATTACAAGAGTGAACAGCGTTATCTCCAAGGCGCTTCTTATCTATATGTTTTTTGCTATTGTAATTATTCTCATTGTAACAAGTATTATTCTTACCCAATGGATATACAAAAGTGTATTTGCGCCCATCAACCGTTTGAACGTGGCCATGCAGAATATAGCCGAAGGGAACTTTGAGTATACCCTCACTTCGGAGGATACCAATGAAATCGGGGAGCTGTACCGTAATTATGAGGATATGCGCCTGCGTCTGAAGGAGTCCACGGAGGAGAAGATACAGAATGAACGCCAGAACAAGGAACTGGTGAGCAATATTTCCCATGATTTGAAAACTCCCATTACGGCTATCAAGGGGTATGTGGAAGGAATTATGGACGGCGTGGCGGATACTCCGGAAAAAATAGACCGTTATATTAAAACAATTTATAATAAAGCCAATGATATGAACCGGCTGATCAATGAACTGACCTATTATTCGGGAATTGACAGCAACAAAATTCCTTATAATTTCCATCGGATCAATGTGGCGGAATTTTTTCAGGATTGTGTTGAAGACGTTGGACTTGACCTGGAGTCTAAAAACATCGAACTGAATTATTCCAATCTGGTGGATCCCGATACCCGGATTATTGCGGATCCGGAACAGCTGAAGAAGGTAATCAACAATATTATCGGAAACAGCATTAAATACATTGATAAACCTAAGGGTATTATCAATATAAGAATCCTGGATGAGGTAGATTCCATCCGGGTGGAAATAGATGATAATGGAAAGGGAATAGCGGCCAAGGATCTGGGAAATATTTTTGAACGTTTCTACCGCACGGACGCATCCCGTAATTCCGCCATGGGAGGCAGCGGTATCGGCCTGTCAATCGTGAAAAAAATAATTGAAGACCATGGAGGTTACATCTGGGCAACCAGTAAGGAAGGAGAAGGTACCTGTTTACATTTCGTAATCAGAAAATACAGGGAGGCAGAAGAAAATGAATAAGATTTTAATTATTGAAGATGAAGAAGCAATTGCAGATTTGGAAAAGGATTATCTGGAGCTGTCAGGCTTTCAGGTGGAAATAGAACATGAAGGGGATAAAGGGCTGGAACGGGCTGTAAGCTCAGATTATGACCTCATTATCCTGGATTTGATGCTTCCCGGAATGGACGGCTTTGAAATCTGCCGCCGTATCCGTGATGAGAAGAATATTCCTATACTCATGGTATCTGCGAAAAAGGATGATATTGATAAAATCAGGGGTCTGGGCCTTGGCGCGGACGATTATATGACGAAGCCCTTCAGCCCCAGTGAGCTTGTTGCCAGGGTAAAGGCTCATCTGGCCCGTTATACAAGGCTTGTAAGTTCCCAGCAGAAAACCAATGATATCGTGGAAATCCGCGGGATACGCATTGATAAGACCGCAAGGCGTGTTTATATTGACGGTGAAGAAAAGGCATTTACCACGAAGGAATTTGATCTGCTTACATTTTTGGCGGAAAATCCCAATCATGTGTTTACCAAGGAAGAATTGTTCCGGGAAATCTGGGATATGGATTCTATCGGGGATATCGCTACCGTTACGGTGCATATTAAGAAAATCAGGGAGAAGATTGAGGCGGATACGGCAAATCCCCAGTATATTGAAACGATTTGGGGAGTTGGGTATCGGTTTAAGGTGTAAGGTGAGACCCAAATCGTTTGCGATTATGGGGAGTTGGGTACCGGTTTAAGGTGTCCCTAATATGAATAAAACTTGAGGTATCCATGTTTTTTCAACGTGAAAGCAGTAGAATAAAAATATCTTGTGAAAAAGAATTGATGTATATAGCAAAACAGGAGGAACGGCTGAAAAAAGCAGTATTAAGAAAAGCTGCCGGCGGGCCTTCTGTTTTTGTATGGAAAGAAAAACTGGAACAGAAAATTCCGGCTAAATTATATGAAAACCTGCGTACCGCATTTGGCAAGGCATTTTCCATCGTATTCGAGCAGGGCACGGGAGTTATAGAAAAAACGCTTCCAAAGGAAAATCTTATAAAGGATTATGAAGTTCAGAATTATGCTGTTGAGCTCAAAGGTACCCGGAGGGAGCTGAAACAGCTTCGCCGAAAGGCAAGCGCATCGGAGGTCAGGGATATTGCGGTTACCTCTGCAGAAGGAATCGGATTAGGCGCGTTGGGGATCGGGCTTCCCGATATTGTGATTTTTATTGGTTTTATATTAAGAGGTATTTATGAAACGGCACTACATTATGGATTTACTTACGATACTCCGGAGGAAAAACTGCTGATTCTTAAGATGATGGAAGCCTCAATGTCTCAGGGAGAGGAATGGATTAAGACAAATAATGAAGTTGATATGTTCCTGGTGAAGAGTAAGAATACAGAGCATACAGAAGCTGCCCTCTTTCTGCAAATCGGTAAGACGGCTGATGTATTTGCACTGGATATGCTGCTGGCAAAATTTATACAGGGGCTTCCGCTTATAGGAATTCTGGGAGGAATAGGGAATCCGGTGTATTACAGTAAGATTATGCGGTATGTGCAGCTTAAGTATCATAAACGCTACCTTTTGGAAATACTTAAAAATAAATAAATAATCAGCTAAGGATCATATAGATGGGTCGATATCCGCCGCAAATAAACGGCGGATATCGGCCTTTTTATATGCTGAAAAGATGCTTAAAAAGATGCAGAATACTACAGATATGCTCAATAATAAAAGAAGATGCGTAATAAACGCCGAACTTATTGACGTTCTCACCTTCTTTGATTAGAATTACATTGTAAGAAAAATATATAAAAACAGTGGGAAAATATGGCATAAATATGTGCGATATGCACAATATTTTTGCGCTTTGAGAAAGAGGATACAAAATGCCGCTTAGATATCAGGAAGTAAAAAGAGAAATAATCAGAACAATTTCAGGTTTAAAGGCCGGCAGCAAAATACCTTCACGAAATTTTTTGAGCAGAAAATTTGAAGTGGCACGTAATACTATTGATAAGGCGGTATCAGAGCTGGAAGAGGAAGGATATCTTCGTTCTGTTAAAGGAAGCGGGACCTATATATCAGGAAGACGTTTGCAGAAGATGCTTAATGTGGGAGTGATTTTACCTTCTATTATGGGAGATATCTATCCCCAGTTTATTTCCGGTATCGAGCAGTTTGCTTCTGCCCACAACATTAATGTAGTTCTCTCCAGCAGCGATAATTCTCCGGAGCGTCAGAGAAGCAATGTTCTCAGGATGATAGATATGCAGGCAGATGGATGTATCATTATTCCTATTATTAATTCCGAACAAAGCTTTGATTCTTTTTTACAGTTAAAAAAAAGAAATGTGCCGTTTGTAATCTGTTATAGGAGTATTGATGGCCTGGATGTTCCTTTTATCGGAGTTAATAATTATTATGGTGCATTCATGGCAGCCAGGCATTTGATAGATCAGGGATGCCGCAAGCTATCTTATTTTTCACAAAGAAAGTATTCTACCGCCATAGAACGTTATTACGGGTATGAGACTGCACTTAGGAGCAGTCCGGAAAAGGTGGATAAAAAGGAAATTATTCTTGGAAACTATGGTGAAGAAGAGCTGAGGGAACGAATAAAATTTATTTTTGACAGAGAAGATTATCCGGATGGCGTACTTTGCTTTGATGATACAACAGCTACTGTGCTCTATGCGATCTTACAGGAGAGGGGACTGCAGCCAGGTATGAATGTGAAAATTGTCGGAAATGACGACAGTAACCTGTGCAACAGATTATCAGTTCCCCTTTCTTCCGTATCACCCAGAGCAGTAGAGATGGGAAAGGAGGGAATTACAATGCTGAAGGGCATGATTGACGGAGAGAACAGCGAAGAGCTTTTTCATCTGATACATCCGAAGCTGATTGTAAGAAAAAGCAGTATAGGTACAGCTGCATGGGATAATTTACTTTGTGTGAAAAACATAAAAATGCAGAATGAAGAAAATTGATGGAGAAGGGGAAATTATGGAACTGAAAGGAATTGTTCCCGCATTGGTGACACCATTTGATCGGGATGGAAATGTTAATTATGAAGAGCTGAAAAAGCTTGTCCGTTTATTATTGGAGGAAGGAGCGGACGGTTTTTATGTCACTGGAAGTACCGGAGAGTGCTTTCTGTTAACAGATGAAGAAAGAATTCGTATTACTTCAGTTGTTGCGGAAACAGTGGAGGGAAAAGTGCCGGTAATAGCCCATGTAGGAAAGATTGGAGCGAAACAGGCGGCTTACCTTGCCAGAGAGTCACAAAAGGCAGGAGCAAGTGCCGTATCCAGTGTACCGCCTTTTTATTATGACTTTAAGTTTGAAGAAATAGTCAGATATTATGCGGCTATATCAGATTCGGTGGATGTACCGGTGGTGGTTTATAATTTTCCTCAGTATTCCGGTGTGACAATTAATGCGTCCAATCTGGCGCAGATAATGGAACACTGCAGGGTGGGCGGACTGAAATATACGGATTCAAATCTGTATGAATTGGAAAGGATACGTACCAGCTATCCGGAACTTAAAATTATGTTTGGGCAGGATGAGGCATTTTTGTATTCGCTCCCGGTAGGAGTAGATGGGGCAATCGGCAGTACATATAATTTTATGCTGAAAAAATATAAACGAATCCTTAATGCATACAGAGAAGGGAAAATGCAGGAAGCAGAAGCTATTCAGCACGAGGCATGCCGTATTATTGACAGGCTGTTATGTGTAAGAGATATAACCGCAGTGAAATATTTATTGGGACGAAAAGGGATTTCATGCGGAAACTGCAGGCTTCCGTTCAGTCCTATTACAGAGCAGGAAAAAAAGCTTTTAGATGATATAGGGGATTTGGATTGAAACTTTTATATACAACAAAACTAGAAGAATATGGAATGGGAAATTTTACAGAATACCGCATACCGGCCATTGTAGTAACGAAGAAGGGGACTATTATTACTGCCTGTGAATCAAGACGGGAAGCAGGTAATGATTGGTCTGGTGTGTGGATCACAATCAGACGCAGTGTGGATGGAGGAAAGACATTCAGCCGTCCGGTTTATCCTCATGAGTCATTGGGAGAAAAAGTGGGGGAAACAGTCGTTACCTGGAGTAATCCTGTGCTGATTGCGGACGAGGAGCGAATTCATTTAATTTTCCATCAGGATTATGAGAAAGCATGGTACTGCTGCAGCTGCGATGAAGGAATATCTTTTGGAGTACCTGTTGAGATTACGGAAACTTTCAGAGCATTGCCCTGGAACTGGAATGTATGTGCATCGGGGCCGGGACATGGGATTGTATCAGATCGGGGCAGACTTGTGATTCCCATATGGCTTGCAAAAGGGGAGATAAGACTGGATTTGGATAAATCAGGAAGGATAAAAAACCACTTTCCGTCTGTAGCAGGCTGTATATACAGTGATGATCGGGGAACCAGCTGGAAACCGGGTTTTGTGACACAAGGCATTGAAAATGCCAATGAAACTACAGTCGTCCAGATGTGCAGCGGTAATTTTCTTTTTAATTTCCGTAATGAAAGATTTGAAAAATGCCGTGTAATGGGTATTGCGGATGCTCAATTATCTAAGCTTAGCAGGGTATGGTCTGAAACCTCTCTGCCGGATCCGACTTGTTTTGGCAGCATGGTAAAAACTGATAAAAAAAAATATTTTGTAAATTGTGCTCATAATGATCCCGCAGGTTTTTATGGGGAGCGGATTCATTTGACGGTATATGAAAGTCAGGACGAGGCAGTTACATGGAAACCTTTGTTTGAAGTAGACGAAAAGGGCGGGTATGCGGATATCGGTGCAGATGAAAAAGGGCTTTATATTTTATATGAAAGAGGTGTTGCCGGCAGAGTAAAGATGTTGCTGTTAAAACGATATATTTGGTAGAAGAAAAAGAGGAGGAGGTATTTACATGAAGAGGAAAAAAGGATTGGCACTGTTGGTTACAGCAACGGTGATTGCAGGAATGTTGGGAGGCTGTGGAGCGCAGGAAACTACCGAACCGTCCGGGGAAAAGAATACGGAAAACAGTAATCCTCAGACGGAAGTGCAGAATGAGACCCAGGCAAAGGATGAGGACGTGCCAACAATCGTGATTTATAACAATTCAGGAGCATTTTCTGTTGCGGGGGCAGAAGCGGGGAGTGATACTTCTGTATACCAGGAAATGCAGGATTATATTCTTGAGAAAACCGGTGTGAAGGTAGAGATAATTATGCCGCCTTCCGATGGAGCGGCTGCTACTGAAAAATTAAACCTGCTGCTGGCAGGAGGAGATCAGATTGACGCCTGGTGGGGAAACTGGGGAGATTATGCCAAAGACGGAATTATTCTGCCGCTGACTGACTATGTAAAGGCACCGGAAGCGAAAGCATTGTATGATTTGTGGGAGCCCTGGGGGGCGTGGAGTGGAGTGACCGACCAGGATGGCACGATCTGGGCAATTCCCAGAATGACTGATACCACACCTTATCAGGTCTTTGTAAGAAATGACTGGTTGGATCTGGTGGGTATGGAAATGCCGGAAACCTTTGATGAATTGAATGAATACCTGTATAAGATTAAGGATTTAGATCCTTATGGAAATGGGGAAACGATACCTCTTATTCTGGAAAAAGGCGGTTCTACAGATGTTCTGGATCGTGTGGAATCTGTTTTTCTAGGAGGGTATGTAAAAACAGGGAACGGTAAATGGCTGGATGATACAGATGGAAAGGTAAAACCGGAATGGATTGCTGATGGGTACGTTGATTTCTTAAAACAACTGAATCAATGGTATAAAGATGGGATAATCCACAAAGAAAGCTTTACTATGGATGTGGATACGATTAAGCAGCAGATTGCAAAAGGGGCGGTAGGCGCATCCGCTATTTGGTATTCCAGGATCATGGTAAATGAACCTATACTAAGAGAAAATTTAAAGGATTTTGACAGAAGTAAACACACCTATGTTTTTGGAATTAATGAACCTGGAATAACAGGACCAAACGGAAATTTAATCCAGACAAAGGCGCTGGGAGGAACCAGCGGTATGCTTATCAGCAGTAAATGTAAACATCCCGAAGCGGTTATGAAATTTGTGGAATGGTCATTCGAGTGGGAAAATTATACAAATGAAATGTATGGCCTTGAAGGAAAGTACTGGAAGTATAACCCGGATGTCAAGGACGCAGAGAAAAATAAAGCAGTTCTTCCAATAGAAGGAGGCCCTACCTATGCCCGTGATTTTCTTGTTTCTCTTGGGCTGCCTTTGGAAATAGAGACTACAGAGTATGATGACGAGGGTATACAGACTATGGAGAATCTCTGGCTGCAGCAGCATTTGGATGATTTTGACGCCACTGTAAATCCGGGAATTGAAAGCGGAATCAACTGGGATACAGTTTCACTTGCTGAAAATATTCCTACTTTAAACGACTTAAATACATTTAAGGACGAAGAGTTGGTTAAATTTGTAAACGGAACAAGATCTTTTGATACGTGGGATAAATTTATTGAGGAATGTTATCAGATGGGGCTCGATGATTATATTAATGAATATACAAGACAATATAATCAATTGAAGGAAAAGTGATTTGGAAAAGGGGAATAAAAGAAACAGGCAGCCGTTAATCCGGCTGCCTGCATAGTTAGGGGAGAAATGCAATGAAAAGAAAAGAAAAAAAGCCCTTAAAGTATTACCTGAAACGAGACCGGTTTATTTATCTTCTGATGCTGCCCGGTTTACTGTGGTATATCATTTTTTGTTACCTGCCTATGTTTGGTATTATTATTGCTTTTGAAGATTACAAGCCCTTTTGGGGAATCCAGGGGATTTTTACATCCAATTGGGTTGGGGGAAAACATTTCCTAAAGTTCTTTAAATCTGCTTATTGTTTCAGATTAATCAAAAATACACTGCTTTTAAGCATCTATTCATTAATCTGGAGTTTTCCGCTGTCTATCATTCTTGCGCTGTTTATAAATGAGTTAAAGGGAAAATTTTTTAAGAAAACAGTGCAGACAGTATCTTACCTGCCTCATTTTCTTTCAGCAGTTATTGTCTGTGGAATGATAAGGACACTGACCTCTGTAGATGGCGGATTAGTCAATGCAATTGTCACAGCATTTGGAGGAGAAGCAATTCCCTTTTTGGGTCAGCCGGAATGGTTTCGGAGCATCTATACGATTTCGGAGGTATGGCAGAGCATTGGGTGGGAAAGCATTGTTTTTATTGCGGCGATGATGAGTATTGATAAAGAATTGTATGAAGCAGCAATGGTAGACGGTGCCGGAGTATTAAGACGAATGGTAAGTATAACTATTCCGGGAATAATGCCGGTAATTACTATAATGTTAATTCTGAGGGTGGGGAGTATTTTGAATTTGGGGTATGAAAAAGTACTGTTGCTTTATTCTCCCCAAATATATTCTACAGCGGATATTATAAGTACTTATGTATACAGGGAAGGCGTTGTGAATCAGAATTATTCCTTTGCGGCAGCAGTCAATCTGTTTACATCAGTTATTTCATTAATTTTAGTATTGGGAACGAACAAAATCACAAAAAAGATGGGATAAGGGGGATTTGGTAATGAGAAAGAAACTTTCCGGAGAAGCTGTTTTTCAGGTTGTCGATATCCTGCTGATGTGCCTGTTTATATTTTTAATTATAATACCTATTTTTACGGTGGTTATGACCTCTTTTGTCAGTGAGGCGGAAATTGCAAGAAGAGGAACCTTTATCATTGTTCCTGAAAAATTTGATTTTTCCGCATATAAAATGCTATTTGCCAGTGGTAAGAATATAGTCCGCGCCTATAGTAATACTTTGTTCCGGGTAATTGTGGGAACTGGATTGAATCTGATGGTTACTATATCTCTTGCATATGGTCTGTCCAAAGACAATTTGAAAGGAAAGACTGTTATAACGGGTTTTGTTTTCTTTACTATGCTGTTTTCCGGCGGGTTAATTCCTACCTTTATTCTGGTAAAAGGGTTGGGATTAATCGATTCCCGATGGTCTATGGTATTGCCTTGCCTGGTTAATACGTGGAATCTGCTCATTATGAGAAATTTCTTTTATGCGATTCCCAAAAGTCTGGAAGAAGCGGCTGTTATTGACGGAGCAAACGATATTCAGATTTTAACCAAGGTAGTCCTTCCGCTTTCTAAAGCCTCCATTGCGACGATCGGCCTGTTTTATGCAGTGAGTCATTGGAATGCCTGGTTTGATGCCATGTTGTACATAAATAAAACACCTTTATTGCCAATGCAGAATATCCTGAGAAATATTATAACTGCCGCTTCAAGTATTGGAGATTTAGGAGCGGAGGCTTATAACTCGCTGGATGTCGTGCCTCCTTCCCAGTCTATACGCGCGGCAACCATTGTAATAACTACACTGCCTATTCTGGTGGTATATCCTTTTGTGCAGAAATATTTTGTAAAAGGGGTCATGGTAGGATCGGTTAAAGGATAGAAAGAGAGCAGTAAATATATGAGAAAAAAATGCTTTATTGGTTTTGATGGTTATCGGGATGAAATATACAGGCTGATAAAACGAAGAACGAAAGAAGGATATGAATTTTGGGATAAAATGGAGGATTTAGGCAGTTATCTTCAGAACAACTGCGGCAGAAGTTCAGATATAGAATTGATGCCTGCCGCTGCAGGGATTGGCGGAAATGGCCCTCTTATGGCAGGAGCAATTGCCAGTTTGGGAATTCAGACTACTTGTATGGGATTATTTGATGATTGCAGTGATTTAATGGAAAACTTAAATCATAAGGTTAATTGTCTAAGTATTGGCCGGTCAAACCGGTGTACTGCCCTGGAATTTTCAAACGGTAAACTTATGCTGGGGCAACTGGAAAGTATGAAACTGGATTGTGATGATTTCAGGAATCGATTTAACCAGGAAGAAGTTATACATATATGGAGAGAATGCAGTCTTATAGGGATTGTAAACTGGAGCGCCTTTTTATATATGAACGATATTCTTGCCTTTCTGGAACCTTTTCTTATGGAACAGGAAATGCCGCAATTGTTATTTTTTGATTTGGCAGATTTAACTGCAAGAAGCCGAGAGGATATTTTGGGATTAGTCTCCCTGTTAAAAAGATTTGGAAAACGAAAGCAGGTAATTCTGGGACTGAATAATAAAGAAGCAGAGATATTTGTACAGCAATTTAGGTCAGTTTACAAGGAACTACACGCAGACCACGAAACGGGGGCTGCTGACAACAAATAAAGGCTGAATATCAAGCACCGGG